>SDBT01006551.1_pt1 | contig 19291 bp, 15 predicted proteins | sample 2277101 | NCBI WGS metagenome assembly SDBT01 (sample SAMN10404973, study PRJNA504765) | marine sediment metagenome | isolation source: marine sediment core GS10_PC15, 103 cmbsf | place: Arctic Ocean: Southern Knipovich Ridge | collected 2010 | reverse complement strand
TGGCTCAGCACCGGCATACCTGCAGTGGCCTGGATGTTTACCCGGCCTTCGGTAATCATGAATCGTTTTGTGAAAGCCACATCATCGGGATTCCAGTCCCGGTACACCACCACCAGGTAATTTCCTGAAACCATGAACCGGGTGTTTTCATTGGGGAGGTTAAGGGTATAATGTAGATAGGTATAGTAGGTGTTAAATGAGGGGGTTCCCCCCGGAACCTCATTTTCCGGGAAGCCCTCCAGGTACTCCTGTTCGGTAAGGGCGGATCGGGTCCAGTCGGCATTGCAATGGACCACCTTATAAAGAAAAGTGGGTTGGTCCTGCGACAGGTCATCAAATTCGAGCACCAGGGGAACATCCTCAGGGATCTTCATAACCGGGTAGCTCAGGGGCCAGCCTTCCCTGTATAACTGGATTGTTTTAACGTTCGGGTCCAGCACCATTTCACGCAGCCTTCCATCGGTATCCTGGTAAGGATGCTGAGATTGAACCGGGGCATTCCAGAACAGGCCCAGCATAAAAGCTGTAAGGATAAGTGCCGATAAGTTCCTGTGTTGAAGGATTGTCGTTTTATTCATATAACAAGTATTGCAAAAATCATTCCTTTATGGGTGTTTTTATGTTATAAAACACCTATGATCCAACCGTCCGGTTATCTTGTTGATTATTATATGAACAAATCTAGATTTAACCATATATTATCCGGGGTTGGAGTTTGTCAGTTCACAAAAATAGCTAATTTTACACTTTTATTTTACTGTTACATAGTTCACAATGGCAGAGATAATAAAGATCAGGAAAGGCCTGGACATAAAGATGAATGGAGAGGCCGAAAAAATTTATGTAAAGTCTCCACGAGCAAAAACCTATGCGATAAAGCCTGGTGACTGGAACGGACTTACTCCGAAAATCATACCCAAACTCTGTGATCCGGTGAAGGTGGGAACTCCCATCTTCTATGATAAATACAATCCTGAGATTAAGTTTACCTCACCGGTGAGCGGAATTCTTCTCTCCATCAACCGGGGTGATCGCAGGAGGATCGTAGAGGTGGTCGTAGAGGATGATGGAAAGGATACCGCCGAGACCTTCCTTCAGGCTGATCCGGCAGATCTGAACCGTGAGCAAATCGTTGAAAACCTGCTTGAAAGCGGCCTGTGGCCCACGATTCGCCAGCGTCCCTATACGGTGATTGCCAGACCCGGTGATCAACCAAAATCGATCTTTATATCGGCATTTGATACAGCACCCCTTGCTCCCGATTATGACTTTCTGCTGCAGGACAGGGATGAGGAATTCCAGTGGGGGGTGAATGTGCTTAAGAAACTTACTGAAGGGAAGGTGCATCTGAATCTGGATGGCCGTTATCCGTCGGTTAAGACCCTCTCTTCCATCAAAGGAGTGGAAGTCAACCGGTTCAAGGGACCCCATCCTGCCGGCAATGTGGGTATCCAGATCCATAATCTCGATCCCATCAACAAGGGTGATGTGGTCTGGACCGTTCAGCCTCAGGATGTGCTGGCCATCGGCCGGTTGTTCAAGACCGGTAAATATGATCCTTCCGTGGTGGTGGCACTCACCGGGTCACGGGTGGACAAACCGGTTTATACCAGGACCATACGGGGAACCTCTGTAGCTCCCCTGCTCGAGAATAAGATCATGGAAGGTGAGAACAGGGTTATCAGTGGGAATGTACTTAACGGCAGGCAGATTGATGCTGCCAATGGGTATGTTGGGTTTTCCGATTCCCAGGTGACCGTGATCCCGGAAGGGAATTATTATGAACTGTTCGGCTGGATGTTGCCCGGATTTAAGAAATTTTCCGTATCACGTTCATTTGCATCCACCCTGCTCACACCTAAGAAACATTTTGACATGGATACCAATTACCATGGAGGGGAGAGGGCCTTTGTAATGACCGGTGAATATGAGAAGGTTTTACCCATGGACATTTACCCGGTACATCTGCTGAAGGCCATCATGGTGAATGACATCGACAAGATGGAACAACTGGGCATTTACGAAGTGGATGAAGAGGACTTCGCCCTGTGCGAAGTGGTTTGTACTTCGAAAATTCCGGTCACAAAAATCCTCAGGGAAGGGTTGAAGTCTTTGAGGAAAGAAATGGAAGATTAATCACATATACCAATCAATTCACATGAGTGCTTTAAGAAGATTTGTTGATAAAATCAAGCCTCCCTTCGAGAAAGAAGGGAAGTTTCACATGTTCTTGTCCGCATTTGAGGCTGTTGAAACCTTTCTCTTTGTTCCCAACAGAGTGACAACTGGTCGGGTTCATATCAGGGATGCCAATGATATGAAGCGATCCTTAATCATTGTCCTCATTGCCATGGTCCCGGCCCTGTTGTTCGGAATCTGGAATACAGGATTCCACCATTTTCAGGCCCTGGGCATCGAAGCCGGATTCTGGCAGATGTTCTGGTTTGGGTTCCTGAAGATATTACCCATTATTGTGGTTTCTTATGCGGTGGGCCTGGGAATTGAAATTGCATTTGCACAGGTAAGGGGCCATGAAGTGAACGAGGGGTTCTTCGTTTCAGGGATGCTCATCCCCCTGATCATGCCTGCGGATGTGCCACTCTGGATGGTGGCTGTTGCTACCGTATTTGCTGTGGTCATAGGTAAAGAAGTTTTCGGTGGCACAGGAATGAATATTCTCAATCCGGCACTGACAGCCAGGGCATTTCTGTTTTTTGCCTATCCCAGCCAAATGTCGGGCGACAAGGTATGGATCCCGGGTCTTACTGATGGAACGGGGGTGATCGATGGTTATTCGGGATCCACCATTCTCGGACAGGCCGCACAGAACACTTCCACCTTTGTGAACGGATTGGGAGAAACCTACACGCCCTGGGACATGTTCCTGGGAACCATTCCAGGTTCCATCGGGGAAACCTCCACCATTGCCATCCTGCTGGGAGCAGTGTTTATGATCTTTGCTGGCGTTGCCAGCTGGAAGATCATCGTTTCCGTATTCGCAGGAGGAGCCATCATGGGCCTGTTGCTGAACCTCTTTGCGGTGAATGAATTTATGGCCCTTCCGTCGTGGCACCACCTCCTGCTGGGAGGATTTGCATTCGGTGCGGTTTTCATGGCTACCGATCCGGTTTCAGCCACCCAGACCGAACGCGGGAAGTGGATCTACGGATTTCTTATCGGGTTCCTGGCCATCCTTATCAGGGTGCTTAATCCGGCCTACCCGGAGGGTGTAATGCTGGCCATCCTGTTGATGAATGTCTTCGCACCCCTGATCGATCATTATGTGGTCGAGGCCAACATCCGCAAGAGATTGAAAAGAGCTAAAGTTACTGCAAATTAACACCATAGAAACGAGCATGAAAAATTTTAGCAATAGATACATATTTGTCTTTTCACTGATCATGGTAACGATCGTGGCCGTGCTGCTGTCTTTCGTTTCCACACAGTTAAAGCCGCTTCAGCAGTTGAACCTCGAGATTGAGAAAAAACAGGATATTCTGCGTTCGGTTGGAAAAGCTGAGAAGGTGAGCGAGGCAAGCGATAAGAACAGCTATATCGTTGAGGAATTTGGTAAATACATTACCGAATCGTATGTGGTCGATTTTAACGGAGCAGAGGTTGAAGCCGATGCATTTGAAATCACACTGAATCTCAAGGTTGAAGTGGACAAGGAACCCGAGGAGCGGAATTACCCTGTATTTGTATATGCTGAGGACGGGGACCAGAAGTACGTGGTACCTGTGAGGGGCAAAGGCCTCTGGGGTCCCATCTGGGGATATGTCTCCTTTAATTCGGATCTGAATACCATCAACGGGGCGGTTTTTGACCACAAGGGTGAAACGCCCGGACTGGGATCAGAGATCAATACGGGATGGTTCCAGGAGCCGTTTACCGGGAAGACCATCTTTGACGAAAATGGTGAATTTGTTTCCATCGAGGTGGTAAAGGGCGGGGCTGATCCGGCCGATCCACACGGTGTGGATGCCATATCCGGCGGAACCATTACTTCCAAGGGACTGGAAGAGATGTTGAGTGATTGCCTGTCTGGCTATGTGAATCATTTTCACCAGATAGCTGAGTAGAAACAGTATAAAACAAGAGAATATGAGCAGCGAAAAGGAACCTTTGTTTTCCGCGAAAAACCTTAAGCTTCTGACTGAACCGCTGGGGCAGAGCAATCCCATCACCGTACAGGTGCTGGGAGTCTGTTCCGCACTGGCAGTAACGGTCAAACTGAAGCCTTCCATTGTACTGGCATTAGGGGTGCTGGTGGTCATGGCTGTATCCAATGTGGTCATCTCCCTGATGAGGAAGATGATACCACCCCGGATCCGGATCATCGTTCAGCTGGTGGTTATTGCCACCATGGTGATCCTGGTGGATGAGGTGCTGAAAGCCTATGCCTATGACGTGAGCAAACAATTGTCGGTGTTCGTGGGGCTCATCATTACCAACTGCATCATCATGGGCCGGCTGGAAGCCTTCGCAATGGCAAACAAACCCTGGCCTTCCTTCCTTGACGGACTTGGAAATGCAGCCGGGTACGGTTTGATCCTGATCCTTGTGGCGTTTTTCAGGGAACTGCTTGGATCGGGTACCCTCCTGGAATACCAGGTGATTCCGCAGGCTTTTTACAATGCCGGTTATGAGAACAACGGGATGATGATCCTGCCACCCATGGCACTGATCGTGCTGGGCATATTTATCTGGATACAGCGGTCCCGAAGAAAAGACCTGATCGAAAACTAGCAACAACTTTATCTACATGGAAAATCTGGTTAACATATTTGTCAAGTCCATCTTTGTTGATAACATGATCTTTGCCTATTTCCTGGGCATGTGTTCGTACCTGGCTGTTTCCAAAACAGTCAAAACATCCACAGGCCTTGGAATTGCAGTGATCTTCGTACTTGGATTTACTATCCCCATCAACTTTCTCCTTGAGAAATTTATCCTTAAAGCAGGAGCACTTGCATGGATCAGTCCAGGTCTGGGTGATGTGGACCTGAGTTTTCTTTCCTTTATCATGTTCATAGCGGTGATCGCATCCATGGTCCAGCTGGTGGAGATGGTGATCGATAAGTTTGCTCCGGCGCTCTATACTTCGCTGGGGATCTTTCTTCCCCTGATTGCAGTGAACTGTGCCATCCTGGGTGGATCATTGTTCATGCAGGAGAGGGAGTATGCCAACATAGCCGAAGCCACGGTATTCGGACTGGGTTCGGGTGTGGGATGGTTCCTGGCCATTGTGGGCATAGCAGCCATCCGTGAAAAGATCCGTTACTCCAACGTTCCGGCTCCGCTCAGGGGACTGGGGATTACCTTCATCATTACCGGTTTGATGGGTATTGCTTTCATGAGTTTTATGGGTATCAAATTGTAATAAAACGAAGTAAAAATGATATTTCTCACTTCCACAGTTTCAATCATCCTGATCAGCATTGCAGTCTTTCTTTTAGTGATCCTGTTGCTGGTGGCCATGTTACTTTATGCAAGGTTTAAACTGACACCCCAGGGTGATGTTCAGCTGAAAGTCAACGATAAGGAATTCACTGTTTCACCGGGATCCACCGTGCTGAACACCCTGTCGGCCAATGAAATTTTCCTTCCATCAGCCTGCGGAGGCGGTGGCACCTGCGGCATGTGCAAGTGCCAGGTTACCGAGGGTGGAGGATCGATCCTGCCTACCGAGACCGGTTTCTTTACCAGGAAAGAGCAACAACAGCAATGGAGACTGGGCTGCCAGGTGAAGCTCAGGGGGGACATGACCATCCAGATCCCGGAAGAGGTCATGGGGATCAGGAAATGGGAGTGCGAGGTTGTTTCCAACCACAACGTAGCCACCTTTATCAAGGAGTTTGTGGTTAGGCTTCCGGAAGGGGAGAAACTCAATTTCAAATCGGGTGGATACATTCAGATCGATGTGCCCAGGCTTGAGGTGGATTTCTCCAAAGACGTTGATGTGGAAGAGGAGTACCGCGATGAGTGGGATAAGTTCAAGATGTGGGAGCTTATAATGAAGAACAGTGAGGAGACCTACAGGGCCTATTCCATGGCCAACCACCCTGCCGAAGGGAATATTGTGATGCTGAACATCAGGATCGCCACACCACCATGGGACGTAAGCCATGGACGGTTCAGGAATGTGAACCCGGGTATCTGTTCATCCTATATTTTCTCGCGCAAACCGGGGGATAAGGTGACGGTATCAGGACCTTACGGAGAATTCTTCATCAAGGAGACCAAAAAGGAGATGATCTATGTGGGTGGTGGTGCAGGTATGGCCCCCATGCGTTCCCACATTTTCCACCTGTTCCATACACTGAAGACCCAGCGGAAAGTGACCTACTGGTATGGCGCCCGCTCAAAGAGAGAGATCTTCTATGAGGACCATTTCAGGGCCATTGAGAAGGAATTCCCCAACTTTACCTTTAACATTGCATTGTCGGAACCACAGGAAGAGGATAAGTGGGACGGATACACCGGTTTCATTCACAAGGTGCTCTATGACAATTACCTGAGGTATCACGAGGAACCCGAGGAGATCGAGTATTACATGTGCGGACCACCCATGATGAACGATGCCGTAACCAACCTGCTCTATGAGCTGGGGGTGCCTGAGGAGATGATTGACTTTGACGACTTTGGATAAAGCCGTAGTGTAATTCTGGGGAGTATTTTCTCCCAACGTGGTTATTCCCAACAGGAAAAATTCCAGGTTACTTATAAAACATCCCTCAGAAATGTAACAGGTTGCTTCAAAAACGCTCCCCATAATTATAATGGTTAGATTTTTAATGTCGATATTTGTAAAAACAAATAAAATGGGAGTTAAAGACATAGATACTAAAAGGAAGCCAGTAGTGTTGATTGACAAATCATTAGACTTCTTCAATGATAAGGTTCTTTTTCCTAAAAAATTGGAGAAAGCAAATGAAATGTTAAAAAAGGTTGGTTTACCAAAAAAACAAAAAGCGCAGTAGCTCGGCATGCTTCATCATATTAGGTTTTTACTCATCATAGATTCTTTTAAGGATTACATTTGTTATTGGCCAATCACTAAGAACGCTCCTCAGAAATCGTTATTCACTTGGACATAATGAAATATTTTACCCTCCTGGCCCTTTTTGTCCTGGTATCATCATGTAACCCAGGTGGGGGTGGAGAGTATTATTCCATTCAGGGCTTTACTCAGGGTACGACCTATCGCATTACTTATCAGCATCCCACGGAATATGACATGAAGGAGAGGGTGGATTCCCTGCTTAAGGCATTCGATCAGTCTCTTTCCACCTATGAACCAACGAGTATCATCAGTGCCATCAACCGGAACCAGGATCATGTTAAGACCGATACCCTCTTCCGAACAGTCTTCCGGGAAGCGAGGCGGGTGTACCAACTCTCCGGGGGTGCTTTTGATATCACCGTGGGTCCGTTGATCAATGCATGGGGATTCGGACCGGGAGAGAAGCTGGAAGTTGACAGTGCGCTGGTGGACAGCCTGCTGCAGTTTGTAGGTATGGAAAAGGTGGACCTGGTGGGTGATGAGGTAAGCAAAAGTTATCCCGGGGTTAAGCTGGATGTAAATGCCATTGCTCAGGGGTATGCTGTGGATGTGACAGCCCTGTTCCTCGAAGAGCTGGGATGCAGGAATTACATGGTGGAGATCGGTGGAGAGATCAGGACCAGGGGCAATAATCCAAAGGGTAGTTTCTGGAGGATCGGGGTCGACCGGCCCATATACGGGAACATGATCCCGGGCCAGCAGTTGCAGGTGATCATCAGCATGCACAACCGCTCCCTGGCCACATCGGGGAACTACCGGAAGTTTTATGAGAAGGATGGGATCCGCATTACCCATTCCATTGATCCGGCCACCGGCTATCCCAGGGATTCCAGGTTGCTCAGTGCAACGGTGCTGACCGCCGATTGCATGACTGCCGATGCCTATGCCACTTCCTGTATGGTCATGGGACTGGAAAAGGCGAAGGCTTTTATCGAAGGATTGAAACATACCGATGCCTATTTTATTTACGGGGATGACCTGGGGACCTACCAGGTCTGGTATACCCAGGGGTTGAGTAAATACATTGAGTCTCCGTAACGATACGATCTTCCGCATAGTCATACCGCAGCTTAACCTGTCGCTTCGCGTCAGCTTTAGGCTGCTAACATGAATATATGCTTCAGTAAATAGTTCGATTGCGCAGAATTCCTTAACTTGATATCAGAATAATATCCTGGAGGTTCCGAATGATACGCAATCTACATCTCGTTGTTTTTCTGGCTGTTATTCAGCTGTTAAGTGTGGCCTGCCGGGCGCAGGTGTCCGGATGCACGGATCCACTGGCAAATAACTACGATCCATCGGCTACTGTCAATGATGGCAGTTGTACATATTACCCCATATCAGTGTCACCGGTTAGCACATCCATCTTAAGTGATGATCTTGCGGAAACATCCGGCCTGAGTTTATGGGACGGCTACGTTTGGACCCATAATGACAATGAAGACACCAGGTTGTATGGGTTGGATACCACCTCCGCCGATATTGCACGCACTTTTACTCTGGAGGGAGTTGAGAATGTGGACTGGGAAGAGATCTCACAGGACGATGAATATATATACCTGGGTGACTTTGGGAACAATGTGAGTGGTAACAGGACTGATTTGCACCTGTTACGGATAGAGAAGGGCTCTTTGAAGAGCGGAAGTCCGATTATAGATACCATCTGGTTCTCGTACAGTGACCAGGTAGACTTTGAACCCAAAGAGGCCAATCTGACTGATTTTGACTGCGAAGCTTTTATTGTTTCGGGAGATAGTATTTACTTGTTTACAAAACAATGGATCAGTGTACAAACCAGTGTTTATGCGTTGCCAAAGACACCTGGCACCCATACTGCGGTGAAAATGACTACCTATGATGTGCGGGGATTGGTTACCGGTGCATCCTATCTTGAATCCAGCAGACTGCTCGTACTTTGTGGATACACCAGCCTCCTACATCCATTTTTTTCTCTGTTATATGACTTTGAAAACCATGATTTTTTTTCAGGGAATAAGCGAAGGGTGACGGTCTCTCTTCCCTTTCACCAGGTTGAGGGAATTGCAACAAATGATGGACTGAAATACTATGTCTCAAATGAGAGGTTGGTGGTCCCACCATTTGCCAACAATCCTCAAAAACTTCACATATTTGATCTGAGTGAGCTGCTCCATGAGTATCTCGATTTGATGGGAGGCAAGGGCATTGATAAAGTTGGTGGAATAATGATCTATCCCAATCCTGCAAACAATGTAATAACATTGAAGATCAGTGGTGATCAAAGGTTCTCAACTTTTGAAGTGATTGACCAGGCGGCCAGAGTGGTGCTGGAGGGAGTCCTGCCACATGAAACCTCCAATATCGACATTAGTCACCTGTCACCTGGATATTATTCTGTCCGTTTAAGCGAGCAGAAAGAACTAAACATTCCCTTTTTGAAGCTATAGTTTCTCTTGAATACTCAGTAACTTGATAGTTTTTATTGATTCTTTTTATAAATAGATAGAGGGTATTTTATTGATTGTTTTTGACGAAATAATAAATTTTTTATATGAATCTCTTAATCAACCGGATAAAGGATTTCTGGAACATCTTGTTGTTCTCTTCTTATTTGTAGACTTCACACAATAACTTCTAGGTTTCATAGCGGATTGAGCATGTTTCACACAATTATTGACAATCATTTGACTGAATTCCAGGTATCCAAATAGCCAGGAAAAGCTTTAGTCAAATTGACTACTCTCTTAATATTTCCTAATGGGATAATATCTATCTTAGACTTAATAATTACTGAGCCATAACAAGATGTGATGATGAAAACCCTGACCACCCAGCACCTAAAATTTCAATTTGTCTTTTCATAAGGGGATGTGTTGACAGTTTGTTACTGGATAACCCAAATTGAAAGAAGTTATTTGAAGTTGTCTGGTGACTCCGCAGTAGTTTAACAGTTTTTCTATCCATTGGAATAGCCACCATCATATGGCTAGTAGTGTGGATGTTTGGTAATAGCTTACTTGGTCCATGGGACTGAGGAGGCGGAGCTGTATCAAGGGCAGAATATGTATTCTTCACATATAAATTCATTGTCTTAGTATTCATATAATTACATACCAATACCAACGCCATGAAGAATTTCAATAATTGTTGTAGTCTATCCTCAATCTGTAGATTCACATTTGTGTTCATTACTACTGTCGGCCTGTTGAGTTCATGTGTTACAACAAAGAAAACCACCTATCTCCAGGATTATGAGAAGAGTGAATATCCTGAAGAATATGTGGCACCCGATATCTATCGGATCCGGCCCAATGATAACCTGTTTGTCAGGGTTGTAACACCCGATCCCAGGTGGTCGGAAATGTTTAATACTTTGCCAACGACCGCAGCAACATACGGTACTACCGAGCAATCTGTAGATCTCATGTCATATACAGTAAACCTGGATGGTACGGTTGAAATTCCGTATCTTGGTTCTATTTCTGTTGCCGGAAAGACCATTCAGGAGGCAAAGGAAATCCTGGAGAATGAGTTACTGGATTTTGTCACAGACGCTTCAATTACTGTCAAACTGGTAAATAATTATGTGAGTCTCCTTGGTGAAGTAAATCGACCTGGCCGATATCCTATATATAAGGCGCAATTGAACATTTTTGAGGCACTGGCCATGGCGGGAGATTTAGCAGATTATAGCAACCGCTTCGAGATAAATATTGTTCGCCAGTCGACAGATGGAACTATTATTAAGGAATTTGATCTGACTGATAAGAATATAATCGATTCAGAATTCTATTATATCATGCCAAATGATGTAATCTATGTACAGCCGATGAAAGGTAAATTTTTCGGATTTAATCAGTTTCCTTATGCGGTAATTCTTACTACCATTACTACATTTGTTCTTATTTGGAACGTTATTCAATAATTGTATTATGAACCAAAATATATCTCTACATAATAGAGAAAATCAACCAGGACAATCTGATATCATGAAAATCAGGAAACTTATATTCATGATGATTGACAAATGGTACTGGGTTGTTGTTTCATTGGCAATTGCCGGTTCGACAGCATACTTTTACACCAAGTATTCGTTGCCAAGTTACAGTGTAACCTCAACTGTTCTGATTGAGGAGGGAGATAACACAGGAGTATCCAGAATAGATAATAATATATTGGACGGATTTGGACTCCAACCCGCATCCCGAAATCTGGATAATCAGGTCCTCATTCTTTCTTCCTGGACTCTGGTTCGGAATACTTTGGATAAATTACCATTTGATTCAGACTGTTATGAGAAGAGACTGGGTAAAAAGGGCTCTTATTATCCCTTAAATCCCATCAAACTGGTTCCGGGTCCGGATGGCCCTCCATACAATACTGAGTTTTCCATTAAGTACTCTGAAAAGAATATTTTTCGCCTTTCTTCATCAGCTAATGCAGATATTGAACTAGACACTTTAATATCATTTGGCAAGCAGATTACATTAAGTAGTGGTTATTTTACCATCTTTCCTTATCCAGAGTTCGAAGATATTTACATATCAGGGGAGAAGTTTTTTTTCACTTTCTATAATCGGGAATTCCTAATAGAAAGTTATCGGGAAAGATTAAACGTGGTAACCGCTTCTAAAGACGCGACCATTTTGCAGCTCAGCCTTGAAGGTCCAGATAAATCCAAGGATATTATCTTTCTGGATAAACTTGTAGAAGTCTACATGGCCAGTAACCTGGAGAAGAAGAACCGTGAAGCCAGACGCATTATTGAGTTTATCGATGAGCAATTGGTTGATGTGTCCGATTCTCTGACAATTACCGAAAACCAGCTGCAGGAGTTTCGCTCCAGAAACAGGATTATGGATATTTCTGCCCAAGCTCAGCAGATCATTGACCAGGCAGTGGTCCTTGAGAATGAAAAAGCCAGATTAACCCTGGAATCAAATTATTATGATTATCTCGATGAATATTTGGCAACCGATAACAATCAAGAAGTTCCCATTTCGCCATCTACAATGGGAATTGAGGATCCATTGCTGGGCATTTTGATGCAGGAGCTGTCTGGGCTACAAGCTGAGTATTTTAGCAGTGGTGTTGGTGAACGAAATCCATTGCAGGCTCAGCTTGAGCTAAGGATCAGAAATAACAAACAAAGCCTTAGAGAAACATTACAGGGTATTAAGCTTGCTAACCAGATGGCCAAAGATGAGAACATACAGCACATTAATGAAATGAATTCACAAGCCTCCAGGTTACCTGTTAAAGAACGTCAATTGCTCGGTTTCGAAAGGAAGTTTAATCTTAATAATGTATTATATACGTTCCTTCTGCAACAACGGGCCGAGGCCCAGATCCAGAAAGCATCAAATCAGCCTGACAATGAACTGATCGATCCTGCTAGGGCAGATATAAATCCTGTTGCACCTAATAAACCAATAGTGTTTCTATTTGCCCTTTTATTAGGAGCTGGACTTCCATTTCTTATTCTATTGATTAGAAACACTATTCATAACACTGTGTCTTCTGAAGAGGATATTAAAATGATCACAGAGCTGCCCATTGCAGGACACATCCCACATAGCAGATTAAGTTATAATACAGTGGTGTTTACTGAGCCGCAATCGAGGATCGCAGAATCTTTCAGGAATTTAAGAACAAAGATGGAGTTTTTTACGAAGGAGGCAAAATCACCTGTTATTCTCATAACATCTGCCATGCCTGGCGATGGTAAAACGTTTTCAGCCATTAACCTTGCATCCGCATATAGTCTTGCCGGGAAAAAAACATTGGTCGTTGAATTTGATCTCCGAAGACCTACTCTTTCGAAAAGCTTTAGTCTAAATGGAGATATAGGATTATCAACCTACCTGATAGGTAAAAACAACATTAGTAGTATAATTTTTGAGACAGATTTTCCCAACCTTCATTTGATTCCATGTGGTCCTATACCTCCAAACCCAGGAGAGCTTACATCTTCTGAAAAAGCCAGGAAAATGTTCATAGATCTGAGGAAGATGTATGAGTTTATTATCGTGGATAGTGCACCAATTGGAATTGTTTCGGATGGTTATTCAATTGCAACTATTTCGGATGCTACCTTGATAACGGTCAGACATAGTAAGACAAATAAAGACTTCTTAGGTGCTACTATATCAGAAGCTCAATCCAATGGTATTAATGGTCTCAGTTTACTGATCAATGATTTAAAATCAAAAAGCAGCCCTTACCGGTATGCTTTTAACTATAAGTATGAATACAAACAAAAGAAAGGATAGCTGTTGAAACTGACACCAAAGACGGGCACATTTTGCTGCTCAGCCTTGAAGGATCAGATAAATCCAAGGATATTTCTTGGATAAACCTTAAGAAGTCTACATGGTCGGTAACCTTGCATCAGAGTATAGCCTTTCCGGGGAAGAATCATTCTCTTTTAAAAAGCTTCAGTTAGAATGGAGATATAGGAATACCCTCCTTCTTGACATAAATTTGTTTCTCAATAAGTGTACGGGAGGATCTGAAGCAGTTGCAGTCCGGGTCTGTGGAAGAGTGAGGAGGTAACGAACCGCGTTACCAGTAAACTTCAGTCGGACGAAAGTGATTATACTTGACTCAAATAATGGACAACTACTTTTCCAGGGTGCAACTTATACTTAAGATAATACGGTTAGCTAATAATCGTGAAAATCCGTATTAATGGAAATAACTTCACCATATTTTATATCACTTTTTATTGTATCAGTATTTATCTATTAACTGATTAAGCACAATTATAGAGCTTTATTTCTAACAATTCTTAGCTGTTCATTTATAGCAACTTATAGTATCAATCTGTTGCTTTTTGTCATAATATACTCACTCTTTAATTACTACATTGGAATAAAAATCCCAGATTCCAAGAGTAAAAAATCACTTTTCAGGATTGGGATTATTATAAATTTATCACAACTAATCCTACTGAAATATGTATCATTTACCATTAATCCGCTCTTTCAGCTTCTACATATTGAATTAGACTTATCACTAATTGCAGAAATTATTATTCCTCTTGGGGTGTCGTTTTTTACCCTTCAGGGAATCGGTTATCTAATCAATATAAATATGGGTTGGGAAAAGCCTGAAAAGAATTTTGTATATTTTCTTTTATATATGGCCTTTTTCCCCAGGTTTTTATCCGGACCGATTGACAGATCAAATAAATTCCTTCCGCAGCTTAAGGTTAATCAATCGTTTAATGAACAGAATATTACTGAAGGTTTTAGGTTGGTATTGTTTGGCCTTTTTAAAAAAATCGCAATTGCAAATCAACTGGCTTTAATAGTGAGCAGCGCTTATGCCAGTTTAAATTCTTCCGATGAAAATGCACTTTGGGTTATATTTCTTGTTCAACCGCTTTTCCTCTATTTTGATTTCTCAGGTTATACTGATATAGCATTTGGAATTGCCCGGGCATTCGGAATTGAACTTCGACCAAACTTTAATCAGCCTTTCATGTCAGAAAACGTGTCCAATTTTTGGAAACGTTTTCACATTTCTCTATCATCATGGTTTCATGATTATGTTTTCATGCGTACCTTGTTTAAAGTCCGGAAATGGAAAAAAAAGGCCCCAATATTTTCATTATTTGCAACTTGGATGCTTTTCGGAGTCTGGCATGGTGGGGGCTGGAACTTTGTTCTGTTAGGATTACTGCAGGCCATTGCTATTTATTATGAATATTCTACAAGAAAATGGCGAGTGCATATATTCTCAAAATTACCAGGTTTTTTAAGGAGATGGATGGGTAGGATATTAACATATTTATTTTACAGTGCATCTCTTGTTTTCTTTTTTGCTAATGATATGAGTTCAGTATTTGTTTTCTTTTCAAAAATGAGTCAAGGTAATTATATGTGGCCAGTTGGAATCAGGGTCGAAGTATTCATATTAGTATTGGTATTTTCTATAAGCTTTTTGATATTTGAGATTATTCAAAGCGACTACAGCAATACTTACAATAGAATTGAATCTTTCTGGAATGTTAATAAAACTAAGAATAAGCTTCTCAGGTGGGCCTTATATTTTATATTAATTACGATGGTAATAGTCTTTAATGCTAATGTTCAACAGTTTATATATCATCAGTTTTAAATGAAGAGATTTGCAGCTGAATTACTTCTATTTGTAATTATTTTTCTGATATATGATAAGATGTTTATCATTATGGTTCATCAATCAGCAAACGTTGATAATGATAAAAGACTTGAATATTTAGTTAATGGAAAAATCAACAAGGAAATAATAATTGCTGGTGCATCGCGCGGAAGCAGGGGAATTATCGCAGGTCAAATAGAAGATGAAACAGGTTTTTCTCTATACAATTTGTGTTACCCTGGATCAGATGTTGAGTTTCATAATTTTGTAGTAGAAACACTTGTAAAATTTAATGATCCTCCTAAAATCCTCCTTTTAGTAGTTGATGATGATCTCGAATTTACAAGAAATGAAAAAATTGTATTCAGGAAAGATAGACTCTATCCTTTGGTTAATTATCCTTATATCCGGAAGGAATTAATAGAGCGTGAAAGCAAGAGTAAGATTATCTCAAGTTTTTTCGTTTTGTACAGGATGAATATAAGTAATTTTGATATTATACAGCGAAAGGTTACAGCATTAGATTCTATTATGGAATGTGGCTCAATGCCCATTTCATATCAGCGGGAAGGACGCAATTGGAATTATAATTCAAACGCAAAAGTATATTCCGTAGTCAATGAAATGCCTGAAAAGGTTAGTGCATTTCTGAACATTATTGAAGTATGTCACGCAAGAAATATAAAGCTAGTGTTAGTATTCCCACCAAGTCACAACCACGTTCATAGCAAATCATTTGAGGATCGCATAAGACAATTGGCTGGTGATAGTGTAAGTTTTTATATATATAATACTGATAATCCAATATATAAAAATAGGGAATACTATTTTGATGAGGATCACCTAGTGAAGAGGGCTGCAACAATATTTACTAATGATATAATTCTTTATTTACATGATCTGGTTAAAGAATTGGAGATCAATAAAAAAGGAAGTGAAATTTCCTCAATTAACCGAGCGGCAAATTAATAGGCTAAATAATAGTAATTTTCCATGATAACTAAAGAAAGGATGCCTGCAAGCTTTATTTCAGCACTGGTATGTTAATGTCTGCCGAAGATAGAAAAGCACTCTCCATGTGGAACATTAAAACAATGAATCACAACACTTTATTTAGAATTATTTTTTTTATGATAATAATATCAACTGAGCTATATGGACAAGTTCTTCCATATGAAATAAATACTATAAGATACTTGTCGAATATTAAGTCTGGAAATGACATAACAGAACAGCTTTCTAATGTCTTATTAGTAAGCAATGATGGGGATATTATTGTATTACCTAAAGGACGTTTCTTTCTTTCTCGCGAATTATTATTAAGGGACAAAATGGTGTCAATTATTGGTAGAGGTTGTGATGAGAACACTGGTACTGTTTTATTGCGAAATCCGAATGTTGAAAATGATTTCCAGAGTTTTTTCCTTTTCTCTACAACAAAATCTGAGAAGGACTTTCTGACGTGTATTTCTGGAATATATTTCAAATCTCTACCCAGTTCTAGATATTCAGGTGGTGATGAAGTGTCATTATTAGATGTTTGTCTTACGTATTACTATACTAAACGATTTATAATAACTGATAATATATTTCAATATTTTGGTCATAGTGGTATTATCGTTCGACACCAAGATTCAATAACTAGCTTTAATGGGCTTATATATAACAATGATTTTCTTGATATATACAGACCCGAGATTGCTAACTATGGTTACGGCATCACAGTTTCAGCTCACACAAATTCTAATAAAAAATGGATTAGTAATCCTGAATTTGGAAGCACCAAATTTCTTTTTGTTGAAGACAACTTTTTCAAAGAGACACGACATGCGATAGTTGGGGGGTCAAACGGTAAATATGTGTTTAGAATGAATACTGTAACAGACAATTGGGCTGGTGGGGCCATAGATATGCATGGGGCAGGTGAGTATGGGAATAAGTTTTCAACCAGGGCAAGTGAAATATATGGTAATATTATTTCAAGTAGCTTTAACAAATATGGAGATCTTTTGGATTCTTCAACTTCATGGGCTGATTATCCTTCTTATGCAACTCAGATTCGAGGAGGGGAGTCAATAATATACAATAATTCCTCAACTAACTACCGAGGGTTTTCTCTTTTGTTAGTTGAAGAATCGAATCCATCATTTTATCCATCGCCTTATCAAATTGGATATTTATCTGGATTACAATTTGGATCCAATGATAGTAGTTATATTGAAGGCAGAGGTGATGGAGATGTGTTCATATGGAATAATGATTATAACCAGAAATTTCCTATTTGGTCAAAATACGTAATTCCAATTGAAGATACTTTTTATCTGAAGTTTAATAGGGATATTCATGTAGATGTTGAAAAGCCGAGCTATAGTCCATATGTATATCCTCATGATTACCGCTATTTGTTTTACTCATTTATTGACACTTTTTTGAACCAAATATCGATTCTAAATTGTAAAAAAGTTAGTGATAACGCAATTCAATTGACTTGGAAGAACGTATTATGTGAAGATGGTTATTATATTCACAAAAGTACAGATGGGAGCAATTATACTACTATAGATTCTACTGCAATGAATGATACTACGGTTTTGGTTGATAATTTAGTGTCGGAAAATTACTGGTTTAAGATAAGTGCATATAATGATCATCATAATGGAAGAAACTCGGTTCCACTTCGAATAGGACCAGATCTATCTTCATTGCAAGATATTATAGTGTACCCAAATCCTTCAAATGGTAATATAAATATTCAAGTAATAAATACGAATGAGAAATTAAGTATATCTGATATTGAAATTTGTATTTCTAGCATAGATGGAAGATCACTGTACAAGGAAAATGAGAAGATTCCTGAAAATGGTTTTATTGAGTTATCGATGCCAGATCGATCAAAGGGATTCTATTTAATATCAGTTAAAGTTGGTGAGACAAAGCATAATAAAATAATCGCAATTCTATAGAAAGACTTTTAACCCGTTCCTGATAACTCCCAGTGAAAAAGATTTTTACCCGTGTTCCAGTGAGAAGTGAATTTTCGAAAAATGCTTTTATTCTTACACTTGGAACAAGTTTTTCGCAAGTATTTCCTTTGATATTTTATCCAGTATTGAGTAGGATTTTTTCTCCTGCTGATTTTGGCTTATTAGCCACTGTAATGTCAATTACTATGGTTCTAACAGTTATTGGAACTGGCAAATATGAAAAAAGTATTTTACTTGCGCATACAAAGCTTGATGCAGCTAATATTCTAGGACTTACAGTATTGATAAGTGCTATTGTTTTATTGGTATCATCCTTAATACTGCATCTGTTTTCGTCTTATTTGGGACACATATTGAATGAACCATATTTGAAAAAGTGGATATTTGTTTGTCCAATATTAGCTTTTGGAATTATTATTTTTGGTTCCTACAACGAGTGGTGTATTCGCAACAAGAGCTTTACTACACTTTCTTGGAACAAAGTACACAATTCAGCTGCTAATGTTTTAAGTAAGCTGCTTTTTGGAGCTCTTAAGATATCTACCGCTGGATTAGTAGTTGGTGAATTGCTGGGCCGTACCATTACTGCAGGAATTTGTGTTATTCAAGCATTAAAGAAGGATAGGGAAGTGCTTCTCAAAGTATCTTTTAAGGGAATGGTATTGAAAGCAAAGCAGTATTTAGAGTTTCCAAAGCTTTACTTACCATCAGAATTATTAATGACAGTTGGATTTGTTTTGCCGGTTTATCTAATAGGTGCTTTCTTTAATTCTGTTGAAGTAGGATACTATGCTATGACTATGAATGTGCTTTCTGTACCAATTAGTGTAATAAGCAGGGCGATAATCGTAACCGGCGTAAGAACATGCAGAAATTTTTCCTCGAACCACCCCAAACCTTTATGCTTAATAACCCACCTTCGCGACAAATAACCCGCCACCAAAGGCAAAGCCACATATACCGAGATCGAAAGCAGCAGTGCCTCCCACGGCACCGGCAGCCGGCCCACACCAAGCAAAAACCCACCTAAAGGACCATATAGAAACAGCATCGTCAATGAGTTGATCGCGACCATCACTAAGGTATGCCCGTCATTGCCTTTAGCAAGATAACCCCACACCAAAACCATAGC
>SDBT01006550.1_pt1 | contig 19296 bp, 17 predicted proteins | sample 2277101 | NCBI WGS metagenome assembly SDBT01 (sample SAMN10404973, study PRJNA504765) | marine sediment metagenome | isolation source: marine sediment core GS10_PC15, 103 cmbsf | place: Arctic Ocean: Southern Knipovich Ridge | collected 2010 | reverse complement strand
CTGTTATGCCTGTAGGGGCTTGATAGAATTTCAAATCAAGAGGGTAGCCGGCATTGGTGGTAATCACGATGTCCACTGGCTGGTCAATAATCACTTTAGACTGTTTCTCGGCCAGTTCCATGGCTGCCAGCGGAGCTGAAAAGAAGTCGCCTCCGAAGATGCCGGTTAATTCCCGCTCCTCATTTAAGGTGCAATTGATAGTGAAATCGGCCCGTCCGGCCAGCGCGGCAACGGCATGCGCCTCTTGGTCAGTAGCATTATCAGCGATGTTGCCGGCGACAGCCCCGGGGGCTTCTATAAGGGCTGGGCTATGGAAGTCTAAGATAGTCTCGGCCCCGCTCAATCCCGGACAAATAGCTTTACGGCCTCCTGAGTATCCGGCGAACACATGCGGCTCCACCAACGAGACCAAAATACGCAAGTCAGCCTGAATGTAGCGGCTATCTACCCACACCTCAGTACCTCGCCGGGTGCGGCCTAAGTAGGTGTGGCTCTCCTGGTCACGAGCCATGTGACTCTCAATGCGGTAGCCCCCTGCTACTACCTCTGCCCCCAGCATCTCCCGCAGCTCTTTTTCGGTGGCCGCCCGATGCAAACCCGTGGCCACCAGTATCAGTATATCCTGGGGATCCAGCCCAGCCGCTATCAGCGCCTCCAGAATAGGGGGGACCAGGATATGATTGGGCACCGGCCGCGTTATGTCGGAGACAACCACACAGGCATCTTTATGCCCCCGAGCCAGCTCGCGCAGAGGAGGGCTATCTATAGGCTCCTCACAGGCCTCTCGCGCCACCTCATCAGGGTGACTCAGTCTGGGCACGGCGCTGAGGTGCAGCAGATGAGTCACCTGCTCATCAGGCAGTTCTACTGGCAGTCCCTGCTGTCCGTAGCGAAGTTCTATATGCACCTATATCCCTCCTGGATGCGAGGCTCAGTCGTTGCCAACTGATTGTAGCCGAAGACTCCATCAGCGTCAATTCGCTTGCCTAAGTATTGAGGCCCTACCAGCATTGCCACCGACAGGTGCAATTACTTTCCCAGGGCTCTCACTGCCACTACCCGGCCATCAGCCAGTCCCGCCACCACCATCTCCTGGTTGATGGCTAATGAACCGTTGACAGCCGCCCCTACTGCCCATCTGCGCCGAACTCGCCCGTCCTTCTTAGCCACTGCAATAATACTGCCAGCATCGGTGCCGGCGTACAGATAATGCTCATCAGCCACCAGGCCGGCGGTCAGTGCAGCAGCAATATTTCGTTTCCAGATGGTCTGCTGAGATTGGAGATCCAGCGCCATCAGTTCACCACTGTTACTACCCACGTACAGTTGCTGCATATCAACCACTGGTTTTCGTCGGATAAGCCCCGACAGCTTAACCGTGAATTCTGTTTCACCAGTTTGCGCATTCAGTATGTACTGCTTGCCATCGTCACACCCCACTGTCACCAGCCCATCACGCAGGGCCAGGGCCGGTGCCAGCACTGCCGCGTCAGTGGATACGCTCCACACAACCGAGTGCCCAGTCCGGTCAATTCCCACAATCTTGCCTTCCACCGTCCCCACTATCACGCGGCTATCGGTAATCGCTGCTCTGGCCCCGATGGCGCTGCCACACTGGACGCGCCATAGACCTTTGCCGCTGGCCAGATCCAGACAGTACAGCCAGCCATCATCCGAGCCTACCAATACTTGCTGGCCGTCAACTACTGCCGGGGCGCGCACTGGTCCCTGGGTCGCGTATTCCCAAGTTTGTTGACCGCTGGCGACAGAAAAAGCCCGGATGCGGCCATCCTCCCCGCCAATTATGAAACAGTCGCCCACCACCACGGGAACTGCCTGAAAGCCTGAAGGGCGCGAGAAGTCTATCAGCTTGGTGTCCTGCCCGGTGTGCAGGTTGAGGACTTTGACCGCGCCATCAGCCCAGGCCACATACACCTTGTCCTGGCCAATACACAGGCGGGCTATATCCTGGGTTGGCGGGCGGTATGTCCACACCGGTCCGCGGCTGCCACAACAACGGACCAGCACCATAGTCAGCACCACCACAACCAACCCGCCCACTACCATTGCCACCCGCGTCTGAAACTGCCGTCGTCGTTGTCGCTGCCATCGGGTCCGGTAGTCCATTGTCACCTCTGCTATCGCTGCAGTCTGGGTATTATAACACGGCTGTGCCCGCAAACAAAGCAGGACTCGGCCCCGCGATGGTGGTTGACAGTTGCCCCAGGGCATTGTATGATTTTCCCCAGTGGCAGCCAATTAGCAACCCTTACGTCATGGACAGCAAACTGTCTGACAGCCGGTGGCTGAAAATCGCCTTAATCGTGGTCATCCTCCTGGGTGTTGGTGTGCTCTGGAACCAGATATTCATTATCACCGGAATTATTGGGTCTCAGTCGACTATGAGTATTGGCCAGGTGGCGCCGCCGAACCCACCGGAAATTAAGGAACCACGCACCGACTGGGTAGATCTACAAATCTACTTGCGCACCCATCCGGTTTGGCAACCGTAGTTGCACCACCCACATCGACGCATAACTTGCAGCTCAGGACGCAGCCATGCCTGCCACCCAAATTGACGCCTTCATGGACTATATGACTGATGTGCGCGGGGTGTCGCCCCATACCGGCGAGGCCTATGCCCACGACGCCACCCAGTTCTGCGATTTCCTGGCCCGCCTGTGGGGCGAAGAGAAGGCTTACGCCCTGGCGGAGGTAGATTACCCCACTATCCGCCGCTACCTGGCTCACCTGAACCGGATGGAATATGCTCCCAGTACCATCAACCGCAAGCTGGCCGCCGTGCGTGCCCTGTACCGCTATCTGGTAGATGCAGGTCAAATCGGGTACAATCCGGCTGCCGAGGCGTCCGCCCCCAAGCAGCGCCCTAAGCTGCCGGAAATACTGTATGAGTACGAGCTGGAGCATTTCCTGCTGGCACCGGATGACGATACTCCCGCCGGCCAGCGCGACCGCGCCATCCTGGAGCTGCTCTACGCTACGGGTATGAGAGTATCGGAGATAGTCAGTGTGGACTTGGGCGATATTGATATGAACCAGCGGCAGATTCGGGTGATTGGCAAGGGGGATCGCGAACGCATTGTTTTGTTCGGCAACCCCGCCCGGGGCGCCTTGCGCCAGTATATTGACGGCGGCCGCCAGTTGCTGCTGCAAAAGCGCAAAGGTGGGGGAGAGCAGTCAGCAAAACGGTCCTCCAGTGGCACCGGCTTGCGGCCGGTGGTGAAAGAGGGAGTCGACCTGCAGGGTGAACCGGCCCTATTGTTGAATCGTTACGGGAATCGGCTTTCCGTCCGCAGTATCCAGAATATCGTCCACAAATACGTCTTAGCGACCGCCGCCAGCGCCAACATCAGCCCCCACAGCCTCCGCCACAGCTTTGCCACGCACCTATTGGACCACGGCGCTGATTTGCGCAGCATCCAGGAGCTGTTAGGTCACAAAAACCTGGGCACCACCCAGATTTACACTCACGTCACCACCCAACGGCTCAAAGAAGCCTACCAAAACGCTCATCCGTTGGCCGCTCGTAGTGAAGGTATAGATGGCAATATTGCCGAAGAGTAATGGGATAGTCACCATGAAGTGACAACATGCCCTTGTAGACGGTTTGAGCAAAGGTGTAGACGCCGATGTGGTTTAAGGAATTAACCCGTTCCCCCGAGTTTCGCGGCGCTGCCGGTGCTGCAGTTGGTACTGCCGTGGCCCTGTCGGTCAGCGGAATTCTACGCACCGGGTGGAACAAGCTCATGCAGATTTATCCTTCGCAGGCAATTGGTGGGTTGGTCGCACTTGTCCTCCTCGGGCTTCTGTTCTTGTGCTTATTCTTTCTCGTCAGGCTTATCATTGCGAGAGGATGGGTCACGTACTTCTCACTTGGCCTGCCGCCGATAGCCGTTGGCGTGACAAGCCTTCTTTGGCCCCCTATGAAGAATGCGTTGCCTTGGGTCGTGCTGGGAATAGCGCCCGTACTTGTCGCGTGGAAGGTGCGGGCCCGACGGACGAGAACGGACGTTAGAATTGACACTGACCAAGAAGAGAAACGTGAAGCGCGACTCAACGCGCTTCGCAACGCAGCCTTACCAAATGCTCCACAAGAAGACGCTCAACTCTTGTTTCATAGCTTGATTGATAGCTTCACGCCAGGCCATTTGCGAATGCTGAAGGTGGTTGACTCCCTGCCGGACACTACAGCCAAGGAGGGCATCAGCTGTGCAGAAGCCATGCGGCGCGCTTTCCCAGAATTGGTGTATCAGATAGAGCCCTACCGTCAGCTTATCAAAGACCTTTCTGCTAGAGGACTGTTGGAGGAACATGACCGTCTGTATCCAGAGAGTGACGAACATTGGTGGCCCCCTGACATAATAGATATGGGGCGGCAGTTCCTTGACTTTATCACGGAGCCAATCGAGAGGTACGAGTCCCAGTACCCAGAGCCGCCCCCCGAGTCAATTGTCCTCGAGGATTCGTTAGAGGAGCTTGCAGGAAACGCCCGAGGCTACCCAGATGTACAGATACAAAGGGGGCATAATGGCATGCGTGAGATATATGATCCTAAGAGGAAGAGGAAGGTTGTCCAGATCGCCACTACTGCGGGGTTCGTGCGGTATACTAAGCAGCTGCCGACTGACCAGGGGACAGTCACCGTGTGTGTAAAGTTGCCGTCCTCGGGCGACTTCTTCCCCGGGGCGTTCTTTGAAGACGGCGACGACACAGACATGCCAAATTTTGCCATTGGGATACGGGCGCCAGACCGTCCGGTGTTCACGTACAAGCCGGAGGGCGGCGACTGGGTCCACGCTGATATCCGGGTCGCGGAACCGATGGTATTCGAGCATTGGTATGAGGTGTCCGCAACATGGGGCCCTGGAGGTATCAAGCTCCAGGTATTGGACATTGAAGCCGGCGGTAAGCTCATCATCACCGGGCAATATCCTTGTAGGGAGCCAATAAACTCGCGCACTCTGTACTTCGCCATTGGTGCGCCTTGCCCCGATGACGACGCAGCGCAGAATCTTCTGCTAAGCGATCTGAGGGTAACCAACATTCAAGAGTTCTGAGACCGGCGGCTATCAGCAGGACGGGTCATTATGAGCAAGTTAGTTAGTTCTCTATACAAGTTAGCGCGGGTGGCGAATGATATTGAGACGCTGTTGAGTTTCAAGCCCCGGCGCATAGCCACCCGGCTGAAGAACAAGTATATCGGCAGGAAGTTAGTGCGCAAGGTCTGGAAGTGGCCGTTCTGAGGGAGTATAATGAAGATAACCTATGATCCGCAAGTTGATGCTCTGTATATTCGTCACCGCGTAGGCGGGGTTCTCCAACCCCGCTTGGATTAGCCCAGGTTGAGAACCTGCGCTACGCGAGGGGGGCTTTGGCAACGGCAGTCAAGGCACCCTTCGGCAAGCTCAGGGCAGGGGCGTTGACCGCAGGCTAAGGCGGGTTGTAATATGTAGGGTAGGAGAAGAACAATGGCAAAGAAACTGGATAAGTCTAAACGCAAGGATGTTAAGCCGGTTATGCGGGGATTCACAGGGATGGTGTGGCAGGAGGATGACCTGTATGTAGCCCAATGTGTGGAGGTTGACGTCGCCAGCCAGGGCTCCTCGCCCGATGAGGCTATCAGAATGCTGCGCGAGGCGGTGGAGCTATACTTTGAAGAACCTCGCGCAACTGAGCAGCCTACGATAGTTCACTTTGAGGCTGAGGTGCCCAGTGCCCCTTAGGCGCCTATCTTACCCAGATGACAAAGCCCATTAAATTCTCAACTCATGCCAGTCAGCGACTCGCCGACCGGGGAGCGACACAGGAGGAGGTAATTGCGGCCATCAGGGAATCGGAATGGCTGCCGGCGCGCTACAATCGGCTTGAGTGCGAGAAGACTTTTGACTATAACAGTTTGTGGCACGGACAGTTTTATGAACATAAGACCGTAAGGTGTGTCTTTACAGAAGAGGACGCATGTACAGTTGTAATTACGGTGTACACTTACTACTCTTGAGTGGGGGGTGGCAGGAATGAAGATAACCTATGATCCGGAAGTTGATGCTCTGTATATTAAGCTGCGAGATGGAGTGGCGCGGACTGAGCGGCTCACTGAGGACCTCGCCCTTGACTATGATAGCGAGGGTGTGGTGGTTGGAATTGAGCTTCTGCGGGCCAAGCAGACCGCCTTTGCAGCTAACAATGTGCTGGAGGTTAGTTTCGAAAAACTGGTCGCAGCGGGTGAATAGCTGTAAGAGTCTGGTGGCACAGGTTGAGAATCTGCCTTCGCGGGCCGAAGCCCGCTACGGCGGACGAAGGCCTGCGCTACGCGGGGGCCGGGGTCGGGGCAAGGGTGCCCCTCCCACGTGTTGAAAGGCAACAGGGGTCGGGGCAAGGGTGCCCCTCCCACGGCAGGGAGCAGATAGGCCAAACTACTGTATCGGAGGGCCGTCCCCGGCCCGATGGCAATCGCGGCACGAATGTGCCCTCTACAATTTCAAAAGTTTTTGCCGGAGGGGTGCGGGGAACCGGCTTTTTCCCAAAAAGCGGGGTCCCCGCGGAGCCCATTAATCTGTTCTAAGGATGTGACTACATGATGACGATACGTTCTACGACGATAATCGCCGTGCAGCGGGATGGCGAGACGGCGCTGGCTGGAGATGGACAGGTGAGTATTGATGAGACTATCTTCAAGTCTACGGCCAGCAAGCTGCGGGTGATGCGTGATGGCAAGGTACTGGTCGGTTATGCCGGTGCAGCGGCGGATGCCATGGCGCTGTTTGAGCGATTGGAGACCAAATTAGATGAGTACAGTGGCAATCTCCAGCGGGCGGTGGTGGAGTTAGCCAAGGAGTGGCGGACTGACAAAGTCCTGCGCCAGTTGCAGGCCCTAATGCTGGTAGCTGACAAGGATACTCTATTGCTAATATCAGGTACTGGCGATATAATCGTCCCCGATGAGAATATTATTGGCATTGGCAGCGGGGGCGGTTTTGCTCAGGCCGCCGCCCAGGCGATGCTCAAATACACGGATATGACCGCGCCCCAGATTGCCGAGGAGGCAGTGAGCATTGCCGCCGGTATATGCGTCTATACTAACGACAACATAACTGTGGAGGTAGTAAAGTGAGCCAGTTAATCGACGACTTAACCCCTCAAGAGATTGTTGAGGAGCTGGACAAGTACATCATCGGCCAGGATGATGCCAAGCGCACGGTAGCCATCGCGCTGCGCAACCGGGCCCGCCGTCGGGCCGTGGACGGGGACCTGCAGGATGAGATAATTCCCAAGAACATTCTCATGATTGGGCCGACTGGTGTGGGCAAGACCGAGATTGCCCGCCGCCTGGCCAACCTGGTCCAGGCTCCGTTTATCAAGATAGAGGCGACCAAGTTCACTGAGGTCGGCTATGTGGGCCGGGACGTGGAGGGTATCATTCGCGACCTGGTTGACATTTCCTACCGGATGGTGGAGCGGGAAGCTTTTGAGGAAGTCCAGGAAGAGGCTGAACGCCGCGCGGAAGAGCGGCTGATAGATATTCTGGCTGGTGTGAGCGCGGATACTGGTGCCTCCCGCCCGCCATGGGCGGCGGCACTTAGCGGGGAGCAGGGCCCTTCCTCTCCGGAACAAATGGAGGCTGAACGCCAGCGGCGCGCCCAGCAGGCCGAGCAGAACCAGCGCATTCGTCAGTTCACGCGCCAGCGACTGGAGGCCGGTGAGTTAGAGGACGAGGAGGTGGAGATTGAGGTAGAGGAGTCCAGTGTCCAGAGTATGCAGATATTCAGTTCAGCGGGACTGGAGGAGATGGGGTTTGATATGCAGGAGATGCTGGGCAATATGTTCCCCTCCCGCAAATCCACCAAGCACACTACCGTCGCCGATGCCCGCCGCATATTGGCCCACCAGCAGGCGGAGAAGCTGATTGACAGCGCTGCTATCGCCCGCGAGGCCGTGGAGCGGGTGGAGGAGAGCGGGATCGTCTTCATAGACGAGCTGGACAAAGTGGCGGGCCGCGAGTCAACCCATGGCCCTGATGTCTCCCGGGAAGGCGTCCAGCGCGATATTCTGCCCATTGTTGAGGGCAGTACCGTGATGACCAAGTACGGGCCGACCCAAACCGACCACATCCTGTTCATCGCTGCCGGCGCCTTTCACGTCTCCAAGCCATCTGATCTTATTCCTGAATTGCAGGGCCGGCTGCCGCTGCGGGTGGAACTGGACAGCCTCACCGAGGAGGATTTCCAGCGCATCCTGGTCGAGCCTCAGAACTCGCTGGTCAAGCAGTATCGGGCGTTGCTGGCCACCGAAGGCATCCAGTTGGAATTCGCCGATGAGGGTGTTGCCGAGATAGCCAAGTTGGCCCAGCAGGTCAATGACGCCACCGAGAATATCGGCGCCCGCCGGCTGTACACAGTTATGGAGCGGCTACTGGAGGAGCTGTCGTTTGCGGCTCCGGAAATTGGGGAGCAGAAAGTGGTCATTGATGCCGGTTATGTCCTCGACCAGCTCAAAGACCTGGTGGAGGACCAGGACCTGAGTAGGTATATGCTGTAGGCTTCCCGCGCCCCTTTCCCGCGTAGCGCAGGTTCTCAACCTGCGCCCATCCCAGCGGGGTTGGAGAACCCCGCCTACGCGATAAAGAACATACAAGGGGCATGTGCCCTGATTGCTGTTTGGAGGGGCCGTGTCAAGCGCAGCGAGCCCGGCCCCCGCGTAGCGCAGGCCTTCGCCCGCCGCTTTCATCTGCCGGCCACCATCTCACGGGGTGTAGACGCAGCGAAACCCGACGGAGTTGTTGCTATAGTCAGGTGAGGTATGGTGTCTGCGGTCGGTCGTTCGGCAGTGCTCTTCTCCGTAGTACCAGTTGCCGCCGCGAACCACGCGATCATCCCCCTCGTTAGGTCCCCGGGGGTCTTGCACGGTGTCTTCACTGTCGGGGTAGTCACCAAACCAGTCTTCGCACCATTCCATGAGGTTTCCGGCCATGTCCAGAGCTCCGCACCAGCTTGCACCGGCCGGGAAGAAACCCACAGGATTTGTACAGGTCCTCGCCGTTTCGCCGCTAGCATCCACGTACTGCTTCCTTTCCCAGTGCCAGGGTCGGCCTTGATTCTCGCTGCAGCAGCACCGCGTTGCGTCCCAACAGTCGCCCCACGGGTATATTCTCCCCTCCGGTCCGCGAGCGGCCCACTCCCATTGCGCCTCTGTGGGCAGGCACAGACCGTAGTACTCAGCGTAGTCGTGGGCCGCTTGCCAGATCGCTCCCACGACGGGGTAGTTGTCACGGCCCTCCAGCGGTCGGAAACGGTCGTCTTGTAACCTGATCTCGGACCGTTCGCAGAGCACAACTGCGTCACACTTGGCTCGGTCGGGATCGCTCTCCATGACCTTGTTCAGATACTGGGCGTATTGCTCGTTGGTCACCAAGCACTTCATGATCCAGAAGCCGTTGGAGATGCACACCTTGTGAGTGCGTCCCCCCCCGGGCTTGTCATCTCCCATCAGAAACTCGCCAGGTGGCACCCACACCATCCGCCCATGCGTCGGGCCAGCGATTTCCTGACCCAGATCGCTCCCTTGGGTGAGCCAGAGCTTCCCGGACGGTCCGTCCACTCCGGCAATGCCTCTGCGCAAGGCCTGGCGCTTTCTGCCTCTCGCTCGGCGCGCATTCCACCATCTGCTGAGCCGTGTCCAGGCTGGTCCCGACACCCAACGCGTGAAATCACTCCAGCGCTTTTCCAAGAACTCGTTGACATCTATTAGTACTGGCACTTGGTCTCCCTCCTTCAACCATAAAACTGTCTGACCGGTCTTTTCCTGCCCCCTGGCTGACCTCCTACGCCCGTCCCTCCACAATCGCAATCTCCTCCTCCGTCAGCCCGTACAGCTCATAGACCAGGGTATCAATGGCCTGGTCGGTGGCGGTTATCTGGCGCTGGAGGCGATTGCGGGTGGTGGGGGTTTTGGCCTTCGCCAGGCGCTGGTGCAGGTCCAGCATCTTCTCCACCAACCCCACCATCTTATCATGCCGCGCCCCATCCGCCGGATCATCAAAGTCTATCGCGCGGATGGGGAGTCGCCGGAGGGCGGAAATGTGGACTTGTGGAAAAACTCGGCGTATTTCTTCTGTGTGACGCCTGTAGTACCAGCGTAGGGCGCTTGAGTTTAGAAGCCCGAGAAGGTACAATAGTGTGCCTCGCTTCCTGTCCCTGGCCATTGTGTTATGCACTGAGTTGAGTGTGCAATAGCCAACATCGTCGAAAGCGAAGATCAACGTATTAGCTGTCTGTCGGTTAACCAACTTAGGTGCACAAAAGATCCGCGGGTCCCGAAACGAAGCTCCCTGCTTCTTGAGTTCCCTCGTTAGCAAATCCGGGTCATAGTCAATAATCTCGTCGGTCGGCTGGATGTAGAAAGGTACAATATGTCGCCCCTCGAGCACTGGACGCCAAGTAGACTTGCGAGGCCCTTGAGGATTGAGAATTCGCGAGCGGAAAGATTTTGGACCTGGGTTCACCCCGTCCCGTGTCTCAGCGATTGAGTCCATAGGTATGGTTCCCGCCGATATCTTAGATAGTAGTTGGTGAACGGAAGGGTCGCCGAATGTCCATCTACAGTACCGGCGTTCTAAAACACTATTCGTAGGCACTAGCACCTCTGAGTCGGTCTGACACGATATGACATCGGCTGCTGATGAGAACGTGACGAATTTAACCGTATCGCCCCCGGCTACTATTATAGGGATTGTAGTTCCGACAGTAGCAGCATCGAACACAGCGAAATCAAGGCGAGCGACTGCTCTCAGCCCTGCCTTGACTAACTTTCGGCGTGTTGCCTCATACGACTCATTGTTGGTGAGTGTGTCCGGCACGATCATGCTGACATATCCACCAGGCCCGACGAGGCCCGTAGCGCGCGACAAGAACATTAGGAATGTGTTTTGTCGGCCCCCGACACTATCAGCAAAGTGCCTTGCTAAATATGCCTCCACGTTCGTATCCGGCTTTAGCGACTCCCTTGAATAGAAAGAAATATACGGCGGATTGCCGATGACGCAATCAAAGCCGCCGGCGGCCATAATGTCGGGGAACTCGCTGTCCCAGTCAAAGGCGTTGACGCGGCGGGATTCGTCTTCATCAAACAGGCGCGGCTCACGCTCGGTATAGTAATCAGGCCCGATGAGGCTGTTGCCACACTTGATATTATCCGCCAGGTTGGGCAAGGCCCGCTCCTGGAATATTTGCAACTGCTGGGTTAGGGTCTGCTCGGTCTCCCCCTCCAGGCACTTGAGCAGCAGGTTGAGCTTGGTGACCTCCACCGCCTGGGAGTCAATGTCTACGCCGTAGATGTTATTAAGCAGGATGCGCTTGCGCGCGCCGGTAGACAGCCGCCATTCGTCTTCCCGCACCTGCACCAGGGCCGGCTGCTTGCCCCGCGTATGCTTTTTCGGGTCATGGCTGCTATAGTAATCCAAATGCCAGTTAAGCAGATACTGATAGGCTCCTAACAGAAATGAGCCCGACCCGCAGGCGGGGTCCAGAATGCGCAACTTCTCTGCCTTCTTGGGTGTCTTAGCCTCTTTCAGTGCCTCGCCGACGGTATGTTCCACAATATAATCCACGATGTAGGTGGGCGTATAGTAGATGCCGCCGGCCTTCTTGACCTCCGGCTTCTCCTCCACCTTGGCCCGGTGGCTGGGCGTGAGCCGGATGACCTTGCCCAGGAACTGCTCATAGACAGCCCCCAGAATGTCTGCCCCGATCACCGAGAACTCATAGGGACACTGGGGGTAGTATAACTCGCTGACAATGGACTTCAGAGTTTTGTCGGCGATTTGCAGGCGTTGTGACAACATGTCGCCAGTGTCGCTGAAATCAAATAGCCCCGCATTATACTTCTCATCGGCCTGGCGGTACAGGTCGCACAGGCGTGGGTAGAGGTTATTGCCATCCAGGAGTCCGCGCAGGCGCCCATAAGGCTCGACGCCGCGGTCCTCGGCAATACGGAAAAACAGAATGCGGTCAATGGTAGCCTGGACGGCGAAGTTCAGATCATACACCGACAGGTCGCGGTTGTGGCGGGCAATGTCCTTAGCCAGCATTTCGCGCCAGGCTTCAATCTCTTTGAGGAACTCGGAGTCAACCTCAGCCGTGCCGCGCTTGCGCCGGGTGCCTTTGGCATAGCGGTCAAAGGAACCTTTGAGTATGGCCTCTTTGGCGAAGATAGAGTAGATATCATCCAGGCGGTCCAGGTATTGGTCGTAGGTGATGAAGTCCACACGGGCTACGGCCGGCCCGTCACTCTCCTTGGGCCGCTGGGTGCAGTTATAGATAGCGAACTCTTCAAAATCGGTCAGAATAGACAGGGGCAGCTTGGCGCTCCAACCGTAACGCCGGAGCTGGTAGGCAGGGGAGGGATCGGTCTTGATGTGGACTGACGGCTTCTTGGCTTCCAGGAAGAACTTGCGCTGGCCGCCGATGCGGAAGCAGTAATCCGGGGCCTTGGTAGCGCCGCTAACCTTGATGGCAGCCTCGTGGATGACTTCCTTGTACGGCTCAGCATATCCCTGTTTATTGGCAATATCCCAACCCAGGGCCGCGAAGAAGGGATCAATGAATTCTACCCGCGCCTGAGCCTCGTTGTAAGAATCACCGGTGTAATAGTCGGCGTTACGCCGGTAACGTTCCACCAGCTTGGCGATACGCTCGCGGGTATCATCCGGTGCTGAAATGTGATGGGGGTCGGGTTGCTGAGACATATGGGAAACGCCCTCGGGTCCTCCGGATACACAGTTCTGCAAGTGGCCCAAGAATTCCTTCCCTGCACTGTCACCTGCGCCGCCGGCCTGGACCGTGAGCCACGAGAATATCGGCTCTTAGCTGCTCGCTTTGAATAATTACTAATCTCAACAAAGGATTAGTAAAGCATACATAGAATAATACTATTGTGGTTGGCGGGTGTAAAGACGATTATAGGTGTCCAGGAGAAATAGAAGTGACATCCCGCGAGCGCATGCGGTTAGCTTTAAGTCACGAAGAAGCCGACAGGATACCAATCCTTGATACCCTGTGGACGGCCACCGTACGACACTGGCAGCAGAAAGGCAGATATATTTACCACTCGGACCACTCTATCCCTGATAATGTTAGTTTTGATCAGTACCGCCGCGGGCTGGAACTGGTAGAACAGTACGGTAGGTACTGATGATTGTGATTGCTTTGATGGCTATTCCCTTTCCAAGGAGGTGAACACTAATGGCGAAGAACACCGCAGAAGACATTATGACCACCAAGGTAGTAACGGTGAAACCAAAGGCTAAGGTCAAAGATGCAATAAGACTGATGGTCAAGAAAGAAGTCAGCGGATTGCCTGTTGTTGACAAAGGCAAGGTGGTAGGTGTGATGACTGAGGCTGACGCTCTAGCGGCTCGCACTACGCAAAATGTAGAATCGGCTATGACCAAGCGGGTCTACAAGGCTGAGCCCAGCGACTCCGTCAAATCGATACGCGCCACATTGATGAAACATAAAATCAAGCGCGTGCCGGTAGTAGATAAGGCCGGCAAACTGGTCGGCGTAGTCAGCCGGCGCGATGTGCTGGCCACCAAGCTGTGAACGGCAAGCCAGCAGTTGCACCACTAAGCACCTGCTTCACTTGGTAGAAGCAGGTGCTTGCACTTTTGAAAATCATATTGCTCATATTGACAGAATTTACATAATTGTATACAATATCAGTCAAATCATATAAATATGAGACTCCATACGTAGTTTGCAGCCCCGATATTGGACACTCACATAACCACCCAGCTCAGCAGGGAGTGATTACTATGCAGTTATCCGACAACCTCAGCCAGTTATTCCTGGGCACCGTGACGGTAGGTGAACGCGGGCAAGTGGTGATTCCGGCCGCGGCTCGCGATAGTTGCGGCATCAAACAGGGCGACAAGCTGTTGGCCTTTGTTCATCCGGCGGGCGCGGGGGTATTGTTTCTCAAACTTGAGGCGATGCTGGAGGTCAGTTCATTGCTGCAGCAGTTGCTCGAGGAGATGAGGGAGGACACAACGTCGTGAAAGTGAAGAAGCGAGGTGCGTTGAGATATGGGGGTTGGGTAGCGGTAGTTGCCTGGCTGATGGTAGGAGCTTTGCTGGTCAGTTGGGCAGCAGAAGATGCCCAGCCGGGCCAGCCGCTGCGCCTGACTCTGGATGAGGCGGTAGCCTTGGCCCTGGAGAACAATTACGACATCCGCATTGCTACCCAGGCTATCGGCGCGGCAACTGCCAGCGTGAGTGAAGCCCAGGCGGCCCGCCGTGTCCAACTTGGTCTGCAGGCCAACTATTCCCGTCTTGGCCCCCAGGTCAGTTTTGACATACCCACTCCGACGGGGACGGAATCAATTGAGGTCGGCCCCGAGGAGGTCTGGGATTACGGCCTGTCACTTTACAAATCACTGTACTCAGCTGGCCGCAATCAGGCTTTGGTGCGGCTCAGCACCTTGAATGTTGATATCTCTGAACTGCAGGCGGCCATCGCCCGCCGCCAGGTCGAGCTGGCCACCACCCAGACGTTCCTATCTGTTATTCAAGCCCAGCAACTGGCCCAGGTCGCCCGGCAGACTGTGGCCAGTGCTACCGACCACTGGCGCCTGGCTCAGGCGCACTTTGAGGCGGGGGCAGCACCTAAGTTTGATGTGCTCCGCGCTGAAGTGGATATTGCCAATGCCCGCCAGGACTTGATTGCCGCTGAGAATGGTATCCAACTAACTAAGACAGCGCTCAAGCAGATATTAGCCTTGGAGTTGACTACTCCCCTTGAATTGGTAGCTCCGCCTGAGCCTGTCCCCATAAGCGTGCGACTCTCTGACTGCATTGACCTGGCTCGCCAGCGCCGTCAGGAGATCTTGGCGGCCCGCAAGAGCGTCCAGCTATTTCAGGTTCAGGGTCGCCTGGCTGCCGCTCAGCGGGGCATTAACCTTGATTTGGTGGGCGGTTACCAGCGCAAGAGCGCGACCGGCTTCTCGGCCGACTACAATTGGAACGTAACTCTTAGTCTAAGCAAGCCAATTATTGATGGCGGCGCCGCCTCGGCTAAGGAGCAACAAGCTTATCACCGCCGGGAGCAAGCCCGACTGGCCGTTGAGCAGCTCGAACAGCAGGTCGCAGCTCAGGTCCAGGACGCATACTTGAAGCTACAGGAAGCCAAATCCCGGCTCCACGCTACCGCTAAAACCGTCCAGCAGGCCGAGGAGGCCTTGCGGCTGGCCCAGGTTCGCTACAGTGCTGGTGTGGGCCGGGCGCTGGAGGTCACCGATGCCCGCGTAGCACTAACCGCGGCGCGCACCAATCACGTCAATGTTCTGTATGGATATCAGATTGCCGAAGCCCAGCTTGTTAGCGCAGTGAATGTTCCTCGTGATCAACTGCCCACAAGCAGCAACCAGGAGTGAAATAAGGTGAATCGCAAACTAATTGCTGTAATTGTACTTGTAGTATTAGTTATTGGCGGTGTGGGGTTGACTCGGATGCTGCGCGGGCGAAAGCAAGCCGACTCCCCAGCCGAAGCCCAACAGCTTACTCTGCCCGTGCAGATCCACCGCGCTCAGCAGGGAGACATTCAAAGCTCGTTCTCGGCTACCGGTACCATTGAAGCGGAGATAGACATCAGTGTAGTGCCCAAGATGTCGGGCAAAGTAGCCCGGGTCTATGTAGACGAGGGCGACGTGGTCAACGCCGGCCAGTTACTGGCCGTACTGGAACATCAGGACCTACGCTCCCAGCTCAGTCAGGCCCGCGCTGCCGCCGATGGAGCCCGCGCCCGCCTTAAGCAGGCCCAAACTGGTGTTGGTCTTCAGCAAGCCCAAACTGATACCACGTTTGCTCAGGCTGGGGCCCAGCTAAAGGCATCTCAGTCCCGACTGCAACAGGCGCAGACCACCGCCGAGATCGCCGTCACCCAGACCACTACTTCTCTGGATCAAGCTGCTCAGGCTCTGGAACAGGCACAAGCGCGGTTGGATATGCTGCGGCAGGGGGCCCGCCGCCAGGAGAGGGAGCAGGCCGAAGAGGCTGTCCGCCAGGCTCAGGCCCGCCAGGAGAATGCCAGAAAGAACCAGGAGCGGGCGGAGAGGCTTTTGTCTCAAGGAGCCATTGCTCAGCAGCAGTATGATGCCGCCCAGCTCCAGTATGACATCGCCGTGGGCAACTACAATACCGCGGTGCAGCGCCGCGACTTGACCGAAGAAGGCGCCCGTAGCGAGGAGATACGCATAGCTGAGGCTCAAGTCCAGCAGGCCCAATCTGCTCTGGCTTTGGCCCAGGCGAACCAGGCTCAAAAGGAGATTCGCCAGCGGGACGTGGAAGCAGCCGAGCAGCAAGTTGAACAGGCCCACGCTGCCCTGGAAATGGCTCAGGCTGCCCAAGCGCGCAATGATATTAGTCGGGAGGACGTAGAGGCCGCCCAGGCTGCTCTGAGCCAGGCCGAGGCCAACATTGAGTATCTGCAAGCTCAGATTGGTTACGCCCACATCCGCGCCCCGGCCAACGGTGTGATTGCTCGGCGTAATATTGATTCCGGTGAATCAGCGCCCACGAGCAATCCAGCCTTCCGCATAGTCAATAATGACAATGTATATGTCCGGGCTACCGTCGGGGAGCGCAATATCAGTGAAGTTAGCAAGGAGCAAAAGGTGAAAGTAACAGTTGACGCCCTGGGCGGGGCTGAGTTCGTCGGCACCGTTAGCCAAGTATTGCCTGTTGCTGATCCTGGCTCCCGTGCCTTTGACATAAAGGTTCACCTGCCCAATCCAGAAGGCGAACTCACGGCTGGCATGTTCGCCCGGGTACAAATCATAACCCAGCGGCTCACGGACGTGTTGGTTATTCCCCGTGAAGCCATTATAGAACAGGACCAGAAGACGTTTGTCTATGTGGCCGAAGGGAACCAGGCGAGCCGGCGACCGGTAGAGCTTGGCCTGCGAGATGAAACCCGCGTGGCGGTGCTCAGCGGTCTGAAGGCAGGCGATCGTGTCATTATTCGGGGGCAGCAACAACTACAGCCTGGGCAGGCCGTTGAAGTTAAAGCCTCGGGAGTGAGCCCTGAGCAATGAATCCCGCCCGCTTCTCGCTGAATCAGCCGGTCACCACCTACATGGTTGCTCTGGCAGTGATACTGCTGGGACTACTGGGACTATCCCGGCTAAAGATAGACCTTTTCCCGGACATCACCTTTCCCTATATTACGGTTATGACTCGGTATCCCGGGGCCGGGCCGGAGGAAGTAGAGGAGTTCGTCACCAAGCCTATAGAGGAAGCAGCGGCCATTGTTGAGGACCTCAAGAGCATCCGTTCCACTTCCCAGGATGGTCTGTCCCTGGTCATTCTTGAGTTTGACTGGGGCACCGACATGGATGGGGCTTCTTTTGACACCCGCGAGAAGGTTGACCCGGTCATCAACTGGCTCCCCGAGGATGCCCACCGGCCCCTTATTGGCAAGCTGGACCCCTCCACCATGATGCCGGTGATGGAGCTTGAAGTCACCGGTATGGACGACCTGGAGCGGTTGCGAAAAATTGCTGATGATATTATCAAACCAGAACTGGAAAAAGTTGCGGGAGTAGCCGCCGCCAGTATCTATGGCGGGCTGGTGCGGGAAATATTGGTACAGGTAGATAGAGCGCGCCTGGATGCTTATGGCCTCTCAGTGGGACAAATTGAGAACATCTTGCGTGCCGAGAATCTCAATCTGCCGGCTGGCTATACCACCGAGGGGATCCGCGAGTACACTATTCGCACCATTGGCCAGTTTCAAAGTGTCGGGGAGATTGGCGATATCGCCATCGGTGCTCATGAGGGCACTCCTATTCGCCTGCGGGACGTGGCCCAGGTCAAGGATACTCATCGGGAAATCCGCAGCTTTGCCCGCCTGAATGGTGAGCCAGCTGTGGCATTGACCATAGCCAAAGAATCAGTTGCCAACACCGTTGAGGTCTCTGATGCCGTCCACAAGGCCATAAAGACGCTGCCCGCCAAGCTACCGGCTGGTGTGCAGCTAACTGCCACCTTTGACCAGGCCAAGTATATTAAGCAATCACTAAGCAACTTATATGACGTCGCCATTCAGGGTGGCATACTCGCGATTATCATCATCTTCTTCTTTTTGGCGGCGGTACGCAATACGGTGGTAGTGGCCATCTCCATCCCCATGTCGTTGATTGCCACCTTTGTGCTGATGTACTTCGCCGATATGACCCTCAATATAGTGACTATGGGCGGATTAGTGATGGCCATCGGGCGGATGGTGGACGACTCTATCGTGGTGCTGGAGAATATCTATCGGCACGTCCAGGAGGGAGAACCGGTAAGGAAGGCGGCCGTCACTGCGACCGGTGAGGTAGCCTTGGCGTGTACGGCTACCACGCTTGCTACCTTTGCCGTCTTCTTCCCCCTGTTGTTTGCCGGAGGCATGGTCACCGAGTTATTCACCTCTATGGCACTGGTAGTGATGTTTGGCCTCGGTGCCTCGCTGATAGTGGCCTTGACCTTAGTTCCCTTGCTTTGTTCCCGGTTTATGGCTGCTCCCCACGCCGACGCACAAGTCTCCCGCAACTCTAACGGTTTCTTCGGGCAGTTCGCTCACCTGGTCCAGATGGGGTTGGCACAATTCCGCCAGGCCTTTGAGCGACTGACACAGGCATACGTCGAGGCGGTGACCTGGGCGTTAAGCCACCGCGCCACAACCATGGCTGTGGCTGGTGGCCTTTTCATGATCAGCATAATGTTGATGGCCTTAGTTGGCCTGGAATTTTTTCCGGAGATGGCCGAGGATGAGATAATGGTCAATGTGGAAACTCCCATCGGCTCATCAATTGAGTATACTGACCAAATTACCCAGAAGTTGGAGCAAATAATCCAGCAGGTTCCTGAATTTGAAAATGTCGGGGCATCCGGGGGTGAGCTGGGTGTGGAAGCGGGTATGATGATGATGGGTATGGGTAGCGGAGGAGCTAATACCGCTACCATATATGGCGAGTTACTCCCTCGCCGCCAGCGCGAGCGCTCCACCAGCCAGATTGAAGCTGAGTTGCGACAGAAATTCGCTCAAGTCCCGGGGGTCACTATCCGGTTTGGCCAAATGGGGCCGGGTGCCATGGGCGGAGCTGACATTGAGATCATTATTAGTGGCGACGAACTGTCGGTGCTCAACCGCCTGGGCACCCAGGTTATGGAGCAAATAGCTGACGTGCCGGGACTGCTGGACGCAGACCTCAGTTGGCGCCCGGGCAAGCCTGAGTATCAAGTAT
>SDBT01006549.1_pt1 | contig 19296 bp, 18 predicted proteins | sample 2277101 | NCBI WGS metagenome assembly SDBT01 (sample SAMN10404973, study PRJNA504765) | marine sediment metagenome | isolation source: marine sediment core GS10_PC15, 103 cmbsf | place: Arctic Ocean: Southern Knipovich Ridge | collected 2010 | reverse complement strand
CTCCAGCGTATTACGCGAGGCTTTGAGCAGCTGCGCAGCTTGCGGTCGATCATGGATGAAGTGTACCGTCTGTTTGACCGGCGATGCAGGATGGATACTGCATTGGACAAACTTGCCAAACTTCGCCGTCGAGTCGGACGTTTTACAAAACTCAGAGAAACGCTTAGGAAGCTGTGGTCACCGAATCTCGAAAAGGCGTTAACTTTCCTTGACGATTCATTACAAAATCAGTTCCACTTTAATCACTTCGAATACTTTCAAACGATGGTACTGCTAATGGCTTTTTCATGGCAACGACGCAATGTCAGTATGCTTTACCGGTATCTCGACAGCCGTTGTCATCCGCATCGCAGTCGCTTTAATAACTTCCTCAATGTAGGCAGATGTAACTACAAAGTCGTTTTATAAATGAAAGCCTACGAATTACTCAGCAGCCTTAATCCACGCAAAGGCGAAACAATCGAGTTCATCCTCGATGACTCAAAAAAGCAAAAACGCGGAAAAACAATGCAAGCGGTTGGCTATATCCGTGATCTGCTTACAGGCCGAAATATACGAGGACATCAGTATGTAACGGCTATCATCCGGTTTAGAGGCCATACGATTCCTTTTGGTATTCGACTTTATGTCAAGAAAGAGGACTGCTCAAAACTGAAAGTTGAATTCAAAAAGACCACACAGTTGGCTGCCGAACTCATTAGCGAATTCAAACCACCCAAAGGAGTTAAGATTAAAGTGCTGTTTGACAGTTACTATCTTTGTCCTGTGGTAGTCAAAACCTGTCGAAAAAAAGGTTTTCGATTTGTCTCCGTGCTCAAAAACAATCGCAACCTTTTCAAAAACGGACGAAAACTGAAAACCGGATCTTACAGCAAATCAGATGATTCGTACTTACGACAATCGCTGGAGTATTGAGGTCTTTTTCAAGGACACCAAGCAGCTATTGGGGCTTGGCCAATACCAGAACGTCTCTATTGAGGCGGCAGTTACACACCTGCATCTGGTATGTTTGGCCTATGCCCTCCTGATCCACATCGCTATTACTCGCGAAGGTGCAAAAGGTAAGAAATCAACTGCGAAACTGTCCACCGCAGACCTTCAAAACGAGTTGCGTCGTATTGTCTGGGATGATCTGACGGAGCACCTGAAGCAATTTTCCAGTGGAAACCAAATTATCAAAGAGCTTGGACGGCTACTCATAGCCGCATAAAAATCAATGTAAAAAGTCAGTCAAGTTGAGTAAATTAGGTGATAGTCAATGGATACGGAGGTTCCTGAAAGATCAGTGCCGATAATATCGTTTCGTCCAATCGAATAGGACAGTTCGCGTTTTGTGGAAGGTTTGGGTAGGGACAATGCCTTGTCTTGGCCTATCGGAAAAATTTTCAAAAAAAATAAAAAAAAATAAAAAAACAGTTGACAGTATATGGAATGTATTTTACATTTTATAAAACGTAAAATACGTTTCGAATTATTGTTGAAATAACGATGTTCTTAGAAAGGTTCTTTGACGATGGATGTAGGCAGTAATACACAGATATTGACGATACCTGCGAAACTCTATCGAATCGGCGAACTTGTTCGTTATACGCCGTTTTCACGCCAAACTATTCACAACTATACGATAATGGGGCTGATTCGAGAGGTTGAATGGACACAGGGAGGTCATCGTCTTTACAGCGAGGGGGTTTTTGAGAGGTTGTCTCGTATTATCGAACTGAAAAAGACAAGAACGCTGGATGAGATTCGGCGGATACTTAGTAAGGAAGATGGTGGTGAACAAAGCCGAAGATCCCAGGATGGAATCGGTGAAGGCTTGGCTTTTTCGCCGGAGTTTGAGAATTGAATAGCATGGAATAGGAGTAACAGGCAATTATGACCGCAACACATAGCATGGATGCAGGTGTGGAGTTGGTGGCACTGTTGAAGCAACAGCGTTGTTTTTATCATCAATTCAAGGTTCTTGCCGAACGTCAGAGTGAATTTGGCGGCGTTGAGGCGGGTGAATTGTCACTTCAGTTTATTTTCGGGCGTCGCAAGCTTGTCGAAAAATTAACGCAAATATCCGGTAAATTGCGACCGATCAAGGCAAACTGGGCGAGAGTTGCAGAACATATCAGAGCCGAACAGATGAGCAATGTTTATGAAATGGCTCATGCGGTCGATGAGATTATCGAAGAACTGGAATCGGCTTGTGAGGGCCAGAATGTATCTTTGTCTGTGGTTGAACACTGCAGGTTGAGTGATGTTTTTTCTACGGTGCATGTGTAAAGGGAGTTGTGGATGAATTTGACAACGACGGTCACAGACAATATTGGTGAACTGCTGGTTAAGATCATTGAATTTACTCGTGTTCGCGAGGAGGTTCTTACCGGCAATATAAACGATGTCCATATTGATGGTTTTGAGCCGCGAGACCTTGTGGACGAGGAGTTTGCCGAAGCATTGGCCGGAGCCGTGGGGGGGCATATGCGGTTTAAGCGTTTGGTTTTGCGGGATACAGATAATGTTAAATTCGGTATGAACGGTTCTTTTAAGGTCAAGGCGGTGGTTGACGAGTACGCCCGTTCGCTTCTTGATAGCGATAAGCAAGAGTACCTGGAACATCAAACGCATAAGCTGGCGGAAAATTCTCTGAATCGCCGTGTAGCGTCAGAATTGCTTCGTCAGAAACATGGGATGGTGTCAATTTTTGAATAATATTTTCCAAAAGGTGTTTTTTTTCGAATTAATCGGATTGTAGTCCTAAAGTTTGGCCGGTTAGAGACGATAAGAGTTTGGGTAGATATGCCCTGAAAGTGAACAGAAGATTGATTTTGGGCTGAAAATATTGTTTTAGCGTTTATAGGACGTGTGAGTTGGGTTTGAGAAATTTTTATATTATGATTTATCCGAGGGTAAAGTGAGCACAAAAGAGAAACTTGCAATCGAAGAAGTTTGGGAAGGTTATCGCAAAACACAATCCGATGAGTGTCGTAACCTGCTGATGGAGAATTATTCCTACATTGTAAAGTACACGGCTGAGCGTCTTTACACTAAACTTCCTGATAAGGTCGAGGTCGATGATTTGATTAGTGCCGGCATGTTCGGACTAATGGATGCGATCGATGCATTTGATGTGAATCGTGGTGTAAAGTTCGAGACGTACTGTTCTCCTCGAGTGCGTGGATCTATACTCGACGAGTTGCGTAGTATGGATTGGGTTCCCCGTTTGGTACGGTCTCGTGCTCATCAGTTGACGCGTGCGACACAGGCACTTGAGACACATCTTGGTCGTAAGCCTACAGAGAAAGAGACGGCTAAAGAGTTGGATTTGAACGAGGTTGAATTTAAGCGTCTCAAGCGCGATGCAAATGCGACGGGTCTTGTTTCTCTTAATACGAATTATGGCGATGGTGACGGAGAGAAGGATATTCGTGAGATCGACGTCATCAAGGATCGCAAGAGTACGAACCCATTGAGCGAGGCCCAGAAGCGGGATTTGAAAAACCTTTTGACTAAGGGACTTACTCGGGCAGAGCGTTTGATTATAGTTCTTTATTATTATGAAGAAATGACGATGAAGGAGATCGGCGCGACGCTTGATCTTTCAGAATCTCGTGTATCACAAATGCACTCATCGATAATAGCCCGTCTCAAGGCTCAGATGAATACCCGCAAAAAGGAATTTGCGGTTTAGAATCGATCAGGTGACAGGAGCATGGGAACCCGGAAATAGGAAGAAGTATATCCGCAAGTAATTATAGGCAAAACGGTTTGTGACTTTTTAAGTTACAACGTTCTGATAGTCCAATTCTTGGCAACCTTCTGCAAGCAACAATGAAGGGGGAGCAGATTGGTAGTTTCTCGGTAAATTGTCGAGGAGTTGGCCTTGGCTTGGTTCTTATTTTAAGGCGAAATCACCCTGGGCAACCCCGACAAGTCGGGACTTTCAGCTTGCTTGGGCATGCTGTTCTCTATTTCTGCAGCTTCCAAACAAACTTACCTTTTCTATTAATATAACCTATACGTTTCTTTGTACCAATTACACATGCCAGTCCGTCAGAAAATCTCTTGGGGATTCCGCTCTTTATTTTAAACACGACATCGCCTGTCTTATCGATACAATACCATTTCTCATCGTCTTGGTATGCAAAGGCCAAACCTTCAGAAAAGGATGTCACGCTTAGAAACTTCGGTTCGATTACATAATCACCATTCTTGTCGATATAGCCTCTCTTTTGATCAATGACGACCCTGGCCAGTCCTTCATGGAACGGCCCTGGGCGATCAAATTTTGGTTCTATTACAATATGGCCGGTCTTGTCAATATAAGCCCATTTATCTCCAATGTTCACGGCTGCTAATCCTTCGAAAAATGACGTTGCCGGACTGATTACCATTGCAAATGTACGTGGTGGATCGAACTGTGGCTCGATCACGAACTGTCCGCTCTTGTCAATATATCCGACCTTGCCGTCTATTACTACAAAAGCCAATCCTTCAGAAAAACCTGCGCCAGCTTCAAACTTTGCGTTAATAGCATATTCTCCTGCCTTATCAATATAACCAAAACGGCTTTTCTTCCTGCGTCCTTTTCCAGCAATCCCTACAAGCTCTGAAATCTCTACAAGTGCGAGGTCCTGGGAGAAATTCTGCGCGCTATTGAACTTCAGATCGATCACAATCTGTCCTGTCTTGTCGATATAACCATATTTGGTTTTGTTTTCATTACAAATCACTGCCAAGCCTTCAGAAAACTTGGATTTTTTTGCGAATTGTGGCTCAATAACCACCTCTCCACTCTTGTCAATATAGCCAAATTTTCTTCCGATCATTACACAGGCCAATCCTTCATAAAATCGATAGGCGTAACGAAATTGTGGTTCGATTACAATTTTGCCTTTCTTGTCGATGTAACCCCACTTGCTATTTAAGACGACCGGGAACAAAGCACTATCCAGAACTTCGTATTGCTCACTTTCTTGCTTTTGTGCTTGATTAAGACCCTCATTTTCTTCTTTGCCTTTTTTATCACATCCCAGACAGAAAAATATATTCAACAGTGTAGCCAACATGAGGATTATGATTATCTCTCGTCTCATCTTCCTACCCTTATCTCCCGTTCTCGATGCCGCCGACGGATTAGCCTGAGATTTCTTGTGTTCCACTTCCATGATATCCATACCTAAGCTTTTTCCTTATTTACGTGCTTAGAGCTCCTTCGTTTTCTTCTGTCTTTTTGTTTTCGGATTTTGTTTATCTTTTTTGACTGTGGGCTTTGTTTTCCGAGGAGTTTTTGCTCTAAGATTTCGCAGAGCCGTATTCTCGCGTAGTATCTGTTTAACGGCTGTGAGCGGGTCTTTTGCATTTTTACGGATGAGCCGCTTGGTTGGTGTGTCAGCAGGACGCAAGTTGAAGTTTTGTTTACCTTCTGGCCGCCCGGTCCGCTGCTTCGGACGAATTTTTCTGTGAGGTCCTTTTCAAATAATTTGCAGTCGTTCATCCGCTGCTGAAGGTCAGTTGCTTTTCGATCTGTCACTCCAAAATTTATCATTTTATCGTATGTCGTATATTGTATATCGTTTGTTGTGGGCGGTTATGTTTGTAGTCTATAGTTTTTCATTTTCTTTCTCAACATCTTCGCGTCGCCGACGAATTTATCCAAATGTGCCCAGAATTCTTTGCTGTGGTTTTTGTGTTTTATATGTGCTAATTCATGCAAAATCACATAGTCCTGAAGTTGTTGTGGTAGTCTTATCAGGTTCATATTCAGGCTGATATTGTTTTTGCCCGAGCAGGTTCCCCATCTTGTTTTTTGGTTTCTGAGGAAGAATTTATTGAATGTAAAGCCATGTTCTATGGCTAATTGATTTAATCTGGTCGCCAGTATGATCCTTGCTTTGTATCTGTTTATGGGTGGTAGTTTGGGTAGGGGGGTGTTGTGCTGTAATTGTTTTAGTTTTTCTAAGTGCTTTTTTATCCAGGGAATTTTTGAGTTTACGAATCTTTTCGCGGTTGAGAATGAGACGCCTTTTGGGATTGCTACTCTGACGGTCCGGTCCGGTTTTATGGTTATCGAGAGGTGTTTTGCTCTTAAGGAATTATGCAATAGGATTGGGCCTAAGTTGGGGATGTCAATAGCAGCTTGCTGTGTCATCTTGCGTGTTTTGGATTTTCGTGAGAGACTCTTCGTCTGTGACGTTGTTCTCTGATATGTAGACTTCCCGAGCTTCGTCTTTTCTGTTGGTATTTTTTTGGAAGGGTAATTCCCAGCATGAGCATTAGTGATTTCTCAGAGGCGGCCTTTGTCGTTCGGTTTTTGCTCATTAGTCCTTGCTTTAGGGCTTCGGTCGCCAATTTCTTCATTCTTCCGTGCATGTTCCTGAGACCATAGGCAGCAGCTTTTTTTGTTGTCCTTGGCGAACTGCTGAGTAATCCCCCTTTTAGGATGTCGAGACCGTCTTCCTGCATCCATGAGAGTTTGTGGGCGGCTTTTCTTGCAATTGAGATGTTATCAGAGTAGAGCTTTTCCTTGAGCTTGTTTAGAAGCTCAACCGCGGCCTCATGCTTTTGTTGATCTGTAGCTTCTGTATTTTCTGGCATCATTAAGTTTCCTTACTTATATTGACAAGTATAGCCGGGTGTGTATGGTCAAGCCAGTTTAAAAAACAACATTTTTCAGGAAATTATTGACAAATTTGTGATATCTTTATGCTGACTCCTGAATTCTGCGTTATAACTACTGTCTTAATGGAGCGCTTCGTCCGCTTTCTTTATAGATGTCCAACTGGTTTTTTAGCTCCTTTACGATTTTGGGATGCTTGAAGTAGAGGTTGGTGGTCTCTCCGGGATCATCGTTTAGATTGTAGAGTTGACCCGGTGCATCCGGAGCGGTATCGGGCAGGGCAAAGGGCCTTAACATCTCCCTGGTATAGGTATTTCCGCCCGAACCCTTGTGATCGAGATACTTCCATTGGCTTCGGCGGATCGCAAGTTTGAGTTTGATGGTCTGGTGCAAGGTGTATCGGCGGATGAGTTTGCCTTGTTTGCCAAGGAGTATCGGCAGGATGTTGTAACTGTCCTCGGCACAATCATTGGGAAGGTCTGCTCCGGCAACGGCGGCGCAGGTGGCCATCACATCGGTTATACAGACGGTTTGATCTGAGGTGGTTCCGGCTTTGATTTTTTTAGGCCAGCGTGCGATGAACGGAACGCGGTGACCGCCTTCCCACTGGTCGCGTTTCATGCCGCGCCATGGGCGCGCGCCGTCGTGCTGATGGTCCTTTCGCATGTAAACAACGCTTGTGGTCTCCGGGCCGTTGTCGCTTGAAAACATTACCAGCGTATTTTCGGCTAGGCCATTTTTTTCGAGGGCTTTCATTAATTCGCCAACAATATGATCGAGTTCGAAGATAAAATCACCATGCGGGCCAGCCTTTGTTTTGCCTTTGAAATCTTTTCCTGGAAATGAAGGCAGATGAACACCCTGGGTCGAGTGGAAGAGGAAAAATGGTTTTTTCGGGGACTTCTTTTTATGGTTTTCGATAAATTCAACACTCTTTTTTAGAAATAACATATCGACCTCTTCCAAATCAAAATCCGATGCGATCATTCCTCGTCGATTGTCCTTCGAATATGGATGTTTCGGTAAAGGTCCTCGGTCGAGTCTTTTGGTTGGTGGATTAGGAATGCGATCGCCGTCAATAAAAGCGTAAAGCCAGTCCGTAGTCGGGCAACATGCTGTCCCAAAGAAATGATCGAAGCCGCGATGTATGGGACTATCGGGTATTGACCGGGAATAGTCGATGCGTTTGACCGCATCGAATCCGTTTTCATTGATCGGTTTGCCATCCTTGTCCATAAATGTCAAGCCGATATGCCACTTGCCAAAGCACGCGGTAGTGTAACCCTGATCCCGAAGCATTCCTGGCAGAGTAAGCCTTGACTCCTCGATCAGACATGGGCCGCCAGCTCCGGTGAATACGCCGGGGAAACCGGTACGAAAAGCCATGCGACCAGTCATCAGGCTATAGCGGGTGGGTGTGCAAACTGTCGAAGCGCTGTGCGCATCGCTCAGGAGTATTCCCTCGGTTGCCAACTTGTTCAGATTCGGCGTAGGTACTTTCGATTCGGGATTGTAGCAGGAAACATCTCCATAACCCAGATCATCGGCAAGGATAAAAAGAATATTCGGTTTTTCGCCTGGATTATTCCCAGAAGAACTAAACATCTTACTCCCACATCCGGACAAAGAAAAACCCGCAGCAGCTAAACCAACAACCTTTAGAAAATCGCGTCGTGTTTGGTAATGTTTCATATTATTGCTCCCAAAACTGTCTTTTATGGTCTTCACGCGGAATATATTAACAAAATATTGCTCGAATTGTCATCAATTAAAAACTTTTTTCACAAAATCCCGACCCAATCGGAACAGTGCCTCAAGCGGACTTTGTTGACATCAGCATTGCGGCGTCATAGAATTAGTGAAAAGGGTGTTGAATATTATTATGTTCGGAGCGTCGAAGAGATGAGAGCACCGTTCCAAATTTTAGTCACCCCATTTCGCTGGACAGCAGGGAAGCTGGAGTTTGCAGTGCTCAAGCGGAGTGATGCCGGTTACTGGCAATTCGTAGCAGGTGGTGGAGAGGATGATGAAACACCGATTGCAGCGGCTCAACGTGAAAGCCAGGAGGAGGTTGGCATTACCGGTGACCTTATCCAACTTGATTCCTTTTCAACGGTGCCTAAAGCCTGCTTTACCGACTCTAATTCCTGGAGTAGTGATGTGTATGTCATTCCTGAGCACTGCTTTGCTTTTAATGTAGATGGTAGCGAGATTTGTCTGTCGCAGGAGCATACTGGCTTTCGATGGCTTTGCTATGAGAACGCTTACTCGCTACTCAAGTGGGACAGCAACCGAAATGCCCTTTGGGAACTCAACGCAAAACTCAAAGACATGTAGGGTGCGATGAATCGCACCAATTCTACTCATTTAACCGTGCCTCCGCTCTTGACAAACGCCTGGTAAGCCTTGCTATCAAGCAGCTTTATCTTATGAAGGACAAGGCCATATCGGCTTCCGGGAGGGTTTGAGTTTATTCTAATATCCCGCCAATCCCGCGCAAAATTCGCGGAGTAGCAAAGCCATAACTCCTTGCCGTCATCGCTGATGAATTTCGAAGGGAAATTCAAAAAATAGCCCTGCTGACCGAAATCTTTCATGTATGTCACCAGCCTCCAGGGCCCCGTAATCTTATCGGCTTCGAGGATATACGAATTCATTCTCCCAGCTGTAGGCCAGCCGTCGGTTATGCACATCAGGTATTTCTTTAGAGGCGCATTATAAGTCACCGTCACACAGCCCATATTATTATTCCAGTCAAGGAGCGGTTTTATTTCTTTGAAGTCATTCGACCATACCGCGTCGGCATTGTTGTCATGCCCGGCATAGAATTCGTACTTTGAGCTGTCGTTAATATTTTCGATAGATGGTGTTACCCGCGCCATATAAATCTGGTCGCCTGTTATCCAGCTAAGGTTCGCAAATCGTGGTTTGGCATCGGGTTCCTCGGCGCCGTGGCCGACGAGATAGGCCTTGGCGTCGGGCGAATGCTCCATGTTCTTACCGAAGTCCACAAAATGAGGCGAACCCATCTTCACCGGATACGCCCACATTCCAGTCTCGCCGAATAGGGGCTTCGAAGGGCTGTGCGGCGTTTCCTTCCACCTTTTACCTAAGTCCTTCGATACCCGAAAACCAACCAGCGGTCCAAGCCAGGGCCAATTATAACGTGAAGGTCCGTAATGAGTTGTCCCATAAGGAGCAAGGCAATAAGTCCCGTAGTACCACACCCCGTTATAAACCAGGCTACCGCAGGGATAACGACCGCCATAAGGATACGGATCGGCGCCGGTCATACCAAGGCTGTATATTTGCAGGTTCACCGGATCATCTCCTTTCATAACGGCATGGCCGGTGGTAGCCTGTCTCTTCTGCCTTTTGTCCGTATAGCCATTCGATGAAGACATCTCTCGTCCACCGTCAAGCCGAGGTGCCCAGCCATCGGTCCATGGCGAATACAAGTTCCCGTCCGATGCCCACGAAGGATACCACGTATCAGCCACTTTATAATTGCTATGTATCCCCGTGAACAACAAGCCCACCAGTTCCTTTGATTGTTCGAATGGGCAATCCGCCGGTGGTTTCGATTCCCAGACAAAAGCCTTCGCTCCTGCCTTGTCATCGGCCGCAAAGTTACCTACCAAAACAACTACAAACATCGTTATTAAAGATTTGAGTTTCACCATCGTCGTATCCCTTCAATATCAGCAACCTTCACCTGCCCAACGTTTCGAATTCATTGCCATGCCACATAAGTCATAAGTGTAACTCCCAAGACATCCAAAAGCAATTTACTCTTCAAAATCAGAACAGTAAAACTAACTTGAATGGTCTTCATGTGGCTTATAATATCAGAATCCATGTGGAATTGTCATCAATTAAAAACCTATTTCACAAAATCCCAACCAAATCGGAACTAGTTTCAAGTGATATTTTGTTGAAATTAGCATCGCGGTAGCATAGAATCAGTTAAAACTAGATTGTATATTATTATACGGTTTGAGATATAGAAGAAAATTATGTTTTTTAAGAGTGTAAATGGGAAATCCCAGTGTAAAAAGGTTATACACGGAGATTTAAAAATATGAAGAGATGCAACAAGGATAAAAACTATGAAAGCATTCCACTTGCTTCTAAATTAATTGTTTTAATCATTGCATTAGCACCAGTAGGAGTGCTTCAATATATTCATGGTAAGCATAATTTACCTCATATTTTAATATTATCACCTTTGGTTGGTGCCTTTATGCTTTTTTGGGGAGTATTGGTAAAACAAAAGCTTTATAAGAATTGTTTTGAACTGTTCAACCTTAAAAAATGGCAAATAGCCTTATTGTTACTTATAGGTTTAGAGCTAATTCAACTATTACTCGTGAAGCCAAGATTAAGTTTTGAGTCAGATTTGACTAAAATTTTATATAATGCATTCTTCTTTTTAGTAATCGTTGGATTTGCTGAAGAACTATGGTTCCGTGGAATATGGTTTGCGATGTTCAAAGAAAGATTTGTTCCCTGTGTACTAGTCGGAAGCATTGTTTTTGGTTTGATTCATTTGCCAGGGCGTGGCCTTGGGGTTTTTTTATTTACCGTTCTGGTAGGCTTGACCTATGCGGTTGCACGTTTTCGAGGTTCGTCCATTCTTTCCTTGTCTATTGCACACGGTGTAACAGATTTCTTAAATAACTCAGCTTTTTCAGGACAACTTCGCTTTAGTCCTTTCATTTCAGTAATTATTTTCTCTCTTGCGTGTTTGTTTCTCTCGGGCATCCTTATGTTTGCATTTAGACCTTCTCGCCACCTTAGTTTCAAAACCGATGGTTTCTGCTGAGTCATTCTTTTGTGAAAAACTGCTGGTATTGCTATTTTTCCAGTGCGATTTTTACCGTGATTGCAAAAGCCAGGGCAATGTCGTTGGGAAGTTTTTGGGGAAGTTCTATTGTCAGGGCCTCTGCATTGCGTGACCAAGGGATTTTTTCACTCGATCCCAAAAGAGAGACGTCTTCAATTCCCTCGGAACTTAGGCGTGTGCCCGTTCCCAGCGTTTTAATTTTGATTTTGTTTGTGTTCGGTCGGCCCAGAGTGATGGCGTAGAGGGTGTTTTCTTTGCAGGTGAAACGAATGTCACCGGCGTTGCAATTTTTGAATCGCCATCTCGAATGTCCGCGTCTTTGGTATTGGAGTTTGTCTATTGGCCCCTCGGCATGTACCTTCCAGGGTTGGGTACCATAAATAGCCTGGCCGTTTTGCTTGAGCCATTGGCCCATAGTTCGCAGTATGTGTTGCTGCTGTGCGTTAATGGTTCCGTCGGCTTTGGGGCACAGTGACAGCAGCAGTCCGCCGCCACGGCTTACGCGGTCAATTAGGCCGTGGATGATTTCATTTGGCGATCTGTATGTTTGGCCTTGAACGTAGCACCAGGAATCAGTGCTTATCTGCATGTCGTCGATCCAGGGCTCTTCGACTACAGCCGGTCGGTCGCGCCCGTTCTCGAAGGTGAGTACGCCGAAGTCGCGGGGAAAATTGAACTTCATGTTCATGGGCAGCTTGTTTAGCACTTCAACTTTACTGTGCCATTGCTCTGCTCGGTTGAGGTAATAGGAAAGAAGCTCCAGTACATGGTGTTGTGAATCGGCGTCCTGAAACGGCCCGCCGTCGAACCACAGCACATCAGGCTGATAATTATCTACCACCTCCCTGACCTTTGCTTTCCACTGTGAAATGAAGTCCTCATACTTGCTGGTGTACTCGTTCCAGTAGAGGTCCGCATAGTTCGGATCGAACAGGTCCCATCCGGCTTTGCGAGCTTCTTCACGGGCCTGACTATCATTAGGCAGATACCAGTTGAAGCTGCGGATATGGTGGAACGTGGCGATGACCTTCATTGATGGTTTGCGACGAAGCGACCGGACCAGTTCGCCATACAGGTCACGCCTGGGGCCCATGTTGCCGGCGTTCCAGCGGTTGAGCTTGCTGTGCCAAAGCATAAAGCCGTCGTGGTGGACCACTGCGATCCCAGCGTACTTGGCTCCGGATGCGGCTATCAGGTCTGCCCATTCGTTGGGATCAAATTTCTCTGCCTTGAACATCGGTACAAAATCCTTGGTGCCGAACTTCGAGGGATCGCCATAGGTTTTGACATGATGTTTATAAACCGAGTCATTCTTATCGTACATCCGCTTGGCGTACCATTCACTGCGGTACGCCGCCACGCTGTAAAGCCCCCAGTGCGCATAGATACCGAACTTTGCATCTACGAGCCACCCGGCCGGTTCCCTGGAGGTCAGTGATTTCCATGTTGGTTCATACTTGTTCTGCGCCAATGCTGAATAGGAAAGAACAATAACTAAACACAAGACTGCCGCAACCGTATGAATCGTCCTAAACCTGGATTTCAATTTTAAATAGTTACAAAACATAATTTCTCCGTATGACATCAAAGATTTTACAAAAATCCCCTTGTACTATCAAGGCTTTGTCTTACGGTTCCATGTATCGGAAAATAACGAATTTGGCGTCGGTTTTTTTGCCAGTTTTTTCGTCGGTAAGCCAGGTCTTTAGAAATGCGTCACCAGCCTCAAGGCGGCTGGTGAAAATAGCGGCTGTAGTGTCCGGCTCGATCGTTTTGCCTAAGGTGATATTGCCAATCTTAATCCTGGCTTCGACGCAACCAAGAGGAGCTTTTACCGGGGGACGGCTTTGCACGAGGGAAATTTCATACTCACCGGAGCGGACCACCTTAACAGCCATCCGACGTGTGGACTCCAGAAGACTGTGCGAACAAAGAATCGTAGGATTCGCCTGCGGCGCTCCGATTACAAGTCGTGAATATTCGCCAAAACGTTTCGAGATATCATTCCAGTGCTCATCGTAAAACTGGCGAAGAGCGGCAACAACTTTCGGATGTTTGCCGGCGATATCTCGGCGCTGCTCCGGGTCGGCGTCAATGTCGTAGAGTTCTTTGCCATTGATAAGCCGCCAGCGTTCGGTAAGAATCGCCGTGCGTCGCCACCGCGGCGGATGTTCATCCCTATTGACCGCAACGACCAGCTTACGCTCAGGCCATCTTGCACGCTCTTCGTGCAGAAGTGGGACAAGGCTCGTTCCGTCGAAACGAATGTTGTCTGCGTCTTTTAGATTGCATAGATCGATGAGTGTTGGAAACAGATCGAAGTGCGCGGTGAGTTGTTCGACGTCTCGCCCAGACCGACCGCCAATCCCGCCGTCGGGCCATCGTATGAAGCACGGAACTCGATGCCCGCCTTCGTACATGGACTGCTTTGCTCCTCGCATGCCCGCGTTGTAGCCGGAACTAACAAAACCGTGATATTTCTTGTCCAGTTTAAGACCGCCAGTTCCTCCGTTGTCGGTCAGGAAAATGAAAATAGTGTTTTTCTCAAGCCCAATGTCGCGAATGTGCTCGCCAAGCAATCCGACGTTTTCATCGATGTTTGCACACATCCCGAAGTATCGGGCGCGAGTTTCCGGCACGCCTTTTTTCAAATACGGCTTTGAGTACTTATCGTCAACCCTGTACGGACTGTGCGGCGCGTTGGTCGGGATGTAAAGGAAGAACGGTCGTTCCCTGTTCCTGTCAATGAACTGCATAGCCTCACGGAACCAGACGTCCGTGCAATAACCCTGGACTTTTTCCGGCTTACCATTTCTAAAATACGTATCGTCATAGTAGTCGTTTCCCGGATAATCCGGCAGCAGTCCGACTCCGCCGGCGTAATGAACAAGTGCTTCGTCAAAACCGCGATTCTCCGGAAGATAGGGATAGTTATGACCGAGGTGCCATTTCCCGAAGATTGCTGTGCGGTACCCATTCTTGCCAAAAACGTCAGCCATCGTTACTTCATCATTTCGCAAAATCTGTCGGCCGGAGGACGTATCCCAGACCCCTGCACGTGCCGCGTAACGCCCGGTCAGAAGTGCCGCCCTGGTAGGTGAGCAACTGGGATCGACGTGAAAATCAGTTAGACGGACGCTCTGGCCATAAAGAACATCGATATTAGGCGTCTTTAAAATTGGATGCCCGTGACATGAGAAATCGCCGTAACCCTGGTCGTCGGTCATAACAACAATTACATTAGGGTTTTTCTTCGAATCTCGGCGCCGGGCTAAATTTTTCTGACAACCTAACGAGGCCGCAACAGTTCCGATTGCACCCAAACCAATACGCCGAAGAAACACACGTCTATTAATCATAAACTGACCTCTTATTCTTCATGCGGCTTATAATATCAGAATCATGCTCGATTTGTCATCAATTAAAAACCTGTTGAAGAAAACTTCCTACTTCTTTTCGACCAGCTTGACCATCGCACAGCCGCGTACCAGTGGTACCTCCAATTTCAGCAGGCCATGCCAGAAGACATATATAAAATAAGTAGGGTGAAAAGTTTCATTTTACTGGGCATAGTTTCTCCCATGTTAATCTAATGCTCTGATTTAGATTAACTCGGACCTGCACCGTTTGGCGCAGCAGTGAATTCATCGGCAGGGGGCGAACCGGTAGTTACATCTATCTGGACGGCTGGTGCACGATTGCCGGCTTCATCAACGAGCGTTGCCTGTGGCGAATCCGCGTAAGCATAGAAAAACCTTGCGGGCAGCGCGTTATCTGTCGGTCGAATGTAAGCTCTAATGTTGTCGCTCCGGTTTTGGCTTGGCTGCATACGGTGGAACCTTCTGCGTCAACGACGACGAAGTCGTTCTCGGTTACATGTGAGAGTTGTTTGACCTCAGCAAAATGTGCAGTGATCTTACGAGAGTCCGGGGCCAGCACGGCTGCGTCGAGCACTGGGCCGGGCCAATTGATATCGGTCTGGTTGAAACGGTTTTTTAACAGAGCGCGGGCCAACTCCTGGCCTAATTCCATATAGCCGGGCGTTGCCAGATGACCGTCTTGCTTCTGCGATCGCCCAAGAGCAGTCACCAGAAGGGCGTTTCCATCGGCGAGAACGAACTGTCGCTGGGCCTCACGTACCCCCATGAAATGTCTCATTCCTATGGCCTGGCCAGGTGGTGTCATTGCGCTGAGCTGAATTATAACTACCGTCATGTGTGGGTTCTCAGCGGTTTTTCGGACACGTGCGACAAGGTCGGCAAGTCTGCCCTGGTAAGCGGCTGCACTTGCGGGCATACCCGTATCGGATTCGCCTTGATACCACAGAAAAACCCCCGCACCTTTGCCATGTTTTTCGATGCGAGAGAACAGTTTTGTTTCACCTTCGCAGCCTCTATCCCAGTAACATATCGGCTGGGCACCGAGGGCATAGCCGAGCATATCGATATTGTATCCTTTTTTCGCAACAGCTTGTGCTGCTGAGACCCAGGCACTTACTCCCCAGGTCTCCATTCCCGGCAGCGGATCCCTGGCAGTTTCCCACTGTCCCGGACCGGGATCGTGCCTTCCTTCATCGACAGCAAACATTCTAACTTCTGACATACCCTTTAGTCCGGGAAGTTCCCCTCGACCGCAGGCGTTGGATTGGCCCGATAGTATCCAGAGATTGGAACGGTTGCTGGTACAACCGAAGTTAAGTACAAGCAATAAACTCACTACTGCAATCGAAAACACTTTACATTTGACTTTCATAATATTCCTTATAACATTATTGGATAAAAACACCCTAAAGCTCCATAGATTGTTTGACTCTGATTGCAAGTCTGATATTCTATTGTAATTGAAGCCCAGCCATGTTGTATCTGAATAGTGACATTAGTATAAGAAAACATGTTTAAGGAGTAAAGTATTAGTTATGATTTCCGGCAATGAAAATACACCGGGACAGCTTCGCTATTATATTGCACTGAGCGCTCCTCCCATACGGTGTCAAGCCGATGGAACAGAAGCCTTTCTTCGGCCTGAGGTCGGTTTTAATCCTTCGTGGTTTTATAAACACTGTAAGGTTGATCTTTCGCAAAAGTGGCACACAGATCCGAAGTATCGACTACAAACTTATGAGATTATGGCGGCTGAAATTCGTAGAAGATTCCCAGGGCGTGACATTGGAGGTGTCAATGATGGGCAGTCTCCGGATTTGTTGACCGGGATATACGGTGCTTCTATCGTGATGGGATTCTTCGGTCATAAGTTCAATTATGCACCAGATAGATGGCCCACTCATGCTGGAGATCTTTTGACCGAAGCGCAGGCTGACGATCTGGTAGCTCCAGATTTGGAGAACGATCCGGTCTTCGGGGACATATTGCGGCAGATCGACGAAATAGAGAAGTTGACAGGCTCAGTCAGGGGTTTTCTCAACTGGCAGGGCATCCTTAATATTGCGTTTCGACTTCGCGGGGAGAAGATATTCCTTGATCTTTACGATTGTCCCGAACGTGCGCAGCATATCTTTGCTTGTATTGCCGAGACGCTTATATCCGGTAAGAAATTGATTTATAAGCGTCAGAAAGAATCCGGTATAGATTACGATATTGCGAATCTCGGCAATTGTACAGTCAACATGATCGGTCCGGAGGCTTATGGCGATCTGGTATTCGAATACGATATGAAGGTCAGAAACGCGTTCAGGGATTGCGCGATACATAATTGCGCCTGGTCTGTCACGCCATACATGGATATTTACTCGAAGGTTCCCGGTTTGGGGTATCTGGATATGGGTCTTGAATCGGACTTTGTAAAAGCCAAACACCTTTTCCCTGAAACCCGCAGGAACATATTATACACATCGATTGACCTGTTAAATAAAACCGAAGCCCAGATTCGAAAAGACCTCGAACGGATTGCAAGAGAATTCGCTCCCTGTGACATTGGATTACCTGATATCGAGATGGATGTACCCGATGAGCGGATTCTGTTTGTTATGGATCTATGCGAAGAGTTATCAGAACAATTAGTATCCTGAAAGTATATTATTGTCATTTCATATCATTCGCTAAATTTACATGTTATTTAAATCATAGGTTCTCACTTCGTTTGCGCCGTGTGCTGCTACGATCAGGCCTGCGGAATCTTTTGACCTGTCTATAACAGCGATTTGGGTTGGTCCTATTGCGTCGTCGATTATTTCGTAAGTAAATTCTTTGCCGTTGGTACCGCTCTTTCGGTATAGTCTTAGTTCCTTGTCCCCATCACGTCCTGCGATTAGTAAACCCGGTTGGCCAAGGAGTTGGCCTGCCCAGAGGACGTGGCCGAAAGAAAGATCATCTGTGATTATCGTTGGCTTCCAACCGGATTGATCCTGGCGGTAAATCGTTACAGTATTTCCATGGAAGGGACTAATTGAGAATATCTGAGGCTGGCCCGTTTGGTCCCAATCATAGGCGAAGGCGTCGCTGTGCTCACCTTGTGCGATAGTTTCGAGTTCCCAATTACTATCTACGTTTTCTGGTATCTTCATAAAGAAAAGGCCTTCCATAGCTGAAAGTAGAAATCCGCCTCGGTCTGATTTTTTTAGTCGGGCAAAATCCATTCCGTGATTTTTGTTTAGTCCTGTTACTATTTGCTTGAATTGGTATTGAGTATCAAGTTGGTCTGGTATTAGGGCTAAATGTATGCCGCCTGGTTGTGTCCAATCGTACTTGAATGCTTTTGCCGAGCATAGCGTTGAGCCGAGAAAACATTTTTTTCCGGCCACATCAATTACAGCTACTCTGTGGGTGTATGGTAATCGACCGACTTCAAAAGACTGACCTCTTTGGTCAGGGGCCAGGGGGTAAACGATAATTCTGCAATTCTCTGCTTTGAAGCCTGGCTTGAAATCTGTTGCGGCAACAACGTAATTTGATCCGCTTTGCTCAAATGCCCAAAGACTAATGAAGCCTCCGGGGTTGTCGGCTATGACAATTGGTTCGTAATTGGGGGGCTCGAAGTATAACAAAGGTCCATCTGCTTCGCTGCCGGCGAGGAAAGCGGGCCAATCGCCGATTTTTGAGTTTGGGACGACAGATATGCTATAGACTCTTTCAATATTTGCTAATGTTCGTTTTTTGATTTTCAACTGTTATGCTCCTTGAAGCTGGAATAAGCGTTTTTGAGTTAATTTTAAGGATTTTCGGCCTTTGGTCAATGTGGATTTTGGAGATTGGGTTCGTTTTGGTGCTTTCAAGCGCATAAGTTTTTTGAGATTGGGTTTGTTTTGCATATTTAATCGTGACTCGTGACCAGTAGCCCGTGACCCGAATGGCGAGGTGGGCATATGGGTGGTGTTGGTGAAATTGGGTTTGTTTTGCATTTTTTGGTGAATGAGCGAATGGGTAAATGAGCAAATGAATCCTGGCGTGGCGGGATAAATTACTGAGTGAAATTGGTTATTTTTTGCATTTTTTCCGCCTTAGGGGGTTAAAAACTCCTTGCTCGTATTGCGTATGTTGGGGTGGAAATATTTATGTAAGTCATTGTTATATATAGACTTAAGCATGTTATGGTCTGAGATTTACACAAGGTGTTTTTTTTGATTTTTTTTGATTTTTTTGGAAAATTTTGCATTTGGCGGGTAGATATTTGTAAAAGATTTGCGAATTTCGATTGCCGAATTTCGGTTGAAATTGGGTTTGTTTTGCATAATTGGGTAGATGTTTAGATAAGTGGATGAGAGAGTGAGGATTTTGGGCCATGTGCTGGAGCATGCAAAGGTTCAATTTCTAAACATATTCCCAGTTCTTCATCCATTGATAGTTGTTCGGCAGGTTGGCCCATGCTTTGTCCATACGCTGGGCAAGTT
>SDBT01006548.1_pt1 | contig 19299 bp, 20 predicted proteins | sample 2277101 | NCBI WGS metagenome assembly SDBT01 (sample SAMN10404973, study PRJNA504765) | marine sediment metagenome | isolation source: marine sediment core GS10_PC15, 103 cmbsf | place: Arctic Ocean: Southern Knipovich Ridge | collected 2010 | reverse complement strand
CTCGGCTGGAAGGGTTTGATCCCGGCAGCACTCGTCTGGCTGGTCATCTCCACGGTCGCGATCGGTTTCCGTCAATTCGGCGCTCCCTGGAGTTAGCGATGGGTGTGATCACAGAATTCCTCAAAGGGCTCAGAGTCACCGGCGGCACGATGCTCCGCACCATCACCGGCCAAGAACTGGTGACGACGGAGTACCCCAAGGAGATGCGTCAGAAGCCGCCGCGCTTTCACGGGCGTCATGTGCTCAACCGCTACCCCGACGGCATGGAGAAGTGCATCGGATGTGAGCTCTGCGCCGGAGTGTGCCCGGCCAAGTGCATCTTCGTGCGTGGGATGGACAACGATCCCGAGAACCCGGCCTCACCCGGCGAGCGATTCGGCTTCGTCTATGAGATCAACATGCTCCGCTGCATCTTCTGCGCGCTCTGCGTGGAGGCCTGTCCGACCGAGGCCATCACGATGACTCACCTCTTCGAGATGTCGACGACAAACCGCGAGGACGCGATCTACACCAGAGAGACCCTCCTCATGGACGAGAAAGGGGAAGTGCCTCATATGTTCCCCGACGACGAGCTGGCCGACATGGATGAGCTTGCAGTCGCCGACGGTTGGGTTCGAGCCACCGCCCCGTCTGGCATGACCGCCTACCAGGGTGTCAAGATGTGGCAGGGGACCCCCGGCCCGGGGGACTGGGACCCCGAGCCCGAGCAGAGCGAGATCGACGCCCGGTCACCCACCGAGGACGACGATGGCTGAGTCGATCCTTTTCGTCCTCATGGCGGTGGGCGCCCTTGTCGGCGCGGTGACCATCGTCGCCGCCCGCAACCCGGTCTATTCGGCGATGGGGCTCCTGGGGACTCTCTTCTCGGTGGCGGTGCTCTACGTTCTGCAACTGGCTCATCTGGTCGCCGCCGTCCAGGTGATCGTCTATGCCGGAGCAGTCCTGACCCTCTTCCTCTTTGTGATCATGCTGATAGGTGTCGACAAGTCCGAGGACTGGGACGAGAAGCTGCCTTACCAACGGGCCCTGGTCGGAGGGCTTGGGGGTCTGATCGCTCTCTTCGCCGGGGCCCTGACCGTCTCCGGCGACTTCGATTGGGTTCCGGCAGCGACGATCACGATCCCGGAGGCGACCAATGGGACCATTCAGGCGATCGCCGTGCTGCTGTTCACCGACTGGGTGCTTGCGTTCGAGGCGACTGCGCTGCTCTTGACCATTGCCGCGGCGGGGGCGATCGGTCTGGCCCACTACCGCAGGGGGCAGGAGTGATTGTCGCAGCCGGCTGGTACATGGCCTTGGCGGCAGCACTCTTCTTCATCGGTGCCTTTGGCCTGGTGTTGCGGCGCAATGCCCTCGTGATGTTCATGTGCATCGAGCTCATGCTCAACGCCGTCAATCTGACACTGATCTCCGCTGGTCGAGCACTGAACGATCTGAATGGCCAGGTCGCGGTGTTCTTTGTCCTGGTGGTTGCGGCCGCAGAGGTCGTTGTCGGACTGGCGATCATCGTGGCCATATTCCGGAGAAGGGCGACCGCTTCTGTTGACGAGCTCTCCGAGTTGAGGGGCTAGGTGTGACCGAGGTCATCTGGATCATCATTGCGCTGCCTCTCCTGGGCGCGGTTTTCCTTCACTTCTTTGGTCGTCACATCAGAGAGCCCTGGAGTGGCTGGCTGGCATCGGGGGCGATCGCCTCCTCGTTCGTAGTTGCCCTCGTCGCCGCGATTCCGTTCTTTCAGGGAGGTGAGCACGGGTCCACCGTGCTGCTCTGGGAGTGGATGCCGGCGATCGGAGCCAGTCTCGAGATTCTCTGGGATCCCCTGGCGGCCTTCATGGCGATGATCGTCACCGGAGTCGGTGCCCTGATTCACGTGTTCGCCATCGGCTACATGCGTGGCGACGAGCGATTCTCCCGCTTCTTCACCTACCTCAATCTGTTTGCCGCTTCGATGCTGACCCTCGTCCTCGCCGGTAACTACGCCATGCTCTTCCTTGGATGGGAGTTGGTGGGTCTGTGCTCCTATCTGCTCATCGGCTTCTGGTTCGTGAGACCTTCGGCTGCGTCCGCGGCCAAGAAGGCCTTCATCGTCAACCGGATCGGTGACTTCGGTTTTCTGATCGCTCTGATGTTGATCTTCGCCGCTTTCGGCACACTCTCCTACGCCGGAGTCTTCGAGCGGGCCGGCGCCGAGCTGACCACAGGCATGGCAACGGCCATTGCTCTGCTCCTTTTTGCCGGCGCCGTGGGCAAGTCTGCTCAGATACCGCTATACGTGTGGCTACCGGATGCCATGGAAGGCCCCACTCCGGTCTCGGCTCTGATCCACGCGGCCACGATGGTGACCGCCGGTATCTACCTGATTGCCCGCTCCGCGGCCATCTTCGAGTTGTCTCCGACCGCGCAGACGATCGTGGCCACCGTTGGCGCCCTCACCGCGCTTTGGGCGGCGACCATCGCCGTCTCCCAACGCGACATCAAGAAGGTGTTGGCGTACTCGACCATCTCCCAACTCGGCTACATGGTTCTTGCCGTGGGGACCACCGCATACTTCGCCGGGCTCTTCCACCTGATGACTCATGCCTTCTTCAAGGCGCTCCTCTTCCTGGGCGCCGGGTCCGTCATCCACGCCTTGAGCGGCGTGCAGGACATGGGAAAGATGGGCGGGCTGTTCAAGAAGATGCGGGTCACCGGGATCACGATGGGGGTCGCCACGTTGGCCATTGCCGGCATCCCACCGCTCGGCGGTTTCTGGTCCAAGGACGAGATTCTGGCCTCCACCTTCGAGAGGGGCGGATGGTTTTCCGTCCTGTGGATAGTCGGGTTGGTGACCGCGCTGATAACCGGCTTCTACATGACGAGACTGTTCATGCTCGTCTTCCTCGGCAAGCCCCGATGGGAGGGGGGTGTTGACCCCCACGAGTCACCACGGGTGATGACCGTGCCCCTGATTGTCCTGGCCGTCCTGTCCGCTGTCGGTGGCCTGACCAACACCCCGATTCGTCTCACTCTGGAGAAATTCCTCGAGCCCAGTTTCGAGTTGGTAAGTGTCCAGCAGCCGCCCGAAAACGTGTGGGTCCTCGTGGTGGTCGCCCTTCTTTCCGTACTCGCCGGCGCCGCCGGGATCTTCGCGGCCTGGCTCACCTACCGCCGTCCACCCGAAGATTGGCAGAGGCTCGAGGAGGGGCTGCAACCGATCTGGGGTATCTGGGAAGACGCCTATGGGGTCGATGACATCTACGGCCGGGTCCTCGTCTCGCCGGGTAAGAGGGTTGCGGATGCCACTGCCTTCGGATTCGACGTCCCGGTCATCGATGGCGCCGTAAACGGTGTTGCCCGGCTGGTGGCTGGTTTGGGGGCATGGGTGAGGCCTCTCCAGACGGGATACGTCCGCAACTACGGCGCTCTGCTTCTCGGCGGGGCCGTTGTCGTGGTCATCTGGCTCGTGGTGGCGGGCGTCTGATGTTGACCTGGCTCATCGCTCTGCCTGTCATTGCCGCGGCGATCGTCGCCCTGGTGCCGAGACGTCTCAAGGAGCTGCACTTGCCGTTGGGCGTCGCTCTCGCGGTGCTGCCACTGGCTCTCGCCGGATACGTCTTCTGGGTCTTCGAGCCCGTTGCCGGATATCAGTTCGTCTCGACAGCCGTCTGGTATGAGCCGTGGGGCATCAGCTGGAGTCTTGGCATCGACGGCATCTCGATGCCGATGGTGCTCCTCACGGCGATCCTGGTGCCGATCGCCCTGGCCGCTTCGACGTCGATCACCCGACGAACCAAGGAGTTTGTGGTGTACACCCTTTTCCTGGAGGCGGGCATGATCGGTGTGTTCCTGGCTCTCGACCTCTTTCTCTTCTTCGTCTTCTTCGAGGCGATTCTCATTCCGATGTACTTCATCATCGGTATCTGGGGGAGCGACCGGCGGATCTATGCGGCGATGAAGTTCTTCATCTTCACCGCCTTCGGCTCCGCCTTGTTGCTTGCCGGAATCATCGCTCTTGGCGTCACCTATGCCGACCAGTTCGGATCGGCCTCCTTCGCCCTTTCGGACCTGATGAACGTGCAGTTGTCAACGGGTGCCGAACGGTGGCTGTTTGCCGCGTTCGCCCTGGCCTTTGCGATCAAGGTTCCCCTTTTCCCGGTCCACACCTGGCTGCCAGACGCTCACACCGAGGCTCCTACCGCCGGATCGGTCCTCCTGGCTGCCGTGCTGTTGAAGCTGGGCACGTACGGGCTGCTGCGATTCAATCTCTCCCTGTTCCCCGAGGCCTCTGTCGATGCGGCCTGGATCATGGGGGTACTCGCCGTGATCGGCATCATCTACGGCGCTGTCGTGGCCATCGTCCAGCCTGACCTGAAAAGGCTGGTCGCCTATTCATCGGTGAGCCATCTCGGGTTCATCGTCCTCGGGACGTTCGCCCTCACCTCGGGAAGTCTTCAGGGAGCCGTGATCCAGAACGTCAATCACGGACTCGTCACCGGGGCTCTCTTCCTTCTCGTAGGGATGATCTACGAGCGCCGGCACACCAAGCAGATTTCCGAGTTCGGCGGCTTGCAGAAGGTCATGCCCGTCTTTGCCGGGTTCTTCCTGTTCATGATCTTCGCCTCGATCGGCCTTCCCGGTCTCAACGGTTTCGTCGGCGAGTTCCTGATTCTCATCGGCAGCTATGCCACCCTTCCGGCCCTCACCATCGTCGCCGCCATTGGGGTTGTGCTGGCGGCGATCTACATGCTCTGGGCCTATGAGCGAGTGTTCACGGGGGTTGCCGACAAGGAGGAGAACAAAGTGCTTTCCGATCTCTCCATTCGGGAGATCTCGCTCCTCACTCCACTGGCGATCCTCATTCTCGTGATCGGTCTCTACCCGAACGTCCTCCTCGACAAGATCGCTCCATCAACCGAGGCCGCACTCGACCACATCGAAGAGCAAACCGAGTTCGTGATACCGGAGCCGGGAAGACTTGGCGATGTCCTGGTCGCTGGTGGTGATGAAGAGTGATCGAGATCACCACGCCCGACGTCAACTGGATCGCCATCCTTCCCGAGGTGGCGCTGGCGCTCGGAGCCGCTGGGGTTCTCCTCGTCGAGGTTCAATGGAAGCCGGCCACACGCGTGCTGGGAGCCATCTCTGCAATCACCCTGTTAATCGCAATCTCCTTCACATTCCTGCAATGGGCTCGGGCGGGAGATGCTCTGGAGGTCGGCGATCTCGACCAACTGGTGGCCTTTTCCGGGATGGTCGTCATGGACGGGTTCGCTGTGTTCGGTCGGTTGGTGTTGCTAGTGATGGCGGGGCTCGGGTTGCTCGCAGGGTGGAGGCTTGTCGAGAGCCTCGATCGCCGGGGCGCCGAGGCAATCGCCCTGGTCCTCCTGGCCACGACCGGATTCTCGATCATGGTCGCCTCCAACAACCTGGTGATGATGTTCCTCGGTCTCGAGATCGGCTCGATCTCGCTATACGTCCTTGCCGGATTGACCAGGGAGAAGACCAAGGCCGACGAGGCTGCGATGAAGTACTTCTTGCTCGGGTCCTTTGCGTCGGCAATCTTCGTATACGGAGTGGCTCTTCTGTACGCGGGGACCGGCGAACTGGAGATACTTGCGATACGACAGTTCTTCACGGCGGTCATCGTCACCAGACCGGCCGTGATCCTGATAGGGCTGGCTCTGATCATCGTCGGGCTCGGCTTCAAGGTGTCGGCAGCGCCGTTTCACAGTTGGGCTCCCGACGTGTATCAGGGCGCCCCAGCCGGTGTGGTCGGGTATATGGCGGCGATGGCCAAGATCGCCGGGTTCCTGGCGATAACCCGGATTCTGCTCAGAGGAGTTCCCCAACTCGACGACAGTTGGCTTCCATTGATCGCCGGGCTCTCGGCCCTCTCGATGCTCGTCGGCTCGATAATCGCTCTTGTCCAAAGTGATGTTCGCCGAATGTTGGCCTACTCGGGTGTCGCTCACGCCGGATTCATCCTGACCGGGATCGTTGGGGGAGCCACCACAGGGATGCTCTTCTACGTGACGGTCTACGCGGTTCAGCTGATCGGGGCGTTCGCGGTGGTCGCGGTTGTGAGCGGCCCCAGTAGCTCTGGCTCTCCAATCGACGAGTACCGGGGACTGGCCCGCAGGAGCCCTGCTCTCGGGGCGGCGTTTGCCGTGCTTTTGCTGGGCATGGCCGGTCTGCCGCTCACTTCGGGGTTCGTGGCCAAGTTCGGTGTTTTCAGCGAGGCGTGGGCGAATGGCTACGGGTGGTTGGTGATAGTCGCGCTTCTGGCCTCGGTCATCGCCTTCGCCTTCTATCTGCGTGTCATCGTCGCGATGTACATGGACGAGACGGAGGAAGGGAAGGTTGTGGTCTCGTTGACCGCCCGCTGGGTGCTCACCCTCGCCGTGGCCGGAACAGTTCTGGCCGGTATCCTGCCGGCGCCACTCATTGACCTGGCGGCTGATGCCTTCCCGCTCTAGCACCACCGGGCGTCTCCTCCTCGGCTTGGCCGCGGGAGTCATCCTCGTCGGAGCAGCCGCCCCGGCTCTCGCCGCCGAGACCGCGAACTCTGAGTTCGTCATCATTCGACCCGACGACCTTCTCGAGGACGATCTCTACGCGGGGGCGATCAAGGTGTCGATCGAGGGCGAGATCGATGGGGACTTGATCGCCGTTGCCGCGGACGAGGTGGTCATAGATGGGACGGTCACCGGCTCGGTGACAGCGGTGGCGCCAACGGTGACGATCAACGGGTCGGTCGGTGGAGCACTCCGGGTGATTGCGCGATCGCTTGTCGTGAACGGGACCGTCGGCCGAGACGTCGTGGTGACAGCCGTGGATGTCCGGCTCGCAGCAGGCTCTTCAGTTGACGGTGACGTGTTGGCATGGGTGCTCAACATGGAGGCGCTCGGTCACATCGGACGGGATCTGGAGGGCAGCCAGCGAACTCTCGCCATCGCCGGTTCGGTCGAGAGTGATGTCGACGTCTCTGTCGGGCAGCTAACCGTTGTCGACGAGCTGACGGTGTCAGGAGATCTCGGGTACCGGTCCGATTCCGCGGCGGAGGGCCTGGAGATGGCAAGCGTGGGCGGGATCGTGGTGCACAAAACACCGCTGCCACCCAATATCAGGGTCAGGGCGCTCGCTCTGTTCGGTCGGTTCTTGGTGGTTCTCTTGCTGACGATTGCCGCTCTCGGCACAGCATGGGGATGGCCCTCCCGGACTGGCGCGGCCATTGAAAAAGTGAAAGTGTCGCCGCTGAGAGCGTGGTTCTTCGGAGCTGTGGTCATGGCATCGCCCTTGTTCCTGGTGGCGATCGGAGCGCTGCTGTTCACCCTCGCTCCACCCTCGGCTAGCTTTCCGTTGCTCATCATTCTCGGACCCCTGGTTCTGGCGGCTTTCGGATTGGTTCTGGCAACCTCGCTGGTGGCAGGCATCCCCACAGTCGGCCGGGTGGGCGGAGTGCTGTTCAGGAAGCTCGAGATCTATGGGGCGGTTCTCGTCGGATCTGCGGTGGTTGGCATCCTCTGGATGCTGCCGGTCGTAGGATGGCTGATCCCGCTGATCGTGTTGCCACTGGGGCTGGGTGGGTGGTATCTCAGCCGGCAAGCCGAGCCCGAAATGCCTGACCAGGCCTGATCGGAACCGACCTCCATTTGTCTCACCAGGTCTACAGCTTTTCGATCGCCCGCTGAACGTTCGTCACCATGACGTCCTTCTTCACCAGACCCGACTGTCGCCACCTCTGGTGCAGACCATTGCCTTGCGGGGTCAGGAGGACGAAGGTCGGGGTGGATCGCACCTTGAACTTGGAGAAGAGGTCGGGCACCTTGTCGAGGTTGGCCTTGACCACGATGGCCTCTTCCTGGAACTCGTCGGCCACCTCGTTGACGATGCCGTCCATGATCTGGCAGGGCTGACAGCCGTATTTCATGAAGTCGACCAGAACCGGCTTTCCCTCGGTGAGCATTTGCTCGAACTCGGTGGACGAGCTCAGTTGCGCTGCCTTGTGGCGCTTCTTGAAGATTCCCATATCTGTATTGTCGCCTGTCCCTGTAGAGAACCCCGAATCTATTGTCGGTCTTTCGGCTTATCCTTTGGTGCAATGACAGAGATAACCGATCAGTTTGAGCGTCGTCTCAGAGATCTTCGGATCTCGGTCACTGACCGCTGCAACTTTCGGTGCACCTATTGCATGCCAAAAGAGGTGTTTGGACCGGATCACGAGTTTCTGCCCCGGGACCAGTTGCTCACCTTTGAGGAGATCACTTCGTTGGTCCGCACCTTTGTCTCCCGCGGCGTCAACAAGGTTCGGATAACCGGCGGTGAGCCGTTGTTACGCAGGCAGATCGAGAAGCTGGTGGCTGCCATCTCAGCAGTCGGTGGAGTCGAGGATCTGACCCTTACCACCAACGCCTCTCTGCTGGCGCGAAAGGCGGCAGGTCTGGCGGAGGCCGGGCTCGACCGGGTGACGGTGAGCCTTGACGCGATGGACGACCCCACCTTCCAGAGAATGAACGACGTGGGCTTCCCCGTTGCCACTGTTCTCGAGGCCATCGACGTCGCGGCCGAAGTCGGGCTCGGGCCGGTGAAGGTCAACTGCGTCGTCCAGAAGGATGTCAACGAGCACTCGGTCATCGACATGGCCGAATACTTCAGGGGGACGGGTCATATTGTCAGGTTCATCGAGTTCATGGACGTCGGAAACACCAACGGGTGGCGTCTCGACGACGTGGTCCCGGCATCAGAGATCATCGAGACGATCAACTCGGCTCATCCCGTGGAGCCGGTTCCGGCCAACTACCCCGGTGAAGTCGCCAGCCGGTTCCGCTATCGCGACGGCGAGGGCGAGGTGGGGGTGATCGCATCGGTCACCAAGCCCTTCTGCGGAGCGTGCACCAGGGCGCGGGTGTCGGCGGAGGGCATGCTGTACACGTGTCTCTTTGCATCGTCGGGCACCAGTCTCCGCGACGCTCTCCGCTCGGGGGTCAACGTCGGTGAGGTCATCGACGAGATCTGGGCAAAGCGCGACGACCGCTACTCCGAGATCCGCTCCTCGCAGACATCCCGCATCGGCACACCGGTCGAAATGTCCTACATCGGCGGCTAGACCCGAACCTCAGGTTGTCCGGCCCGTATCCGGGCCAAACGACCTCAGGTTCGCACATGGCGACCGATTCGCTGACGGCCGGCGGCAACGCGATAGCCGGCCCAGATCAGGGTGACGGCCATGAGAAGGGAGAGGGCGAATCCACTCTCATCGCCAAGAGCCAGCCGGGTGCCGCCCCACGCCGCCGCCAGTGTCCCGGCCAGGATCAGCGCGTTCCCCCAGACGATGCTCCGGTCCTTCTTCCAAAAGCGAACGAGACTGACCAGGGCGAGAACACTCAGGATCGTCACTCCCACAGCTCCGCCAATCAAGGCGAATAGTCGGGGCCCGAATCCGGACTCGAACATGTCGCGTGCGTGGGGGATGCCGTCGACCGGCAGAGGTTGCTGGAAGGGCACGGTCAGGGTGAGGGTCGTGGCGAAGGCGGTGAACGCCCCAAGAGCAACAGTCATCGCATGACCCGAGCGCTTCCCGACTACCAGGAACATCGAGCCGAGAGCGAGAAATGGGATGTTGAGAACCGCGCCAAACAGGAAGAAGGTGCGGTAGACGGGCCCCGTCCATGCGAATGTGACACCGATGAACAGTGCCCATGTGGCGACAGCAAACATGGTCATGCCTGTGCCGTATGCCGCTATGTGCGGTCTTGGGCGCCGGCGATAGTCGCTCCAGAGGTCAAACGCGAAAAGACTTGAGGCGATGGCCGCTACGACCGAAAGGACCGACTCCATTGGCTTCGACCTTAGGTGCGGCCCGGATAGACCCTGGCGCGGATCGCCCTTACCCGGACGCGGTCTCCAGACTGGTAGTTGGGTCTTGGGCCGATTCGGGACCGGATTCTGCTACCCCCGTGCAGGGCAACCGTCACCAATTGGTCGTGACCGAAGAAATCTGTCCGGGCAACGACAGCGTTTGGAGTCTCTCCAACCGACAGCTGAACATCTTCGGGTCGCACCACCACGACGACCGGGCCTTTGAGGTCGGTCTTGAATCGGCCGACTGCCGTCTCGGCATAGCCGCGGTGACCGGTTGTGGTGAGAATGTCGGCGTCGCCGAGAAAGTCGGCGATCCACGGATCGGAAGGCTTCGTGTAGAGCTCGGCAGGCGAATCGACCTGAACGACACGCCCCTTGTACATCACTGCGACCAGGTCAGACGTGGCGAGCGCCTCTTCCTGATCGTGAGTGACCAGCACGGCGGTGGTGCGTGTCTCCGTGAGGATCAGGCGTAACTCGCGCCGCACCCTGTCCCGCAGATTGGCGTCGAGGTTGGAGAAGGGCTCGTCGAGCAGGATGACATCGGGCTCGGGGGCCAGTGCCCTGGCGAGGGCGACTCGTTGCTGCTGGCCTCCGGAAAGTTCGTTGGGCATTCGATCACCGAGTCCCGTGAGACCGACCAGTTCCAGGACCTCGCCAACCCTGGCCTCTCCCTTGCTTCGGTTCAGGCCGTACGCGACGTTCCCCGCAACAGTCTTGTGCGGAAAGAGGGCGTAGTCCTGAAAGACCATTCCGACTCGCCGTTTCTCGGGGGGAACAAAGACATCGGGCCCCAGCACCTGACGCCCCCGAATGTCCACGGTTCCGGTGGCTTGCTCAAATCCGGCGATCACCCGAAGCGCCGTCGTCTTTCCGCATCCGGAGGGTCCGAGCAGTGTGAGCAGGCTTCCTTCCCAAATGTCGAGGCTGAACTCGTCGAGGGCCACGACTTCGTCGTAGGCCTTGGATAGTCCGCGGGCCCGGATGGTGAGTCTGTCAGTCGCTGAGGTCACGATATGTGAGGGCCAAGAGTGGCACGATCGATACGGCTATGAGAGCCAAGCTGGCGACACTTGCCATGGTGTAGAAGCCTTCACCGGTGGTGCTCCAGATCCGGATGGCGAGGGTCTCGAAACCGTTGGGTCGAAGGAGCAAGGTTGCGGGAAGTTCTTTCATCACGGACAGGAAGACCAGGGCGGCGCCGGCGGCCAGGCCCGGACTGGCCAGCGGGACCGTGACGCCTGCCAGGGTGCGCAGCGGCCCCCGGCCGAGCCCACGTGATGCGTCCTCCAACACCGGGCTGACACGTCTCAGCGAATCCTGGACCGTGGACACGGATTGGGCCATGAACATGGCCACGTATGTGAGCACCAGCAGGAGGACCGATTGATACAGCGGTCTGGCCCATGTCAGGGCGAAGGCGACGACGGCAATACCGACTGTGATGTGGGGAAGGGCATAAATGGCCCAGGTTGCCGACTCGACCGCGCCGGAGAACCTGCTCCGTTTCCACGTCGTGACCATGGCGACGGGCAGGGATGCCAGGGCTGCCAATCCGGCGGCTGCAAGTGATACACCCATCGACCGCAACGTCTCGTCCCAGAAGGCGCCGAGCTCGACACCGGCGGAGAGGCCGCGTATCAGCCAGAAAAGCAGTACCGAGATCGGGACGGCCAGTGAAAAGAATGCGAACGCGGAAAGAAACGCCAGGGCCAGGCCCTTAGGCCATCCACGCATCGCCACCGGCCTGCGTGCCCGGCCGGGCCGGGGCATGGCGTACCCGGCGCGAGGCCGGCTCCTGCGCTCGATGAACAGGATGGCGAGAGCGAGGATCATCAGCACAAGGGAGAGCGCCGCCGCGGGTCGTCTATCGATTTGCCCTGCATAGAGCGTGAAGATCGCCCGGGTGAAGGTATCGAATCGAAGGAGGGAGACGGCGCCGAAATCACTGACCGTATAGAGGCCGACCATCAGCCCGGCGGACACCAGCGCCGGCCGCAGTTGGGGAAGGGTGACTGTGAAGAACACCCGGCGCTGGCCCGCGCCGAGACCGGTAGCGGCTTCCTCTGTGGCCGGATCGATGAGTCGCAAGGCAGGTGACACGATCAAATGCGCCATGGGGGCGAGGAAGACGGATAACGCCAGCCACGCACCGACAAATCCGTAGGGGGTGGGGATCTCCAATCCGACCCACGTCGAGATCAACCCGTCTGGCCCGGTGGCGCCGATGATCGTCAGGGCGGCCATGTAGGAGGGAATGACCAGTGGCAGCGCGGCGAGGATCATCCACACCTTCCTGGCCGGCAGGTCTGTCCGATTCGTCAGCCAGGCGGTAGTCGTCCCAATGGAGAGGGCCGTGGCCGTCACGGTAATGGTCAGCCCCACGGTGGAGGCGAACAACACCAGCAAACGGTCCAGAGGCAAGGTGGCCCCGGTGCCCTTGGTGAGCACCTGCCATGCCAGGCTGATCGGGGGGATCAGCGCCGGGAGTAGAACGATCGCCGTTGCCGTCCACCATCCGCGGCTGGACTTGCTGCGCCGACCCCGGGACGGCGCGGTTTCGACCGGGGCGGTGAGCGGTCCGACCGTCATGATCTAAACGAGGCCAGCCTCGGAGACGAGACGTGCCGCGTCCTCGAGGACGTCGGCGAGCTCTGACAGGTCGATGTCGGGTGTGTTGAGGTCCTCGAGTGCAGGGAGGCCCCGGGCGGGTGGCACACCGGGGATGAGGGGAAACTCGAAGGTCTCGGTGGCGAAGTAGGTCTGAGCCGCTTCCGAGAGGAGAAACTCGATGAATTGACGGGCCGCCTCCGGCATGTCGGTCACGGAGAGTATGCCCACCCCCGCCGGCATCACCAGCGTCCCGACATCACCTGCGGGTATGAACCAGTTCTCGGAGTGGGTGCCCTCGCCTTCCGCTCGCAGCCGCAGCAGGTAGTAATGGTTGACAAGACCACCTTCGACCACGCCAGAGTCGGCCGCAGCAACGATCGGGCTGTTCCTGGGGAACTCCTGTGGTCGGTTCATCTCCAGCGACTCGAGCCATTGAAGAGTGGCATCTTCCCCTCGCTCCAGGATCATCGCTGACACGAACGCCAGGAACGATCCGTTGGTCGGGGCGACGCCGACTTCCCCAAACCAGCGCGGGTCGGTCACGTCGTCGATGGTTTGCGGCAACTCGATGGTCGTTTCGGTGTTGTAGACGAAGGTGCGGACGCGACCGGAGGTACCCACCCATCGCCCGTTTCGGTCGGCGAACTTGGGGTCCACCAAGTCCAGGATCGAACGGGGAAGGTCTGCCAACAAGTCGGCGACGGAACCAAGCGAGGCCGGGTCCTGCGCGAAGAAGACATCGGCGTCGGTGGTGTCACCTTCCTGGAGAAGGGTGGCGGCGAGATCGGTGGAACCGGCATACCGAACTTCCACTTCGACGCCGGTGGAGTCGGTGAACCGATCGATCAGCTGCTGAATCAGCTCTTCGCTCCGCCCGGAGTAGACGATGAGCCGATTGTCAGATCCGCTCGAACCACAGGCGGCGACCACCAGGGCGCCGAAGACGGCGACTGCGACAAGACGTTTCAACCCGATTCTCCGAGGTCGTTAGGTAGCGAACGATCTCAAGCTATTACCCCTACCGTGGTAGAGCAAACAACCACTCTCCTCAGGTAGAGAGCGAAACTCGGGAGGAGCATCGCCGAACCCGGTGAAGGGGCATACTCTTGGCGAGGATGCGCCCGGTGACAGTCCAATTCCTCAAGAACCCCGACATCACACATTGGGGGTTCGAGGCGTGGTTTCTCGGCGAGGACGAATACGGGTCCTGGATCGCGGTTCCCCGGGGGACCAAGCGCTGGAAGGGCGATGAGTCGGTCCGGCCCACCCGGGAGGATGCGGTCTTCTGCGCTCCTCATGAGGGCTGGTGGCATCTCCACTACAACGGCGCCACGACCCGGTTCTCCCATTTTGTCGACATAACGACCCCGCCGAAATGGGTATCGGAGAATCGCTACGAGATGATCGACCTGGATCTGGATGTGATCGTCCAGCATGACGGAACCGTGGAGATAGAGGACGAGGACGAGTTCCGGGCCCATCAGGTCAAGTACGGATACACCAGGGAGATGATCCTTCGGGCAGAGGCGGAGACCGAGCGGATCGTCGGTGAGTTGGAGAATCAGAGAGAGCCCTTCTTCGATGTGGCCGGGGAGTGGTTGTCGCGGGTGAGCTGATCCAATAACTGCTGCGACAGCGTGTTGGCCTGCTCAACCCACCAGGAGAGGTATATCCACCTCGGCAGTCGACAATCCGCCGTGATAGCAACGAAGTCTCTTGTCGAAGCCCCTGGGGATGAATGCTCGATCGTCGGGTGCCAGCAACACCTTCTCACCGAGCCGGGATAGCGCCTCGGGAGTCGGATCCGGCCCGATCAGCGGGGCGCCATCGACCAGAGACCCTCCGGTCATCTCGGCCAGGTCGCTCATCAGCCGGTCGTCGCCCCACAGATGCACTCCGCGGGTGTCTCCAGCGAAGCGGAGGTCGTCGAAGCGGGGGTCGCGAATCAGTACCTTCTGGTCATCTGTGAACTGGAGAAGACCGTGGTCGGCGGTCCCGATCAGCGCCACGCCCGGCGGAAGCCGTGAGATGAGACCTTCCCACACACCGACGACGATCCTGATCGCCTCGGCAAACTCGCTGGATTCGAGTCCGAAGACGTGGCCCGCGACATCGACATGAGGCACGTAGGTGAAGATGAGACGCCCGGGCTCGGAGGCGAGTTGGACTGTTGCCGTCACCAGTTCCTCTTGGTCCCACGCACCCTCGAACCTCGCCCCCCGGTAGAGAACCCGGGAGAGCGGGGAGCCCGAGAAGTCACCTGGCTGGACGGTGATCGGCTCGATGCCGGCAGCACGGAGTCGCTCCCAGAGGTTTGGTGACGGGAGCACCGAGGAGTATCCGTAGGGTACGGATTCTCCAGTGGTCGTTACCCATTTCAGGCTGTTGACGACCTTGCCCAGGTCGGGCATCCAGGTGAGATGGGCCACCTGGCCGTGTTTCGATGGTGGCAAACCCGTGGCGATGGTGGCCAGAGACACGCTCGTCGTCGATGGAAACGGTGCTTGGAGAGTCCCCCTTCTCGATACGGCAAGCGTTCGTGCCCCGGGGTCCCCGAGTTGGGCAACTCCGAGCCCGTCGAACAGCACCAGGACGTAGGTGTCGGCGTTCGGAATCGAAGCCGCGAGATCAGACACCAGTCCGGGGAACGCCGAGAGGCCGGTCAACTTCAACTCCAGCTCCGCGATGAGGTTGACCAGCCCGGCGCCGTCATAGGAGGGGACTGACCACATCATCGGCAGGCTAGATGGTGTGACTTGTTTTGACCCGCTGGCAATTGGCGAACCCTGACTTCGACCGGCACCGGGCCATGCGTATACTCGCCGCCGGTCCTGTCCCTCGACGGTAGGTGCACCCCAACGTGAATATGCTGACGTTGCAACGGCCAGAAACGCCACCCGCGGCGTCCTCGTGCGCGAGGCTCCGCGCGTCGGAGAGCACCAGGGAATGAGCACGTACTTCGAAAGCTATCTGACTGTGGGCGCTTTTGCCGCCCTTGGCGCCGTCCTGGTCCTCGGGATGCTGGGTGTCGCCTCGATTCTCCGACCTAACAACCCCACCAAGGCCAAAAGACTCACCTATGAGTGTGGGGTTGATGCTGTGGGGTCAGGATGGAGTCAGACCTACGTTCGATATTACGTTTTCGGCCTTCTGTTCGTCATCTTCGAGGTCGAGGCGGTGTTCATCTTCCCCTGGGCGATCATCCTCGAGGACCTGGGGGTGTTTGGCCTCGTCGAGATGCTTGTTTTCATCGCCATCCTGGTTCTCGGGTTGGTCTATGCCATCCGCAAGGGGGTATTGCAGTGGGAGTAGCCCAGAAATTCGGAGTCCCCAAGCCTGTTTCCTGGCTGCTCAACTGGTCCCGCAAATACTCGCTGTGGATGTTCCAGTTTGGTCTTGCCTGCTGTGCCATCGAGATGATGGCCGCTTCCGGCCCGCGCTATGACTTCATGCGCTTCGGGATCATCCCCCTCCCGGCTTCACCCCGGCAATCGGACCTGATGGTGGTGGCGGGCACCGTCACCGACAAGATGGCTCCATCGGTCCGTCGTCTCTACGACCAGATGCCAGAGCCCAAATACGTCATCTCGATGGGTTCCTGTGCCAACTGTGGCGGCCCCTACTGGGATTCGTACTCAGTCACCAAAGGGGTCGACCAACTCTTGCCTGTCGACGTGTACGTCCCGGGTTGCCCTCCCCGGCCGGAGGCACTCATGGACGGGATAGTTCTCCTCCAGAAGATCATCTCGAACGAGAACGTCAAAGAGAAGTGGAATCGGCGTGACCTCGAGCCCGTCTGACACCGAAGCCGCGGTCCACCCGCTTCAGGATTTCGCCGACACCGCTGCCGAGGCGGTTGGCGGTGAGGTGGAGATCCAATTCGATACCATCAAGCTGCGTGTTCCTCCCGACCAATGGGTCGACGCGCTCACCACGGCTCGAGACGACCTGGACTTGGTTTTCTTCTCATGGCTTTCCGCCATCGATTGGGCCAACGATGTCGAGGTCGGAGACACTCTCAAGGAGGAAACCGAGGAGCGGATTGAGCTTCTCTGCACCGTGTGCGACCTGACAGAAGGGCGTCGCATCACGTTTTCGACCGATCTTCCGGATGAAAAGCCTTCGGTGGCGAGCATCGTCGAGGTCTACATGGGCGCCAACTGGCATGAGAGGGAAGCGGCCGAGATGTTCGGCATCGAGTTCGAAGGTCATCCCGATCCGGGTCCCCTCTATCTGCCGGAGTCGTTCCTGGGCAACCCTCTCAAGAAGAGCTATCCGCTGTTGAGTCGCGAGGTGAAACCGTGGCCCGGCACCGTCGATGTCGAGGACATGCCGGAGAAACCGTCGACGGAAAACCCCGAAGCGTGATGGTCACCGATAACGACCTGGCCAAGCATCTGAGCGAGGCACAGGTCTCGGTCGAGATACAGACCGAGGACATGACCCTCAACATCGGTCCTCAGCACCCTTCGACACATGGGGTGCTTCGGCTGGTCGCCCGTGTCAGCGGTGAGCGGTGCTTCGACGTCAGGCCGGTGATCGGGTACATGCACCGCGGGTATGAGAAGCTGTCCGAGGTACGAACATATCTGCAGATCACGGCCCTCATCAACCGGATCGATTGGGTCTCCGGATACGCCAACGAGATCCCGTTCATCGTCGCAGCCGAGAAGTTGATGGATGTCGAGGTGCCCGAGCGTGCCCAGTACATCAGGCTCATTCTCACGGAAATGGCTCGTATCTCATCACACCTCGTATTCATGGCCTCGTACCCCCTCGAGCTTGGTGCAGCGACGCCCCTGTTCTTCGCCCTACGTGACCGAGAACGTGTTCTCGACCTTCTCGAGGGCGTCACCGGTGGGCGGTTCCACCCCAACTTCAACCGCATTGGTGGGGTCAAGCCAATTGCCGGCGCAGGACCGACCACCAAGAAGACACCCCAGGATCTTCCCGCAGGATTTCTGGCCGAGACTCACGATGCCATGAGCGTTGTCTTGGATACTTGCGAGGAGATCGAAGACCTGGTCGCGGGGAACGAGATCTTCCAGGCTCGCACCAAGGGCCTCGGTGTCCTCCCCCCGGAAGTAGGCGCCGCCTTTGGTGTCTCCGGGCCGAATCTCCGGGCATCAGGTGTGAACTTCGACCTGCGCAAGGTCGAGAACTATCTGCCTTATGACAAGTTCGACTTTGATGTGGTAGTTGGTGAGAACGGCGACTGCTGGGACCGCTGGTGGGTGCGCCTCCAGGAGATTCGGGAGTCCACCAAGATCATCCAGCAGGCCATCGACGGGATCCCGCCCTCCGGGCCGCTTCAGGCCAAGGTTCCCAAACTCATCAAGGTTCCTCAGGGTGAGACCTACGTGCGAGCCGAGAATCCCAAGGGGGAAATGGGTTATTACCTGGTATCGGACGGTGGCGCCGGGCCGTATCGACTCAAGATCAGATCTGCCAGCTTCTCGAATATCTCGATACTGTCCTGGATCCTGGAGGGTGTCCTGGTGCCCGACATCATCGCCATCATGGGCAGTCTCGATTTCGTGCTTGGGGATGTGGATCGGTGATCGAGACCATCACCGACGTGTTTTCGAATTTCTGGGTTTCTCTCGCCGGCAAGCTGCTGCTGGTGGCAACGATGGTGCCTGTGATCGGGATGCTGTTGGGATTCGCCGAGATGAAGCTCTCGGCCAAGATGCAGTCCCGGGTTGGCCCCTACTTTGCCGGGGGGCGCTGGGGATGGGCGCAGCTCATCGCCGACGGTGTCAAGTTCTTTCAAAAGGAAGATCTGGTTCCCGAGGATGCCGACAGTCCTGTTTTCAAGGCGGCCCCGATTCTGGTATTGGTCGGGACGGTCTCGCTCTTCTTGGTGATCCCGTTCGGGCCCGGCCTCATTTTCCAGGATCTCTCGGTTGGCATCTTCTACGCCCTGGCCATCTCCTCCATCGGCACCATCGGCGTTCTGATGGCGGGTTGGTCCTCGGCGAACAAGTACTCGCTCATGGGTGGTCTGCGGGCCGCAGGCCAGCTCATCGCCTATGAGCTTCCCCTGGTCCTGGCGGTCGTCGGATCGGTCATCATGGCCGGGACGATGAGCATGAGCGGGATCGTCGAGGCCCAGATCAGTGTCGGTTTCCCGTTTGTGGTGGTCCAGTTCGTCGGTTTCGGGATTTTCATGACCGCCGCGTTGGCCGAACTCGCCAGAATCCCCTTCGACATGCCCATCGCCGAGTCCGAATTGGTGATGGGGTACGTGACCGAGTACTCGGGCTTTCGATTCCTGTTCTTCTTCCTTGCCGAATTCGCCAACATGTTCACGTTGTCGGCCATTGCCGCCACGCTCTTCCTCGGCGGCTACTGGCTTCCCTTCGTGCCCGAGTCCAGTCTGGAGTTCACCGGCCCCTTGATCCTCGTGGGAAAGGTGTTCCTGCTGACTTTCACCATGATCTGGTTCCGGTGGACCTTTCCCCGTTTCCGCGAGGACCAACTGCAAACTCTTGCGTGGAAGGTGCTGATCCCGTTGGCTCTGGTGAACATCGCCATCACCGCGACTCTGAAAGTGGTGCTCTGATGACTACCAACGCCCGCCGCACCATCCCCGGCGTCGGGTTGATCAAGGGTCTCAGAGTGACCATCACCACGATGTTCAAAACGATCTTCCTTCCCAAGAAGTACCTGGCCACGGTCAACTATCCCATCGTCAAGGAGACACCGGTGGCCCGGGCGAGGGGAGTCATCGCCCTCGATCAGGATGCCTGCACCGTCTGCATGGTCTGTTCCAGAGCGTGCCCCGACTGGTGCATCTACATCGAGGGTCACAAAGAGGAGCAGCCTCCCTCGAAGCCGGGTGGA
>SDBT01006547.1_pt1 | contig 19301 bp, 17 predicted proteins | sample 2277101 | NCBI WGS metagenome assembly SDBT01 (sample SAMN10404973, study PRJNA504765) | marine sediment metagenome | isolation source: marine sediment core GS10_PC15, 103 cmbsf | place: Arctic Ocean: Southern Knipovich Ridge | collected 2010 | reverse complement strand
CCGAATCCCGACCGGCTGTGTTGCGCCTCCTCGCCATAGCCACCGCTATGCCTCGTCGCCGCGCCTTGCCGGCCGAGCCCGGCATCACTCTCGGTGCCGACGTTTGTCACCTGACATGACACTAGTTGGTCCTGAACTTCATCAGAAGGTACGCGGGACATATACCGGTCAGTCCGGTCTTACCCACTCCACAGCCCGTGCAGGTTGCAGTACTCCCGGGCTTTCAGATTCTCTCCATCGACGGGGAAGAACGCCTCCGGAGCGTCTCCGGGATTGAGGAACTGTGTCCACGCCTTCCCGTCGACGATCAATTCGATCCATTCGATCAGGTGCGCCTCTTCCATCGGGTGAGCCACCTCACCGACGGTGACCCTGGTTCCCCCCTCGACCTTTTCCATGACCGGTACGTGTTTCTCGACCGCGGCATCTGTTGAGCTCTCGACGAGCAGTTCCATGTCCTGGCCGCAGCAGACGAGTGTACCACCGCCCACTTTCACCACTTCGACCATATTGCCACAGAGGTTGCAACGGTAAACCTGCAGTCTCTCGGAAACCATGATGGTGCCTCCCTGTTCTTCCTTATGGTGCACGATCCGATGTAATGAAGCTCATCACTCCTCTTCCGACCGTACAGCAGATGTTATCCGCCTGGTGAGTGAGAGCAAACTGGATTTCGATTCAAGGTCGTGATTGTTCGGTCGGATAATCGGGACCGTACGGCAACATCTGTCTGTAACAGTTTAGTGATGAGAGTGATACCTGCCTGACACATGACGTACTTCTGTATACCTTTGCATGCAACGAACATCATGTGACCCACCAAACGGGACGACGTTCATGCCAGCGTCTGACAGCGGTCCCTGGCGACCCATTCTTCGTGCGATAGCCTTTTTCGCCGTTCTGTACCTGTTCTTCGTCAGCATCGACCTGATGAGTTCAGCATTCAAGCTGGCTGGTTCAGGATTCGCGAACACACTCCTCCAGACCGTTTCCGATCCGCTCGCCGGTCTGATCCTGGGGATGCTGGCGACCAGTCTGGTCCAGAGTTCTTCGTCCACGACATCGATCGTTGTCGGGCTGGTCGCCGCCGGCACTCTCGACCTGCGCCTTGCGATCCCGATGGTCATGGGCGCGAATATCGGCACCACGGTGACGAACACCATCGTTTCACTCGGTCACGTGACACGAAAGGATGAGTTCAAGAACGCGTTCGCGGCCGGCACCGTTCACGACTTCTTCAATATCCTGGCCGTACTGATCATATTCCCGCTCGAACTGCTCTTCCATCCCGTTGAGAAGATAGCGGTCACACTCTCCGCTGCGTTCTCAGAGATCGGCGGGCTGAGTCTGGTCAGCCCCCTGAGAATGGTGGTCCAACCACTCAGTCATGCCGTCTCGGAACTGATTCCTTATCCGCTGCCTCTGGTGATCCTCGCCCTGCTCACGCTGTTCTTCGCACTCACGCAGATGGTCCGGATCATGCGCAGCGCCGTACTGCATCGGGTGGAAGCCCTTTTTGATCGCGTACTCTTCAGAAACGATCTGGCAAGTTTCACTCTGGGAACCGTGCTGACTGCGACGGTGCAGAGCAGTTCGGCCACGACATCGCTTGTCGTACCACTCGTAGGAACGAACGTACTGACCGTACGCAAGATCTTTCCCTACACGATGGGAGCGAATCTGGGGACGACCATTACCGCCATCCTGGCGTCTTTCGCGACCGGGAGTCCCCTGGCGATAACGGTGGCATTCGCTCACCTTTCATTCAATATCCTGGGGATCGCGATCTTCTACCCTGCAAAGATGGTTCCGATCTGGCTGGCGACAAAAGCAGGTGAAGTTGCAGCCAGGTCAAGTGGTAACACAGTACTCATCGTGGTTGGGTATTTCGCATTGTACCTGATCCCGATATTGTATCTCCTGTTGAGTTAGTACCCGAGGGGGTGGCCTGTAATGTGGAAGCAGATATTCCAGCTGTTCAAGAGAGAGAGCCTCTGCGATGAAGCGTTTAACGAGGCGATCAAGATGCTCAGGGCATCACAGAGCATGTACATTGATGCCGTCACCTCTCTGAGAGAGGAAGGCAGTCTCGAGTTCGACATCTATAAACGGGACCGGGAGATCAACAAGTACGAGCGGGACGTCAGAAGAAAAATCGTCACCCATCTCGCGATATCACAGAACCCGGACACCAATCACGCCCTCGTGCTTACCGCAATCGTCATCGATATCGAGCGGGTCGGGGACATTACCAAGAACATCGTTGAGCTGGCGAAAGACATTCCCGACGTATTCAACGCCGGTGAGATAGATGAAGACGTCACAAAGATCGAGAGTACCGTCACGTCGATGTTCGAAACAATTATTCCCGCGCTCGAGACTTCAGATGCCGAGAGTGCCAGGAAGATCTATGCCGATCACCAGTCTGTCGTCAAACTGGTGGAGGACAACCTTCGTCTTCTGAAGACCGGTGGTGTCCTCTCCGGCGGCTGCGGCGCGGCGGTCGTTGCCGCACTCTATATCAGGTATCTCAAACGGATCAGCGCCCACATCAAGAACGTCGCAACGAGTATCATCAATCCCTACTATCGGATAGGCTTCAGAGAGAAGGGCGAGGCGACACCCGAGGAATGGGGTACCTGATACAGGAGATTCTTTGATGGCAGCGGCAGAGGGTACCGAACGATCGAGACGGGGATTTCTTGGATTCCTTGGAGTGATCGGCCTCGGCTGGCTCGCGGCGGCACTCTACCCGGTATTCCGATATCTGAGCCCTCAGGCACCTCCCGATCCATTCGGTGAAGATGGCCGCGCTCTGGTCGAGCGTATCACACCAGTGGAAGTCTCCCGCCCCGGCATGGGGAAAAACGGCAAGTACGGAAATCGCGGACTGATACTCTTCCGGAATCAGAGCGGAGCGCTGAAAGCCTTCGACTCGAAATGCACCCACGCCGGGTGCAACGTGGCGTTCGAGGGAGATCAGATCTACTGCCACTGCCACGGCGGCACATACGACCTTGAGGGGAAAAATATCGCCGGCCCCCCACCCCGTCCACTCACCGAACTCGGGACCGTGGAGGAGGACGGACTTCTCTACGTTTTCCGACTCACCGGAGAAACTGAGAGCGAGGCCGGGTCATGAAGTATGAGATCCCGGCAGAGGCCGAAGAGCGACTTCCGGCACCGGAAAGTCGCACCGGCCAACTCTCGCGATGGCTTCTGCAGCGTTTTCCGGTCTGGAGCACCTGGGACCATCTCGAGAAAAAGGTTGTCCCGAAACACAGGCACTCGGTCTGGTACAACATGGGAGGGCTCGCGCTTTTCTTCTTCACCGTCCAGGTGATCACCGGCGTCCTGCTGATGGTCTACTACCGCCCTGCCGAGCCGTGGATGTCGGTGCAGCGCATCGTGATGGAGATCCCCTTCGGAGTCCTCATCCGGAGTATCCATCACTGGAGCGCCAACCTGATGACGCTGACGCTCTTCCTCCATCTCTTCAGCACCTTCTTCATGAAGGCCTACCGTGAACCGCGGGAATTTACCTGGCTCAGCGGCGCCCTCCTCTTCGCTCTTGTCCTCGTCTTCGGGTTCTCCGGCTACCTCCTCCCCTGGGACGACCTGGCGTTCTTCGCCACACGTGTCGGGATCGCCGAGGTGGAGAAGGCCCCCCTGCTGGGGGTGTGGCTGGCCGACCTCGCCCGGGGCGGTCCGGAAGTGACGGTGGACACGATCGGCCGATTCTACACCCTGCATGTGATGGTCCTGCCGGTGACCATCCTCACGATTATCGGGCTCCACCTCTTCTTCATCCAGATCCAGGGAGTGAGCGAACCCGATTTCTTCGCGTCCCTGCCGCCGGAGAAGAAGCGATACGAAAAATTCTTCTCGGAGTTTCTTCTCGGTGAGATCCCGATCTGGCTTTGCATGGGAGCCCTGCTGCTCGCAATTTCCGCGGTCTGGCCTCGGGGACTCACACCCGAAGCAGATCCGTTCGGACCGGCCCCCGTCGGCATCAAACCGGAGTGGTACTTCCTCTCCCAGTTCCAGCTCCTGAAGCTGTTTCCGGGCAAGATAGAGGCGGTCGGCATGTTCCTGTGGACGATGATCCCGCTCGGGATCCTCGTGGTCCCCTTCCTCGACAACAGTATCCCGGCTGATGACCGGGGGAGGCTCGTCACGAAGATCGGCATCGTGGCCCTGCTCGGTTTTGTCATCTTCACCCTCTGGGGGTGGATATCATGAGCACGTCAGCGATGGTACCTTCAATGGGAGCCAGAACATGAACTACCCGGTCTGGGATATTCCCTTCCTTGGCTCCGGTCTTGTGGTCGCGATCATCGCGATTATCCACATCCTGATCGCCCACGTGGCCATCGGAGGCGGCGCGTTCCTCTTCATCGCCGAGATATGGTCAGACCGGCAGATCAACGGTGATGCAATCCGCGCATGGTTGAGGAAATACGCCACGTATTTCCTGATCTACACCACCGTGTTCGGAGCGGTGACCGGGGTCGGTATCTGGTTCTCGATCCAGCTGGCGAGCCCTGAAGGTACAAGCCTGCTGATCCACCAGTTCGTTTTCGCCTGGGCGATCGAGTGGGTGATGTTTTTGGGAGAGCTCACAACACTCTACCTCTACTTCTACGGTTGGGAGAAGAACTCCCGGCAGATGCAGATTTTCCTGGCCGGCGCCTACTTCGTGATCGCCTGGGGGTCACTGTTCGTGATCAACGGGATCGTCACCTTCATGCTCACCCCGGGCGCCTGGAGCCTTGAGAACACGAATATCGCCGCGGGATTCTTCAACCCGGGCTTCTTCCCGTCCCTGCTGATCCGGACCCTGATCATGTTCATGCTCGGCGGACTCTTCGGCATCATCGTGGCCACCCGGATCAATGGCGATGACGGCTTCCGGAAGCAGGTAATCCGCTTCTCGGTGAAGTGGGTACTGCCGGCCGCGCTCATCATCCCCTTTCTCCTCCTCTGGTACCTGTCGACCCTGCCGCAGAACACGATCGATCTCTTCCGTGAGGGATCGACAGGGGTTTTCGGAGGAAGGCTTGAGGCCCTCAACCGGTACTTCTGGCTGGCGATGGTCAGCGGTTTCTTAATCGCCGTCGGGACGGCTGTGATCGCCATCCGCCCGAAGGCCGCCACCACGACGGGAGCGATCGCCCTCTTCCTTGTCGCGCAGTTCGGGTTCATGGGGGCGGAGTTCTTCCGCGAGATGTCGCGCAAGCCGTATGTTGTCTACGACGTCCTCTACTCCAACTCCCTCTGGGAACACAACAGCGTCGACCCCGTGTTCATGGGAGAGCCCTACCTGTCGAAGGCCCGGTGGCGTCCCGAGGTGGAACCGCTGAGTCCGGAGCACGGAGAATGGATATTCCGTCTCCAGTGCGTCAGCTGTCACACATGGGACGCCTACCGTTCTCTCAGGAGCCGTACCGGGGAATGGACCGTGGAGTTCGGATACCGGTGGATGGAGACCATGCACGAGAGCGGCGTGATGCCACCCTTCCAGGGCTCCCCCGAGGACCGTATGGCCCTGAGCGAGTATATCGTCTCACGACATGGTGAGGTGATCGCCGACCTTGAGTCCGTCGAGACTGTCGAAGGAGGGAAATGATGGTCGCGCCGCCCGATCCGCTCGGCTACGCCCTCTCGCCCTGGCTCATTCAGTCGCTGGCATACCTCACGCTGACCTGCCATCTGCTGGCGATGAACTTCACGCTCGGGAGCGTGATCCTCTATCTCTGGACCCGTTTCAGTCGAGGAGAGGAGTACCGGGGGATCGGTTACTTCCTCGGCTCGGGACTCCCCCTCGGGGTCTCCTACCTGATCACGCTGGGGATTCCACCGCTGCTCTTCGTTCAGGTGCTCTACGGACAGCTCTTCTACAGCTCCTCGGTGATCATGGGCGCTTTCTGGATACAGGTAATCCCGGTGATGATCCTGGCCTATACCGGATTCTATTACTTCAAGCTCACGCGTGAGAACAGACCGCGGGAGCGATGGTACATCGTGGGTCTCTCCGGCCTCCTGCTCCTCTACATCGGATTCATCTACGTCAACAACTTCACCCTCACCATGAGTCCGGAGAAGATGCTCGGGCTCTATACCGAACATCCCGGCGGCGGTGTCCTCACACACGGCGAACCGTCGATCCTGCCCCGTCTCCTTCTCTTCATTGGAGGCTCACTGGCAGCGGCCGGGCTCGCCGTGATCTGGAGAGGGATCTACCTGCGCAGGTGGGGGCTGGAGGCCGAGGCCGACCGCTCACAGCGCTTCGGCTTCCGCGCGGTGCTTCTTTCCCCGGTCCTCTGGGGGCTTGCCGCTATCGGACTCTACCTCACAAGACCGGATGGACTGGCCGCCATGTGGCACTCGACCGGCGCCACTCTCATCCTTTTCATCATCGGTCTGCTCGGGTGCGCCGTCATGATTATCTTCGCCCGGGCCTCAGCCGGAACCCGGAGCGTGCGCCCCCCCCTGATAGCCTCCCTCGGCCTGGTGTTTACCGTTGCCCCGATGGTGATCTTCCGCGACCTGGTCCGGATAGAGGTGCTCCGTCCCCACTTCACGCTCTCATCGGTGCCGGTGAACACCCAGTGGGGGATGTTCATCCTCTTCGTGGTCACCCTGGTCGCGGGACTGACGCTCCTGGGGATCCTCTTCGTGCGGGTCTTCCCCGGAATGGCGGAGCGTTCGCGTGAACGGCTTGAGGGATTGAAGAGGCCGGAGAGTCAGTAATCTGAGTCAGGACATCAAGACCCCGGCAGGCGCCAGCGGGAGCGGTTCTTCAATACGATGTCCGCGGCGACCTGCTGGAGATATTCCGCAACCTCCCTGTCGAGACGACCGATATAGGTATTCCCGACCGGACTTTTCTGGAAAATAGTGGTGTAGTAGACACAGGCCTGCAGATATCCCCCGGTGATATTCGGGTGCACCTTTGAACGTAATCCGTACGCCCGCCGGTTACACCTTTTCACTATTTTCTTCTTCCAATCACAGGGCAATCAGGGTAGAAAACACTTGACCGTTGAAGGTCCAGCCAACGGTTAGTGGTATTTACTGTGACATCTGAGATCCGCGCCCGGCTGATCCTGCCCTGTCATGATCCGTTGTACCGTACGCTGCGACTGGCAGCAACACGAGGAGATATCCCCATGACCAGCACTTCCAGAGGTCAGCGTTCCCTGTTCGCAATGGCCCTGTTGCTCTGCTTCACTGCCATCCCTTTTACATCCGCGTCAGCCCAGCAGATCCCCGATGGGATCCTCGACAAGATCCACTACCGCGAAATCGGGCCGACACGACAGAGCGGCAGGTTCGTCGACTTCGCTGTACCCCTCCAGGACATTAACACGTTCTACGCCGCGACCGCCTCCGGTGGTCTGTGGAAAACGGTGAACGGCGGTCAGAGCTTCACGTCGCTGGTCGATGATTACGACATCATCTCGATCGGGGACATCACGGTCGCGCCATCGGATCCCGACATCCTCTACCTCGGCACCGGTGAGGGAAACAACTCCCGCAGTGCCTACTACGGGAACGGAATCTGGAAGTCGACCGACGCCGGTGAGACCTGGACCCACATGGGACTGCCGATGTCGCAGCATATCGGCCGGATCATCATCCACCCCCGCGACCCGGACATCGTCTACGCGGCTTCTCTCGGCCCCCTTTACAGCGAGAGCGATGAGGCCGGCCTCTACAAGAGCACCGACGGCGGCAGGACATGGACAAAGAGCCTCGAGGTAAACATCGAAGGTCGTCCGATCGGGGTCGTGGAAGTGGTGATGGATCCGCGCCGCTCGAACACCCTGTATGCCGCAGCGTACGATAAAACCCGCAGGCCGTGGACCTTCAACGAAGGCGGACCGGGCAGCGGCATCTACAAAACCACCAACGGCGGGCAGAGCTGGACCAAGCTGGGCGGCGGACTCCCCGAGGGTCTGCTCGGCCGGATCGGACTCGCGATCTCGCTGCAGAACAGCAACGTACTGTACGCCATCATCGAGAACGCCAACTCCGAGGGCGTGGATTACGACACGCGCCGCCAGGAACTGCTCGAAGGGCGCTCCCCGAGCAAGCGCACGATCGGCAACGAGGTCTACCGGACCGACAATGCCGGCCGCGCCTGGCGGAAGGTGAACGAGGAGGGATCGGTCGGCGGGAACCCGCCCTACTACTACGGCCAGATCATCATCGATCCGAACGATGAGGACCACCTGTTCAATCTGGGTGTAGGCGTCACCGAATCGGTCGATGCCGGAAAGACGTGGAAGCGCGCAGCGATCGGCGGCGGCGACAACCATGCCCTCTGGATCGATCCCGATGACAGTGAACACATGCTGCTCGGGTACGATCACGGCATGAAGATCACCTTCGATGCCGGTAAGACCTCATACCACCCCGACAATCAGTCGCTGGCTCAGCTCTACGCCGTCGGGTACGACATGAAGTTTCCTTATAACGTCTACGGAGGTCTCCAGGACAATGGCTCGTGGGGTGGTCCGAACACCAATCCCGCCTCCCGCAGCATCAGATTCGAGGACTGGTGGAGCGTGGGCGGCGGTGACGGTATGTACAACGAGGTCGATCCGAACAACAACATCCTCTATAACGAGAGTCAGTTCGGACCGATCCGCCGTCTCGACATGGACACCGGCGCGTCCCGTTCGATACGGATGCCGGACCCGGACAGGGTGAGGCGATACAACTGGTGCGCGCCGATCCTCATCTCGCCCCACAACAGCAACATGATCTACCACGGCGCCAACACAGTGCTCCGGTCCGCATACCGCGGTGAGAAGTGGGAAGTGATCAGTCCTGACCTGACCACGGCTGACTCGACCAAGATCGTGGGAACCGGGAACATCCAGTACTGCACCATCACGACGATCGATGAGTCACCCATCGTGCCCGGCCTGCTCTGGGTCGGTACCGATGACGGGAATGTCCAGATGACCCGCGACTCTGAGGAGTGGACCCTCCTGAACGACAACATCCCCGGGAATCCCGGCTACTGGGTGACCCGCGTCGTGGCCTCTTTCCATGATGCCGGTACCGCTTTCGTCACCTACAGCGGCCTGCGCCGAGATGACTTCAGGCCCTTCGTCTACAAAACCACCGATTACGGTGAGACCTGGACGTCGATAGCGGGCAACCTGCCGGACGGATCGGTGAACGTGATCAGAGAGGACCGGAAGAACCCCAACCTGCTGTTTGTCGGAACCGACAAACAGGTCCACGTCACCTTCGACGGCGGCCAGTCATGGTACCCGCTGCGCAACAACATGCCGTATGTCGCGGTCCAGGACCTGAAGATCCACCCGCGTGAGAACGATCTCATCGTGGGTACCCACGGTCGCGGCTTTTTCATCGCCGACATTTCCCCTCTCCAGGAAGTGACACCACAGATATTGGCAAAGGATGTGCACCTCTTTGATATCGAGCCGACGGTGCAGTGGAACCGGTACGACCCGGACGCCACCTCCACGACCAACTGGAATGGCGAGAACGCGCCGACCGGTGTGGTTATCAACTACTTCCTGAAGGATGATGTGGAGGATGCTACGATCCGGATCTACCTGGGAGCGCGGCTGATCAAGGAGATCGACGCTGATACCACCGCCGGACTCAACACCGAGGTCTGGGACATGACCGGCCGGGTTCGCGAGCGGACCGAGGAGGAGAAAGAGCAGGCTAGTGGGAGACAGCGCCGGATGCAGGCAAGGAGCGGCGGCTTCGGTCGTCAGGCGTCCCGTGGCGATCCCAACTGGATCGAGGCCCGGGTCCGTCCGGATGAGTTCCGGGTTGAACTGGTGGTGAACGGTCGGGCGGAGTCGAAGAAGGCCGTGATCATGCCCGACCACTGGGCCGGAAAAAAGTAACAGGTTTTAACGACGTATCCCCGGCACACACACAGCAGGGGCGGGAAGCAGTAATGCCTCCCGCCCCTTTTTTTACTCTCTTCCTGCTGCCTCGATTCTACTTTCTTCCCGCTGTCTCGATTCTACTCTCTTCCCGCTGTCTCGATTCCACTCTCTTCCTGCTGCCTCGATTCTACTCTCTTCCTGCTGCTTCTACTTCTCGAGCAGCGGATCGGGCCGGATCATGAGACGGTTCTTCTGTGTCGATCCATTGAAGGTCATCGTGACCAGGTATTCACCCGGCTGCGCCGCCGGCCCGCGTATCGAGAGTCGCCGGAACTGGTATGACCGGTCCGACATCTCGATGAGAGCATCCACGATCTCCTGCAGAGCGGCGTAGTCGCCCGTGGCACCCTCCAGCTCACGCTCGATATTCCTCATCTGCCGGAGCTGTGCCCGGGAAGCATCGGTCCGGAACGATTCGATTGCCTCCCGGATCTGTTCGCTCAGCTGATCGATCTGTGATGGTGTGGGATCGAAGTACATGTTCCACCAGAAACGGTTGATACCCGGTTCGGCAGGGACCGAGCGCGACCACACCAGTTCACCGCTGATATCGGAGATCTCGAACGTGACCTCACCGGTCACCCCTTCTCCAATGTAGTAGTTGATCGCCGCGTCCCGGCGGGGATTCTCCCCCCTGAAGATGAGCGAACCGCCGCCTCCGCCGGTTCTGATGTTCAGCCATCTGGTCACGACCCGGTTGTCGAAGAGATGGACTTCTGATGCCAGCACCTCGGGAGTCGCCTGCTGGAGCGGGGTAATGTCATCCATTACCCAGATCCCCCGGCCATGGGTTCCGGCGACCAGGTCACCATCCCGCGGATGGATGACGAGATCGTGGAACGCGACCGTCGGCATGTTCAGGTTCAACCGGGTCCAGGAGTCCCCGCGGTCGATCGAGCAGAAGACCGTGAACTCCGTGCCCACGAAGAGCAGGTTAGGGTTCTTCAGGTCCTCCTTGATCACGTACACCGGCTCATTATCCGGAAGATTACTGGTAATGTTCACCCACGACCGGCCGTAATCCGATGTTCTGAAGACCCATGGCCGGAAGTCCGCGCTCCGGTGACCATCGAATGTGAGGTAGCAGGTCCCCTCCTCGAAGTGGGAGGCTTCCACCCGGCTGACCCAGAGATCCTCAGGCACCCCATGGACATTACCCCGGACGTTCGTCCACTCCACCCCACCGTTCAGGGTCACCTGGACGTTCCCGTCATCGGTGCCGACCCAGAGCAGACCCTCTCGCACGGGAGATTCCGAGATCGTGATGATCGTGCCGTGGAATTCGGCTCCCCCGCCGGGATTGTGGTCGGGGGTGAGTCCGCCTGACTCCTTGATCGTCTTGTAGGGATCGTTCTTCGTGAGGTCGTCGCTGATCAGGTACCACGTCTCTCCCTGGTCAACGGTCTTGAAGACGTGGTTCGCGCCGAAGTAGATAATCTGCGGGTTGTGGGGGGACATGATGATCGGAGAAGACCAGTTCCACCTGAAGGCGCCGCTCCCGTTACCCGGCGAAGGTCCCCACCCCTTCTCGAGCTGCAGTTCCTCTATTTCCGGGGTGATGTAATCATCGTAGTTGACGATGTTCTCGCCCTTCTGCGGCCGGATCGTCGCGACCTGGCGGGTCAGCATATCGCCGCGCTGGATCCGCCCTCCGGTGTTCCCCGGGTGGGGTTCGGAGTAGGCGATCCGCCAGTCGGTCGGATCGATCTGCACATGGTAACCATCCCCACCGCTGATGGTATACCAGAGGTCGGTGTAGATGGCGCGGTCGCGTGTCGCCGAGGGTCCGCCCCAGGTGCCGTTGTCCTGGAGCCCGCCGTAGACATAGTACGGGTCCCGCATGTCGACCCCGATCATGTAGAACTGGCTCACCACGAAGTTGTCGAACATGATGAAGTTGTTTCCGTGATCGTGGGTCAGATACGCGCCCCCGTCGTTCCCCACATAGAAGCGGTTCCTGTTCGTGGGATCGAGCCAGAGGGCGTGGTAATCACTGTGGATACCCTGGCCCCTGAAGCGCTGCCACGTCCGGCCCCCGTCTTCGGAGTACTGGAAGCCTCCGGTCAGCCGGTAGATCAGCTGATCGTCGTGGGGGCTGATCCACACGTGACTGTAGTAGAAGGGGCGGTTCTGATAGCGGCTCACAAAGGTCCAGCTCCCACCACCGTCTTCCGACCGGTACATGCCCGAGCCGAGTTTTGTCATGTCTTCGTATTCGGGATCGTTCTGCGTCGGCTGGTACCCGTGTTCGTAGTACGCCATCAGGACATCGGGGCTGGTTCGGCAGATCGCCAGACCGATCTTGCCCGAGTCACCCTCGGGCAGACCACGCGTCAGTTTCTGCCACGTCTCCCCACCGTCGGTCGACTTGAAGATCCCGCCGTTCGGACCGCCGCTGTCCATCCGGAAGGATTGCCGCAGCCGCTCCCAGAACGCTACATAGAGGATATCGGGATCCTCGGGATGCATGATCGCCTCGATCGCTCCGGTCTTGCCGTCGTCAGGCAGTCCCCCTTCGAGCTTCCTCCATGTCTTTCCGCCATCGATCGTCTTGAAGAAACCCCGGTCACCGATGAATCCCCAGATGCAGCCGGTCGCCGCCACCCAGGCGATGTCGGGATCGGTCGGATGGGTGAGGATCGTGCCTATCGTGTACGTATCCTCGAGTCCCACATGTTCGAAGGTCTCGCCGCCGTCGGTCGACCGGTACACTCCGTTGCCCCAGGCGGCGCTGTTGCGGCCGCACTCCTCTCCGGTTCCGACCCAGATGATGTCGGGATCGGGTTGGAAGATGGCAATGTCACCGATCGAGGCTGCTCCGTAATCATCGAAGATCGGCTCCCACGAATTTCCGGCATTGATCGATTTCCAGACCCCTCCAGAAGCTGTGGCGGCGATGACGTGAGTGAAGTCGTCATCGAGCGCCTCGATGTCGGAGATCCGCCCCCCCATGTTGGCCGGTCCGATATTCCTCCAGGACAGGTCCTTGATCAGACTCTCACCGGTTGTCTGCGCAGAGACCGTGCTGCTCATAAACGCAGTTGCAAGAACACCGGCAAGGCAGGTACGCAGAATTGACCATCGATTCGACCGTGACATGTAGATCCCTCCTTCAGGCAGGATGTCGGAAGAGAATGGGACCGCGGGCGACGGTCCAGTCCAGATGGGAAGAGTGTATCAGAGGGTATCCGGACTTACAATTCCCAGCCTTCAGAGATCATCCTCGAGCGACTCATCTTCCTCATCCCTTGTAAGAAATCGCTCCGCAGCAGCACTCCCTGATAGACGTGGGTGGGGCTGGGCTGAAATACGCTATAGGAACAATCCGATCAGAATGGAGGGATACCGATGAAGACCGTCGGAGAACTGGTACAGGACAGAGATGTGCACACAGTGAGCGCCGACATGTATGTGCTCGAGGCGGCTCAGTTCATGTCCGAGGCAGGAGTCGGCCTGGTGCCGGTCATGGACGGGGAGAGGGTAATCGGTGTCTTCGGAGAACGGGATCTGCTGAAGCGCGTCGTTGCCAAGGGCCTCGATCCCGCAACAGTGAAGGTCAGCGATGTCATGACGACGACGATGATCTGTTCTCCGCCCGACGAGACCTATCAGCAGGCAGCCGCCAGGATGCTCGAAAAGGGTATCCGGCACCTGGTAGTCGCCGATGGTGACCGGTTGATCGGGGTCATCTCACTCCGTGACCTCCAGACTGTAGAGATCGACGAAAAATCGCAGGAAATCGAGTACCTCAACGATTACCTCTATTTCATACCGCCTGGAATGTGAGTACGCCGGCCAACGCCGAAGAAGCTTGATCAGCACTTAATATCAGCAGTGAACCCGATCGTGTTACGGTATTGGTTGCGAGGGTCCGTTGCGTTTCATATCTTCAATAACAGAACACAAATAAACCTATGGTTTAGTTTTGTACCCTATAGATTGAACTATTGTTGCACACAAGTAAACTAATAGTTAAGTTACTAACATGACTAAAGCAGCAGACAAACCAGACTGGGATCGTCTCTATGAGATCGGAGCCTCTCAGGACGGCCATTTCATGACCGTGCAGGCAGCACAGGCCGGATACTCCCCCCAGCTTCTGGCCAAGCACCTGAAGAGCAGACGGATCAGGCGGGTCAGTCGCGGTATTTACCGAATCGTTCATTACCCTGCCGGTGATCATGAGGATCTGGCCGTCCTCTGGCTGTGGAGTGAGCGGGAAGGCGTATTCAGCCACGAGACGGCGCTCACCCTCCACGAACTCTCAGACGTGCTCCCTTCGAAGACCCACATGACAGTTCCCTCGTCCTGGAAGACTCGCCGTCTTAGAGTCCCCGGGCAACTCGTCCTGCATTTCAGTGACCTCGAGGAAGAGGAGAAGGCCTGGCATGAGAGCGTGCCGGTTACCTCGTCCGCCAGAACGCTGTGCGATTGTGCCGCGGAAGACTTCTCCCCGGACCTCCTGAGACAGGCCCTGCAGCAGGGGATCGAACGTGGTCTGTTCATCGACCGTGAGGTTCGTCCGGTCGAGGACTATCTGTACCGGTTCGAAGAGAACGGAACGTGACCCGGCGCTACGAGACACCGGCGGCTTTCAAGCAGGCTGTAGAACATCGCCTGCGTGAGGAAGCGACCGGAAACTCCACAGAACTGGCACGCCTGCGCCAGCTCCTCGTTTTTGATCGTTTCCTGGCCCGAGCGGCCGACGTATTTGGTGACCGGATGATTCTCAAGGGTGGTCTGGCAGTCGAACTCCGACTCGACCGTGCCCGCACGACGAAAGACATCGACCTGTGGCTGCCCGTGGGGCCCGATGAACTTCTCGCCCGGCTTCAGGAGGCCGGTCGACTCGATCTGGGTGATTTTCTGCACTATGAAATCGTGAAGGATCCTCGTCATCATGAGATCACAGCCGAGGGCATGATCTACCAGGGCAGACGTTTTCAGGCCCGCACCCTGCTCGCCGGGAAGATCTACGGCTCACCTTTCGGCATTGATGTGGTTATCGCTGAACCCATGACCGGGACGGCTGATGAAGTCACGGGGAGTCGCTTTCTTGCCTTTGCCGGCCTGGAACCGACATCTTTCCGGCTCTTTCCTGTCGAGGTCCACATTGCTGAAAAGCTCCATGCCTACACTCAACCGAGAGCACGTCCGAACTCAAGGGTGAAGGATCTTCCGGATATCGCACTCCTGGCCACCGTGCGTTCTTTTCAGTCCTATTCTCTGCTGCAGGCGATCGAAACGACATTTTCCTGGCGCAATACGCACAGTATCCCGGGGCCCCTACCGGACCCACCGTCCGCCTGGGCTCCGATCTACGAGCGTATAGCGCGAATCGATGATCTGCGCTGGCAGGATATTGAGGAACTGGTGCAGGCCGTCGCCGCCTTTCTCGACCCTGTTCTGGCCGGGACCGGCGGCTCTTGGGATCCTGATACATGGAGTTGGACCCAGGTGGGGCATCCTCGTGAGAATATCACGGATACTTCAACCCCCTGACTACGGGCGAGATCCTGTAAACGCAGAGTTCGTCGACACCCGTCTCCTCGTTCGTTCTGATGCTCATGAGCATGCCCTTCCTGATGCAGACGGGTGTGATGACCTGCTGTGCCGAATCAACCCAATGTTCCCTGGGTGTACGGGTCATGCCCAGATACTCACCCTCAGGGCTGAGGATCCGGTATAGATAACCCCTCTTCGGCGCCTCCATATCGTCGATCTCCTCAGTCACCCTGAGCCAGTAGAATCCCGCATCGTCAACAGCGACATAGGTCCAATACGGTAGGGTTTTAGGGAGTACAAGCCCGTCTCTCATCCTTTTTGCATACCCACTCATTTCCGGTGTGCTTTCCATCCGCCAGTTCCACTCAGATCTGAAATGCTCCCGGGCCTCATCGGTCATTGCATTGAAAAGGCCTTCAACACGGATCCGACTCACGAGCTGACCACTGAAGTCGTACCATCTCATTACCGGCTCGATACTTATGCTCATGAGGATACCTCGTCCCGGCATATAATACCCAAGCGGCACCGGTCGGTATGGTATCACCGGGTGTGGCGGGCCCGTCTTGCCACGATACGGCGCATACATCCTGACGGGTGCTGATTCCACCGAACCCCTCAGGGTGCCGTCATCGGAGCAGATGGTTATAGAAACTCTCACAGAGTCCTGGACCGGGCGGGAGGTATCCAGGAGCACATAGATATCGTCATCCGGATTAAAGTGAAAGTATCGTCCGGTCCAGTTCCGGTCGGGGGCCGGAGTCGAGCTCAACAGCGTACCATCGGGCGCAAATCGCTCAATTCGCCGCATGGGACGATTGTATATGTTGATGGAATTCCCATACAGGCCCAGGAATAAGGCATTACGGAATTCACCTGGGCCGCTCCCCGGTCCACCGAGCGATCCGACACCTTCACCGTCAGTGTTGAATACAGCGACCCGTTGCTGGCTTGTGTCCACAGCATAGTATCTCCCCTCCTCCCCCATCATGAACAACGATGGCTTTGTGAGCAGAGATTCGGGAACCTCCGGATTTTGTTTGAGTGTCAATACCAGATCATACTCGAAGAGTTCGTCCTGGTATCGAGGCCCCCCAGATGTAACAGCCGTCGGAATGCCATCCTCAGTCACAACATTGAACCTGTGCCGGTTGATCATTTCCTGACTTGAGCAGGCAATGAAGATGAACAGAGGGATGAACAGAGCCCTGATTGGTCGACAGCGCATTGTGTGTCACCTCACCGCTGAGGCTCCAACTATCCGGGGGGAGAGATGAGGGAGCAAATAATGGCTGGTCGTGCGTGAACCCGATCGCGTTACGGTATTGGTAGGGAGCTCGCTACATTCTATACTTGCGATACTCCCACGCCCACCGATTATTCCACCTGCACATCCGCCTTGGCAGAACTTCCGGAATATGTGGCTACTATCTCCGCATGTCCTTCAGAGACACCCGCAACGATACCGCCGCTGTCCACGGTGGCGACAGCGGGATTCCTGGAAGCCCACTCGACCTGCACCACCAGAGTGTCTCCGTTCGCGTCGACAACGGTTGCGGTGAGCTGAATGGTCGAGCCCACCGCAACCGTTTCAGATTCAGGAATTATGGAGATCGAGTATTCACTGAGAGTGGCCTCGATCGGTACGGACCCCAATTCACACCCGGCCACAGCCGTGACGATCCCCAGCAGACCGGCTGCGACAGCTATTCTGATGCCTGCAGAAAACTTCATTCCGAACCGCTCCCGGCCGCAGTGCCTATGGCGTGATCGCCACGCCCCACTGCCCTGACCCCGTACCAATCTCAGCCACCACAACATTGCTTGTGGTCTCGATCACCGACATTGTGTTGGTACTCTGACTGGTAACGAATACATAGAGCCCATCGGGAGTGATAGCCAATCCACCTGGATTTGAGCCGGCCACGGAAACTGTCGCTACCACGGTGTTGCCGTCGATCTTAATCACCGAGATGTTCGAGGACATGTCATTCGCAACGTAGGCATACGCGCCATCCGGGGTTATCGCCACCCCATATGGTCCATTACCCACACTGATCGTCGCGGTAACGGTGTTGCCGGTGGTTTCTATCACCGATACCTCATTGAGCAGGTAGTGAGTCACGTAGACGAATGCCCCGTCCGGAGTAATGGCCACGCCTTTTGCCGGTGGCAGGGTGATGGTGCTCGCCACCGTATTACTGGCGGTAGCGATCACCGACATATCGCCCTGCTCAGAGAAACCTGACACATACACATAGGCTCCATTGGGTGTTACTGCCAGTCCCTCCGGAGAGCCGACCACACTGACTGTGGTCTCAACGGTGTTACTGGCAGTTTCGATCACTGATACAGAAGAGGATTGACCATTTGACACGTAGACGTAATCCCCGTTAGGCGTAATGGCCACACCCTCCCATGGGTATGTACCCACGCTGATGGTGGTCTGAAGCGAGTTGTCCGCCGTTGCGATTACGGAGACATCATTGGTATAGGCATTTGCCACATACGCGAACGCACCATCAGGAGTGATGGCTATACCGTGCGGCCCTGAACCTGCACTAAAAGTCCCCTCCAGGAGGAAGCCGGGGCTGCCGATTACTGATATGGTATTGTCGCCAGGCGTTGTCACGTATACGTAATTCAGGATTGGCGCAGTCTCCGTAACGGTGATTACCGCCATGCCACCCACACCACTGAAGGTAGCCACGATCTGGGCGTCACCTGCCAGCATACCGGTCACCAGCCCGGTCTGATCCACCGTCGCGATGGCAGGCTGCATCGTCGCCCAACTCACTGTTTCCGAAACAGGATTTCCACTCCCGTCCAGTATGACCGCGGTCAACTGAATGGTTTCACCTGCTGCCACTGTCGCGGTCGCCGGGATTACATTCACCACAAAACTACCCATAAACACATTAATGGGCTGCTCACCGGTGAGTGGCAGAAGAGTGATGAACACTGTCGGGTTCATACCCTCAACAATATCCACCGTCGCGATTCCTCGATGGGTTTCGATCCCGCCGGCATCGAAAGCTCTGATCGTAATGGTCCGGTCGGCGCCGACAGGGACCACAATAGTGCCGGAAGCGGCACCATCGACGATCGTGATATTGAAAACCAGTGGGGTCGCTATGTCTGGCGCTGTCACTTCAACCACCAGAGTACTGATTGTCGTTTCAGCAGTAATGGCCTGAATCAGGAGTGACACTTCAGCTGCAGACCCTGTTGGATCCGACGGGCTGTTCGAACAACTCAGCACCAGCACTAATGGTAAGAGGAGACAGAGCCCACTGGCGAGTTTTCCAAGTATTTTAGTCATGTTGGCTATCCTCTGTTTTTCTGCCAGCCACGGGTGGGATTGCCGTGCGGGTATCAATCGACAATCAGGAGTTCGATAGCTGCACTGCACAGATGTCAGATTTGTCTGCCATGGGAAGTTGCAATAAGATTTGTATCAGGAGTAAGAGGTGACTTCAAGTACGATATCATTTCCAGATTCCGCACCCTCTTTCTCGGGCAGAGATCATCCTTATTCTGACAGTCCTTGAACAACTTAACCGGCGTTGACGGTATAGTTGGTAGCGGGGGCCCACTCCGTATTATACCGTCAAAACTACCTGGAAGGAGTATTGGCGAACGACAGGCAAACAGGAGCTTGAAACAGAAGAGGCAGCATCCGTGTAACTCGTTACGGTTCAAGGCAGACGGGATTATTCGGGGGGGGGGGGGGGGGGGGGGGCACCGGTGGGGGGCGGCCGCACCAAAGTTTGTTTTTTTTTCTTTTTCTATATTTTTTTTTTTTTTCCTCAAATATTATATTTAGTTCCCCTTGCTGTTTTGATGAAA
>SDBT01006546.1_pt1 | contig 19302 bp, 34 predicted proteins | sample 2277101 | NCBI WGS metagenome assembly SDBT01 (sample SAMN10404973, study PRJNA504765) | marine sediment metagenome | isolation source: marine sediment core GS10_PC15, 103 cmbsf | place: Arctic Ocean: Southern Knipovich Ridge | collected 2010 | reverse complement strand
TCCTGCAAAAATTAACATTTCAAAAACCAGTTAAAGGTAAAAAGTGCGAAAGTGTAAAAGTAACCTTCCCACCTTCAAACCTTCATACCTTCCAACTTTTCACTGCTTTTCCCACCTCCCCACCTCCCCACACCTTCCCACCTTCTCACTTTCATACTTTTCACCGCTTTTTTACGTCGGCTCTTTCTGGGTGTTGAGTGGACTGACCGGCTCCATGCCCATCCACGAATCGACCCTCATCGCACCGGCTGCCTCGCTGATCGGGATCCACTCGATCTGCACATACCTCTTCAGTTGTTCAAGAGGTATCTGAGTGCTGAACCGTGCGCCCTTGGCGAACTCACCGACCGCCCTGGGATCTTCGTTGCTGCCGATGGAGGCGATCACTGTTTCCAGCTTGCTTCCGCTTGCGAATGTTGCGCTGTCGGAGGTCATAAGCTGGAAATACCCGCCGCTTTGAAGTCCGGTGGCCGTTGTGCCAATAACGAGGTTCCAGTACAAAAACCCCATCTTCGCATCGGTCGCTCCGCCATCCTCCATATCCAGGATGTTGCCGTTGGTCACGCTTCCCTCCTGGGTCGTCAGTGCCTGGTTATCCCAGAACTCTAAAATACTGTCCATAAATGCCATGATATTCTCCTTCACAAAAATACAGTTACAGGTTTTAAATACAGTTACAGGTGAAAAGTGCGAAAGTGTAAAAGTACCTTCCCACCTTCAAACCTTTTCCTTTTTACTGCTTTTCTACGCAACCGTGCTCTCGTTGGTCTTAATAGCATCGAGCTGGCGGATGATGCCGCGGTTCCCGAACCGCAGTACCTCTTCGCCGCTTAATCCCGTTGCTAACGAGAAATTGACATTGCCCTTATCTTTGAGCCGGATCTCCATCTGCGTCCTGATCTCATCGTTGACATAGATCCTGACGTTCGGGCCTTTCATATGGCACCGATTCAAAAGCTCGATCAAAAGGTCCTCATTGAAACTGTTGGTCCCTTTGATCGTCGCGTTGATATTGGCATACCTGGCGATCGTCAGCTCGTCCTTGACCGCCAAACCGACCCACCACTTGAACTGAGTCCGGTAAACGTGGTAGATGTCACCGTCGTCATCTTCTTTATCGACTTTGTCCTTGTCGATCATCTGCAGGCCCAGGGTACCGCGGTTCATGGATGCTGCCGGGAATATACCGTGTGTCCGGCGTCTGCCCCAGTTAACGATATACATACTCGTCCCGCCTGCGTTACCACCATCGATAACATTCGTCTGGCTCAGTGCGTTAAGCCTGATCTGCAGTCCGTCGAACTGTTCCGGGCTACCCGCCTGTTCGCTCTCGAGATAAGCGTCGGCCAGTTGCTGGCTGAGCCCCTCGGTGAACGAGATATCCTCCATGCGCCGGTATCCCTGTGGATCCGGGGTATTATCGACTTCGTCCTCGTCGATATCGCTCAATGCTTCGAGCAAAGCGACCGGCTCTACGACCGGGTCGGTCGTCGATGACTTTGTCGGGACACCTTGATACGCCTTTCTGAACTTACCCTGGGGCAGTGATGTCCTGCGTGGGAATTTTTCAGAAAGGATCTGGTTTGCCTGGAACCACGGGATATCAAGCAACATCTCGTTCTGTTCCGTCATTACCTCGACTATCTCCGCCAGGGTCTTATCGCCTGGGGCAAGCCGGTTTGACAGCTCACGGAACGTAAGCTGCGCGTTGACTAATTTAGTTGCCATCTTTACACCTCTTGAATTAAATTGTCATTACCGATTACAATTAATTTCGGGAGGTGTCCGCTTTCACGGGCTCGCCTTGCCGGATGCGTCCGACCAGCGACGTTCTTTTACGTTTGCGCCGGGGTCCGTTTCAGGAGTTCCCCGGAACTGATCACTCACGGCCCGGTACCCAGTGCGGGCGGGCCGTGAGTGACCGTTTGTTTTTCAATTCTTTACTTTTTATTATAGCTGATAGCTGACAGCTATTTATTCTCTGCTGCTCTTTTTTCCATGCCCTTATAGCGTAATGTATCCTCTGTCTTACCCTGTGACTGCCGGCCTGCCTCAAGTGTCCTGCCCTCTTTCACCATGATATTAGCGACTTTGATCAGGAAGGAGTTAAGCCCCGCATGGTTCCCGAATACAGTACCGTTATGTTCTTTGTCGACGCCATCAACGGCAACGATCCTGCGGTTGTCAAATAACGCGGCTGTATCCTCATCGGCGTATGTCGCAAGCAATCTGCTCTTAAGCTCCATACCCTCCTTGAGTTTTGCTTCACCGCCGAGATCTGCCGTCAGCTTCAATACAGATTTGTCGATGTCCGCTTTGTCGGCGTCGACGTCGCGGGTACTGATAGCCTCGATCATCTGCAAGGCACACCCATACGAAAAATCAACCTGTTCCTGATTCATACCCGAATTCAGGGCGCCTGCTAAAAACGTAGTCTCGAGCGCAACGTTATAATTGGTATCGTCACTGCCATCCGGACGGGTGATCTTATACCCCGCAACGTTGTCCGGTGCTCCCGTATGCTTTCTTATCTCGGTCTTGAACTTGGCCTTTGCCGCATCGTCCGCATCGTCGCCCGGTACGTTAATATGCGGCTTGCCGACCAAAGCCATGGCGTTAACCCCTCCCATCATGGCGTCTTTGGCGCTTGTATATTTCGCAAGCGCATTCTTTGCGGCCGGGTTACTCATAATTTCCGGATGGTCATGCAGAAAATGACCATCCCCTTCTGCAATACCCGAAGTATCCGTAATAATTGGGTCCGGCATTTCAATACTCCTTTCAAAAAAAGTTTCAAAAACAAGTTTCAAAAACGAGTAAAAAGTACGAAAGTGCGAAAGTATAAAAGTAACCTCCCACCTTCACACCTTCACACCTTTTACTGCTTTTATTCTTTCGGAATTACATATTTACCTTTTTCCATCCCGAGTGCTTCGAGCAGCTTATCTGCCTTTTCCTTATCGCCGTCGGCAAGTCCCGATCTTAATCCGCCGCCGGGTCTGGTGTTGACATACTTCTTAAGCTCATTGATCGCCTGCTGCCGACCTGACAACGGTACTGCCTCATCCGGCCGCTTGATATCTAACGGCTCGATCATGTCAGGATCGACACCTGTGAAGATCGATACGGCCCGCATAAGCCCGTTAGCACACCCGGTCTTATACATATTTGTCCGAACGTCTTTTTCGGCCAACGCCGCGGTTACGAGCTGCTGCAGCTTTTCGACACTCTCATCGGTCGTCTGACCGGTGGGCTGTCCACCTTCTGCGATCTGCCCGAGGAGTCCTTCAATCTTCAAGTGCAGTTCCTCGATAGTCTCAGCATTAGTCACCGCCGCTTCCTGCAGCTCCGCGATCGTCGTGTTAAGCCCGACAACAACAATATTGTGCCTTTCGCTGATTTCGCTGTTGATCTCGTTAACCTCCTTGAGATTTTTGGTCAACTCGGCAACTGCCTCCGGCGATGTTGCAGTGGCGATCACTAAGATCAGTTCATTCTGCGGCAGGTTCGCTTTGATACCGAGCAGCTTTGCGTCCGCCTGCAACTCCTGGTAACTTTTTTCCGCCATAATATCTCCAATTCTTTTTCTCTTGTTTTCAAATACTCTGGTATTTGTAAACGGTTAACTATTCTGGTTTATGTGACATTACTTTTATCGCTTGCTTAAATTCAAATGGCACGTCTGGATAGTAGTCGCTTGTGGCTTTTATTTGTTCCACGGCTTTTTCAAAAACATCCTCCTCTGTGTCACCTTCATCACAGTTAACATCTATATCCCACCGATTACCCAGATAATCTGTTTGTTGTTCGATCGTTACTTTCCACCGTGCGATCGGTTCGCGTGGTCCCACTGTACCAAATTCTTCCAGCAATCCTAGTGCTGGTTTATCCGGCAAATTCGCTTCCAATTCGTCAATTCTTAAACTCGTTATCTGGTAGGCATTTTCGAGTTTTTCTACCGCCAGGTCATACATCTTTTGTATTTGCGATTCGGATAAACAGTCAACGTCCTCTGTTTCCTTTTGAAGTTGCGCTAACCTTTTGTCGATATCAGCCGTCCGGTCATCGAGCAGCTTCGCCAGCCATTTATGACGTCGTCTGTCCTCTGTATTCTGTCGTCTGTTATCCACCACCATATTAGCAAGTGAGTTAGGGTCACTCTCCGACAACGTCATCCGCAAGCCCGCAACGTTTTTGTTTATCACGCCTCCATGCTGGTCGGCGATCTGCAATAAAATAGCCTCATTATACCGCGTCAATGTCTCAGCTCCAGGCCCGTACGCCTCAACCCACTTAGCGAATTCGGCCTTCTGCTGGTCAGTTCTCGGTAACACCCACGAACTGATCGGCCGGATCCCGGGCGCAACCTTCGTCTCCTCAGAACAGCCTGCGGTTAATAACATTGCTGTTAATACAATAATCAAAATTACTTTCTTCATAACACGTTCCTTAAAAAAACACATTTCAAAAACAAGTAACAGGTTAAAAGTGCGAAAGTAACAAGTACCTTCAAACCTTCATACATTCCCACATTTTACTACGCTTCTCATATTATCCCGCTTCCTTAATTTGTACCCAGTCAACATCTTCTAAAACATCGTTTGATTCCGATAACACTTCGCAAATATCTGTCATATTTACGTTGTGAGAATTGAAAGCTACGACCGCCAAATTTGTTGTCAGTTTCCCTTCACAGTTACATTCGGACCGTGAACACCTCTTGTAAATGTCATCGAGTTTCGCTTTGCCCCACAGATCATAATCGTATACCCATAGGTGTCTGCCTTTCCGGCATTGCCTGGCACCCCACCACTTTTTTATAAGATCGATTATATTCATCAAGGCCTCAATATTAAGTTTTTCGTAATTGCATCCACCGTCTCTATTATCGGTGAGATCGGTTTTTTCTGCTTTACCGTCAATACCAAATACCCATCCTTTTCAGCGACGAGTATATGTTTCGTAAGGTCCCTGGGCACTTTTGACATCAATGACTTTTTAAAAGGTATCGGTCCCTGGTGAAACGCTATATCCTCTTCCGCCGCTCCCTCAAGTATCATGTATAGACATTCCATCATATTCCTGATCGTAAGAGGCTTTTCCACAGCCCCGACCTTGCCGCAGCAATTTTTGAACTTCTTCTCACTGCCGCATGCACATAGCTCGTTACGTCCCTGTTTTTTATTCGTCACCATCGTTATCCTCTTGAAATTGACTATCTGTAATAAGTTTTTTGGCTTTTAACGCCATTATAAATTTCTCACCTTTCAGCCCATGCCCGATCCCCGTCCAGCTCAGTATTATCTTTAAATGATTTTGTATCTCCTGATGCGCTTCATCCTTGGCGATCTTAAAGAACTCAAAGTGGTCGAGTAACTTTCCCAATACTTTCGGACCTAAATTAGTATTTAGAAACAGGTCCTGAAAATCCTTATCAACAAATACCTCTCGGTCTTTAGCCATGTTTATCCCTGCTCCACTAACGCCGCCGCCGGCGAATTCGGCTCGACCGCTTTACTGAGTCTTTCCGTGCTGCCTGATATCGATTCAGCCGCCTCCATCTGTTTTAACTCCTGCTCCTGTGCTGCCAGTGCCTCGACGATCTCGTCGAACTCATCCTCCGGCACGATATCCGCCTGATCGAAGCCTATCTCTTCGAGCGTCTTTTCGAGCGATTGTGCAAACCTTACCTTATGTTTTGCCAACGGCCATAATTTTTCATATTCCCCCACGATGCCGATGCCCTCCAGCGATCGGCGTACAGCGAACGCCTTTTTCTGAGCCTGCAGTAATGGGCCTATGAACTCAGCGTCCACCCGGTCGATCTTAAATTCCGGGTCAAGCACAATATCCGGCGGCTCAGGCAGCCTGCCTGAGTTTAGCTCGATAGAAAAGAATGTATCGTCTATCGGCGTCAGCATATCGTTTACCATCCGCTGGATCCGCGTACCGCGAAGTAAGGCCTGTTCACCCTCAACGCCGATTATCTGCGTTGCCGTTACCGGACTTCCGCCGGCGGCAAGGTTTCTCTGCAGCATCAAATAGAACGGAACATCGAACCACCGCTCGACATTACCAACGATGCGGTCGCGTTCCTTATCGGCTATCGGGTAGTTCTTGTTATTTTCCGGGAACTCCTTGACAGACGACGAATCGGTTGCGAGGTAGGTCGTACTGCCCGGCATCCTGCGGATATGTCCTCTCATATCCGAGCTTGCTATCAGCCTGGTCCTGACATACTCCTCCGCTGCCGTCATAAGTGTCTTTGAGGCCGTTATCTCACCGCGTGCATCGTGTAAACTGTACCATGCCGGTGTCCGGGCGTATGTCTCATCCCCGCTTAACTCATACCTCCATACAGCGTGCGGGCGTGCGAAGTAGCCCAGTGCCCAGAACGGCTTTTTAGTTCCTGCCAGGTTATCGCTCCCATCCGCATTAACCTCCAAAGCATACGTCCGCCATGGCCTGTTCGGCCGTATATCGCCATGTTTCCCGCTGACTGAGATAGGCTTACCGTCCTTACCGTCGAATATTGAGTCATCTTCACGGTAGTAAACCTGCACGATCTCTATCTTGGTGCTGTGGTTCCCATCCCGTATCGCGGACTGCACTGTATTTGAGAACGCCTCTTTCGGGATATCCAGTTCCTTCATATCGATTAACAGCTCTGTCATGGTCTTTTTGAACCTGCGATGGTACTGCACCGGCTCTCCAAACCTGTCAAACCTGAAATAGTTCTCACGTGGATGCGGGACGGTGCATTCGATCCGCTTAGTGACGACGTTCTCCTCAGATATGAACGCAGGTGTGCCGATCGATAAGGCGCTGCGGAAGTATGGGCCGAGCATCGGGTAGAACGTCGATCGGGCATATACGCTTATCATATGGTCCTCGACCGCCTGCAGCCACTGGTTCACCTGGTCATTACCTTTTAACAGCTGATTCGGCATGCGGTACCTCAGCCAGGCTATCGCCCGAGATACGGTTGAGCCCTGCATGCCGTCTGCCATAACGCGTAAGGCCGATGCCGGTGTCCCGTTAAACGTATCGCGGATCCGCTTCTTCGGGTCGATCTCCTTGAAGTCCGACAGACCGGGCCGAAACACGTCGATGATCTGGCTGAAATCGTCCTCAAGCGGACGGCGCTCATCCTCCATCTCACCCTGACGGATCATTGCACGTTCGTATATGTTTGCATCTTCCCAGCTTGTAGGCATTTTTTACAATCCCTCGTCAAAAATAAGTAAAAGGTAAAAAGTGCGAAAGTGTAAATGTAACCTTCAAACTTTCCCACCTTCCCACTTTTCACTGCTTTTCGCCATTTTTACAATCCTAACAATGTACTTTTTGAAGTCTCTAACGTTCCGAACTCACGGCCTCTGGTAACTACCGATGCGAATCTTCCGCGTCGATTACTCTCAAGTTCACGTTGTTCACGTTTTGCCGCCTGAATATCAACCTCGACCTTTCTCGGTATAGGTGACGGCGCCGGCCCAGGGTCGGGTACTCCGCCTCCGCCTCCGCCTCCGAATTTATATACAGCTCTATCCAAAAGTCTCGGGTGCATTCCATCGTTCGGGTTGTATATAAACATAGTTAACTCCTACATAGTAAGAAAGTCCTGGTCCTCTTCCTCATGAACTACCTCAAGTCCCATGCCCGCCGGTACCGCATGCGCGAATCCCATATGTTTCCCGCCGATCTTGCCGTATCGATACTGATAGGCAAGGTGCCGAAGTGCATCCATCATATGCTTATGCCAGGTATCTTTCGGCTGTTTATGGTATGCGGGCTTATCCTCGGCGCTTAACGCCTCGTTCTTCTTTTTGCCATACCCCGCCGCCGCCTGTATGAACGTCTGGCACAATAACGAGTTAATATCCAGTATCTCCCATATCGAACGGACGGCCTCGATCCCATCGTTAAAGTCATGCTCGACTACCGGCACGATATTATATCCCAGTTGCATCGCAAGGTCCTTTGTAGCCATCCCCGTCTGGAACCTGCCGGACTTGCCATACTTATGTTCCCAGCCGGTGTAATGCTCCTTACCGTAGACGTAAGGTTTCGAGTCGAGCGCTTTAGCCCATGCCGGCTGCCCGAGTCCCTGGTTATCGTAGTAATCATCGATGATCCGGATCCGGTGGTTTATCAGCTGAAAGAATATAGTAGCCGTCCACCAGTCACCCGTATCCGATGCAGTCCATACTTGGTGGTTTGTGCTGTGCCGAAACTCGTTAGCGATCCGCTTTTCCTTACGCGCGGTCGAAAGTTTATGCCCGTAATACGTGCCCTCCTTGTACTGCGGGAATAAGCCCTTGATCCTGATCCGCGTCCCGTCCCCATCCTCACCGTACTTTTTGATAATGCCCTGCACCCATTCGTAGCTTGCAAGTCCGGGTATGATCCTCTTTTTTGCGATATAGTTCGGGTTATCGCGTGCATCGATCGTTATGACATGCCAGCCGGCGTCTGAGGTATATGTTTTTTTGTTGTTATTTATATCCGGGTTGCTGTGGTAACATGCCTTTGCGAACTCACACTCTGGATCCGTTGCGTTGCCGATAGCCACGATCTTTACATTCGCTTCCGTTACAAGCCCCTCGATCGCCGTCCTCCAAATTACAGGATTTATTCCACCCGCCTCGTCGATTATGATAAGCACATATTTATTGTGCCAGCCCTGCATCTTCGATGCGTGTTCGGCTGCTGTATCCGGTCGGGTCGAAAAGCCTATCGCGAAGTTTTTCTCGAACATCTCACGTACTTCCGGCGGCAGTTGATCGAGTATATCCTGACATGGCTTAAGTTCCCACTGCAGTGACGACATCTTGCCGCCTAACGGTATTTTCGAGCCTGAGTATGCCGCCCTGATCTCCCGCCATAGCTGGTTCCTCACCTGGTTATCTGATGGCGCTGTGGTTATAACGGTCGATGGCACAAAGCATGTCTTGTACCAGACTGCTACCCTGCCCATCGTGAATGTTTTTGAGACGCTGTGGCTTGCCCGTATTGCCGTGAACTGATGGTCCCTGATGCCCTCCATCATCTCGACCATTTTATGCCATACGAACTCAGGGTTAAGTGACAGTACGTTCGTACCGAACCCCACCGGATCGGCCTGGTACGCATCCATCATTTTTCCTAACTGTTTTTCCTGGCTAGTCGTTACCATATTATTCCATCATTAGTTTTGCCATAACATCTACAAGGCTCTTTCCGGCTTCCAGCTCCACGGCCTGCCGTTGCTGGAACTCACCGCCTGATTTATTGAATAAATAGTTCTTTATCAATGCCCCGTCTCCCGGCATATGCTTCGTTACTTTCTTGGTGATGATCATCCCGTCTGCATCGCAGCACAACTCTTTGAGGATCTCCTTGACCTTCGCCGTGGTCACGCCTTTTTTCTTACCGATCGCCTTCATGATCTTATCGAATCCCGGCTCGCGTGTAACCTCGGTGTACTTATATCCCAGGCACCTTTTCAAGTTCGACTTCTTAACCTGGTCAAGGTTCACCACATCCCTGGCATCGGTAACGGCTTTCTTAAAATCGGCATGGTCCTTCATCCACTTATAAAAGCACGCCTCACTAATTTTTAAAAGATCACAAACCTGTCTATTGGTCCCGCCTAACTCGAATACGTCGGCGGCAATTTTGGCAAACCTGTTATTATACTCGGTCGGCCGCCCGGTCTTTTTACCGGTCGACTTATATTTACAACGCTTTACAGGTTTGTTTTTTTTTCTTTCTTTTTTACAAACTTTCTTTTTTTTACTGTCCGGCTTATGCTTCTGGACTTTTGTGTGTCCGCTCGTCGGTTTCTTCCTCGCTTTGCCATAAGTCACCGCTTTCTTTTTCTTAACAACCTTCTTTTTTTTCATATACGTTCGATCAACCCGATTCGTGGATTATTTTTATACCAAAATTTGTCGCCCGAAATTTCTCCCACCGCTTGTAAAAAATCTTCGTTTGCATACATGCGCGTATTTTTGGCATTTGAATTTCCTATGGCTTCAATCAGCATTTCCTCTGTAAGTGGACCTTCAAAACCTTTGTATACCTGAGACATTGGTGACTTAAATTTATTTTCTGGCGGTATGATTGTTTTTGCAGTTAAAAGGCTTGTCGGTAAGGCGGCAGTAATGCCGATGGCTTTTAAAAATGTTCTACGGCTCAGTATCTGTCTTTTCATTCCGAGTTCCCGATTCTGACTTCAAATTTCAAATTTCAAACTTCTGACTTCTCCCTCGGCACCAGAAACAGGGTTACAAATTTCTCATAACTCGCTAACAGTTTGTCGCCGGCCTCGATGGTAAGCCTGGTATTTACGTGCCCATCGTCGAACAGCTCGGCAAAATCCTTCTTTATCTTTTGTAAATGATCACGAACGTCCATCCGATCCTCTTAAAATTTACCGTATGTATGATATATGTCTAACAACTAATCGGTTGTATTCTCTGAAATCGCTATTTCTGCGATAGTTTTGGCGATATTTGTGGTAATTTCATGCTTCCCCGGGCGCTCCAGCATGCTCTGATACTGCTGTGACCAGTTGCAGAGCCGGGCGAACGTAGCCTGAGTAAGCCCCAGCTCCTGCCGCCGATCGACAAGAGCCGTACCGTCAACCACCTTATGGCTGCGGCTTTCACTGATTAGACCGTCCGTGGATTTATGTTGTGTCAAAAAAACCTCGTGCTTTTTTATGACTGGTATTTAACAACTTCAACGCACAGTGATTCCAAAATGTTTATAAACTCTCTTATATTGTGGATATTTAAAATAAATACCATTGATGGATCATGTGGGTTTTGTCTTATCAAGAGGATCCCACCTGAATCATTGTTTGAAAAAGTGGCCGTATAAGTATCTAACACAATTTGTGCTTTAAGTCCGATCCTGTCAGACTTATCCGATTCTATTATTTCCCATTCGATTTTTGGCGGTTCCATTTTTCAAATCTCCTTCTTAAATAATCCGAAGTCTATAATATTGATTTCATCACCATCTTTTAATATAAGCAGGTTGTCGAGCATCGTAGAGGTTTTGTTGTTGTTATCCACTTGGGAAAAAGCGATCATGTCGAATTTTGTTGTCATAGGTACCGTCACAAATCTATACTTCGGCGGTTTCTTAAGGTAAAAGATCACCTGCGTCCGATCTGCGTTGACTTTGCCCGGCTTTTTGTAGTAGGGCTTGAACTTATGCCCGGATGCTGGTAATAAACAGTCACCATCATTTGAACCAAGTAACTTCATATCAAAACTCCTTAGCTAATTTACATATTGCCTTCGATAAAATCTGTTCCTTGAATTCTTCGTATTTCAAGGGGATACCATCTCTGGTTTTTGTTTTTTCAACATACTTGTCGTATAGTTCTAAGATTTTCTCGTTAAGTTCCATTTTAAAATATCCTCACATAAATGTTCCGGTTCCTGCCAGCCATCGGCTACGGCTTTCAGTTCTTCATATTCCGCCTTTGTCAACAGCACCATATCCTTACCGCCGGTCAGTCGCTTTTTAAGTTCAACAATTTCATCACGAGCTGCATCCAGCTTCGCCTGTAATAGTTCAAGATCTCCCTCAAGCCCCTCGATGATCATATCGTTGTCAGCCAGCTCAGCCTGCAGCTTGCTGTGGACGTCCAGAATCTCTTTACCCTGATCCGCTGTGATCATGATCTCCGCATCATCCATCAACGCCTTATGGTCTGCGTGCATTTCCGATATCGCCTTTTCGACAACCACATCAACCTCCGGCAGCTGACATCCAAAACTACAGCTCCCATACTCCTGTTCATGTCCACACATTACCATTTTATTCACCGCCTTTCAATAGCTGACAGCTGATAGCTAATAGCCTTTCCCCGCCTTGACGCCCGCCTCATAGATCGCGTTAAGCATCCGACCAAACATAGGGCTTGTCTCTGCGTTCCAGCCTGTAACCTCGAACAGCATTGTCTCAGGGTTAAACCGCACGCTCCCCAGCTGGTTATCGCGTAAGAACGTGGTCGACGAGTAGTATATAACCCGCCCGCCCTCAAGCTCCACCTGCGCCGTCCGACTGTCACAGCCGGCTAAGATTAATACCATACTTACACAGGCCCATGCAACTACGATAACAATTACAACTTTTATCAAGTTAGTCCTCATAATCAGCCTCCATCTTGATCTGCATTATCCGTTCACTTTTTTTAGGCACGCCCGCCGTCTGTACTTCCATGCCGCAATACTGACATTCATCTACCGCCCAATTAACAAAGTCAGTTGCCGAGTATACCAATACCTTGTCACCACAATACAATCCCACGTTTTGATCATCGGCACCGAAATACCTCTTTTCATGAAACTCAGTGCCCGTCCATAGCTTATCACAGCGATCGCATTGAAACAAATAACCTGATCGATCGCTCTCGCCGCCGACCATGTTACCGCACCCGCACGATATCCACGTCTCAATCTTGGCGGTGTATGGTTCCTCGCGTGATATCACTTCTTTTATATCGGTTACCATAGTTTCTGTTAATTCTACAACGGCAAAAATCGCCACAAAGATGCAGGTGCTTATCAAAAGTATTGCTATCGGTCTGGGTACAGGTTTTAACATAACAACTCCTTTTTCAATACCTCAGTTAAATGCTTTTCACACTCGGCAAGCCACTTTTGAATTTCCGGGTCATCGTTAAGATCGGCGAATTCGTCGGCCAGGCTCAGTTTAACAAGCCCCTCCTTCGCGATAGCTTCCGCCACAATATCATCAATAAGTTCTTTCATTTTGTAAGCTATTGGTGGTAATTTTGCATCAATCATCTGACAACTCCTTTCAAAAACAAGTTAAAGGTTTTTAAAACAGTGACAGGTGAAAAGTTCGAAGGTTTGAAAGTACCTTTTACGTTCCCACCTTCATACTTTCACACTGTTTCTTCCATAAACTCCTAAACGCTAACTCCCCGCAGGCCGGCACAACTCCGTTACCCAACAATCGAAGTTCGTCCACCCTGCTGGCAAACCCATTAACTGTTCGACCCATGCCGGATTTAACTGTCCTCGGTGCTTCCCATTCGTATTGCTGCTGTCCTGGCCTTGCAGGCCAATGACCGCCGTGTTCAATGGCTGAGTGTTCCGACCGAATTGGCTCGGTCCCGCACAATTCTCCACATCTTGAACTGTTACTGTCGGCCATACATGGGGCCCCTTCCCCTCCATTTCCAGAGCCTTGCCCGTCAATGTTCGTCCGCTGTTGAGCCCGGTCCTTCCCTTGTCCGGTTTCCCGCAAAATCCCGCAGCATCCATCTCCGTGATCGTCGGCCAGTTCTTTACCTGAGTCTGTAGGTCTATCCCGCCGCTGTCCGGTCGTTTTGCTTTCGATTCCTTTGTCTCCGGCCCCCCCATCGGTTTTTTCGGCGTCGGCCACATTGTCACCTGCCCGTCCAGCGATAACCTCTCCTGTCCTTTCACTCCGTGATCCCGTGTGTATTTGCCCCGCTCTACTTTCGGAGTTTGCCAATTTATCTTCACTGAGTCGCACAGCTTTGCACCGAACTCCATCCCACTTTCCCGGATCGACCGAAACGAGCCTGTTCCGGTCAGAAATGTTTTTGCGCCCTCGTCCGTGTCCCACGCTCTCGGTGTAGGCCAGGATGAACAACCGCTGTCGTCTGTGAGGATAGCCGACCTCTGCCGCTGTAAACAGTCCTGCCTCAACTGAGTAACCCATGTCTCGAAGGCTGTAGTAAATCGCTGCGTAAGCCTGTACGCCTTCTTGACGTAGGTAGTATTTCGAGAGCCTTTCCCGGTGTTGTGACAGATCCCATTTTTCTTTTCCTCTGAGACGATTTTCCGTTTTAGCCAGCTCGGCAAGGTGTCTCTGCAGGTCCGGCCTGTTGTCAAGCGTTGAGGCTGACAATAATCCCGGCACGTTTTCGAGATAGACACAAAAAGGTTCAACTGCACTGATGTGTTCTGCAATATGAGGCCAAAGGTGTCGGGGGTCGTATCCTCCGAGCCTTTTTCCTGCTGTCGAGAATGGCTGGCATGGGAACCCCGCAGTGATAATATCAAAGCAGCCTCGAAACTTTCCTGACGGGAAGGTTTTAACATCCGTGTAGTTAGCAATGACAGCCAGCTTACTTTGTTCAGCCTTACTGACCAGGTTTGCGACCGCGAAACTTTCGATCTCCACAGTAACGACTTTGAGAGGATTTTCGAAGACTCTGTCAAGGGCAAGCTCGACACCGCCGTATCCCGAACAAAGTGATAAAACTCTGATGTTTTCGGTATTATCCACAAATCAATTAACTCCCGCCGCGTCTTTTAACGCTTTTTTGATAACATATTTCGCACCATGCCGCATCAACACGCTTTTAACCTGATCATAAAACTTTTTCCAGTCGATATCGAGATCCCGATGGTTCATCTTGCCAACCTTCCACAGATCGACATACAGGTGCATCTCCTCGATCAGCTTTAACGCCTGGTCCGGATATATCACCGGCTCGACCGATACCCACGTCTTTATCCCCATCGCATGTGCGTTGCGAATAGTGATCTGCCTGAAATTGTTAGCCGCCGCCCCGGGTTCCCATACTCTGCCAGGATCGTTATCGAACATATGCAGTGTCGTTCCAAACGACCAGTTATTCCGCCGCAGGATATCGAAGTCTCGCTCAGCTCTAATCCCCGCCTTCGTCAGCACGGTCGCGGTCATATCGTATTGTTCGAGCAATAGCAAAGCCTCACGCGTCAATTCCGCCGCTTCGAAGGTCTGGTATGGATCGCAAGTAAAGCAAAGCAGCACAGTCCGCTTGTCGCCGGCCAACTTCACACAATCAGCCTCAAGCCGCTTAAGCACATTCTTCTTAGGCGCCGCGTTAGCTTTCCACGTATGCAATGAAGTCCGTGCCATCGCAGGTCCATCACAATAAATACACCCAAACTTACAACCAGTCCACAAGTTCAACGCCAACGGAGCATACTCGAGCGCCGCCCCCTTAGGTTCGTAGATCACTGACATAGTCAATTCCTTTCTTGCCAGGCCATTCTGTCCGTTCTAAAATCTTTTCAATACAATTACCCTGTACCTCACACCAGATAGGCGCCTTGCCTTGTGGCTTTCCGCACCACTTCCCACGTTGATAGCGTTTTGCAAAAGCCATCATCCAATCCTCCCGAGCCTCCCAGTCATCTTCCGCTTGATGTAAAGTAAGTGGGAATAATTCCATCGCTTTTAAGATCAGGTCTGAGTTTTGTTTACGTTTGCCTCCATGTTGAAAACCTCTACCGATTATGTATGTCCACCATCCTTCAAATATACCCGAGATACCGGGACAATAGAAAACCCACACGTAGGCTGGCAGTCTTTTTAATGCTCTGTATTCTCCCCGCTTATATCTCAGCTTGAGTTTTGCATCTTCCTGTCGTTTCCGCCGAACATCGGCTTTAGTAGTGTATTCCCATGGAGCATATATATGCTTTTGATAGGCATAAACTGCATCATCGGGCCAGATAATTTTTGGCAGTCTGTCAAAATCAATTCCTACACTTTTTAAATGTTCTCTTCCTCTCTGCATGGCTTCGTCACTTAAATTGAAAGGGCCTTTTGACGAAAATTTTCGAACGATCGTGGTACTCAACTCAATCCACCTTTCGATTAAAAACAAAGTTACAGGTGAAAAGTGCGAAAGTGTAAAAGTACCTTCTCACCTTCGTACCTTCATACCTCCCCATACTTTCAAACCTTTCTCAAAATAACATCACCCGATAACAACGGGCAATAGTCCGGGAACCCTGCCGCCTCGGCGGTCAAACATTCCATAAAATCAAACCCATCATGCACCAGCCGGCATGCGTCATGATCGTTAACAGGACACTCATCCGGGTTTTTAACTGGTTTTAACATGCTATTATTCCTCTCTTTGAATGGGGGATTCGATGTTTTCTATTATACTCATCGCGACATTTCTCAGAACAACACTTGTCAACTTCCCGCATATTATCTTCAATGGCTCCATACCAGAACCAGTTTTTATCCCACTCTCCACGTTTCTGGCAAATACAACACTCATGCGGGCCAGCTGATGATATTGAATCTGGTTTTGAAAGCCTTGGCCCGGCCATTATCGCACCTGCTCTCCATAATAAAATACATGATACAAAAATACAACAATAGCCAGAAACGCCAGCCATACAAAACACAACTTCAACCTCATTTACTCAGCCTCACTTTCACAATCAAAGCCTGTGCCCCGAACTGTCGAGCGTCCTCATGGTCCCGAAAATATACATCGAGCCGCCGGCCCTTGATCGCACCGCCTCTGTCCTGGACGGTTGCTATGCCATAGCCTGGCACGTCCATGATCGTCCCGAACGGATACTCAGGCGGTGCAGCCACCAGCTTGCCATTGAAGTCACTGACGTCCACCCCCGACGCCGTCACCCCGGGGCTCAGGGATCCGCAGCACTTCTCACACGGACAATACGCAGTAACGAGAAACTCTTTATGTTCCCATAACTCCGCCCACTGCATTAGCTTGTCGAATTCGTTGGGGTCAAATTTCGAAGCTGTGACCCATTTAACCTCTGACTCATCCGCTGGCTGCTGGCCGATCATGAACGCGATTATCCCAACCACCAAAGCCGTAATGAATATTAACTTTTTCATGTTTACCCTTTCAATATTACGCTGCCAGCCGAGCTCGCCCCGGCTTGAATATACAATCCCATCGTGTTAAGTATGTTCTGCCAACTTCAAACCGCGTCCATCGTTCGTCTGAGGTAATCTCATCAAGAGACTTTACCATCATCTGTTCCCATTCCTCCGATTCCTCTCTCAATTTCGATAAATTTTTCTGTGCGTATTTAACCTTAATATATAACCATTGCAAGTCATGATGCGTCACTTTCGATTCCTGGAGATCCTCTTCATCGTCTGGGAGTTCCATCAAAATATCCTCAAAAGCCATGCCGGCCTCATTACTCATGTCATAGTTGATTATCCGGCATATCGCGTCTAACAATTCAGACTTATTCATGATCTTCTTTCAATGTTAAGCGTTTACCGTCACAACGCAACTCGCCTTTTAGTCCGCCTAACATTCTTTTCTTTTTTTTAATATAGCATCCTGCAAGTTTTATGCAATAAACAACTTGACGCACATGAGGTGTCAACGGAAACCTGGTCATAATCCCCACAATTAAACCCCATGTACAATCTCTTTCTTCAACTGGCACTTCTTCCAAATCAATTTCTACAAATTGGCCTACGTGAAACTTAACTTCATCAGCATATCTCTTTAAATCGCTCGGGTTCCAAGCCATATTACTCCTTTTTAGGCACTTTAATCGCCCATCTTACCAATTTCGCCATTTTAAGTACAATTTTAAGGTTTATAAATACTCACAACAATGCCCAAAAACGCTCCAAAAAGGGCTAAAAAACGCGCCTCTCTACTAATTGTTATAGACGATTCGTGTCCGTAATGACAAGACAGGGTTTCGCCTGAATTCTAACATTTCCAGAAATAACGCTTTATCTACATTCTTTATGCGCATTATATCTTTACTACCTATTCTGTTACCGTTTTAAAATTTTTTGCTCTAAACGCTTGCGGCATCTGATCTAACGCCTCACCCGCACCCCCGCTAAGCATTCCGGCTAAGTGCATGTACTTTTCAGTGACCATAATAGAACTATGCCCCATCCACCCCATGACCTTGTAAATATTTGTACCATCCAGATTCAGAGCCCGCGTGCAGAACCTATGCCTGAATTTATGGGGCGTAATCCGCTTTTCAATGCCCGCAGCCCGTGCGGTCCTGGTAACAAGGTCATACAAATACTTTCGGGTGTATTTCTTCCTACGTCCTGAGAAGAACAGCCTGCCCTCCCGGCTGTCCTTCCGCATCCGTTTTGGGATCGTTGCCGGCCTGGTCTCATTAATATATGTAGCTATCTCCTCGGCGAAGTTACTGCTGACCGGGATATTACGGCTCTTGCCGCCCTTTCCCATATGCACCTCGATATAATCACCGCCGAGCGCCCTGGGCATGTCCTGTACCCGTAAGTTCACCAGCTCAGATGCCCGATTACCCGTGTTGATCAGCATCCACAGCATAAGCCGCTCACGCCTGGCACGGACGCTGCCGCCAGTAGGTATAGCACGTATGAACGCCTGAAACTCACCGTCCAGTACGATCTTCGAGATCGTGATCGAGTATGGTTGTCTCTTTTTTTTACTCATTTATTTGCTATTTCCAAAAGTACGTCTGCATGGCACGGCTGATCGAGAGGACACCAGCAGGCAAGGTTCTTGCCTTTGAGTTCCTTTTTAATATCAGCCAAATTGATCCTCGAAATATATTGTGACTTAAAAAATTCTATGGCCTCTTGTCGCGTGCGGACACAGTAAGGGTTTAAATCGTGCTTATGGTCCTTGTATTTATCCGGATAAACAAAAAACGGATTGCTCCACGTAGATGGGCGTCCAACATAAACCGTATTCGGCGGCATACGCCAGCCCTTAGTCCGTTTGCGTTGTATTCGTTTTGGTTTCATAATTCACCTTTCAAAAACAGTTACAGGTTTTTAAAACAGTAACAGGTTAAAAGTGCGAAAGTACCTTCATACCTTCCCACCTTCCCACCTTCCCACCTTCCCACTTTCCCACTTTCATACTTTTCACTGCTTTTATCACCTTTCAAAAAGTAACAACGGTCGTAAGTGCTGCCGCTGCAAGCCAGTATATAATTTTTCGAATATCGCCTTTTGACCAGTAAACCGCCATCGCGGCGATACTTACCACAATATGGATCGTGGGAAATATCTTTTCGTTCATAACGCTCCACTCTTTTCCGTACAGGTAATCGACCCGTCTGAGCTGATTTTACACCGCCTGCCTCTGGTTTTATCTGGGCGGGTCACATATTTCGCCAGTTCCGGCTCCTCCTCGACTATTTTCTTGAATATGGGGTTATTCCGGTATTTCTGCATGAATTTATCCGGCTTGGTCCTGGCCATTTCGAGCCGTTCCTTTTTCCTGATCTCCATCTTTTCCAGCTGCTCTTTTTCCCTTTGTTCACACCCCTGACGGTAGCTGGCAATAGCCATTTGATGGTTTTTCGCGTTTTTGTCCGCCTTAAGCCGGTTTTTGATCTGATGCCACTTAACCTGCCAGGCGTTCGATTCATCCCGCTGCCGCTTCAATACAGCGATAATATCGTCAATGCAATAATTTCCCCATATATCGTTGTACCAGTCCGACAATGTTGCTTGAGACACCTCCTGTTTCGGGAACCTGCCAAGCAC
>SDBT01006545.1_pt1 | contig 19303 bp, 53 predicted proteins | sample 2277101 | NCBI WGS metagenome assembly SDBT01 (sample SAMN10404973, study PRJNA504765) | marine sediment metagenome | isolation source: marine sediment core GS10_PC15, 103 cmbsf | place: Arctic Ocean: Southern Knipovich Ridge | collected 2010 | reverse complement strand
TACAAGGTTTAGGGATGTTGACATCTATAATGGTAAACAAACAAGATATGGTCTCTTTGATGGTTCTGCTTCAAGGTTTACAGTAGATAACTTTGGTGCTACAACCTTACAAGGCAAGCTAACTGCAGGTGCTCAGGAAATAGAGGGTTCAGCCTTTGACATCAATGGCGGAACAATAGATGGAGTAACAATAACTGCTCCCGTCCTTGATGGTACAGTTACTAATACTGGTGCTGCCTTGACTATGCCAACCTTTGCGATGGGTGGTGCTGCTATTACAGGTCATGCCCAAGCTATCGCTGATAATTCCATTCTCACGGTAGACCATATAACCCCTGTTGCTACTGATTATGCTAGATTTACAGCTAATGGACTAGAAGGAAGAGAGAAATCAGAAGTGCTTGGAGACCTTAATGTAGCTGATGGGGCAGATGTTACGGGGAGTAACCCCCCTCAAGCTCACGGTCTCGACTCCCACTCATCGGCTACCTTAGCTAATTTGAACACAGATATATCAGATGCTACACTGGTTGATGCCACAGCTATAAGCAGTGAGATTGATGGTGATATAACTACTCATAATAACAATACAACTACGGCTCACGGGGCGGTTTCAGCAGCTACGGCTAGTAAGATTGTAGTCAGGGATGCTCAGGGACAGGCTGCCTTCGCTGCTCCTGCTGGGGCTGGGGATGCCTTAATAAAAGGAACAAGGGTAACTACAGCAGAACTCCCAGCTATGACTGATGAGAAGTATTGGGTTGGAACTGGTGCTAATGTTGAAGAAAGGGATGTGCCTGCTGGTGAGAGTGTAGTTTATCCAGGCGATGTTTTAGCAAGCTCGCTTGATACCGAGAGGACAATAACAGTAGCTACCTATACCAAGTATAAGGAATTTACATTGGGTATAGGTGATGCTTTACGAGTTAAATTTGACCTAAGATCACATAGTGCACCTGCACCAGCTTATGGGAAAATTTACCGTAATGGTGTTGCTGTAGGAACTCAGCAATCCGATAATACTGGTGCTTATGTAACTAAAAGCGAAGATATAGGCGGATGGAGTCCTGGAGATACTTGTGAGGTTTGGTGCTACCGCAGTAGCCCTAATGGAGCCTATTATGGGCATGTCAAGAACTTCCGACTTTACCACATTCCACACGAACTAACTCTGGATTGAGGGGGTCTAAATATGCTTTATACATTTGATTTTAATACCGAAGCTGAAAGGGGTTATATTATTGCCGAGCAGACTTCTTTAGGTTATAGATTTAAAGAGGAGCAAAGGTATTTTGATGGCAATCATTTAATCTTTACTGACGAACCATATCCTAAGCCTGAACCAGTAAGGGATTTAGAGGCTGAGATAGATGAACTAAAGGCTGGTCAGGGTAAGATAAATAATAAGCTAAATACATTATTAAGGAGGGATAACTAATGGAACTTAATGTTAAGGAACAGACAGAGAAACTACAGGGAGAGATAGCACAACTCAGTGTTCAGGTAAGGAGTGTAAATGACCAGCTGGCTCTACTACAAAATCAGAAGCAACAGCTCATAAACGACTTACTAAAGAAAGCTGGGGCATTGGAGTTACTACAAGGATTAGATGGGGATAAGCCCAAAGAATGATAGATGCTTTAGTATGGATTGCCCTGACAGGGGGTATTGGAACTGCCGTTTTAGCTGTATGTGTTTTTAGTGTTCTAAGCGCAGGATATATTATACCAATGGATAAGTATAACAGCGTGGAGTTAATCCTTGCTATAGTCATCCTAGTGCTTCTCATCATAGCTTAGTGTGGATTCACGGTAAGGAAATTAAGAGAATGATTAAGTATAGAAACGCCTTTCATTATGTGGCGGGTGGAATAGCTGGCTGGATAGGCTTTGACTATCCTATTCTAGCACTAGCTCTAGTTATAACATTTCTCATTTATGAAACCTTAAATGACTGGAGAAAAGTAGACCATTCTTATCACGATGTATTGGAGTTTTGTATTGGTATCTTTGTGATAGCGACTGGACTAATGGTATGGGAGATTGTGAGATGAGTAAGAAGCCCAGCGAAATATTACTGCTAGAACTACAGCAAATGCACAGGACACAGGATGATATAGCAACCGATGTAAAGTTAATGAAGGTTAAGCTGTATGGAGAGAATGGATTTGAGAATAGTCTAAATATCAGGAATAAATAATTATACTTGACATCTCTTCCTTCATTTGATATAATAGAAGTATGGAGGAATTGAGAGATGTTTGATAAGAAAGCATATCAAAAGCAATATTACCAAGAGAATAAGGAAAAAGCAAAAGCCTATGCGAGAGAATATCATAAAGAACATAGGGAAGAAGTAAATCTAGCTCGCAAAGCATACTCTCAAACTCATAAAGAGCAAGAGGGAGTAACGGGGAAAGCATATTATCAGGCACACAAGGAAAGGGAAAAGGAGCAAAGCAGAGCTTATTATCAAAACCATAGATTGGAATATATGGCATACTTCCGTGAGCGAAGAGCCGAATTAAAATTAGAGGTCTTGACTCATTATTGTGGGGGGCAAACTCCGAAATGCTCTCATTGTAGAATATCTGATATAGATGTTCTATGTATTGACCATATTGAGGGTAATGGGGGTAAGCATCGTAAGCAAATAGGAGGCTTGTCAGGAAATAGTTTTTACAAATGGCTGAAGAGAAATAACTATCCAGATGGTCTTCAAGTATTGTGTTGGAACTGTAATGCAAAGAAAAAAATAAATGGAGACAGGCAATGCCAAAACCAAGTGAGCAAATCTTAGCGGAAATCAGGGAATTAAAATCGTGGCTGTATGGTGACGATGGGAAAGAAGGTGATATACCTGAGATTAAAAAGCACCTTGAGAAGATAAATGGACACCTTGATGACCACTCCTACAGATTGGTTATTGCAGAGACACAAATAAAAGAACGAACTGCTAGCAAGATAAGCAAGAAAGCTATTGCTGGTTATTCGAGTGGAGGATTACTAGTACTCGCCATAACAATATTACGGATAATACAAATGCTTAGTGGATAAGGTGGAGAGTATCCTTCTTTCCTTGATTAAAGAGTGTACCAGATGCAGAGACAAACCGTGCCTGACGGGTAATTATCGTTGCCAAAAACTACAGAAGGCAATCAAGCAATTATCTAAAAAGATACAATAATAGCAGGTCTCACTACTAACTGAGTGAGGATGAGGGAGCTTTGGAAGGCTCTCTTTTTTTATTTCCTCTTGACATACCATACTAGATAGTTTATCATAGCATTGTGTCAATAAATTATAAGGGGGCTGGGTAAACTTGACAGGGAATATATTATGTGGTATTATGTATATGGAGGTGGTTAAGTGAGAAAGAATAAAGAAAGAGACGAGACAATAAAAAGCCTATACAAGCGTGGGCGTGGTGGTATTCTCGGTAGACGGTATGGTATTACAAGGCAGAGAGTAGGGCAGATAGTTCATAAGAAACAAGATGGATTTTGGGGTAGGTTAATTGATAAGGTATTGTATATCTTTCTAGCCTATTAGGAGGAGAAATAATGTTAGTAGGAAAAGACCACAAGATAGAAGCTGACAGTCTAAATGTAACCTTGTATGAGAGACAGATTGCCAAGAAGACGCAAAAGGAATACTGGAAATCCATTGGTTATTTTAGTCGGTTTGGCAATGCCCTGAAAAGTCTGGTTGATTTGAGGGTTAGGGGAACTGGTTTAAGGGATTTCAATACAGTATGCCAAAAGCAAGAAGAGCTATACAAACTCATAGACAGTCTGAAAGTAAGCAATCAGGGGGTAAAGAAATGACAGAATCAATGAAGGGTCAGGCTTGTCCGTATAAATTCCTTTTATGCCAGGAAGGGTTTTGTAATGACTGCCAAATATATTTAGACTTCAAGGAACACAAAGTCGAGAAGGCTGTGATTTGCCCAATTTGTGGGAGGAGGCTCAAGCGTATGTTTAGAGGTACGGAAAGTATTCAAACTTTTTGCGAGTATTGCGAGCAAGAAATAATCCCACTTGTAACACCACAAAGGAGATAAGATGACTAAATGTAATTGTGCCTATTGCCGAGAAGGAATGAGTAAAACAGCAGAGGAGTGTGCGGATAGAATGGTAGAAGTAACTAAACGCCTTAGATACTGGTATAAGGTCTTAATACAAGATACTCAAAGAGAAAACACCATGGATGAAATAAGATTAAGTGATAAGGAGAAGGAGTAATGGCAGATAAAGATACAATCATAGTTGTCGGAGTTACAAGGGAAGATGAGTATGGCAACCTATGGGTAACCCCTGCTGGTGGTGGTGATGAGGTAAAGATAGGGGAAAAGCGAAGTCAATTACACGAACTATTTGAGCAAGGCAAGGCGGTGATGCTACATTGGGAAACCTATAGGAATAGAGCCTATGTATCAGATGCCAGGTTGGTGGAGGGTGAATTACTCGAATCAGTAAAGCCTGATGGTCCACCGCCTCAACCTGGGGAAGACCAACCCAAAGTAAAGCCAGCACCTCAAGAAATAGGTATGTGGTGGAAGGAGCTAGGAAACAGAATAGGTGATGGTTCAATAGAAAGGGATTATCCTAATAAGGCTGTAAAGATTAAGCACGACTATTATAAAAGGATGTCCGAAGTAACCAGTGTGAGTTTTAAGTAAGTCTTTTTCATCGGCTTTGGTGGGTTTGTGAGTCCTTGATTGGTATTTGCGACCCCACTAAGTCAAGTAAATAGCTTGCTGGTGTCCACTTAAATAATATATCGGCGCTACAAAAAGGGGAAGGCATCCGAGCCAGCAAGAAGGAGAAGTCAAATGAAGGATGAATTGTTGCTGACAGAAATACGGCAGACAATACGGAAAAACAGAGGTAATGATGTTGATAGTGCCTCAACAGCCAAGGAGTTACTAGCCAAACTCAAGGATTTGGGTTATGAGCAGGTCTGGATTAAATGCCCTGAATGTGGTGGCAATGGTTTCCTTGCCGATGGTAACGAGGGTATAACAATCAACAGGGCTTATTGCCCCACCTGTAACGGCATAGGTAAGATAACTAAATATGTGAAATGGGATAGGGAGAAGGTGGCAGAAACTTTAGGCTCTTATGCCTTTAAGAAGTCTTGGTATTCCTTGAGTAAACTTCAACAGGAAGCATCATTGGGATATGCCGACCAACTCAAAGAGATACTAACAGGAGGTGAATAAGAATGGGAAATGTAAGGTGTGATAAAGTAACTTGTGAACATAATAAACAGATAGAACATTACAGTTCAAAGTGGGGAATATGTAGGCGTGGTGCAGGTTACGATTATGGAGGTGGTGATATTCAAATAAATAAGTTTGGTCACTGTATATCACAGAAAAAGAAAGTTAAAACCTAACCTGTAATGGAGGAAACTAATGAATGAACAGAAGAAGCTGGATAGACCTGACAGGGAGAAGTTTCTTATTGATTTAAGGTTACTTGAGGAACACAAAACTAGCCCCGAGTGGATAGCAACGAAGTATCTAGCCCTCATTCCTGATATAGAAGAATTGCAGAGATGGTACGATAAGCTATTGGCAGAGTTTAAGACGCTAAAGAGAGAGCGGTCTGCTAAGATAGAAGAAGCCAAGAAGCAGGCTTATGAAGATGGGTTGGATGACGCTACTCACGATGCCTATAATGCTGGACTTGAAGCGGGGGAGAAGCAGGAGAGGGAGAGGATAATAGAGGTAATCATAGACCTTAATAGTATCGGTTATGCCTATGGTGCAGAATACAAGGTAGCTATACTTGAAGCCTTAAAGAGAGAGAATGGATAAAGAGTATAGCCCCTGGTGGAATATGGGTTGACAACCGCTTACCTTAATGCTATACTTTAAGGTAAGGAGGTATATCATGAAAGTAGAACTAATCAAACTCCATTGCAAGCGATGTGGGCATAATTGGTATCCTAAGCAACCAGAGGTAAGAATATGTCCCAAGTGTAAATCAGCTTACTGGGATAGGGAGCGACAGAAATGAAAAAGACAGACCTGGCTTATGCAGCGGGTATTATAGACGGCGAAGGGTGTATCGGCATCTGGCGGAAATTGCAACAACAGCGGTATTTAAGCTATGATATGAGGGTTTCGGTCGCTATGATAGAAGAATGGCTACCAAATTGGCTGTGTTTTGCTTTTGGTGGTTCTGTTACATTTCATAAATCCAAGCAGAAAAATCATAGCCCCCAATATCAGTGGAGGGTTGCATCAAACAAGGCATTAGACTTTCTGCTACTGGTACTACCATATCTTACAATAAAGAAACCTCAGGCAGAGTTAGCCATAGCATTTCAACAAGCATCACATAGAGCGACAACAAACAAAACAGATGGCAATAAGGCATTGGATGAAGCTCAGGCAATATTAATGCATAGTATGAAAAGTAATAAAGGCAGTGTGCTTTGGAAAGGTTAAAATGTTATATAACCAACCATTTTATGTTCCCATAGGTAAGGGTAAGCTCAACCTTCACACAGGGCAAAGGGGAGGATATTACCTACCAGCTTTAGAGTCAACTATAGAGAACACCCAAGCAGAAATTCCCCAAGAAGCCCCCGATTGGATAAGAAAACTTTGGGATAACCAAACGCAGTTAAAGGCACAGGTTTTATTCTTATCTTCTAAGGTAAATCAAAGAAGGGCGAATGCCTCTAAACGAAAGACCAATCGTTATAAAGAGTATACTTAATAAATATACTATAAGATAGGGAATTAACTTGAGACCAGGACGGTTAATGCGGTTAATTTTCAAAGCTAGTTGAGTTAATTAAAGTTAATAGAGTTAATTCGGTTAAATAATAGAGTTGACAGGTAAAGCAGTTTATGTTACAATATGTGTAGGAGGTAATAAAGATGAGATTCAGTAAATATTGTCCTACACACGGGAGACCCCCAGGGTGGGTTATATTAGATGAACCTATCAAGGGGGTATTTCCCCCTATTGTAGAGAACGGAGAGATAGTGGTTAAGGTAAAATATGCTTTCTGTAAATGTGTTTTTGAAACTAGGGCTCCCTTTGATGGGATACATACCAAAAATAACTATGTCTATGTTAATACCCCAGATGGCTACAAACCCAGATATAGGTTTGTGTGGGAGCAAGCACACGGCAAAATACCAGAAGGGTATGTTATTCACCACATAAATGGGATGCGGCAGGACGATAGGTTAGAGAACCTAATAGCACTTCCTAGGGAAAAACATAATAATAATATGCCTGTGCCGTTTGAAATTGAGTGCCCTAATTGTAAGAGGAAAATGAAACTTATAAAACAGCGCAATAAAGCCCCTATCATATTGAGTTAAAGGGAGTTAATGAATGCCAGACAGATTGATTGATAAATTGAGGGATTATCTACGAGGTGCTCAAGGCAGGGTTGTAAATCTTCGAGATATACGGTCTGAGCTAAAGATAAACCCTGAAGACAATGCCTGGGATACTGTTAAGGTAGAATTACATAACTTCTCCAGGGGACAGAATAAACTGGTTAGACCATCGGGGTTGAATGATGGTTATTATAAAGTAGTCACTCAAGTCAAACCAGTGAAGGTGTTTGTTGATGGGCGTGAACGCAGACCACCGTTTGAGTTGCTCTTTCCCATAGATGATAAGGGTATGGAAATGCTTTTTGCTGAGGACATAGTAATCAGGGAAGGAGACCTTGTAGAAATAGGGGGGCAGAGTAACTGGGGTAAGACAACATTGGCTCTTCATTTCTGTGGACAGAATATAAAGCATAACCCTGTTCTAATGGGCAATGAATACACTACTCGGATAGGGGATACGAATGACTATGAACCAACGCCCAGATTTCTTAATAGGTTGGATAATATGGATTGGGTCAAATGGACACTTGAAGATGGCAGTGATGCCTTTACCTTGCTACCCGTAAAAGATGATTATGCAGAGCATATTGTTAAGAATAAGATAAACATTATGGATTGGGTAAACCTATCAGCCAACCAGCTATATGATATAAGTAAGGTGGAAGAGGATATTAAGGCAGAGCTAGGTCGGGGAATTGGTATTGTTGTTCTTCAGAAAGGCGAAGGGGATATGGCTAGGGGGGGGCAATTTACCAAGGATTTTATTGACTGTGAATTACTAATTGATAGGTTCACTGATAATGAAAGTATGCTCACAATAGGCAAGGTTAAAGAATATACTAAGCCTGTAATCGGCAGAAAGTTTGCCTTTGGTATTTATCAAGGGGTTAAGATTACCAACTTTAGGGAGATTGTTAGGTGTAATATATGTTATGGTAAGGGCTGGAAGAAGTCAGGCAACACAAACATCCCCTGTGAGGAATGTATAAAAACAGGTTATATTGATAAGTAAGAAAGCTGGATGGCATAAGGAGATAGAAATGCAGACTTGGGAAGAGTTGGAAGACATGACTTTGTGGGATATAACATACAATGGGAGCCCCGTTGAATTGGTATGGGTGTCAGTTGCTTGTGCCCTTTTAGCTGTTATGTATTCCATTGTAAAGACCTATTATTGGATTAAGTTCAAGATTAGGAGATAAAATGATACTACTAGATAATTCAGGTATAACAGAAGCCATAGATAAGGTTTATCCTAGTGGAAAAGGTGCATATCAAGCAAATGTAGCTGATAAAGCAATAGTCAAAGCTACGGGTAAGAAGATACTCATAAAACTACAGAAGATATATAACCTACCTGATGAGGGGATGTTTCATAAGAAATTAGGGGAGTTTATTCAATTACTATTAAAGGAGGTAAAACAATGAACAAAAAAGATGTGAAGGGTATTCTGTATGGAAGAGTGGGGGGATTTGCTGAAAAGGTGGAGTCGATTTACAGGCTATTAGATTGGCGATGGAATGACAATGATGCCCCTCCTACTCAGGGTGAAATTGAGCAGGTATTGGGGGAACTCATTGAGCATATGGATGGTGAGGGCTGTTGTGCCACAGGGGGCTTGGAAGTATTCTATGATAAAGAGGATAGCGAAATTGGCATAAGGTTTAGTTATTGCGACTCCGTGTATTTTTAGGAGAGTTTATTGAGGAGTTAATGGAGGAAGTATCAGATAATATATGCTGAAAGGAGAGGGGTATGATAAACGGAGCTAAAGTTATTACCTTGTGTGGGTCAACTCGTTTCACAGAAGAAATGCTGATAAAGCAATGGGAGCTAACGAAAGAGGGGGATGTGGTTCTTAGTTGGTGTGCTTTGCCAGAGAGTTATTTCCGTGGTGAAGATAAAACCCATATTGGCGACCAAGAGGGCGTGAAGGAAATAGTGGATAAGGTTCACTTTAGAAAGATTGACCTTTCGGATGAAATCTTGGTGCTTAACATTGGTGGCTACATAGGGGAGAGCACAAGAAATGAGATTAACTACGCTGAGCAACAAGGCAAATTAGTCAAGTATCTTTTGGGGCAATGAAGTAGAGAGTGATATAGAATTATGATACCTATTTTAAGGGGTAAAGTAAGGGACGGCAAACTTAAATTAGATGCTCCCCAGAGTTATCTTGTTGAGCTATCAAGATTTGAGGGGCAACGCATTGAATTAACTATCCGTAAAGAACGCCACGTAAGGTCTCTCAGTCAGAATAAATATTACTGGGGCGTGATAATTGAGATACTATCCAATAATTTCGGTTATGATAAAGAGGAAATGCACGAAGCGTTAAAGTTTAAGTTCCTTAAGAAACATGAGGATACTGACCTTGTAACCGTAGGCTCTACAGCAAAGCTCTCAACTGCTGAATTTACAGAATATATAGATGGGATAATAAGGTGGGCTTCAACTGAATACAGGGTTGTTATTCCCAGTGCGGATGAGGTTGAAATACAATGAAAAAGAAAACAGTGGCTAAGGTTAAGAAAGATGTTTGGGTAGTCTTTAGTAAGTATATCAGGATGAGGGATTGCTTGAAAACGACAGGCTCGCTTGATTATGGAGAGTGTATATCTTGCGGTGTAACCAAGCCAATTAGACTACTGGATGCTGGACACTTCGTTCCGAAGCGTAGTAATAACTACTTCTCACAATTAGGTGTGAATGCTCAATGCCAAAGTTGTAATAGGTTTCACGGGGGTAATCAATTGGGATACAGAAGGGGATTAGTGGAACTCTATGGTGAGGAGATGGTCAAGATACTAGAACTAGAGAATATGCCGATTAAGAAATTCACCATACCAGAACTCAAGGAACTAGAACAGGATTTATTGGCAAATATTCAACTCTTAGAGGAGGGTAAGTAATGGGAGCTACAGGCAAGCTGAGTGATGGTGATTTGTTTATACGATTTTACCACGATGGGGAGAGCTATGAGGGTGAGGTGGCTGAGTGGGCTAAGTCTGAAGTAGGGAAGAGAGTCAAAGAGATAGCAGAAATATCCGTTAAGGCGGGGTATGAACAGGCACTCATAGATAATGGGCTTGACACCACCACTTCTTCTGTGGTAGAATAAAAGAAAAGAGGGGTGGTAATATGATGCGAGCAGAAGGTATTATTAGGGGAGACAAAATTGGTAAGAGGGCAAACGATTATTATATCGGAGTTCCTTGCCCCGAATGCCACAAGAGGCGATGGGTATTAAGGTGGAAACTAAAGTTGCCGAACTTTACGGGGCTTTGCCAACTGTGTAATGGCAAGCAAAACAAAAAGAATGGGGTATAAAGGAGGAATAAACAATGAGATGGTATCAAAAGCTACTGTGGGGCTGTGTTGGCATTGTTCTAGCCTTTGCTCTTGTGGGGACTATCTATGGTATGGGTAGTAACTTGGTTGAGGTTTTCCCCCTATGGCTGACCTCTTCTATTATAGGATTGGTAGCCCTAATTACCATTACCCTACTGGCTAGTATATTTGCTACGGGCATCATAAGGATAAAAGAGATATTCAAGGAGGGTTAAATGAAAAGACATAGACTAAGAACAGGGCTTATTATACTGGGTGTAACTTTAATCTTTGGGTGTTTCTTTCTAATAGGCAAGGGTGTTAGTGCTGTATCGGGTATGCCTGAGTTTCCCCTGATAATACAGAATAATTTAGATGCTTTTATAGAATTCCTGAAGAACAATATGAAGATACTAGAACTAATCTGGTAAAGGAGGAGAAATGGAATGTCCAATGTGTAAACAAGATAAATTCATTGAGTTAAAAACATCAAGGGAAACATACTGCTATGGTGATTATGGGTGGTCAATCAAGGAATGCTTATCTTGTGGATATAAAGTTAGAGACAAAACCTTTGATGGCAGGTTTGTAGGTATTGATGAAGTGCTTGTAAAGCCTAACATAAGTTCCAAATAGGAGGGATAGATGGATATTAAATTTCAGGGGACAATGGCGGTTTTAAATGACTCTCATAATCCGTTTCAGGACCAGCGTGTTTTAAGGGAGGTGGAGTTGTTTCTTGCCGAGTTACAGCCTGACCTAGTGGTTTATCCTGGTGATATGGGTGACTTCTATCTACTATCTAAGTTTGACAAGAACCCCACTAGGGCTAATAGTCTACAGAAAGACCTGAACTCCACCGCTCAGTTATTCAAAAGGCATAGAGCATTAATGCCTAATACAAGGATGATATTTGAGTTGGGTAATCACGAGGATAGGTTACGTAGATTCCTATGGTCTGGTTCACCAGCCCTAGCTTCACTTGATTGCTTGACGGTTGAGGGGCTGTATAAACTCAAGGAGAGCGGGGTTGAGTGTGTTGATTATGCGGAAGGGGTGCTGTTTAATAAGAACCTGATGGTTACCCACGGAGATTTAATCAGGGCACATTCAGGGTATACCGCTAAGGGAATGTCTGATAAACACGGTGGTTCGGGGATACACGGGCACTCGCATAGGCTTGGTTGCTCACTAAAGAGGAACAGATTCGGTGTCTATGGCTGGTGGGAAAATGGGTGCTTGTGTGATTTGGAGCCTGATTATGTTACTCACCCTAACTGGCAGCAAGGCTTTTCAATAGTCACTATTATCCACGAGAGGTTTTGGGTTGAGCCTGTCCAGATTATCAAGAGGAAATTTATGTTCGGGGGCCGCACATATGGCTCGGGAGGGAAGAAGCGTGGGTAAGTACGCAGAGAAAGATAGAATACGAGCTAAGAAATATTATTATGACCATCGTGATGACCCAGATTTTAAGAAAAAGGTATTAGAACGAAGGCGTAGACTAACAGCAAGTGGTTATGATAAGCGATGGCGACTTAAACGCAAGGTGGCAACGCTAACACATTACAGCAATGGCGACAAACCAGAATGTGTTATGTGTGGGTTTGATGATATTAGGGCTTTATCTATAGACCATATTAATGGTGGTGGCACTAGTCAAAGGCTAAGTGACCCAAAACTTATGGGGCAAAGTGTTTACTATTACTTGCATAAGAGGGGGTTCCCATTGGGATACCAAACACTCTGTATGAACTGCCAATTCATTAAAAGGGTAGAAAATAATGAGACTAACAGTTGGCCTAGGTATGGAAGTGGCGGGAAAAAACGAGTACAGGGATAGAAAGAACGCAACAAGCAGGGCCTTCTATTGGAGACACCATAACCAAAGCCTTGAACGGGCAAGGAAACAGCGGGAGGCACCCGAGTACAAAGCTCTCAAACGGAGGAAGTTGCTAGAAAAGAAGGTGGGTGTGCTTACTTATTATGGTGGCGGGAAGTGTACTTGTGTGCGATGTGGCTTTAACAATGTTAAGGCATTATCTATTGACCATATAAACGGTAGGACACCCAATGAGCCATCGGGAAGAAAGTTAAACGGTATTGGAATTTACTATTGGCTTATACGGGAGGAGTTTCCAGAATAATGGGATATGCAGTAGGCTTAATCGGGATGTGGGTCTTTTCTGACGGTATATTGAGCTGGACACTATACCTTAACGCTCCAAGCTATGAGGGTAGTAAGAAGCAGACCTTTCTAAGAGACCACTGGATACGACTGATTAGAATATTCTGTGGGATAGCCTTAATTGTTATGGGGGCAGTGGTATGAAGTTATGTCCCGTGCAAGATGTTTGTGTGCATTTCACAACGAATGACAACAAACCCAAGAATCACGATGTTAGAAATAAATATATATGTACCAAATACCTTGAGATGTGCGAACTAGCCGTAGGATATGAACGGGACATAATGGGTAAAACAATTGCGTGTAAAATATCGAAGTCGAGGAAGACTAAATAGCCCTAATTTTTGGTATTTGACAAGGTTTCCCCATTGTGATATAATAAAAAGAAAAGAGGAAGAATGCCAAAGTTGGGTGAAGCTAGGCAGGGCAGAGATATAAAGGAGAAGGAAAAGTTCCCGTACGCTCGGTATATTTGGGCAAGGTGTCGTCAATGTGGAAACAAGCGGTGGGCAAGGGATACGACCCTTAATAATGTAAACTACACGGGGCTATGTAAGAGTTGCTATGCAAGGGCAAATATTGCTCTTTTTGCAAGGAGGATAGGTAGTAATCATCCTCGATGGAAGGGTGGTAGGGTTAAAACCAAGGAAGGGTATATCCTTAGAAGGCTTTATCCAGATGACCCATTTTATTCAATGGTGGATACACATAAATATGTATTAGAGCATCGCCTAGTAATGGCTAGGCAGTTGGGGCGATGTTTGAAATCTTGGGAAGTGGTGCATCATAAGAATGGAATCAGGGATGACAATCGAGATGAAAACCTTGAGTTGTTACCAGCACCCCATAGGCATGATGCACTAACACGTTTGGCGAATTTTATACGCAAACTAGAACGAGAGAACAAGCGTTTGCAAGGCATCATAGATAGTAGGCAGGTGTGAACTAAAAAAGGTGAGACCCAAAAGGAAATAAGATGAGTAGGACAAAAGGCTCAAAGAACACAGTTAAGCTACCGACCCGATATGAGAAGGGGGATGGTGCTGTGAACTTCTGGCTAGCGATTTTGGGTCAGGCTTATAAAGATACTAGATGGCATTATGCTAGAGAGATGCGGGCTGACTTTGAGAGGACAGAATATTATAGAATGGGTAAGAAGGGTGCACCCGACATTCTAGGAACAGCTTGGTGGGTAATTCAATACGTTAATGAAAGGTGGTGTGCTTGAAAATCAATGAGACAAGAAAAAGAAGTTTATTAAAGGCGATTTCATTTCGTATCATAGAAATAGGTTTAGACACCTTGATACTATCGCTTTTTATTACACCCATGATTGCTTTTGGTGTGGCTGTGGCAGTGGAGGTTATGTGCTTGATTTTACACTATATCTTTGAGCGATTGGCTAATAAAATCCAATGGGGAAGATACATTATGGAGGATGATAATGCCCAAGCTAGGTGAGAGGCGTAGGGGCAGAGATATAGGGATAAAAGTTTTCGGCAATATGTTTGTCTGGCATGCCTGTGTAGGTTGTGGCAAGGAAAGATGGGCCACTCTTACAGGTGGGAAACCTAGGCATATAAAGTGTAGAAGTTGTGGCTGTAAGCGTTCGCTACCTATTCCACAGGGCACTCTAGTTAATCCGCAGGCTGGCGATGTAAGAAGGGCGCTTGAAATAGGGAAGAAGGGGAAGGGTAGGTATACTTGGATTCACTGCCCTACTTGTGGCAATGGGCGATGGGTATCGCCCTATCGTAGTAGCCCTTCTAATAAATGTCAACTGTGTGCAGTGCGAAGTAGTAAGTCATGGAAGGGTGGTAGGGTAAGGCATGTGAACGGGTATATGTATGTTTTTGTTTCAATCGATGATTTCTTTTTCCCAATGTCGCATTCTAGTAGCAGGCCAACTGGGGGATACATCTTAGAACATCGCTTGGTGATGGCGAAGCATCTTGGCAGGTGTCTGCAAAAATGGGAGATGGTTCACCACAAGAATGGGATTAGAGATGATAATCGTTTGGAGAATTTACAGATTGTAATGAATGGTAGCCATATGGGTATAGTTCAGTGTCCTCATTGTGGCAAGAAATTCAAGATGAAATAATCAGTTATGGGAGAGAGGTAGTATGAGGATTGTATTAGTTGAATGGGTTGACTCGCACTTCCAGCCAAATGAGTGGTGTAATAGGCATTATATTGATATTGTAAAGAGATCGCCTCATATCAGCATAGGGGTTGTGTTAGCTGAAACGGATACAGAGCTTTTAATATGTCCAAATTTGGGCAAAGAAGATGGAGCACAGGGAATATGTATCCCCAAATGCTCCATAAAGCGAGTTCGTCAGTTAAAGGTTAATCCTCTTTTGGGAAATTATTTCCACAGTTACGGCAATGAAAATCGTTAGTTCCGATACGGTGGTAGTGCCTTGTAGAACCACAATGAGGGCAAATTATCTTCTTCATTTCTTCCCTCCTAACACAATATCACTTATTGCCTGATAAATTCCTAAATATTGTTGCTTGGTAAGAATCATAGTCTTTGTAATCCATTTCCCTTCAACCTTGTTCTTCTCAAGGATAGCGATAGCATCATTGTTCATTGGTTTAACCTCTAGTTTCTGGAATGGTGTGTCTGTGATTAACATTTCTTCCTCCTATTAGTATTGATATTAAAAGTGGCTATCAGGCATTTCATCCTCATCACCCTCTTTATCAATCATCTTAAGAAGTGGGCAACCTGGCTCATCATAAGTATCTACTCTAACAACAGTCTGGGGATGGTAGCTATTGTTATTATCCTTGTCTGCATTTTTGTAGGCTGGGCATTGATACTGTATTGGACACATTTCACATTTCATTTCCTCATCTCCTTACTATTTACTCTAACCTTTCTCATATAGACCTCTTGTATATCTTGTTGACTTAGTCATCATCTACTTACTCGCTATTACTAGCCCTATAATAAATCTGATGACAAGACTAATAATGCCGAGTATAAGTATCACATTGATACCGTGCATCACAACATTCATCCAGTTCATTTCTTTTTCCTCCCTCTTATTATTCTTTTACCTCTTTTATCTATTAGTATATAGGGTCTCATTGGTTACCTCCTTAGTCTTGAAGTCCCAAAAGAAACACATTTTGGTGTAACAAGTTCTCCCTATAGTTGTGGATAACTCAGAAACAAGCAGTGTCTTATTATTACATTTCGGGCATACAACCCAACTTAGTTTTTCGCCTATCATCTTCTAATCCTCCTTATGAGTTGATAATACTAGGTCTCTTGGCACAGTTTAGTAATTCCTTGCTGTCACAAAGTGGGCAAGCGTGCCAGGGGATAGTACCTCCCACCCATACCAAAATGAGCCTAGCACCACACTTGGGACAACGTTCAATGTTATTCATCCTTAACCCCTCCCTTATTTTTGAGTTGATATACTACCATTACTTACCACTCTCCCATTAATGGCTTTAGTCCTAACTCCTTGTCTATTAGTAGGGCGATTTCTTGGCACATAGTATAAGCCTTGTCAACATCTACTTCAGTCCACACCTTCCCGTGGTTAAAGCCGTGTCCCATTTCTAGCCCAAAGTCCTGTAACTCCTTGATTTTCTTGCCTAGTTGCTTTCTTTTCCACTCCTTTGGTACTTCAATCTCATATAGGTGGTCTGATGCTCCATTAAAGTGCATCTCAACAGCCCTACTCTCATCAAATAGGTCGGAACTCTTTTGTCGCATTTCCTTGTAGTGCCTTTTCTGTTTTTGCCATCTCCACCTATGCTCGGCAAACTTTACCAAGCAGATAACTAATCCCTTGCCAAATTCTGATTCCATATTATCCTCCTTATTTACTGCCATTAGATACCCCCCAATGCTTTTCTTATTAAGTTCGGCGTAACTTGTTTCAGTTCTTCTAGTGTTAATCCCTCAGTTGCATTATTGCGGGCTTGCTTTAAGGCCCATATAGCACTCTGTTTTGCTGCCTCCTTAGCCCATCTTGTCTGTTTTTTCATGTTCTTTTGTTTAACGTATTCAGGGTCGTGTATTTTACAATACCATTTACCATCTCGTTCAATAATAGCCCTCTTATGGCACTGCCAGGATTGAACTCGCTCACCCCAGATTCTAGTTTCACATTGCTTATCTACTGCCATTTCATACCCCCTTATAACTCACTTATTTAACAGCTCCTAGAATAATCACACCCACCATCAAAATCAGCACACAGGGCAACCATACACCCCACCGTTTTGTCTTTATGCCAGCAATAAAGCAAGTGATTTGCATCCCAAGTAAAACTAGCTGAAATACATTATAGATAGTCATCATCAATCCCCCTTATAACTTGTTGGGTTATTTACCTATCTAGTTATCACTACGAGCTGGTGCTATATCTTGCCTGGCTTGGTTTTGGATTAGTTCAATAGCTTCAATCACCTGCCTGCGTGTTATCTCTTTATACTTGTGGTTATCCCAAATGTGGTCGCAAATCTTCTCAGGGCTACGAGTATAGGGCAAGTTAGTATTCCAATCCTCCTCTTGAGCAAAGCCAATCCCGATGGTAGTAAACTTGGGGAAGCCTATAATTGCTTGGTCTTTGTAGAGTTTAACCCTATACGCCCAATAATCTTCCTCAATCGCAGGAGTTATCATTAATGTGCTACCCTTGTCTGTCTGGTATGTAGGTGTCTTGTCTGGTTCGCCACGTTTCTCTAGTATTAGATTGTTATTCATTTCACCCCTCCTTATGTTTAATTACATTCTGATAAAGATAACAGGTATGTCCTTAATCCCCAACCTTACAGCTATTGCCAATCTATGAAGCCCATCCCACACTATTTTAGAGCCGTCTTTTCTTACCCTGATTTCAATGGGTTCCTTAATACCATTCTTCTCAATATCCTCCAGCAGTTTATCGTTAATCTCAATTAGGTCAAGTGGTAGCCTCATCTCTAGTTCCAGGATGTCCGCTAGTTTCATTTTATCCCTCCCTTAGTCTACCCGTTACCGCCCACCTTGATGAGCGGTTGCTGATAGACTAACTAATTGGCTCTAATCCCTTGCATCCTCTTCGGAAAAGGCTTTTTGTTCCTTATCATTCCCTACCTTCTCAAGTTCATCGACCATCATTTCAATGGCCTCTTCATAGCTGACCTCGTATCGTTTCATATAATCGCTTATGAAGTTTACAACCCAATTCATTTCACCCCTCCTATAATATACTAGCTATGATTTATTAACAACATCTTCCCAATAGGGCATTAGTGTTTTGGCATCCCACTTTTCAACCTTATCACCAATGGCTCTATAGGTAGTAGTGCCTTGAAGCCAACTTTCGCATAGGTCGCAATTTCTATACCTCGCATATCCCTGTGAACCCTTTGTATATACTTCGTGTCCGCATTCTAGTGTGTCAATTATACCAAAGGCAGAAGGTATGGTTCTTTCTGGTTTCACTCTTCGGGTAGAAACTACTTCCCGTCTCATTATTTGACCTCACACTTTATGATTTCAAGGCTTGATATTCAGCTATCTCCTCTTGCGTTGCTTGCCCCGCCAATGTCATTTTAGGGTATCCTCGCCGTAGGCGGTCTTGAGCGTCTCTTATATTTAGCCCCTTGCTCGGTTTGGTGATGATAATTGACGAGCCATCGGTATTCCAGCCATTCTGAAAGGTGAACCAGTAAAGCCCACAATTAGTTCCTGCCATCTTATTATCCTCCTTATTTGAGTTCGCCATTGGCTTTGATACATTCCTTGTGAGTGCACCGCATTGTCGGCATATACAAGCAACTTTTACTTCTCTTAGTAGGTTTCATTTTATCCCCCCTTGTATTTAATTAGCTACATCATATACCTTTATTGTGTGTGTGTCAATAAAATGTATAGTCAATGAGGGGAAGTTATGATATAGTATTGCTCACACAAACTCACTCATACTCATTTAATCAGCCATTTTCATAACATTTGACAAGTAATAGGAGATGGGTTATAATATAGATGGTTGGCAACCGACTGCTGGGGGTGAACGAGTCGCCAAGCGTCTTTAGTAGCCTCGACTGCGCGAGACTATTGAGCTGATAGGGATTGAATATAGACAGAGATGGATATGAAAGCGTATCAGAAGGAATACTCTCTTACTCATTCAAGGGATAGGTTTTTTAAGAGTTTAGCAAAAGCAGTAGAACCATTGATAGAGACCTGTCCATCCTGCCAGAAAGAACTCTGCGAGTGCCCATCTATAAATCGGGGTTCATTTGCGAAGTATGTAGAAGAGGATAAGGACCCTTTTTTAGAATAACCCCTGCTGGAATACGGTTATGGGGAAATAGGTAGACAAGGGATACTATCGTATGTGACCACTTCAGGTTATCAACAGTAGGTAAGTTGTTCATACAGACCGGCTTGT
>SDBT01006544.1_pt1 | contig 19307 bp, 18 predicted proteins | sample 2277101 | NCBI WGS metagenome assembly SDBT01 (sample SAMN10404973, study PRJNA504765) | marine sediment metagenome | isolation source: marine sediment core GS10_PC15, 103 cmbsf | place: Arctic Ocean: Southern Knipovich Ridge | collected 2010 | reverse complement strand
CAATGGCAAATTTATTGATGGATGGCATTATAGCGAAAAGTGGAACTTGGAGAGGGACGGGCCCTTCCACATTGACTCAATGTTCATCTACGATGTTCGACCTGACCTGCCAGGCCTTGAGGTAGTTCTGCTGGAGGAAGGAGCAAACCATATTAGCTTGGTTAATATGAACCAATTCATCTGGCGGGTTGATTACCAACACCAGGAACCGCAGAATGCTATCGTAGGCGAATTTGACCTGGACCGACCGGGGTTGGAAATATGGTGTCGGAGCCGCTATGACAAGCACCAGAAGCCGTTCGTATTTGACGCTAATGGACAATTAGTGGCCCATTACGAGATGGATAAAGTTGCCCCTGAGGGTTGGACAGTGAAGGGCGTAGAGGCCATCTGGGCTATTGACTGGACGGGAGGGGCAAAGCAATTGGCTGCGGCTAAGGAGCGGCACAAATCAGGCGATATCGCGATCTTCGACCCCATTAGTGGCAAGTTTCTCCAGCGCTTTAAGGAAAGAGCCGATCGACTCTATGTAGCTGATGTGTCCGGTGATTGGAGAGAGGAGTTGATTGTGATTAGTGGGAATGAGATTCACGTGTATCACAATGCTGCTTCTAATCTGAATCCCAACCGTGAACGCCTTTGGACTCAGAGCCACTACCGCCGCAGCAAGATGACTTGGAACTACTACAGTCCGTGAAGAGCGCAGTCGATTCGGATAACAGGATATTTGCCGATAGGCTTTACCGCATTTTGTTTGAAATCACCCCAGCTCCCAGAATCTAATAAGGATATTGTGCTTTATCTAAGCAGCAAAGAACGAGAAAAAGACAGGTTTTAGAAGGGAAGAGGCGACGGGGCTATAGAAGGTAATGTTGTTTCTTAAAAACAAGCTGAAAGAAGATAGATTAGCCAGTGATCAGAGTTATGCTCACTATGAGTATGAGCTGACAAAGAGGATTATCATCCCTCTTTTGAGAAAATGGGGGATAGGTTTTGAAGGCAAGAAATTGCTGGATATTGGATGTGCTTTAGGGGGCAGCACAGTTGCGTTTTGGGAAAGTGGAAGTAAATCTGTAGGGGTTGATATCGAAGCTAGATATATAAGGGGAGCTAAGATATTTACTAAGAAAAAGGAAGCCAACCTTTCTTTTGTCCTGACCGATATGTCCACAAAAAAAGGTAAAGAAGGCTTTGAAGGGCAACAAATTATTATACTGAGAGATGTAATAGAGCACATGCCTCCAGAGAAAAGAAAGGAACTCATAGAAAATATAGGAGAAATATTGATGAAAGGAGGTTTTTGCTTTGTCTCTTTTCCTCCTTATCATTCACCCTTTGGCGGGCACCAACATTGCTTTAAATCTATTAATAGGTTCATACCATACATTCACCTCTTGCCCTGCGCGCTGGAACTGGGTCTTATCTCTTTGGATAAAGACGTTAGAAAGCGGGTATCGACTGAGGAGTGGAACAAGTTTTGGGATTGGAGAGCAATGGCTCGGAAAGGAAAAACAACTATTACTTCTTTTGAGGCATTGGTGCGCTTAAGTTGTCTGAATATTGTGAAAAGAGAACTCTATCTGGTAAGGCCAGTTTTTTCCTATAGATATGCTCTACCTCCTGTCAAGAATTTACCATTTGGAAGAGTGCCAGGATTGAGAGAATTGACTACTACTGGCGCACTATATTTACTCCGGAAAGAGTAGAAAAAAGCTCTGAGAAAAGCATTGAGATAACAAGAAACGTGAATAGACTCTATTTATTTGAGAAATGAGAGATAACAGGGGAAAAGAGAATGCAAACCCTAATTTTAGCCGGTGGACTGGGCTCTCGTTTACAAGAAGTAATCCATCATTATCCTAAACCTATGGCTTTAATAGACGGCAGGCCGTTTTTGGAGTATCTTATATTGCAGCTAAAAAAGCATAATTTAACTGAGATTGTTCTATGCATAGGTTATTTAAGAGAGAAGATAAAGGAATATTTTCAAGATGGGACGAGATGGGGAGTCGAAATTGAGTATTCAGAAGAAGAGAAACCTCTGGGAACAGGTGGAGCAATCAAGTTAGCTGAGAGTTTCATCGGAAGTGATAGTTTCTTGGTTCTTAACGGGGATTCTTATTTAGATGTAGATTTTGACGAGTTGATTGGATTTCATAAATTACGGGAGGCAATGGCCACTTTAGCATTGGTACAGATTAATAAACCTGAGCGATATGGACTGGTAGAAATAGATAAGAATTCTCATATAACCAGTTTCAGAGAAAAAGGGGCTATAAGTAAATCAAATCTGATAAATGGGGGGGTCTATGTGTTTCAGAAAGAGATGTTTAATTCTATTTCCAGAGGGAACGTCTCCCTGGAGGAAGACATTTTTCCTAAATTAATCGGAAAGCGCTTTTATGGAAAGCCTCATAGAACTTATTTTATCGATATAGGAGTCCCCGAGGATTATGGCAAGATACAGAAAGAATCTTGGAAGTTAAGAAATGCTTATTCGTTCTAAAGCGCCATTAAGAATTAGCTTTTGTGGCGGTGGAACAGATGTTTCTCCCTATCCGCAGGAAAAAGGAGGAGTAGTTCTTAGCGCTACTATTAATAAGTATGTCTATTCTTCTTTGATTCTTCTTGAGGGTAAGGGTGAGATAAAGGTTAATTCTCTGGATTATGGCATAACGGTAAAATATGAAAAAGAAGGAAGGTGTGCTGGAGGCAATGGATGAGTTGAAAAGAATTACGGTAGAGATGAAAAATGCCTTTTTACAGGGTAAACTAGACAATTTTGGCAGACTCCTGCATTATGCCTGGGAGAATAAAAAGAAAATGACAACCAAAATTACCACTTCTCTCATAGATGAGATGTATGAGGCTGTCTGTAAAAAGGGAGCTTTGGGAGGAAAGATTCTGGGAGCAGGAGGAGGAGGGTACCTGCTAATTTATGCTCCTTTTAACAAAAGACATATAATTGCTGAGGAGCTGAAGAGACTAGGAGGACAGATTGTAGATTTTGATTTTGAATTGAGAGGTCTTAGAACCTGGGAGATAAGGCAAAAATAAAGCTAAAATAAAGGATTGTTTATGGAGAGAATCATAGAAGAACATTTAAGGAAAAGCGTTGAACTGGAGACTAAAATCCTGAATGATTTATCATTGCTTACTATGATTAAGAAGGTATCTTTGACGATCATCGAAGCTTACCGGAATAAGAAGAAGTTGATTCTATTCGGCAATGGAGGAAGCGCGGCTGATGCTCAACATATTGCGGCAGAGCTAGTGAATAGGTTTGAATTAGAGCGGACGGCTTTGCCGGCTATTGCCCTTACTACTGATACCTCTATTTTGACTTCTATTGCTAATGATTATGATTATTCAAAAGTCTTTGCTCGTCAGGTAGAGGCTTTAGCTGAACAAGGAGATGTAGTGATAGGTATTAGTACCAGTGGTACCTCTCTCAGTGTGACAAAAGGAATACTAACAGCCAGAGAAAAAGGAGCTAAAACGATTGGTCTTACGGGAAGAAATGGCGGTAAGCTGGCTAAAACAGCGGATTTGGTCTTAAAAGTTCCCTCCAATGATACTCCCAGAATTCAAGAAGCTCATATTACAATTCTTCATATTATCTGTTATTTAATAGAAAAGGAGCTTTTTGGCAAAAATGAATGAAAAATAGAGCACTATTTTTGGAATGAGAAGCTTTTGGAATAGCAAAGAAAGATAAGTTTTGCGAAGAAGAGACGAAGCTAATCCTGCTTATTCTGCGAAAGGAGAAATTCAACAAAAATGATCAGCGAAAAACCCGATTTAACAATCGTTATTCCTGTATATAACGAAGAAGAAAGCATAGAAGGAGATATCGATACGATTATTGAAACAATGGATAAGGCTGACTATAAGTATGAGATTATAGTAGTCGATGATGGTTCCACTGATAAAACTGCTCAGATTGTAAAGACAAAAGAAGGGGTAGAACTTATTCAGCACTCTTATAACAAAGGCGTGGGGGCGGCAAGGAAGACAGGTATTTTGAAAGCTAAGGGAGAAATTATTGTTATGACTGATGGGGATGGCACCTATCCCAACCAGGATATCCCGAAGTTATTGAGTTACATGAACGATTACGATATGGTTGTTGGTGCCCGAGTTGGCAAAAACGTTCAGTGGCCCTTGCTTCGCCGACCAGCAAGATGGTTTATCCGAAAATTAGCTTCCTATTTAATGGTTACAAAAATACCTGATTTAAATTCTGGGTTGAGAATTTTTAGAAAAGATTTATCCCGAAAATTTTTCAATATCTTGCCAGAGAATCATTCCTGGGTAAGCACCATAACTCTAGCTTTTCTGGCTAACGGATATAACATCAAATATGTTCCCATTGATTACTATAAGAGAAAGGGTAAATCAACCATTCATCCCATAAAGGATACCTACAATTTTATCTCTCTGGTTATCAGAACGGTAATGTATTTTAATCCTTTGAGAGTATTTCTGCCTTTAACGGCGTTGATATTGATTAGTGCAGTTACAAGGACTCTCTATGATGCGATAGTACTGCATCGCATAAAAGAGTCAGATATTATGTTGTTTTTGACGGGATTAATTATTGGGGTATTGGGACTGTTAGCGGACTTAATAGTGAGATTACAAAAGAAAGATTAGGTAAGAATTGAAAGTAGAAGATGAAGATTCTATATTTAACTCGGAAATATCCGCCTACGAAAGGTGGTATGGAAAAGATAAATTTCTATCTCTTTGTCAATTTGAAAAAATTTGCTGATATTGAACTTATCTTCTGGGATAGATCTCAAAAGTGGTTACCTTTTTTTCTTTGTTATTTCTTAGTAAAATCCTCCTATATCCTCCTTGCAAAAAAGATCGACATTATCCATCTGGGAGATGGTCTACTCTCCCCCCTAGGTCTGATATTAAAGAAACTCTTCCATGTCCCGGTTGCAGTGACTATTCATGGCTTAGATATTACCTGGAGATTCTGGCCTTATCAGATTCTGGTTCCTTGGTGCTTAGCCCGATTAGATAGAATAATTTGCAGAAGCGCTTATACTGGAAAGGAATGTCTTCAGCGGAAGATTCCCGAAGAAAAAGTGGTGATAATCTCCGGTGGTATCGAGGTAAGCGAATTCTATCTTGGCCAAGAGAAGGGAGAAATAAGACGAATTCTCTCTAAGCAACTTAAGATTGACCTGCAAGATAAAGAAATTCTCCTTAGCGTGGGGCGTCTGGTGAAAAGGAAAGGTTTTCATTGGTTCGTAGGCAAAGTCTTTCCAGAAGTCTTAGGGAGGAGAAAAAACTCGATTTATCTCATCGTAGGAGAGGGACAACTAAGGACTAGAATTCAGAAAGATATAGAAAAAAATGGCCTGGTAGGAAAAGTATTTTCGTTAGGAGAAGTAAATCATCAGACTTTGAAACTGTTATATAATGCCTCGGATCTACTTATAATACCCAATATTCCAGTCGAGGGGGATATGGAAGGATTCGGATTGGTGACACTGGAAGCAAATTCTGCCGCTCTATTGGTTGTTGCTTCTAAACTGGAAGGAATAGAGGATGCAGTGGAAGATGGAAGAAATGGGTTTCTAATTGAGCCTTACGATGTCCAGGGGTTTATTGATGTGATTGTCACCTTATTAGAGGATGATGGGGGGAGAGAAAAGATTGGAAGGGATGCACGAAAGTATGTATTGGAGAATTATTCTTGTGAAAAGATTGCCGGAAAATATTACCAAGAATCTAAGAAGGTGATAGCAGAGAAGTGAAATTACCATGAGAATAGCTTTGGTAAATAACCATCCCCCAGGCACTGGCTTTGGGAATTATGCTTTTGAAATTTACAATGAGCTATGTGATAAATGCAGAATAGACCATATTTTTTTGAACTTCAGAGAAAGAAAACTTGAAAAAATCACTTCTAACTCTAGAGAATGCATTGCTAAACTAGAAGGATTGTTGATTGGTCACAGATTTTTTTTTTATTACCGCATCCAGAAAAAAATACCAGAATATGACCTTTATCTCATAGCCAACCAAAACCTCTCTTTTCTAAAACTAAAACCAAAAATTATTTTCTGCCACGATGTTATCCACCGAGTATATCCACGAAGTCCAGGGTATTGGCTCCTCAGTAGATTGCTCTATTCTGGACTTAAAAAGGCGGAATCCTTTATAGTCCCATCTCGATCTACCAAGAAAGATCTGATGAAGTTTTATTCAATCCCTGAAGAAAGGATTTCTGTTGTTTACGAAGGGATAAATCGTGAACGATTTAAGCCAGATAGTAGTGGCTCTTCGAATATCTTTCAGAAATATGGACTTTCTCCCCGGCATAGATATGTTCTTCATATAAGCTCAGAGACACCTAGGAAAAATATAGAGGGATTGATTAAGGCATTCTATCAGCTTAAAACAAACGATGAATTCAGTGATGTTAGGCTGTTGAAAGCGGGAAATCCACAGTATCAAAGAGATAGAAAAAGATTATTAAACTTGATTAAGCGAGTTGAGCTTCAAGAAGATATTATATTCTTAGGTTATGTTCCAGAAGAGGATCTGCCAGGATTATACAATATAGCAGAGCTATTGGTATTTCCTTCTTTTTGTGAAGGATTTGGGTTGCCAGTTCTGGAGGCGATGGCCTGTGGAACTGCCGTCATAACTTCTAATATCTCATCCTTACCGGAAGTTGTTGGTGATGCAGGTATCACAGTTGATCCAAAAGATATTGATGCTTTAGGAGAAGCTATGGAGAAGGTCCTGCTTGATGAGGGGCCGAGAAAGAGCATTATTAGTAAAGGTCTAGAAAGGGCACGTCTATTTTCCTGGGAAACCTCCGCCAAAGAAACATTAAAGATTTGTCAAAGAGTGTACAGGAGCTTACTGTAAAAGTCTCTTTTTAGACCAAAATTACCTAATGTCATTGGGAAGGGTGGAGTCCCGAAGCAATCTCAAGATAAGAATTGCCCACTAATAGGGAGTATTTATGACACCTTTGAGAATAGCAATATTCCATCCTATGTTTGACGAAATAGGAGGAGCAGAATTATCTATTGTAACCATTGCCCGCGAATTAAGAAAGCTAGGGCATACAGTGGATGTGTATGGAGTGCGGGTTAATCCAATCTTTAAAGAAGTTAAACAATTGAGCAATTTTTCTTCTTCCAGAGTATTCCGCAATGCAGCTATAGATTTTTTGGCAATTCATTTTCTAGGATTAGGTTTTCTGAGAATTCTAAAGAAAGAGCAATACGATATCATCAATCCCCACCACTACCCTGCTCCTTTCATTTCTGTATTACTGAAGAGATTGGGCTTTACCAGGGCAAAAATTGTCTGGATGTGTCATGAACCAATGAGACTGCTTTATGATAAAGACAAGAGTCACTGGGGCATTTCCAAATTCGGCGGTGAGATTATCGATCGTTTTCTTTGTCCTTTCAGATGGATTGATAAATGGTCTATTAAGAATATAGATGCCATACTCTCAAACAGCAAGAATATTCAGGTTCGAGCTAAGGAAATCTATGGAAGAGACCCCGTCATTGTAAACCCTGGTATAGACCCCCAGATTTTTGACCCTGGCAGAGTAGATGCTGGCAACTATGCAACCAAAGAGAGATGTTTATTGGCCATTGGCCGTCTAAGGACCAAAAAGAATTTTGATTTCCTACTCAGAGTCTTTAGGAAGGTCGTAGATATTTATCCTAGTGCTACCCTAAGGATAGTCGGTCAGGGTCCAGAAGGAGAAAATTTGATCCGACTCATTCAGTACTTGAAGCTGCAGAAGCAAGTGGCATTATTGCCCAATGTTATTCAGAGTGACTTGGTCAAACTCTATAAAGCTTGTGATCTGTTTGTGCATCCTGCTAAAGATGAACCATGGGGGTTGGTAATTACGGAGGCAATGGCTATGGCAAAGCCCGTGGTTGCCATAAATAGCAGTGGACCGAAAGAAATAATCATTAATGGACAGACTGGTTATCTGGTAGATTTTTCTCATGACGAGTTTGCTGCAAAAATTGTAGAATTGTTAGATTCTCCCCCAAAAGCCTGTAGAATGGGAGAGGAAGGAAGGAAAAGAGTTTTAAGCAATTTCACCTGGGAAAAATCTGCCCAAAAAATCGAAGAAATATTTCATAACCATTAGGATGAAAGAACAAAAACAATGATTGAAGAGATTGGCGGAGAAGTCAGCAGGGGCGTTCTTTTGTGGGTTAGCGGAGTCTATATTATCTTTCCTGTAATTATTGCCATAGCAATTTTTCTCATCCTCTGTAAACTCCTTCCTAATTTCCTTAAAGAAAAAAAGAGAGACAAAGAGTTTTCCCCATTATTTCTGTGGATAGCGATAGGCACTTATTGCGGAATATTTGGGACTATGTCAGTATTGAGATATCTTTCTTTTCATACGGCGTTCTTTGACCTGGGCATTTATGATCACGCCATCTGGAACATAGCAGAGCAAGGGGACTTAAGTTACCTCGCCTGGGGACACTTCAGACCTATCGTGGGAGTTTATGCTCTTTTTTATAAACTGTTTCCTTCGGCAATAACTTTGCTCCTTCTACAGACCTTTGTTATTAGTCTTAGTGCTGTACCTCTCTATTACATCGCTAAAAAGAAACTTGGTCACGGTTTTTATGCTTTGCTTATTGTAATCATATATTTTTTGTATTCGCCGGTACAATATAACAATCTCTTTGATTTTCATGCTGATCATCTCATTATTTTGTTGATGTTTTGGGGTTTTTACTTTCTGGAAAAAAATAAGCCTCTTGCTTTTTTTTTGGTTTGTCTTCCCGGTTTATTTCTAAAGGAGCCACTTATACTTTCAATGGGAGCTATGGGTCTCTATGCTATAGTTCGCTACCGGATGTACAAGTCAGGAAGCATTTTACTTATTGGCAGTTTATTGTTCTTCTTTCTGGTGGTAAATGTACTACTCCCGGGCTTAAACGAGGGGGTCTATGGAGGAGAATTACTAGAAAAGAGCTTCTCTTACCTGGGTAGCAGTGTTTTCGAGATAGCCAGGAACATATTTCTACAGCCCGGAATTATTGTAAAAGAAATTGGCGATATATGGAAGATGGGATACCTCGCCTTTCTCTTTGTTCCACTACTGCTCATTCCTTTGCTTTCTCCTCTCTCTCTCTTTCCGGCTCTTCCCGCCCTGGCCATTTCCCTTCTTTCCCAATGGAGAACTCACTATTGGATTCAATATCAATACACAGCTTCGTTGATAGCACCGATTTTTGTTGCGCTGATTTATGGGCTTAAGCTTCTGAGTAAAAGAGAAGGTTATCTAAAAACCTGGTTTAAGAAACATCTTAGAATTAGTTTGGCTAGAAGCCGATTTCTAAAGACTTCCCTTTTTACCATTTTGGCTGTTTCCATTTATTATAATATTACCTTGAGTCCTTCTCCTATCTCTGTTTTTTTCTGGAAGAGAATAATGAGAGACTATTATCAGACCGCCTATACCATCACAGAAAGAGACAGGGTGTTGGATAATGCCATCAGGACATTTATTCCCAAAGAAGCAAGCGTAACCTCGCAAAATACTGTGAATAACAGCTATTTAGCCCATCGGACTGAGTACCAATCTTTTGTCTGGGGAACAGAAAAAACCGATTATATAGTCCTGGACAGGAAGAGGGCTGATTTTATTAGGGATGAAGCATACAAGAGGGAATATGAAGAGAAGTTCAACAGGCTTTCAGAAAGTTATAAGATAATATTTTTTTATGATGGGATATATATCTTCGAACGAGTTGAGATTGCTTCACTCCGTTCGCAATGACGAAATTGTACTTCTTCAGCAATCTGAACTTACCCACGCACCATTTTTGTCTTCATTGTTCGTAGTTCATTGTTCATTGACCCGCTAGCCCGTTAGTTAGTTTGGTTAATTAATTAAATGGTTAAATGGTTAATTTTTTCCTCCCCAGAGGGGAGAGAGCATTACTCACCAATTGACCACTCACTATTTACCATCTTATGGTTTTTTGTCGATGAACTATGAACCATGAACTATGAACTAATCAAGAGAGGACTGAGGTGAGGGGGAAAAGGAATAATTTTAAACTTCCTAAAGGTACTAAGATGAAAGATATTTCCATTATCATCCCTACTTTCAATGAGAAAGGGAATCTCCAGGAACTCTTTAGACGAATAGATAATTCACTTGACTGTGCATACGAATGTATCTTGGTGGATGATAACAGTGTGGATGGTACTAGGGAGTTCGCAGAAGAACTGTCAAAAGAATATCCTATAAGAGTAATTTATCGGAAAAGTGAGAGAGGTTTAGCTTCTGCAGTAGTGGAGGGGTTTAAACACGCTTCGAGGAATATTTTTGTAGTTATGGATGCTGACCTTCAACACTCTCCTGAAAAAATACCTGGGTTGTTAAAAGAACTTGAAAAAGGAAGCGACATAGCGATAGCCAGCAGGTATATCCAGGGTGGCAGAATTGAGAAATGGAGTTATTTTAGAAGACTAGCTTCCTATATAGCTCAATTTCTGGCAAAAACTATTTTACCTGGGGTAAGAAAGATAAGGGATCCGCTTTCCGGATTTTTTGCCTTAAATAGAGAGGTTATAAAAGAGTCAAATTTGGAACCTTCTGGATATAAAATACTCCTTGAAATATTAGCAAAGGGCAATTACAAGAAAGTGACTGAAGTACCTTTGATATTCAAAGAGAGAAAAACAGGAAAAAGCAAACTAAGTCTAAGAGAAGAAATTAACTACTTAAGGCACTTATATAAACTATCAAAAAGTGAAAAAGAAATAGGCAGATTTCTAAAATTCTGCTTGGTTGGATTAAGTGGCGTTCTTGTTAATTTAGGACTATTGCAGTTATTAACAGAAATATTCGGCTTGTTCTATTTAGTTTCTGCTGTATTTAGTATTGAAAGCTCTATCCTTTCAAATTTCATCCTTAATGAAATATGGACATTTAGAGAGAGAAGAACTTCTCCAGTAAAGGATGTGCTAAATAGGGCGATTAAATTCAATATTGTAGGTATAGGTGGACTTTTGATTAATGTGGCAATACTTTTCCTATTAACAGAGTCTTTTGGTATATATTATCTAATTTCAGAAATGTTCGGAATAGGGGCAGCAGTTCTATGGAATTTCACCATTAATACATGGTGGACGTGGAAGATAGAGACATAAGCGTTTCATAGCAGAGCTTACACGGTTAACTTCTCTGCCGCGTCGGCTTGAGGAGGATAAACTGTTTTTGTTAGACAAAAGGAAAATGGTAATTAATTTGCCAAGCAGAATTTCAATAATTCTGAAATCAAAGGACTTTCTGTGTCTGATGTTTATTGTTTCAATTGCTATCATTGACCGCTTTACGCTACTAAGATATTGGTATGTGCACTTTTATGGCGATGAAGCCATCGTTGGCCTTATGGCTCGTCATATCCTGGAAGGAAAAATACCTGTTTTTTATTACGGTCAGGAATATTTGGGAAGCCTGGAATCGCTGATAGCTTCTTTTTATTTTCGCCTGTTCGGGTCTTCCCCTTTAGTCTTGAAGCTAGCTCCTTTCAGTTTTTTCTTGTTATTTCTAGTTCTTTGCTACTTTCTATTCAAAAGAATCGGTGGAAGAATTGTGGCCTTTGTAGCCTGTCAATTCTTGGTATTGTCTCCGCGCGTCTTATTGGTTTGGAGTACAGAGGCCCAGGGTGGACATCTCGAGGTGCTAACATTAGGTATTCTGTCGCTGCTGATCTTTCTTAAGTACTCGGAATGCACTAACAAGAAGAAATCCATCTTCTACCTCTTTTTTCTTGGGTTAGTTGTAGGTATCGGATGGTGGACTTCCCAGTTAATGATTTTTTTCGCCATTCCCATATTTATTTACTTTTTAACCAATACTCGCCTGTGGAGGGCCTTGCAGAATTGGTCAGTTGTATGGAAGGTCATATCATTGCGAGACCTTAATTTAAATCGCTTCCTCAAATTGTTATTTGCAGCTATCAATATAGGTCTTTTGGCCTACGGGGCTATTCTAATAGTAAGCATGCTGAATTCCTTTTTCTTTGCTGGCAATGTAATTCAGCGAGAAATAAAGATTCTGGTGGTGTTATTTGCATCAGTAGCGTATTTTAATATATTTATAAGAAAAAAGCGATTTTGGCCTATCCAGGAATTGGGATTTTTGTTTGGATTCTCTTTGGGTTATTTACCCGTTATTCTTTTTCACCTTACTGGACAGGCGGGGAGGTATCCTGGCTCTGGTTTTGCCATTGTACCTCTTTCCAGATTACTGAAAAATCTATCTTTGCTTTATCGAGCTTGTCTTCCTGAAATACTAGGCACCAGCTTTAGTCCCCAGTCCGATCCTTTTCTTCATTATTTTTCCTATTGTATTGTCTCTATCTACGCATGTGGGGTTATTTATCTCATTCATCAAAATAGACATAATATCCATAATTTATTTAAATTAAAGCCATGCAAAAATGATGTAAGGTTCTTTCTTCTGACGATTTTGTTTGTTACGCCTATGGTTTTCATTGCCAGTATTTATCCAGTAGACAGGCACTCATTTCGATACCTTTTGGCTTTATATGTAGTTTTACCTTTTCTCATTGGAAACTTGGCAAATTTGATAAGAAAGATATCAAAAATTGCTTTTTATGTATTTCTATCCTCGATGCTCTTCTTTTTTGCCTATACTCATTTGGCCCTATATCAAGCCCTCGACAAGAATAACTACTATGATAAACTACTTACTTTCCTTGCCGAAAAAAAAGTCACCAGAGCGTATGCTAACTACGGTATTTCATATCCGGTCACTTTTATAAGTAAGGAGAGTATCATTGTAGCTCCGTATAAGTCTAAGGACCGCTATCCTCGTTATACTGAGATACTGAGAGAAGAAGAGACCCCTGGCTATATATTCTATTTATATGATACAAAGATGGGTCAATTGGAAGAAAGCGGAGAACTGAATTCTTCAGCCTCGTATAAGAAAGAAAGAGTAGGGCCTTATATCGTTTTTTACGTCCCAAAGGGTATAATTTAGAATGAAGGATAAATGATTTGGGCTACTATGTCTATGCTTGAGAAAGGATATGATAATTACTGAGGTGTTCTTACCATACCATAAAGGGAGTATTTGAGTGGAAAAAATTTTGGCCAAAGGTACTATCTATCTGATGAGTGCTCAGCTAGTCTTTCTAATTAGTAGCTATGCCATTCACTTTGGATTGGGAAGATATCTGGGTCCAGGGTTATACGGAACCTTTGGAATAATACTATCTCTTTTGACCATCTGCAAAGTTTTTGTGGAGTCAGGAACTGTGCGGGCAATTTCAAAATATACTGCAGAAAGAAAGGAGCTAGCGGTTGTAATAAAGAATCAGGCTATGAAGATTCAAATAACCCTTGCTCTTATTATTTTTGCCTTTCTGTTTGTTTTAGCACCTGCAATAGCTAATTTACTGAAGGACTCTACCCTGGTACCCCATATTAGAATTATTGCTTTTTTTATTCCTGCCTTCAGTGTATATGCAGTATACTTGGGACTGTTGAATGGAATAAGAGCCTTCGGAAAACAGGCAACCATCTCCATTATCTATAATGTCACAAAGGTATTAATTGTGCTTGCTTTAGTCTATCTGGGTTTTGAACTATATGGAGCAATAGGTGGTTATTTACTAGCGAGCGTGGTGTCTTTGATAATGGCACGCCATTACTGGGTGTCAAGGAATAGCAGAGATGGTGAAGCTGCAGATAATTTCCAAATGAGCAAAATTGTAAAATTTGCTGCACCGATTATTCTTTTTTCTCTGGCTTTTAATCTGGTGATGAGCCTGGATCTATTCTTTGTAAAAGCTATTCTTGGGGAAAAGGTGCAAGCCGGGTTCTACACCTCAGCAGCGGCCTTAGGCAAAGTCCCTTACTTTATCTTCCTTGCTTTGAGTGATACTCTATTTCCCTCTATAGCAAAGTCTACCTCAAGCAAAGGAAGTGAAGAACTTACCAAAAAATACATAAACCAATCTCTAAGATACGCTCTAATGTTCTTAGTTCCTTGTTCTTTCATAATTAGCGCCACCTCCCGGGATTTAATTTCTCTGGTATATACAGATAGATATCTAACCGCCGCTTCTTCTTTAAGCATCCTAATCTTCGGCTTAACTTTTCTTTGTCTTTTCATTATCTTAACTACGGTAATTACTGCTAGCGGCAAACCCAGAGTTTCCCTGCTAATGGTTTTGATTCTTCTAGTAATCAATATCCTGTTAAATATGACTCTTGTTCCCATTTACGGATTAATTGGAGCAGCAGTAGCCACTACTATTACCGGTTTTTTAGGCGTTCTTATATCTGGAATATATATCTATAAGCGTTTTCATACTTTGACTAATCTTCTTTCTTTATTTAGAATAGTAGGGACATCTTTGGTTATCTATCTATGTGCTCGTGTTTTTCCTGTTGCAGGGGTGGCGTTATTTGTCTATTATGCCGGTTTGCTGGCCATTTATTTTGCTTTGCTGTTTATCTTTCGGGAAATAGAGAAGGAAGACATCCAGGTGGTAAGAGGCGTCCTTTCTGGCCTGTTCAAGGCAAAAACTAATAGGAAACAAAAGTGAATAAAAGAACTCGTTTAGCGCTATTATTCAACAAAAATATGCTCATCTTGTATCTGATTTTACTGGCTGCGTTGCTGGTGAGAATCATCGGGCTCGACTGGTATCTACCTTATACCTATGAATTAGACGAGTACTACACTATTACGAGGTCACTGAGAGTCTTACAGCAGAGAACTTTCAATCCGGGAAGCTTCATGTGGCCCACTCTGTACTTTTATATTCAGGCGGCTGGCTACGGTCTATACTATCTATGGCGTGTTTTGGCCGGTTCTATTCAGTCTTTGGGGGATCTAACCCAAGTAGAGATTTTCTTGATGGGAAGATTTACTACAGCTCTCTATGGAGTGGGGACAGTCCTTGTAGTCTATTTTATCGGTAAAAGAATGTACTCCAGGAAAGTTGGACTCCTTTCCTCTCTATTCTTGGCTTTTACTCTCCTTCACGTCAGGTATTCTCGTCTTATAAGGCCAGATGTTCCTATGACTTTTCTTATCACTCTGTCTTTCTTATGCATCTATCTTATCTATGAGAATGGTAAAATAAGAAACTATGTGTTGGCAACTCTTTTCGCCGGATTCTCTGTTGCTACTAAATATACTGGTGGAATTCTTATTGTACCTATTTTTCTGGCTCATTTGTTTCGTGGTCTGAAAGAAAAAAAAACTCTGTTTCGCATCTTTTTTAATAAGAAAGTCTTAATCGCTCTTATCTTTGCTGCTATCGGTTTTTTTGTTGCATTTCCGTACGCACTGGTATATCGTCGTTACTTGCTTGTAACGATAATGGGTTGGTTTACGGGTTTAAATGAAGTCAGTGCAAATAACCAGGGAGAAATAAGTAGCTGGCTTTACTATATCATTGGACCCTTAAACAATGGAATAGGTCAGCCTTTGGGGATATTCGCCCTGGCTGCGGTTGTCTACGCTGTGTTTCGTCACAGAAAAAAGGATATTTTGCTTATTAGTTTTCCTTTAGCCTATTATCTAATCATGGGAAGTTTCTTGCGTCACTTTGATCGCTATATCCTTCCCGTGGTTCCATTTTTAGTAATCGCTGCAGCAGTCTTTCTGCTAAGAATAGCTTCCGGGCTCTCCCGTTCAAAAAGAGGGCAAAATTTTCTTGTTGCGGGCCTTGTTCTGTCCATTATTCTTTTTCCTGGAATCAGAGTCGTTCGTTATGTCTATCTTATGACACAGCAAGGTACCGGTTTACAAGCCAAGAAGTGGGTTGAAAGCAATATTCCCCGTGACAAAAAAATTATCTACGAGACTTACTTCCCTCGTCTTCCAGATTATGTAACGTATGGTGCGGGTGCTGGTTCTAAGGTGGGGCATAATTCCCTTGCTCAGTATAAAGAGGCAGGATTCAACTATATAATCATGAACAATTTTAGCTATGATAGATATCTAAATACTCGCTTGGAACGCTTCCAGAGCGTTAAGCGTAATTATGAAGAAATAGAGGCGAAGTGTGAGCTGGTAAAGCAGTTCGATCCGCCCCCTTTTTCTCCGGCTAATCCTAACCCGGTCATAAAGATATACAAAATAAAGTATGACGGGCCTTAACAGTGCGCTTTCTACCTTTTTTGCTTGTTAACAAGAGATTACTTCACTACGTCCGCAATGACCAATCATACTTTTCACCAATCTCTAATATGTTCCTTGACATTAAGAGGATTAAATATTACTATGTTCATATCTTGAACAAATCTATGGCTAAGAAATGAATGGTTCCTTGATTGGTGAACGAGAACTCAAGATAATTGAAGAAATAAGTCAGGACCGGAACCTCACTCAGAGGAAGATTTCCCATAGGCTAGGTCTATCTTTAGGGATGACCAACCTCATCTTAAAAAGGCTGGTCACCAAAGGATATATAAAGGTCAAAGGGCTGAACAGAAGAAAAGTCCAATATATTCTCACCGCCACAGGCTTTGCCGAAAAGACAAGAAAATCCTATCGATATTTTTTGAAGACTATCTGTTTATTGCAAGAGATGAAAAAGAAAATTCAGCATCTAGTTTTAATGGAATACGAGAAAGATGAAACACATTTTATTATTTTGGGAGATGGAGAGTTGGCAGATATTGTCGAGCTAAGCCTGAAAGGTTTGAACAAAAGTGAGCTGGAATATAGAAGAGTATTCAAACTAGAGGATATAAACAGCAGTAGTACGGTAGTATTGCTGGCTGAGAGTAAACTTAAAACTAGAATAGAGGAGTTGGGACTTCAGGTCAATAAGTGTATCGATGTTTTATCTGCCATTAGCGGTAGTCATTAGTGTTCCAGCCTTTGTTTGTCTAAAAAAGAATAGAGAGGGAGATATAGGAATAATTTGAAAATTGTTAGCAGGTCCATTCCCAAAAAGGAAATTCTTAGAAAGCATAACCATTTCTTTAGAAATATGATAAAAGCTGTTGTTGATTTAAGAAAAGAAATCATTGCGCTGGATGGTGAACTCCATGCAGACCTGGAAGCGTTGTTAATCGAAAAGGATTCCAGACAGGAAAACTTGTGGGGTATAAACCTTTATTTAGAAAAGCCTTTAAAAGAAAGGATTGAATATACGGCTTTGATAAACATTCGGCCGTCTCAAGATAACCCTAATATGGAAATTGAAAATACACGGATAAGAAAGAAGATTGGGGAGGTAGTGAATAAACTCATAATTTGATGTATAAACTGAAATTACATAAGAATCTTGAATCGGCTAAATGGCAGAAGTTTTCTATGAAACAGAGAGAATTAATGATTGCCAATGAGCTCAACAGGGCAAAAAACTGGATTGAAAAAAAGGACCTTGAAGAAGTTAAAAACTGCTATGAACGAGCTCTGGAACTTCTTGACTTGACCGTTGAGATTACTAAGAGTGGGAATCGTTTAAGAGAGTATCTCAGATTGCGAGAAATGATGGGAAAGCTTTATATTGAAGAAAGGGGTAGGTGGAAGCTTAATAACCAGGTGTTTAATTGTATTTGTACAATGAGTCAATGACTAAGGAAGCTGAGGAGAGCTATCCGTATAGGGAGAAAAGACTGTGCCTGAAGAAGACGAAGTGAGCCTGTATGATTACATTAAAGTCATCAGTAAGCGGAAATGGCTGATAGTGATAGGGGCTTCTGTCTGTATTTTGACTGCTGCCATCGTGACCTTTCTTCTTCCCAGAGTTTATGAAACACGAGCCACCTTGACCATGGTGGGGCCCGATACCCCGGATGTGAAAATTGGTGTTCTTACTCTTTATGAAGATTTTTGGCACGAGCTTGAAGAAATATGGTCCGTTACCCCGGATGTGAAAATTGGTTTTCTTGCCGTTCCTGCTGGTCTTTCTCTCGATAAGTTTTTTAACTTGCTTCCCAATAACAGAGACCTTAATCTGGAGGTTATCAGAAAACTTGAACTGGACAAATCTCCCGACCAATTTACAGCCCAAGCATTGAGTCAAATAATCACTTTTGGCCTAGCCAAGAATTCAGGGACAATTACTATTAATGTTCGCTATGGCCATGCCCAGAAGGCTAGCGACATAGCCAATACCGTGGCAGAAGAAGTGAAGGAATACTATCAAGTCCTGAACGGGCGTGAAATCACTCAATCCCAGGCCCTTATTGATGGACAGCTTAACCTGATTGAGGTTAGTCTGGGAGAAGCAAAGAAGAATCTAGAGGAGACTGTCCATATCGATTCTTTGAGAGAAGAGATAAAGACTAGGTCTTCCGAGGAAGCTTGGCTAGAGCAGGAACATCTAAAGGTAGAGATGTTCCTGGTTGAACAAGAGGCTAGATTAGCCAAGGCCAAAGAGGATATGCTTGCTCTCCAGAGGGTGAAAAGCGAGGGGCAACAGATCAATCCCGTTTATCTAGATTTAGAAAAGACAGTAACCAATGCCCGTATATCTATCGCTGGAGGAAAAGCTAAAGAACCCCTTATTAAGCAAAAAATCGAAGAAAATAGGCTTGCTTTAAGTAGACTTTGGATCCGATTCAGTGAGAAAGAGCTTGAGTGGGAAGGTTTTATGGAAGATTACGATGTTGCTGCGGGAAAATATCGAAATATCCGTAGCGTTCTTGATCAAGCAGTAAAACTGTTAGCTAGTGCTAAGACGCGCCAGCTAAGAACAGTTGGCACAGCAGGAGTCCCCTCCAAGCCAATCGAGCCAAACACAAAGCGAATTCTCCTCATAGCCGCCGTTGTTGGACTCCTAGCCGCTCTTTTCTTAGCATTCTTTCTTGAGTATCTAGCAAGAATGAGAAGGCTAGAAGGAGAATCAAAGAAGCAAGATGAATGAGTCCTACTGTTCTTTTTTCGAGTTTGGACGTCCAGTTTTGACTTGCTTTTCTACCTATCAGCTCTTTGAATTTCGATTTTGAACTTGGTGTCAGTTGATTTGAGATTTGTTTTCGGTTTTCCTATGAGCCATAAACTATGAACAATGAGCTATTATGCCATGAGCTTCTTCTCAGCTATTTTGAACTTTGTTTTTCTTGGTTTTGATCTTGCTATCAGCTATGAACTATGAACTATGAGCTTCTTCTCAGCCATGAGCTTTGTTTTCGGTTTTCCTATGAGCCATGAACTATGAGCTAATAAGGAGGTAAAGATGGTACGAATTGAGTTTGATATGATTGTCTTTAAAGAAGATGCAAGTTATGTCGCTTATTGTCCTGAGCTTGATATTTCA
>SDBT01006543.1_pt1 | contig 19311 bp, 17 predicted proteins | sample 2277101 | NCBI WGS metagenome assembly SDBT01 (sample SAMN10404973, study PRJNA504765) | marine sediment metagenome | isolation source: marine sediment core GS10_PC15, 103 cmbsf | place: Arctic Ocean: Southern Knipovich Ridge | collected 2010 | reverse complement strand
TTTTGAATTGACCAGCCGACTCGAAGGCTACCAGGAAAGCGGAAAGCGCGAAACGGTCAAAACGCCTGAGGACGTCGTGGCGCTCGTTCGCAGTCGACTGAAAGGGAAAAAGAAGGAATATTTCCTGGCCCTGCTGCTGGATACCAGAAATCAGCTTATCCGGGTGGCCGAGATATCAATCGGCAGCCTGGACAGCAGCATTGTCCATCCCAGGGAAGTATTCAAAGAAGCGGTATCGGCCAGTGCGGCTTCGGTGCTCTTTGCCCATAATCATCCCTCCGGTGACCCGGAGGCTTCCGAGGATGATATAAACCTGACCAAAAGGCTGGCTGAAGCGGGTGAGATAATGGGCATTGATGTCCTCGACCATGTTATCATCGGGGAGCAAAAATACCTGAGCCTGAAGAGGGAAGGTCTGTTTTAAGATTATTTCTTGATTTGGCACAGTTGATGGCCAGCGATTAAGGATTCTACCATAGTTATGGTGGTTGATATAGGAAATCCTGGTTAAGATAAAAACAAGCACTAACACATGGCGTAAGGAAGTGAGATGTGAACATTGGGGTGGTGCATTGGACATACCCACCGACGATTGGGGGTGTTGAGACACACCTAGCCACAATTTACCCAGAAATAGCGAAGTTAAGCACAGAGGTTTACTTACTGACAGCACGCCAGAAAGGGGCTCCGGATCTAGAGGAGAACCTTGTGAACGTAACGCGTTCAGACATTCTGGACACGACGCTTCTGGAATCTATGAAGGAAAGAGGTCAGGCTATCTCCGATTACGTAAGACCTGTATTCAGGGATTTCCTCACTAAGAATAGGGTCAATGTTGTCCACGCTCATAACTTGCACATGGACTATTTCCCCGTATCGAAGAGCTTGGTTGATGCGTGCCATGAGAGAGGTTCTCCATGTGTGCTGATACTGCACAACGACATTTTCATTGACCGTGACGAGGCTGAAATGAGGCGGATTCTCACTGAAGTCGATTGGGACAGGCTGGTGGCCATCAGCAACTTCCTCAAAGACAGTGTGCGGAGGAGAGTGCCAGCCATACCTGAGGAGAAGTTTCAGGTTATCCTGCATGGCATAGATACGGATATGTTCTTCCCTGCAAGCCCAGCGGAAAAGGCGGAGCTGAAGCGCCAATATGGATTCGGCGATAACAGAGTAGTTCTTCACAGCGCACGCTTTCTGCGGTGGAAAGGAATTGTTCCCGCTATTCAATCGCTGCCGGCAATTATCGACCGGTTTCCGGATGTAAAGATGGTGCTCACCGGAAGGAAAGATCGCGTGTCCAAAGAAGACCTGAAACAATATGAGCAAGAAATAGACCGGACTATTGCCGAGCTGGGTTTAGAGAAAAACGTTCATATAGGCATGTACTCATTCTCTGACATACCAACGCTGACACGACTGGCGGATGTAGTAATCTATACCACCATCGGGGATGAGCCTTTCGGGCTGGTTCCTGTGGAAGCGATGGCTTCCGGTGTTCCTGCCATCGTGACCAGGTCTGGCGGACTGGTGGAAGGGGTGGTAGACGGCAAGACAGGATTCATCATCGATAAAGATGAGCAGACTATCCCGGCACAGCTGGCCGCCAGCATAGTGGAACTATTTTCCCACGAGGAACTCGCTCGGGAAATGGGATTGGCAGGGAGAAAACATGCCGTGGAAGTATTTGACAAAAAGAGGATGGCCGCTGACTTCATTCACCTGTCTGCTAGTCTGGTGTCTTAGAAACTCTGCACGGATGCGCTGACGAGAAGTTGTGGTGTGCCCTAGCTAACTTCTAGCCTCTAACAGGCTCGCTTTTTAATTGCGCTAGCTGGCTGTTTCAGTTACAATTGGTTACAACGAGAGACTGAAAGGAAAGTCGTTTGGTGCATTGTGCAACTGCCATCTTCGCCCATAATCATCCCTCCGGTGACCCGGAGGCTTCCGAGGATGATGTAAACCTGACCAAAAGGCTGGCTGAAGCGGGTGAGATTATGGGCATAGATGTCCTCGACCATATTATTATCGGAGAGCAAAAATACCTGAGCCTGAAGAGGGAAAGTCTGTTCTGATACTGATAAATTAGGAAAGGAGTTCATAATGACAGACAAGGCTATTTTTGAACAGTTGTACAATGCCATTATCGCCGGCGACACGGGTGGTCTGGGGCAGGTGGTTGGCGAGGCCCTGAAAGAGGGCATCAAACCATCGGATATCATTGAAAAAGGAATGTCGCCGGGTATGAAGGAGGTGGGTGACCGGTTCGCCCGGTATGAGATTTATCTGCCGGAAATGATGATGGCAGCGGAGGCGTGGGAGAGCGCGATGAAAATTCTGGAGCCAAAGTTGCTGGAGTCCGGGGAGGAGCGAAAGAAAGTGGGGAAGGTGGTCATCGGCACGGTAAAGGGGGACATCCATTCCATCGGGAAGAACATCGTTGGGGCGATGCTTAAAATGAACGGCTTTGAGATTTTCGACCTTGGTGTTGATGTCGCCGCTTCCGCCTTTGTCACCAAGGCCGAGGAAGTCGGTGCCGATATCATTGCTGCCTCGGCGCTGATGAGCACCACCATACCGCAGCAGAAAAACATCATCGAGCACCTTGAGGCGCGTGGCGCGCGTGGCAATTACCGCTTCCTGGTCGGTGGCGGCTCGACCACGCAGGAATGGGCCGACAGCATCGGTGCTGACGGATATGGCAGAACTGCCGGCGATGCGGTAACTTTGGCATTGAAGGCGGTCTCGCAAAAATAGGAAGGAGTCAGTGCATGTTAAGTTTTTGGACGGTCGTGGAGAGGGCGTTAGCCGGCCCGATCTGCACGGAAAGAGATTTTGAACTCAGTATCTTTGTCGCCAATCTGCGCAAGGTAATTGAAAAATATGGCATTAAATATGACCCCCAGAATCCGGTGCCATCTGATGATGACCTGGCTGACCGCGTCTGGCAGGCGGGGATGGAGTTCATTGCCGAAACAGGGGTCTATTGTGTCGATACCGAACGACGGATAATTTTCAGTCGCGAGGAAATAGAAGGCGCGCTGGCGTCAGGTCCGTGCGGCCGTGTCTTCGGCGAGGGAAAAGATACCCGCGTCATGCCCAGACGTGTGCCGGAGGACAAAACACCGCCGTGGTGTTCGGTTGGCCCGACCTCCTCACCCCTTTCATCGGAGCTATACTACACCAACCTGGTCAAGGCACATGCCGAAAATCCACTGGGAGATGGCATAACCATACCCTGCTTAACGCAGGTGAACGGACAGCCGATAGTTGGGGGCAGTCCGCTGGGGGTAGAGGGCGCCATCAGGGCGGTCCTGCTGACCCGTGAGGGCATGCGCCGCGCCGGACGCCCGGGGATGCCCATCGTCAATGGCGTCACTACGGCGTCAAGGGCGCAGGAACATATTGCCGCCCATCAATTTGGAATTCGCAAAACGGACGCGCTGGAAATCGGGACCACCCACGAGATGAAGGTTGATTTCGATACCATGAACAAGGTTGCCTATTCTCTGGCCGCCGGCAACCTGATCTTTGCCGAGAACGGGGTTATTCTGGGTGGACTGGCGGGCGGGCCGGCAGGCGTGGCCGTGGTAACGGCGGCCTACAATCCGGTGGACTTACTGGTTCTGCGCGGCGCTGTGCAGCACCCCTTCCCCACCCATTTCGACCTTGGCGTTACCTCAGCGCGGGACACCGTATGGGCACGGAGCGTGTCCAATCAGGCCATCACCCGAAACAGCACCCTGCCGGTGGTAAACGTCGGCTATTCCGCCGCGGGCCCGATGACCAAGATGCTCTTCTATGAGCACTGCGCCTGGGTCATCGCCTCGGTGGTTTCCGGTGGTTCGGTTGAGGTGGGGGCGTCGGCAAGGGGTACCGCCCTCGACTACACCAGCCCCGTGGAGCCTCTTCTGGCCAGTGAGGTAGCTCACGCCGTGGCGGGCATGAGTCGCCGGGAAGCCAATGACATCGTGAAAGCTCTGCTGGAAAAATACGAGTCGCAGCTACGCGAGCCTCCGGTCGGGCAGAAATATCAGGAGTGCTGCGACCCCGCGACCGGTAAACCGAATAAGGAGTTTCTACAGCTATATCGGGAGATTCGGCTAGAACTAACAGACCAATTCGGCATTCAATTTACCAATGCCTCGCCTTACCTCTGATTTGAATGGGACAGAGCGCAAGTAACATGAGGGAGACGGATTATGCTCAGTTTTAATACGGTTGTGGAGAGGGCATTAACCGGCCCGATATGCACGGAAAAGGACTTTGACCTGGGTATTTTCGTGCCCAACCTGCGCAAGGTGATTGAAAAATATGGCATTAAGTATGACCCCCAGAACCCGGTGCCATCCGATGATGACCTGGCTGACCGCGTCTGGCAGGCAGGCATGGAGTTTCTGGTCGAGACCGGCGTTTACTGCCTGGATACCGAAAGACGTATTCTATTCACGCGGGAGGAGATAGAGGGTGCTATTGAGTCAGCACCAAGCAATGTGGTGTACGGGGAGGGGAAAGATGCCCGATTGATGCCGAGCCGTATTCCTGAAGATGAGACACCTCCCTGGTGCTCCGGTTGCGGGGCTGGGCCGGTCTCCACAGAGTGGAACCTGATCAATGTGGTGAAGACATATGCCGAGGACCCACTGTCCTACGGTATCACCGCCCCCTGCCTTACCAACCTCGATGGCGGAGACCTGGTCGCGGGCAGCCCGCGTGGCGTGGAAGGCGCCATCAGGACGGTGCTTCTGGTGCGTGAGGCGTTGCGCCGGGCGGGGCGTCCGGGGATGCCGGTGGTCAACGAGGTGGCCTCGGCGGTGCGGGCGACGGAGCATATCGCCGGCCATACCTTCGGCAACCCGAAGACCGATGTCCTGGAAATCGGCACCATTCATGAGCTGAAGGTCGACTTCGATGCCTTGAACAAAGTGGCTTACTGCCAGGCCGTGGGGAACCTGACCTTTGCCGAGAACGGCGTGATTCTGGGCGGCTACGCCGGTGGTCCGGCGGGGGTGGCGGTGGTGTGTGCTGCCTACCATCCCGTGGACTTGCTCGTTATACGCGGCGTGGTGCAGCACCCGCTGGCGGTTCCCATCGAAGGAGGCACCACATCCACTAGGGGAATCATCTGGGCACGGAGCGTGGGTATTCAGGCAGCAACCCGGAACAGCCCGCTGCCCATCGTTGCCCCCGGCTATACCTCGGCCGGACCGATGACCGAAATGTGCTACCAGGAATTCGCTGCCTGGGTGATAGCAATTGTGGTATCCGGCGGCTCCGTGGAGGTCGGGCCTCCCTCACGAGGTATTATGGAAGACTACAGCGACCCCATGGAAAACATTTTCAGCAATGCCGTAGCCCACGCGGCCGCGGGAATGAGCCGGAAAGAGGCAAACAAGATTGTAGCCACGCTGCTGGAAAATTACGAGAATAAGCTGCAAGACCCACCGCTGGGTAAGAAATTGCCGGACTATTTCGATATCGCTTCCGGAAGGCCGAACAAAGAATGCATCGAATTCTACCGGAAGATGAGGCAAAAATTTTCCGAGCAGTTTGGCCTCAAACTGCCGCTCACCTCGCCGTATCTATAATATACCTGATTGGTTTTCCTTATGATGGCGCGACGAAGGTCAGGATGCGTTTGGGATTCTCAATGGTAATGGTGCGGATGGCCTCCTCGGACATACCCTTGGCGCGCATCCAGGGGATGACATTTTCCGGAATATGGGCGTAGCCGGGTCCCCCATAGACCGTGAGCCTTGATTTCATTGCCGTGTCCGTGGCGATGAGGACCTGGTTCAGGTAGCCCATCTCGACAAGGCGGATGATGTAATTGACGCGCTGGGCATCGTTCGGGATATCGAACACGCCGTAGCGCGTCGGATAATAGCCCTCCATGGAGAAGCAGTCGAACTCAAGACTGCAGCCGGCCTTGGCGATTGTCACCATGGTCTCGAAAGTGTAGGCGGTGCGGTCGATGTGCTCGATAACCACCCGGCGCATATCGGCGCCGGCGCTCTTGACGATATCGATAATCTGGAGCGGTGACTCGTCAAATCGACCGGGATGGATGGTCAGGGACGCGCCGGTGGCGCGCTGCGCTTTAACTGCAGCCCGCAGCGACTTTATTTCGATTTCGTGGAGCGGCCAGGAGTCAGCCCCAATCTCGCCGATGATGCCGGCACAGATATTATCCGTTCCCACCATGATGTCATTGATGATGTCCTGGCGTATCTCGTCTTCTGATTTTCTGGCCAGCACTTCAGCGCAGCCCGAGTCCATCGTATAGTAGCCGGTGCCCATAATGATATTGAGGCCGGTGGCGCGAGCGATGCGGGTCATACCGTGCGGGTCCTGTCCAATGCCCCAGTTGGTGACGTCGACCACGCTCTTTCCCCCCGCCAGCTTGAAACGCGTAATCTCTTCGATGGCCAGTTCTTCATCGTCAAGCAGCAGGTTGTCCCGGTTCTCGAAGAGGTGGAAGCGTATCCAGCCCGCCATATCAGGCGCCATTGGTCTTTCCGCCATGGTCCTGGCGGTGACACTCTCCTCCATCAGCTTAAAGCGCACGGTCAAATCAACGAGAAGATGCTCGTGAGGTGTGGTTAACCCCAACTCATCCCCATCAATCAGTCCCAGCACCGTCTGCACTTTCCCGGCAAGTTTTTTCTCCATCATACACTCCTTCTTTTTAATTAACTCGATAACGTTCTATCGTCTCTTCATTCAGTTCGATGCCCAGGCCTGGCCCGTCAGGTACGGAGACATAACCCTCGGCATCAATTTCTATCTTTTTCCTGGTCACTTCCCACCGCAGCGGGCTCTCAGACACGCAGTACTCCAGAATAAAGGTGCTTTTGCGGGCCGCCAGGAAATGAAGGCTGGCGGCAAGGGTAATATCGGAGGTCCAGTGGTGATTGACCACCTTCAGGCCCCTGTCCTCAGCCAAATCGGCAACCCGCATCGACTCGGTAATGCCATTGCGGACAAGGTCAATCTGTACGATGTGTATGCCGCCGCGCTCAATAAGGTCTCTGTAGGCATACCGTCCCGCTTCTCCCTCACCGGCGGCAATCGGTATTCGGGAAACGCCGGCCAGTTGCCGGTATCCGTCAACGTTGTCCCGGGCGAGTGGCTCTTCCAGCCAGAAGAGATTGTAGTCCTCGAACTGCTGGGCACGTTTGATGGCGGTGGCGGTGTCCCAGCAGCAGCCGGCGTCAACCATTACGCTGCACCTGTCGCCGACTCCTTGTCTTGCTCCCTCGACCAGCTCCAGGTCAAGCTTCTCGCTCTGTCCCATCGGGTGCCAGCCGAACTTGACCGCGGTGAAACCTTTGCCCGCCCACTTTTTTCCCGCTTCTGCGGTCTCCTGTCCATTGCTGCCGAAGAGGGTGCTGGCATAGGCACGTACCTTGGTATGTAGCGGACCGCCGAGCAATCGGTACACCGGCTGGTTGTAGTATTTGCCGGCAATATCCCAGAGCGCGATATCGATGCCTCCGATGGTATGGAGGACGACGCCGCTTCGACCGTAGTCAAAACTGGCCTCGTACATTCGGTCGTTGAGACGGCGGATTTCCAGCGGATTCTCGCCGATAATGATGCTGGCGAGGCCGGAGATGGGGCTGTAACCTGGCGGAGCATCGATGGTTGCCCTGACCACCGCAGGACAGGAGTCGACTTCGCCGATACCGACGATGCCCTCATCGGTATGGACTTTTACAATCAGCGTCTGGCGGACGGTTAAGCGCGGCCCGACGTATGATTCAGGAAGGCGCAGTTCAATGCCTTCAACTCCCGTGATTTTCATAACAATTATGACTCTTTCTATAGCAGTCCGGCGTATTGTAGCGCTTTCTTAAGCTCTTCTTTTTCCGCATTACCCAGTTGGATTATGGGACTGCGGGCCGGCCCGGCTGGTCTGCCCAGCATGTTGACCGCCTCTTTCACCGGGGCGGGGAAATTCTGGGGTATGCTTATGGCGCGAGCAAGGGGCAACAGCTTGAAAAAGATTTCCAGCGATTTCTCTCTCTCTTTCTGCTGCATCGCCTGAAAGAGTTCGACTACCATCCGTGGTGCGATGTTGGCCAGCGCCAGGATGGCGCCATGGCAGCCGAGGGCGAAGCAGGGCAGGGTAATATCATCGCCGCCGGTCAGAATGGCCATTTTATCACCGACCCGTCGCATAACCTCGGCAAAATAGCTCAGGTTGCCGCTGCTGTCCTTCAATGCCTGGATGTTGTCAATTTCCGCCAGCTTTTCCAGTGTCTCGGGCTCAATCCAAACCTGGGTGTGTGGCGGGATGTTATAGAGGCAGATGGGGATGTCTATCACATCTGCAATGGTGGCATAGTGTTGATATAAGCCTTCCTGATTGGGTATTTCGTAAAACGGAGTCACAATCATGACCGAATCGGCGCCGGCGCTTTTGGCCTCCTTGGAGCGTTCGATAACCTCACGGGTGCTGGTGGCACCGGTACCGGCCATAATCGGGACTCTGCCACCGGCCGCTTTCACCGTTGCCTCGATTATCTTCACGCACTCCTCCCGGGTCAGGGTGGCGGCTTCACCGGTGCTGCCGAGACACATGATTTGACTCACGCTGTTTTCAATCAGAAAATCCACGTTCTTCTTTAATCCATCGAGGTCCAAATCTCCACCCCTGGTAAAAGGGGTCAGCATTGCCGGGATAATTCCCTTGAAACTCATCGTGTTGCCCATGGTTTTTCCTCCTGATGATATAAAATTTGGTTTGTCAGCGCAAAAGTCAAACTATTATATCATTTCTGTCAATTTTCCTCATTTATTAACTCAGGAAAAAGCGTGTTATAATACACCGATATCCAAAAGGAGGTTTAGAGAATGCCGGAGATTATGGCTAATGGCGTCAGAATTCGCTATGAAGAGCGAGGTTCGGGGATGGGAATGGTCTGGGCGCATGGGCTGGGTGGGACCTGGCAGGCCTGGGAGAAAGTGATGAATTTCTTTCAGGACCGCTATAAGGTGATTGCCTACGATGCCAGAGGGCATGGTAGCTCCGAAAAACCTGATAAGCTTGAAAAATACTCTCAGGATATCATGGTGGAGGATATGCGTGGCCTGATGGATGCACTTGACATAAACAAGGCCATCGTTGGGGGGCATTCCATGGGGGCCAATGTGGCGCTCAACTTCGCCTTTCGCCATCCGGAAAGATGTATCGGTCTCATCCCCATAGGTATCGGTTCCGGCTCATCGGACAGTGGGTGGTGGCGGGAATGGTGGGGGAAGCTGGCCGATGTCGCCGAGCAGGAAGGGATGGGGGCTTTTCTCGAGGAAATGAAAAAGTTGCCGGCATGGGGCATTGCCTTCAACGATGCAGAGATGGCGAAGCAGATAACCGAGACTGTACTCGGTAACTCAGCGAAGGCAATTGCCAATACCATCCGGGGTGTGCAGATAGAACGCCCCAGCATCTTTGACCTGGGGCCAAAGCTGGAAAAACTGTTGGTGGCAACGCTGGTGATGATGAGCGACGGAGATGCACCGGTGGTGGAATGCTCACGTTTCATGGCGGAACATATTCCTCGAGCAGAACTCGCTGTTATTCCAGCCAAAAGCCACTGGACCTTCGATGAGGCACCGGAACAGTTTATGCAGGCGGTGGACCAATTCGTAAGGCGTCTGAAAGAAGATTGAAAACCGCGCATTCATGTTTTGAGGTGGTTTTATGATATACAGAAAATTGGGTAGAACTGGCCTTGACGTCGGGATTGTGGGGCTGGGACTGGAATACCTCGAGTTCGAGCCGGAAGAAACAGTTCTATCCGTGGCGCACGAGGCCATCGACAATGGCGTGAACTATATCGACCTGTTCATGGCGTCGCCCGGGATTCGTGACAATTTCGGTAAGGCTCTGCAGGATAAAAGGCAGAAGGTGATTATTGCCGGGCATATCGGGACAGTTATGCGGGACGGTAAGTACAGCCGGTCAAGGGACAACACCGAATGTCAGACGTTCTTCGATGACCTCCTGACCAGGCTCAAGACCGACTATGTTGACGTGCTCATGCTCCATTTTGTGGACAGGCAGGAAGATTACGAGCGCGTTTTTAACTCTGGAGGACTGCTGGACCTGGCGCAAAAGCTGAAACAGCAGGGCAAAGCCCGTTTTATCGGCATGAGCAGCCATAATGTACCGACATCTTTACAGGCGGTGAACAGTGGTTACATCGACGTGTTGATGTTTTCGTTAAACCCGGCTTTTGACACCCTGCCCGAAGAGGTGGTGCCCGGCGTATCATTGAAGGAAATCCTGGACCGCCAGCCGCCTTTTGCCATTGATGAGGCGGTGTCGGCACGCCAGGCCCTGTACCATGCCTGCGCAGCGCAGAATGTTGCCGTGGTGGCCATGAAGCCTTATGCCGCCGGGGTGCTGTTTCGAGGAAATCCAAGCTCAATTATATTGACCCCCATCCAGTGCCTGAGCTATGCACTCTCCCAGCCGGCGGTCCGCACAGTGGTGCCGGGATGCAAAAACGTGGCCGAAATGCAGGCCGCGCTGGCATTTCTTGAGGCCGCCGATGAAGAGAAAGACTTCAGTGCCATCGACAGCAATCCCATGTGGAAATTAAAGGGCAACTGTATGTACTGCAACCACTGCCTGCCCTGCCCGGTCAGTATCGACATCGGAACACTAACCAAAATAGTGGATACCGCTGGTTTCGGCATGGGTGGTACCGTTATGGCTGAGTACGAGGCACTGTCGGTAAAAGCTTCAGCCTGCACGGAGTGCGGTGTCTGTATGGAACGCTGCCCCTTTGGTGTTGACGTAATCGCCAATATGAATCGGGCTGTGGAAATCTTCGAATAGGTCTGCTGGCTAGGTCAGGTCTTTCAAAAACTTCTTGGAGAAGCGGTGTGCCAGCGAGAGCGCAATGCTGCTGGTCAGCACGGCTACCATGACGCTGACGGAAAAGCCGGTGATGGCCACCCCAAGTGCCGTGCCGCCGGCGGGAGGATGCTCCGCATCGAGGGCTACCATGAGAAAAATAGTTGCTCCCACGGCCAGTGAATAGATAAGGATTGCGTGAAGGATGGTCGGGTGCGGGATAAAGGCAAAGGCGGAACCGCAGAGAAAACCGATGATATGCCCGCCGATTACCCGCCGTGGAGCGGCAGTGATATTGCGGGGCATGGTGAAAACGATAAAAGCGGTGGCACCAATGGAAGCAATTACCACCGCATGTTCCAGGTTCAGCAAGAGCAGGATAATAAAAATGACTACCGTAGCCAGAAGGCTCTGGTAGATGTAATTGAGCCATAATCGTTTGAATTCGCGACGTATGCGGTAAAGTCGCCTTCTCACTGAATCCCAGAAACCAAAATGCATATGTTCATTTACCTCGCTTAAAACCTAGACTATAATACCTCATGAGTGCCTCTGTATACTAATTTGGGGCCGTCTCAGCAGCATATCAGGCATCAAAGTAGGCAGAGGCGAAGCGTATATGCTACACTAATTAGTTGTTATCGGATTGATAACATTTCAATCTTAAACAGGGGGTATGAATGACCAGACGAGTATGCGTGGTGAAGGGAGATGATGCGTCACCAGAGGTGGTCGTGCCCACGGTTCAGATTCTGGAAGGAATGAACCTTGACATTGAATTTATCCGGGCAGAGACCGGCGATGAAGCCGTCGCCAAATATGGCACCAACTTTCCGGAATCGGCGAAAAATATGATTGATGGCACTGACTGTGCCATTATGGGTTCCACGCGCGACCTGAGAGGCGTACATGGCTACCTGCGGTGGGGCAAGAAATGCTTTGCCAATATCCGTCCGACGAAATACGTGTCGGGCCTGCGAAGTCCGCTGAATAATCCTGAAGGTATCGATTTTATTATCCTGCGGGAGAACACCGAAGGGCTTTACCCCGGCTGGGAAGGTGATATCGCACAGCTAGCTCCATTGAAGCTGAAGAATGATATGCTGGGTGTGATGCTGGACACCACCGCGAAAGGTAAATTTGCCGTTAAAGTAAACACGGAAGCGATAACCAGAGATATATGTCAGTTTGCCTGCGAACTGGCTATGAAGCGAAAGGCCAAGGGCGGCAGAGGAATAGTAACCGTGTCCAGCAAGTACAATGTGCTGACGCAGGTGGATGAGATGTTCCGCCGCATCGCTGAGGAAACGGTCAAACAGTACCCCGAACTGACGTTCAATCAGCTGATAATTGACAACTGTGCCCAGCAACTGGTCATCAACCCGCAGCAGTTCGATGTGCTGATTATGGGCAATCAGCATGGTGACATTCTGGCGGACGAAGCGTCGGCACTTATCGGTGGGCTGGGGCTGACGCCGAATGCCTGTGTTGGCAGGGAATTTGCCTACTTCGGGTCGGTGCACGGCACGGCGCCCGATCTCGCCGGGAAGAACGTTATCAATCCCACCGCCATGCTCCTGACCGGCGGCATGTTTCTGGAGCATCTCGGCTATGAGAAAGAGGCAACCCGCCTGGAGACAGCGGTATACAAAGTCTACCAGGATGGTAAATACCTCACCCGGGACCAGGGGGGAAGCGCTTCCACCACCGATTTTTACGAAGCGGTTAAGGGCAATCTGTAATAAAATGTAAATCGGTGCAAGAGATGAAACGTAAAATCTATGTCTTTTTTACTACTGTAATGCTGGGCAGCCTGCTTCTGGTGGGCTGCCAGCGCGGCCCGGATACGACACTGAATCTCTACGATATCGACCCGATTACCCTCGACCCGGCGGTATCCGGGGAGATGATTTCGCATGAATATATCCAGCAGATTTACAACGGGCTGGTGCGCCTCGGTGAAAATTTGGAGCCAGCGCCGGATATCGCCGAGCGCTGGGAGGTGAGTCCGGACGGGCGTACCTATACTTTCTACCTGCGCAAAGACGTCAAATTTCAGGATGGTCGGAAGGTCGATGCTCATGACTTCAAGTATTCGCTGGAGCGCGCCTGCCGTCCTGCCACCGGGTCATTGACCGCGGCTACCTACCTGGGGGACATTGTCGGTGTCAGGGAGGTGTTGACTGGCCAAACGGAAGAAATAAGCGGCATCAAGGTCGTTGATGATTATACGCTGCAGATAACCATTGACACCCCTAAATCATATTTTCTGTCCAAGATGACCTATCCGGTATCATTCGTGGTGGACAGAAATGAAGCGGAGCTGGGTGGAGAGTGGTGGCGGGAGCCAAACGGGACCGGTCCGTTCCAACTGCAAAAATGGGAGGAGGAAAACCTGCTCGTCCTGGAGAGGAACGACCATTACTACGGTGAGAAAGCCAAGGTTGCTGAGGTGGTTTTTCAGCTGTGGGGTGGTGTGCCGATGAATATGTACGAGGTCGGGGAAATCGATGCCGCTGATGTCAATATCAATTATGTTGATAAAGTTACCGACCCAGCCGGCAACTTTTACCAGGAGTTGCAGATTGTACCGGAGCTTAGCTTCAGCTACATCGGCTTCAATCACACCGGGCCACCGTTCGACGATGCCAACTTGAGACGTGCCTTCAGCATGGCACTGGACAAGGACAAGCTGGTTTCACTGGTCTTCAGGGAAATGATGGAGAGGGCCGATGGCATTCTGCCGCCGGGAATGCCCGGCTTCAATGAGGACCTGAAGGGGCTGGAATTCGATATCGAGAAGGCGAGGGAATTGATTGCCAGCTCCAGTTATGGTAGCGCGGACAACCTGCCGCCAATTACGTTGACGACGATGGGCTGGGGAGGGTTGATATCGAGCAGCCTGGAAGCGATTGTCCACGAGTGGCGGCAGAACCTGGGCGTGGAGGTCACGGTCAGGCAGCTGGAGCCGGAGCAGTTCCTCTACCACCTGAAGGGAGAAAAGGACGAATTATATTACATGGGCTGGGTGGCCGACTATCCCCACCCCCAGAACTTTCTAGAAATCCTGTTCCGGACCGGCGGGGACAATAACGCCGGCGAGTACAGCAACTCTGGCGTGGACGACATTCTGGACCGGGCGGGGGTGGAACTCGATTATGCCGCAAGCCTGGCACTTTACCAGCAGGCAGAGCAGATGATGATTGAGGACGCCGCCTGCATCCCGCTGTGGTTCCCGAAAAACTACTATCTGGTCAAGCCTTATGTGAGCGGCTATGAGCTAACGCCGATGGGATACGCCAACCTGAACAAGGTCACTATCGAGCGTGAGTGAGCAGTAAAGCTATCTCCTGAGCGCCGAGTTCTCGCGTCTTTCCCTCCGGCAGGTTGCCCAGCACGAGCGTTCCAAACCTGATTCGCTTGAGCGCCAGTACCGTATGCCCCAGATTTGCGAACATGCGGCGCACCTGTCGTTTCCGGCCTTCGTGGATGGTGAGGCTGTAATTAAAGGGAGTGGCTGCCGTTTCTTCAATCCTGGCCGGGCGGGTCTTGCCATCCTCAAGCACAAGCCCCTTCTTCAGCTTCCTTATCTCCTCTTTTTTCAGCCTGCCTGAAATCTGCACCAGATATTCCTTTTCATGCTCGTAGCGGGGATGGGTCAGGCGGTAAGCAAGGTCGCCGTCGTTGGTGAGGAGCAGCAGGCCGGTGCTGTCTTTGTCCAGCCGCCCCACCGGGTAGAGCCTCAGGTGGCGGTACTTTTCCGGGAGGAGGTCGGTAACTTTCTGCCGACCCCGCTCGTCGCTGAGGGTGGAGATATAGCCCATCGGCTTGTGTAGCATCAGGGTTACTGTACGCTCGGCTTTAAGAGCGAGAATTTTTCCGTCCAGGGCGATTACGTCCTCTGCCGCGTTAACCGGGTGGCGGAAGTTGGTGATGATTTGCTTGTTGACGGTGACGCGCTCGTATTTTATGGCGTCGGCCATTTTGCGGCGCGAGCCGAGGCCGGCAGCGGTGAGGGCTTTGAGCAGGGATTCAGGTTTCATAGCTGTTTGACCCTTATGACTCCTGTTCGATAATGTGCGGGGTGTTTAAGAGGGATGCCAGCCCCTCTTTCTAAAACCTCCTTCCCTTTGGGAAGGACTAAAGGGATGGGGTTACAACTTATTAATGGCGGAGGGGGTGGGATTCGAACCCACGGTCCTTCAGAGAAGGACAACGGTTTTCAAGACCGTCACCATAGGCCACTCGGACACCCCTCCTAGCTTCAGATTTTACCAGATTGAGGCACTGTTTTACCACTTTGCTAATAATCTGCTAATAATTATTCAGACGCCTTCCCACCAGTCCCATTGCTGACCATTGCCATATTGGCGTATTGCCATATATATGTTTTTAAAACTTTTGTCATAACCTTCGTAGTAGTTCTCCCATCCATCGATGAGCTTATCCTCACTATATATTACACCCGGTACTCTCCCCCAAGAGTACCAAACATATCTACCCCTTCCAGTTAGCGCAGTAGCTTCAATAGCGACTTGATAATCTATGGTTTGTACAATAACCCAAGCGTGATAACCAACACTGTCCGAAGGATCGGGGCCAATAACAATATCTGCCATAAATCCAGCGTTTTCCAGTGCCCATTCCACATACGCTGCTGACTCGCTACAATCAAACACATCTAATTCATAGTATGCGGGTAATCTAAATTCAGCTAGAAACCTAGTCAGCCTTTCCCAAGTATTTCTTTGAGGCTTAAATGTATCGGTTGGATAATATGAGTGAGGCACTTTTTCATATTCATCTATTAAGTTCTGGAGGTCACTGTTTTCACGTTCAAATTGATTGTTTTCAAGTCGTAACGTAGAGACCTCGCTTTTTAGTTCATTATGTGCGGATTCAAGAGACTCATAATCAGTTCGTAGAGACCGTAAATCAGTTTGAAGATAATTGTAATTAGTTTGAATTATATTATAGTTTGCGTCCAGTGAGTTGTAGTTTTGAAGTGTTACACGGTAATTTGAATCAAGTGCGTTGTATCCCGATTGTAGGTTATTATAGCTTGTTTGGAGAGTTGCGTAATTGAGCTGCAACTCATTTATTTGGTTTCTCATGTTACTTCTACTAGTCCCTGAAACGATAAAGCTAACGACTAGTATTGTAAGTAATAGATAATTCATGCCTCGCGCTTTCATCTAGCTGCCTCCTTGTTGAGGAGAGTATTAGTATGCATGAATTATAAACTGTGGTAGATTGTTTAACAATATATAGAGGAAACTCTGGGCTTCCCCTATATAACATGTTTACTATTAACTACTTTAGACAGGTTGTTCTACAGGGTGCTTATTGAGTAAATCGTCAAACCTCTTGGCTGCTGCCTCTTGAAGTCCCGGTGCCACGTGAGAATAGGTATCCAGTGTAATTGATATAGTGCTATGTCCAAGACGTTCCTGTACTACCTTCGGGTGTATACCCTGCTTTAGCATCAGACTGGCGTGAGTATGCCGGGCATCGTGCAAGCGGATTGCCTTTACACCAGCTTTGGCAGCAGGAGTGAGCGACCACATTTGGACACTTCAAGAAATTGTTTCTTTAGTGCTTTCGCTAATTGCACCACTTGCTACATGAATTAGTGGTCCCGGTTTCTTTTCGTTATGCAGATTCAGTTTAGTTCAGCCGGCTGTTAGCAAGGCTCTGGGAATTCTTTTAATTGCCTAGGGAGACCCAATATATCGTCATCGTAGGTCCGCAGATAGGGAGGCTACCCTCCGATACCCTCCAGGAATAACCTTTGGGCACGGGTACTGTGATTGACAACACGTCACCTAGCTCACCATGTTCAATTATCTTATATGGCGCACCTTCCGCATCCCATACTTCTACCCACAACGTATTACACGAACCTCCATAATATACTCCGTTAATGCTTGCTACAACGAAACCATCAGTATCCGCATCATATTCTATATAAGGCACTCTGGATTCCCAGGCCCCAAGTATTGGCGTCTCGGTATTGCCTGTATGGCTTTGGATATCATCTATGTGCGCCTGCAAAGCTGAAATGCCATCGTTTATTGCCTCCCATACTTCTTTAAAAGGTCCCCTCTGACTTCCTTTGTCTGGGTCTTTAGCTAATACAGGAGTTACGACTAGTGTGAAAATCAGTAGCATCGTAACGAGAGCTAGAACAATGGTTTTTTTCATTTTTTCTCCCTTCATTAGAGATATTCAATGTGAAATAGAATACGCCGTACGTGGATTATAACACACTTTAGTTTCAATAAAATCATCATTCAAGTTTAATTATAATATGGCTCTTGATGACGGGACAGCGAAGTCATAACTTGCAATTAAGGAACCATCGTCTGATATTCCATTAATCTGACATCTATGACAGTACTCAAAGCTTGAAGCGTTAGCAAACGGTTAGCAAAAATGGAAAACCCCTCGATTTGTCATTATCCAGTCGAGGGCTTTTTCTCTTATTATAGCTTCAAAATGGCGGAGGGGGTGGGATTCGAACCCACGGTCCTTCAGAGAAGAACAACGGTTTTCAAGACCGTCACCATAGGCCACTCGGACACCCCTCCTGAAGCTAAATTACGGGACATTATTTACATAACAGACGGAATTGGCGTTATTTTGGCGTCATTTCTCTGAGGTACCCCTGACAGTAGCACTTCGTCTAACAATGCCATAGCATCCTCTTGCATCCCCTCCATTATATGGCTGTAGACGTCCATTGTAAATGATACTGAGGCATGACCTAGAGCTTCAGAGATAACCTTTGGCTTAGCCCCACGTAGTAGCATCAGGCTGGCAAAGGTATGTCTCAGGTCGTGAAAGCGCACACCCTCTAGGCCTATCCGTTTTACCATCCTTCCGAAGTCGTGACTTAATACGGAGGGATTAAATGGCTTCCCTTCAGGAGTTTCGAATACCAGGCTATCAGGAGAAAGTATATGTCCCAGCTCTAAGTAAAGGTTTTCCCGCTCTGCCTTGTACTGTTTGAGGAATAGTGCGAGCTTCGGAGTTGTGGCTACACGTCTGCGTGAACGACTGGTTTTGGGCTCTTTGAATTGGTACACGCCACGCCTCTTGTACAGCACTTGGCTAACCGATATCGACATCATGTCGAGATCAATATCTCTCCAGCGTAGACCTAGCAATTCAGCTTGTCTAAGTCCGGTGCTTACTGCCGTGTAAATAACCGGATAATAGCGATTATCCTTTATCCTGTCTAAGAGCGTTTCAACCTCGGCTTGTGTTAGTGCCCGCATCACCTTATCTCTCGGCTTGGGTGGATCAACAAGCTCACATGGATTTCGCCCGAGATAGCCTTGTCTCACGGCATATTTTAAGGACTGAGACAATACCCGGTGCTGATGGTGAACTGTCCGGGCCGATAGCTTCTCACAAGCCTTGCCGTAATAGCTCTGGATCACCTGTGGGTGAAGGTGCTTAAGCTGGACATGGCCGAGGGCGGTTATTAAATGGTGCTCAATAATGCTCTGGTAGCCGTCATAGGTACGCTGTGAGCAGTTAGTCTTAACATAGCCATCAAGCCACTGGTTAAGGTGCTCTGCCACCGTGAGGCGTCCGGGCAGTGTATAAACGCCTTTATCAAGGCTAGACAATAGCTCGGTCAAGCGCCTTTGTGCATCTGATTTACGGCCTCTTACCGTCTCGAAGTGCCGGCGGGGCTATTCGAAGCAATATAAAAACATATACAATCCCGCCTCACGTTCAAACTGAAGCTATAATTCCGGTAACTCTAACTTAAGAAGTGGTATCCTTTAGGGGGGCAGGTCACTGAGGCTAGAATATCGGTAACTCTAACTCAGTAGTTGGTACCACTTTCGGGGGCAGGTCAATTCGAATTTGAAGAGCACCCTGACCTGCTTGGCTACTAGTTAGTCTGACTATCGATTATTACTGCTGGAAGATGGGATAGTGAGTGCGAGAACTGCCGCCGCGATAGAAAAGACAGAAAAACCCAACCATGCAGCTTTGTAGCTACCCAAAGTGTCGAATATCCACCCGGCGATTGGGGCGCCGGTTATACTCCCTAACATCATCATACCCGCTACAAAGCCCAAAATCGTGCCAAAACTACCCCTACCAAAATACTCTCTTAGCAAGGATAGCCTTATCGTGACGGTACATCCCCACCCCAGGCTAAGAGTGATGATGCAAGGTACAAGTAACCACATCATCCTATTAGTAACGTACCCAAAGAGAAGCAGCCCTGCGGCTATTGAGAGGAAGCTAATAGCGAATACCTTTCTACTCCCAAATTTATCACTGAGCCAACCGCTGCTAAGACGACCGCCGATGCTAGCAACCGGTAGAACAAAGGCCGCCAGGCTGGAGATAGACCTGGTGATGCCGAGACTACTGAGATAGGGCATAATATGTGTCACTATAGCACTCACCACGAA
>SDBT01006542.1_pt1 | contig 19312 bp, 16 predicted proteins | sample 2277101 | NCBI WGS metagenome assembly SDBT01 (sample SAMN10404973, study PRJNA504765) | marine sediment metagenome | isolation source: marine sediment core GS10_PC15, 103 cmbsf | place: Arctic Ocean: Southern Knipovich Ridge | collected 2010 | reverse complement strand
TGGCAGCACATAATTTGTCTAATTTGCTTGAACGAGTTGAAAAGCCATCTCGATATACATACATTTACCAAGGGGTGTCACAGGTCCTGGATCATGTCCTGGTGCGGTTGGAGCCTGGGTTAGTACCTATAGAGATTATTCCTTCCCATATAAATTCTGATTTTCCGATTGTGTATAAAAGCATGGATGATACGGCACATAGGAGTTCAGACCACGATCCGGTGCTCGTTCAATTCGTGTTTAACGGTCATCTGACATTTATGCCCCTTATTTACAACTACAGATGACCCTACATATAAAACTGGCGGTTGAGAATTCGCTATAGAGCATATAAAGAGCCCAGAGATTTACAAAATCTCTGGGCTTTCTGATATTTTTTCGTATTCTGTGGTAGAAGTAGAGTTTGGGAACTCTTCAGAAATCAGATGTACAAAAGTTGTGTAAGTTACCCAAAACTCATTATTTTTTCGTGTGATGGTTATCAATAAAGGTGCTCAAGAAACGCGACCCTTCACCTTGCGGATTACCATAACGACTTTACCTTGAATGTCAACGGTGGAAGGATCATCAATATAAATCGGTTTCATGGTCGGGTTTGCAGGCTGGAGGCGCACCTTTCCGTTTTCACGATAGAAGTACTTCAAGGTGGTCTCGTCGCGGTCGTTAAGCCAGACTGCGACAAGTTCACCATTGAGGGCTTCGTTTGCTGGTTTCATAATGACGATATCGCCGTCATATACCATGGCGTCGATCATTGAATCGCCTTGAACTTCCAAGGCGAACAAGTCATCTCCAGTTTCACGGGCAGGCAGCATGCTGCTGGCAATGTCCACCATGCTCTCAGCGTCATAGTAAGAAAAGTCGGAGGGCGGCACAGGCATAGGAGCACCGGCTACAATCCGCCCCAAAATTGGGATACGCAGTAATTCATCAACAGTTTGCTGAATACCACGAGCCGTCTGTGCCAGTGAAGCAGCAGCAGATCGGGCAGCATTGCTGGAGGCTGAGACTGCACCTGATAAAACACCTTCTTCCTGTGACAGTGGTCTTATAAGGCGGATTCCTCTCGAGACCCGTTCGTCTCGCTCAATGTAGCCCATTTCTTGGAGCTGATCGAGGTAATAATTAACCACGGAAGTTGATGATATGTCCGTCTGATCACAAATCTCCCGGATAGAAGGGGGGTATCCAACGTTTAATTGAGAATTTTCCAGCACTATAAGAATCTTCTTGTGCCTTTCGCTCAATCCTTTTCTTCGTTTTCTTGCCATCATAATAGCCGCTCCAATCATTTTTATAGATAATCAGATTATTTGTGCTAAATATAACACGAACATACGTTCTGTGTCAAGTGCTTTTTGATTCAAATCGGTAATAAAACACGAGAAAAGAGATAAGTAGGATAAATATTCCAAATTCACACACAGATTGGGCCTCATTTCTTAAAGGAGTATCATTTCATGTTAGACCAAGATAACCTTTATTATTAATGGTATAAATCATCAATCCCACTATTCTGATATGCTTCTATTTACCAGTAGAGTGTGGCATAATCTGAATGAGTTTATGGAATGAATGTTGAACGTAATTTTCGCGGATTGATTAAAATAGCACGGTTGGCTTGATAAACATCGAAGAGAGAGTTGGTCTACCCGGGAGTGTGATGTGAATTTCGAAAAAATTTGTGTACTAGGATTGGGTTATATCGGATTATCGACAGCCAGTACATTCGCCACACATGGTGTGCAGGTAGCAGGAGTGGATGTCAACCCGCAAATTGTCAATACGCTGCGCAATGGAGGACTGCATATTCAGGAACCGGGGCTGAGAACCCTGGTTCAGGCAGCTATTGGTTCCGGCAATCTGACGATAAGCGATGAGCCCGAATTTGCGGATGCGTTTATTATTGCAGTACCAACACCACTATTAGAAGACAAGAAGGCTGACCTCAGTTTCGTACGATCAGCGGCGGAAAGCATCGTCCCATTCCTGCGTATTAATAATCTTGTAGTGCTCGAGTCAACATCACCCCCACGTACTACGGTTGATATAGTTGCCCCAATACTCGAACGCTCTGGTTTGAAAGCGTCTGAGGAGTTTCACCTTGTTTATTCTCCCGAACGGGTGCTGCCGGGTCAGATACTGCGTGAATTGATAGAAAACGCGCGCGTCATTGGGGGTATCGACCGTTTATCGGCGGAGGCTGGTCGTGAACTGTATGCTATATTCACCCGCGGTGAAGTTATACTTACCGATGCAACCACGGCAGAGATGGTGAAATTAATGGAAAACACCCAACGGGATGTGAACATCGCAACTGCAAATGAGTTCTCAAGGTTGGCGGATCGTTTTGGGATCGATGTTTGGGAAGCAATCTCAATGGCAAACCTCCATCCGCGTATCGAAATTCTCAATCCAGGTCCGGGAGTGGGTGGTCATTGCATTGGAATAGATCCGTGGTTTCTTGTCGAAGCCGCGCCTGATTTAACCGCCCTCATCCGGACAGCGCGGCGAGTGAACGATGAACAGCCAGAATTTATACTCGAGCTAATCCAACGAGGGTTGGGTGTAAGCTCATCACTTGATCTTGCGGGAAAGCGAATTGCGGTTCTAGGTTTGGCATATAAAGCTGATGTGGACGATTTACGCGAAAGCCCGGCTTTGAAAGTTGTTGAGTTATTATATAAAAGCGGTGCATTAGTTCGAGTGTACGAGCCATATGTTGAGGAAATTGAGATCCCGAATATCGAATGTGCACCCGATATAATAAGTGCTGTGCGAGACGCAGAACTTATCGCTTTATTGGTGGCTCATACTCCACTCCGCAATTTGGATCCCTTGGAGTTGATCAAGATGACTGATGCCAGAGTTGCCGTGGATGCCGTAAACGGATGGTCGGGTGAAAAATGGCAAGGCGCCGGCTTTGAGTATATACGTTTAGGTGCTTCAACCTTATAGGAACTTCCCTTAATAAAAATGGCACGTGATATTCCGACGACATTGGTCTACGCCCGCAATCGACCAGTAATCGGGCGATTAGCTTATTATTTGTTGAAAGTATTGGGCGTTGAGATCCCACTTTCAGTTCCAATTGGGAATGAATTTGAGCTGGCTCATGGCGGCTTTGGCGTTGTAATCCATTCACTGTCAAAAATTGGGAATCGAGTCAAGATATATCCCGGGGTAACGCTGGGTCGGGCTGATATCCACATACCAGCGGAGAGTTCGAATTTCGAGGGTATTGAAATTGAAGATGATGTGATCCTATCCCCGGGTGCAAAAATTTTGTGTAAAAAAGGAGTGCTGCGGGTTGGGCGAGGTACCGTAGTGGGAGCAAACGCAGTGCTTTTTGATTCTACGGGGGTAGATGAGGTTTGGGCGGGCATCCCAGCTCGCTATGTTGGAGGACGGAATCAATAACGGGTATGCAGAATTCATTGACTCACCGTTTGTGTATACTTCCTAAAGTGAAAGGTATTGGGGGAATGGTTTCATTTCGACATAAGCTGGTGGAAGGGATGACCATACGCGGCGTGGATGTATGTTATGAATTGAGCGATCTGCCTTATGAAGGGATTCTGGTTATTGGAGGTACCCGGCAGCTCATAGGATTGCGGCATGTTCGCAAGATGGGGATTCCTATCGTTCAACGTCTGGATGGGATGAACTGGCTGCATCGTGTTCGCATACGAAACGGTAAACGGCATATTGATCTGCGCCATTATCTACGGGCTGAATACGGGAATTTCATTTTAAAGTTTATCCGTGCCCGTCTTGCCGATAGGATCGTCTATCAAAGCGAGTTTGCCCGGAACTGGTGGGAGCGGGTTCATGGTCCGACAACGGTTCCTGATACGGTAATATACAACGGTGTGGATTTGAACGCTTATTCCCCGATAGAACCATCCTTGCGCCCTTTAGATCGCTACCGTTTGCTGCTGGTTGAAGGTAGTTTAAAGGGAGGCTATGAACAGGGGTTGGATGTTGCCGTTCAACTGGTAGAGAAGCTTTTAGTTACGCATAGCCGTGACCTGGGAATGGGCATTGAGCTTATGGTTGTAGGAAGGGTTCCTCAGGATGTCCAAAGTCAATGCGAGCAATACATTAACCGGATCAATGACAAAGAAAGTGTCTCATTGACATGGGTTGGTCTCGTGCCAGGCGAAAAAATTTCTGAAATCGATAATTCTGCTCACCTTTTATATTCAGCGGATGTGAATGCCGCCTGCCCGAATTCTGTCATAGAAGCCCTGGCATGCGGCACTCCGGTGCTTTCATTTGAAACCGGCGCACTGCCAGAATTGGTTGAGGGTGATGCCGGTAAGATCGTTCCTTACGGCGGCGACTCCTGGAAACTTGACCCGCCGGATGTGAATACGCTGGCGTGTGCAGCGGTCGAAATATTAACCGAGCAGGAACGCTTTCGAATTGCAGCTCGTGAACGCGCCGAGTCCGCATTTAATGTAACCCAAATGGTGGATTCTTATCTGGATGTCCTTTTACAACAATAGGACCACATGACAAATATCTTTCTAAGTGTGGTTTCGTGGACCGCACGGTTGCTGCCGATGCAGGTCAAACGCCAGTTGTACCAATATGGTGCATTGACCAGGTGGTTGCGAGGCGGGTTGAATCTTTTGGCACCTGAAGGAAAAACAATTGTCACTGTGTCCTCAGGTGGTTTAGCTGGAATGCAATTATCCTTGGATTTACAATCCGAAAAAGACTATTGGTTGGGCACTTATGAGCCGGAATTGCAATCGAGCATCGAGGATAAAGTATCAGAAGGAATGATTGCCTACGATATCGGCGCTAATATCGGTTATTTCAGCCTATTACTGGCTCGCAAAGTGAATCAGACCGGTTGTGTATTTGCATTTGAGGCTCTACCCGCTAATATTCAGCGCCTGCGAACAAATGTAGAGTTGAATAATTTGGGTTCAAGAGTTAAGATTGTTCCGGTGGCAGTTATCGAGGGTGAAAAATCGACCTGGTTTGGAATTGGTCCCTCTGGAGCTATAGGGAAGGTCGAGGGGTCAGCCGGTCGCGAGAGCGTAATTTATAGTAAGACCATTTCTGTTGAGGGTATTTCGCTGGATGAGTATGTGTACAAACATGGCAATCCGCCTCCAGATGTAGTAAAAATGGATATTGAGGGCGGTGAAGTGCTGGCACTTTCTGGTATGCCGCGCGTAATGGATGAAGCGAAGCCCATAATATTCCTGGAAATTCACGGTCCAGATGCGGCTGAATTCTGTTGGAACATTCTCAAAGCTGCGGATTACCGGGTTTGCAGCCTGCAGCCCGGTTATCCCACAATAACATCACTACAAGAAATAGATTGGAAAGCTAATATTGTTGCAATCCCTTAGAGTGTAATAAACATGAAACGATTTCCTGGTCGGTTAGCTCTGCAACAGCGTGTCCTGCCTGTGTACCGGGTGCCATTTGTGGATACGTTGGCGGATAGGTGTGATGGGGGTCTGAGTGTCTTTGCCGGACAGCCATTGGCAGATGAACAAATCAAAACTTCCGAATCTTTGGAGACAGCAAGTTTAGTTCAAACTCGCAACTTCCATTTTATGAAGATCAATTCACCGATTTATTCTTGCTGGCAGCCGGGTATTGTAGCCTGGTTAGAGGATTGGCAGCCGGATGTTTTAATTGTTGAGGCAAACCCACGGTATACAAGCACGCGTAAAGGGATCCGGTGGATGCACTCTGTAGATAGACCCGTTATCGGGTGGGGGTTAGGAGCGCCACCACTAACTGGATTTCTATCAGGCTGGAGGGTATCCTCACGTGTCAAGTTTATTAAATCGCTTGATGCAATTGTGGCTTACAGCAACAAGGGAGCAAAAGAATACCTGGAGTTAAGCTATCCTCAGGAACGTATTAATGTAGCCGTTAACGCTGTCGATAAAGCCCCGCAGAAACCACCACCGAATCGACCACCCGAATTCGACCAGAGTCCTGTGGTGCTGTTCGTTGGACGGCTGCAACCTCGCAAAAGGATTGATTTATTGATTCGAGCTTGTGCTGATTTGCCGGAATCAATCCAACCGAATCTATATATAGTAGGGGAGGGACCATCTCGGGCTGAATATGAAGCCCTTGCAGGTAGGATCTATCCAAAAGCCGAGTTTCCTGGCGCTTTGTTTGGAGATGAACTTGAAGGGTATTTTGATAAAACGGATTTGTTCGTGCTGCCAGGAACTGGTGGATTGGCAGTGCAGCAAGCCATGTCACACGGCTTACCGGTGATTATGGCGGAAGGCGACGGCACTCAGGAGGATTTAGTACGCGATGTAAATGGATGGCAAGTTACCCCCGGTGACCAAAATGCTCTTACCAATGCTATGAATACGGCTTTATCGAATCCGGACCAATTACGCCGGATGGGAATGGCATCATATCGCATCGTCCTGGATGAAGTCAATGTTGATGCAATGGTAGATATCTTCATAGAGGCGATAATGAGTGCGCGTCCGGTTGGTATCAGATGAGCAAAGGGATCATGCGGCTGTTATTTGTCGTTGATGGTCGTTCACCTATAGCGTTGAACTGGATCAGTTATTTCGTTGACAGTGGGCACGAAGTTCATATGGTCTCTACATTTAATTGTGAGCCGGATTTGAACCTGGCATCCTTGAATGTTGTGCCGGTTGCTTTCAGCGGCACGAAGACCCTCGACAGCAAGTCAGCGCCAACAAGAAATGAGAGTAGGAGCGGATTTAACCCAGCAGCTTCGGTAAAGCTTCGTACGTCGCTGCGCCAGTGGTTGGGACCTTTTACCCTGTCTCAAGCTGGGGCAAAACTGCGCGAAATCATACTTAAAATTCAACCCGACCTCGTGCATGCCATGCGGATTCCCTTTGAGGGGATGGTAGCCTCATTGGCAAAGACAGATGCCCCCCTGCTTGTGTCTGTGTGGGGTAATGATTTTACATTGCATGCCGAATCCACCCCATTGATGGCGAGCTATACAGGCAAGACTCTGGATAAGGCGGACGCACTGCACGCTGATTGCAAACGCGATATTCGTTTGGCGGTTGGAAGAGGTTTTGACCGCACAAAACCCAGCGTGGTATTACCCGGTGGTGGAGGAGTTCAGTTGAATGTGTTTTATCCTCCAAACTCCGAATCAAATCTAAAGTCTGGCAAGCAATCCAATGGACAAACTAGCGTGCAAGGAAACGGACAAGAGCGATCGAGGTTTGCGGTGATTAACCCGCGCGGCTTACGAGCCTACGTGTGCAATGATGTCTTCTTCCGGGCAATTCCGTTAGTACTGGCAGAACAACCGGATGTGCAGTTCGTTTGTACGACAATGGCTGGTGAAAGAAGCGCATTGAAGTGGGTCGATGAGCTTGGGATTTCAGACCATGTTTCGCTCTTGCCCCGGCAGATGCGTTCTAAAATGGCGGATTTATTTCGTCAATCCAGGGTAGTAATCTCACCAAGCACCCATGATGGGACTCCTAACACTTTACTTGAGGCAATGGCGTGCGGCTGTCTGCCCGTTGTAGGAGACATCGAATCCCTGAGGGAGTGGATTACACCGGGGCTCAATGGGTTGTTAATTGACCCCAATGATGCGCGGGATATGGCTAGAGCGATATTGACGGCTTTAAATCAGGATGATTTATTTGGGCGCGCTTTATCTTTTAACGTAAACTTAATTGCTGAACGTGCGGAATATGGGAAAGTTATGGATGCTGCTTTGGAGTTTTATCGAGAATTAACAGCGGAATAGAGGGCTACGATTCTATATAAGCGCGTAATTCGCGGTAGATACCCTTACTACGCAAGCGGCTGAGCGCTTGTGCTTCGATTTGACGAACGCGTTCACGCGTCACACCCATTTTGCGACCTACTTCGTTCAGGGTTAAAATCTCTCCATCAATCAATCCATAACGCAGCTGGAGAATGCGAGCTTCTCGAGGTGGTAATAGGTCCAACATGCTTGCCAGATGTTCCCGAAGCAAGTTGAAGGTTGCTGATTCATCGGGTGGCGTAGAATCGCTGTCTTCGATGAAATCTCCCAAGACGTCCTCTTCTTCATCGCCAATCGGCAACTGGAGCGATAGTGGGCGTCGAGAGACTTTGATCATGTTCTCTACTTTCTTAGGTGGGACATCCAACTCAAGAGCCAATTCATCTACTGTTGGGTCGCGACTTAATTGTTGTTTAAGCTTATGTTGTGCGCGCAGCATTTTACTGATTTGATCGCCCATATGAACAGGCACGCGTATTGTCCGACTTTGATCCGCTAAAGCTCGGGTTACGGCTTGTCGTATCCACCATGTGGCGTACGTGCTGAATTTAAAACCTCGGTGGTAATCAAATTTCTTAGCAGCCCGCATTAGTCCTATGTTGCCTTCCTGGATGAGATCCAGGAATGGCACACCCCGTCCCATATATTTCTTAGCGACGCTGATAACCAGGCGAGAATTAGCGATAATTAAATGTTCTCTTGCCTCCCACCCGTTCTCAATCAAGGAGCGTAGTTCTCTCTGCCTGGTTTTACTTACATTTCCTTTTGCCAGTTCCTCGCGCGAATATCGCCCCACTTCGATTCTTTGTGCTAACACCTTTTCTTCCCAAGCTTTCAACAAGGGAACACGTGTGGCTTCTTTCATGTAAAGCCCTATCGTGTCATCGATATCGACGTTGGCCAGAAAATCGTTCTCGTCCTGCTCTCCCTTGTTATCTGTTCCATCCTCGCTGCTTTCCCTCTTTCCGACTTCGATTTCTTCTGCAATTGGAATACCAGCACAGATAAGAGCCTCGAATGCATCTTCGATCTGATCGATTTCGGTTTCAGCTCGAGGAAAGAATTTGACTATATCATCTATAGTAATGAAACCTTGCTTTCTTCCAAACTTAACTAAGCGGGTAAGAGCTGTGGGATCGTCTTTCTCTTCTGCCAGAACTTCTATCAAACGTTCGTCAACAATTTTGCTCATATTGATTTATCTGGTTTTAAGCCTTTTAATTGAAAACAATGGAGAAGGTATCTGAATTACCCATTATATCATTTATGGATAAAAAAATCAAGTATAATAGAAACTTTGTTCGGTTATCGCATAAATTTATGATATTTGTTATCGATGTCCCAAAATTATTTTTATTTATTTTTGGCATCAAGCCAAGTAAGTAATCTCAACTATAAAGAGCGGCGCCTGTTTTTATAACAGGCGCCGCTCTTTTCTCAGTTCTGGAATTTATTAATTATGAATAGCGTGTCCATCAACATCGTGCGCCGCCTCCATAATTACCTCGCTCAGTGTTGGATGGGCATGTAAATTGCGAGCAATTTCAATCGCCGTGAGTTCCATCATTTGGGAAAGAGTTAATTCTGGCAGCAATTCGGTGACCTCGGGACCTATCATGTGAGCGCCGAGTATTTCACCATACTTGGCATCGCTGACAATTTTTACCCAACCCCGGCTTTCACCTAACCCAAGGGCTTTCCCGTTTGCCTGGAAGGGGAAGCGACCAACGGAGACATCATAACCAAGTTCTTTCGCCTGAGATTCAGTAAATCCGAAAGATGCTATCTGAGGTTGGCAGTAGGTTGCCCGGGGTAGCATCTCATAATTCAAACTAGTCGTTTCGACCCCGGCAATATTCTCGGCACAAATTGTTCCTTGAGCTGACCCGACGTGCGCCAGCATCAATTTGGCGGTGACATCCCCAATAGCCCATATACCGGGAACGTTGGTTGACATACGTTCATCAATTTCGATCGCGCCACCATCGGAAATATCTACTCCCATCTTTTCTAGTCCCAGATTTTTACTGTTTGGAGTGAATCCTATTGAAATCAAAGCTTGTTCGGCTTCGAGTGTTTCCTTACCTTTGTCGTCTGATACTAAGACTTTCACGCCTTCATCGGTTGCTTCAATAGACTCGACACTGTGGCTGGTTAGGACGTTAATTTTACGTTTTTTAAATTCTTTTGTCAGCTCGGTGGCTACTTCTTCATCCTCGAGAGGTACAAGACCTGGCAGCATTTCGACAATAGTGACCTCAACGCCGTAAGAATTCCATATTGTGGCGAATTCGACACCGATAGCTCCTGCACCGATTATGATAACTGACTCAGGCAGTTTTTCTTGTGTAATGGCTTCTAAATACGAGACGACTTTCTCCCCATCCATCTCCCAGCCGGGAGGTAGAATGGTGGAAGCTCCAGAGGCGACTACGATATTCTTTGTTTTAAGTTCAGATACTGAGCCATTTTCGTCTGTAATTGTGACGGTGTCTCTAGCGGTAATACCGGCGCTTCCCATATGAACATCAATTTTGTTCTTCTTCAAGAGAAAGCTGACGCCCTTTGTTAAACGGTTGGAAACCTTGCGACTGCGTTTGACGGCTGCGCTGAAATCTAACTCCAGGTTTTCAAACTTAAAGCCAAATTCTCTACCCCGAGTCCGCAGGATATGAGCTATTTCGGCATTTTTAAGCAGTGCTTTTGAGGGGATGCAACCTACATTCAGGCATACACCACCCAGCCACTTTTTCTCTACAATTGCGGTTTTCAAGCCAAGCTGTGAAGCACGGATGGCGCATACATAACCAGCAGGTCCAGCGCCAATAACAACGACGTCGTAGTCACTCATTTTGTTCTCCTCTGTTTTTGGGGTGTTTGGAAATACGTTTTAACGATCATTTCAAATTAGCCTGTATTCATGATGAATTATCTGCAGATGTTACCACCTCATACATACCGCATCCATAACAAGATGCCATCCAGTGGATTATCCAATTTTATTTGTGTGTTGCTAATCGCAATAATTGCACCGGTCATATCAGGGGTTTTGAGGGTTATCGCGACCACTATTGGATAACTGATGTTCCAATATCTCAGAGATGTCCATAACTTCAATTTGGTCGCCAATACCTTTTGATCTGATCGCATCATCGAACATCAAGAGGCAATATGGACATGCTGTTGCGACAACATCGGATTGCACCTGCAGAGCATCATTCAGACGCTGGTGGTTAATACGTGTGTCGGCTTCGGTCTCTAACCACATTTGTCCACCGCCTCCACCGCAGCAAAAGCTATTCTCAGTATTGGGTGTCATTTCAACAATCTTTATATGAGCATCTGATAGCAACTTGCGGGGTTGTGAGTAGATCTGATTGTATCGTCCTATATAGCAGGGGTCGTGGTATGTGAATATTGGATTTTTACCGTTCCCGTCATGAGAATTAATCTCAAGATGTAAGGACAGCTCATTAAGATATTCTGAATAATGTTGGACGCGGAAGTTGCCACCGAGCTGTGGATATTCGTTTTTAAGGGTATTGAAACAATGGGGGCATTGAGTGACTATTCGGTTGAATTTAACCTGATTGAAGATATCAATATTTTGCTCCGCAAAAACCTGGAAGAGGTATTCGTGACCAAGGCGTCGTGCTGTATCGCCACAGCAAGTCTCATCCAAACCTAAAATGGCGAAATCAACGTCTACCATCTGCAATAACCGGATAAATGATTTGGTGACTTTCTTATTACGGTCATCGAAGGCAGCCGCACAACCCAGGTAAAGTAAGACGTCTGTCTCCTCGCCTGGATTGAGTACGCGTATGCCTAATCCTTCTGCCCATGCAACTCGCTGTTCTGGTGGCATGCCCCATGGATTGCCTTGTCGTTCAAAATTGCGTAGAGTATCAGCAATGGATTTCGGAAGTTTACCGGTAGATAATGTCTGGTATCTGCGTAAATCAATGACATCGTCCACTGGATTGATGAAGACAGGGCAGCGGTATATACATGCACCGCAAGTTGTGCATGACCATGTTTGATCTTCAGGAATGGTATTACCTATCAATTCCGCATTTGAATTTTCATCCGAATAAACCAAGGAGGAATCCATTGCCTCACGCAGCGATCGGAGAATGGCGCGTGGTGTAAAGGTCATCCCGCTAATCGTGGCGGGACATACCTCTTCGCACCTACCACACTGGGTGCAAGCGTCAAATGAGAGCAATTGATAGGAATTGAATTCGCTTACTTTCCCGACACCAAGGATTTCAGTTTCTTCGATATCATCAATTTTTTCCAACGTGCCTTCTTTGCGGCGTGGGTAGAGGAGGATATTCAGCGGGGCTGTAAACAGGTGACGCATCTTTGTGAACGGTATGCTGGCTAATAGCAGTAAGGCGATCGTTGCATGAAACCAAACCAGGGAATCGCGCAGCGAAAACGCCATTTCCGGTGATACGCCCATATTCCGTAGTACCCCCGCATACATATTTCCGATGGGTGACCATACCGCCCAGGGTGGGCTTGCTGCGATCAAACGAGTCGCTTCAACAGTAAATCCAATAATTGGAATGATCCCCAGAATAACGAGTGCGTAATAATCATCCCATTCAGTTTCGAGAGCCTTTGGTCTCAGAACTATTCGGCGGAAGGCAGCCATCGCCACACCGATTAAAATAGCCAGCCCTGCCAGGTCCATCGCCAGTTCATAAACCAGATACCAGGTGCCGCGTGGGAAGGGCAATTCTAAGTATGGGATGAACAGGTCCATTTGCTGTAAATTTATGGCTGTTCCGATCACCTGGATGGTTACTCCCCAGAATATGAGCGCATGCATAATCCCGGGGTAGATCTTTTGATAAATGCGTACCTGCCCGATGGCGTAAACAAATAGATCGCGGAGGCGAGGAAGAACCTGGGGGAGTGTGCGTCGTAAATCTGTCCAACGCGGGGATGATTTATCCTGGGTTTCTAAAGTGTTGGTGTCTGTTGTCATCCTAGACCTCCAACAAAGATTTGCCCGTCAACGACTTCTACGGGAAACGATTCCAGTGGGGTGGGTGGAGGACCTGAAATAACTGAGCCGTCGTAAGGATCGAAATAGCCATCGTGGCAGGGACATTCAATTTCACCCAAGTCGGGATTCCACTTAACGATGCAAGCGAAATGGGTGCAAACTGCTGAGTACGCTCGCAGACCTTCCGGAGTGTTGATGACCAGAGCAGGATATCGACCAAAACGAATTGTTATGCTGGAATTAACGGGAAGTTCATCTGCTCGACCTGCTGAAACCGGTTCGGAAGGTGTCTCCTCCAGATTCGTTGGGTAGAAGAACGCCACAATTGGGGCGAAAACAACTGCCAGTCCAGTGGCAGCTAACCCTACCTTGACCAGGTGTAAAAAATTGCGCCGGGCTATTTTGTCCATATTTAACTGACCTCTCCCCAAATCGTTAAAGAAATTGAGATGACCAATAAAAATAACACTGTAAAAAACCTGATGCGTTGGGATTTTTTAGATTTGTCGGGTTTACTATCAATGAACGGTAATAAGGTTAACAGGATTAAGGCGATTACAGGTCCAACTGCGCCGGCGCTCTTGGGAATAAATTTAATCAATTGGTATAAGGCAAGAAAATACCATTCCGGCTTTACGTGTGCTGGGGTATCCATTGGGTCCGCCGGATCACCAATCCCGACAGGCAAGAACATTCCAATCAATCCAATGATGATGATTATGACGAGCAAACCAACTGCGACCCAAAATTCTGTCAGGACATGATCGGGATAAAAAGGAATGGTATCATCTTTGTTTGGATTATCAGCAGACATTTGCGTTTCTCCTCATGTTATAAGGGCTTGGCAACTCCTTGACGGCGAACCATCAGAAAGTGGGCGCCCATCATCATCAGGGTAATTCCAGGAAGTACAATAGCGTGCAAGGCGTAAAACCGACTGAGCGTGAGTGCGGAAATGTCCCAACCTACGCGCAGAAAAACGAGTGCCAGATCACCTATGATAGGGATGCTGCCGGCGATTTCAGATCCAACCGTTGTTGCCCAGTATGCTCGTTGATCCCATGGCAGTAAGTAGCCTGTAAATCCAAACGCCAGTGTAATCAAACCCAGCGCCACACCGCTCATCCAATTTAATTCGCGTGGCGGCTTATAGGCTCCCATGATGAAAACCCGCAGCATGTGTGCGATGCACATTACAATCATACCGTTTGCAGCCCAGTGATGTATCATGCGGATTGCAGCTCCAAGATATACCTGGTTTTCAATGTATTGAATGCTTGTATACGCCGCTTCTGGAGTGGGCTTGTAATAAAAAGCCAGCATTGTTCCAGTCGCCGCCTGTATGATAAATAAAAAGGCGGTGATACCCCCCAAACAGTACATCCACCTAGTTGCATACCTTGGAACTGGTTTGTTCAATATCTTCGAGAGCGGTTCGGAAATCTGATATCGTTCATCAACCCATTCTGCTGAACGAACCGTGATGGGCTTCCATGGCTTCCGTTTCGTCCAAACGCTGGCGCTGCGATATATTCCAAAAGCGAAAATGAACCCTGCCGTTCCTAATAATGTCCAACGGGCGAGAGGTGTCCACAATCCCGTATTCTCACCAGAGATATGACAATGCAGGCATGGATCTTTAGCAGGTGGAGGAGTGATAGCACTCTCCAGATCTTCGGCCTGATTTATTACTGCAGCTTTCAAGACCGATAAATTGGAGGTAGCTGTAATTGGCTCTATCCCGGTTCGTTCATTTGATAAAGAAATTGCTTGAACATGGGTGGTAATAAAAGCTAATATCCCGCAAAACGCGAATACTATGGTTGTTGGGACGATATATCGCCGGAACACGTTTATCATAGTCAACCTCAATTTGGTTTTTGATAGAACATGGCGAACAAGTTTCGTGAAATATATCACATTTATTATAATGTAACCAAATGAGAATATGCAACATCGTTCTAAATAAATATCGTTCTGTTGAAAAATATAAACCGTGATATTATCAGATTTAGATATTCTGGGAGTCTCAAAAAAACCACGGTGAATCTAAAAACTTTAACCAGAACTGTACCCCTGGTTTTGATCGGAATTTGTGTATCCGCATTTGGTCTGCTGATCTTTCGCCTGGGGTTTTATCAAGACGATTGGCACCATGTGTACTATGGTTTTTCGCGTGGATTACCCAGTTTGTGGGAATTATTTCTATTTGATAACCGACCTTTTGCTTCTATTGTTTATTATATTGGATTTTCAATTTTAGGTTTTAAACCCCTGCATTGGCATATCCTTGCCCTCTTGCTGCGGACGTTTACCGTATTATTTGTATGGTTGACATTTTGTGATATCTGGCCTCATCATAAACGTGAGGCAACCTGGGCGAGTATTCTGTTTGCAGTTTACCCATTTTTTAAACTTCAGCCATTAGCCGTGAGCTATACGATCCATTGGCTGGGTTACTTGTTGTATACAATATCAATCTGGGCGATGGTTCAATCTATTCGTAAGTCGCATGGGTTTTGGTTGTATACAATGCTTTCGTTGTTAACCAGCGGTCTGCATTTGATCGTTATCGAATATTTTGCCGGGATTGAACTGATTCGACCTTTTATCATATGGCTGCTTTTACCAGATGAAGGTGCTTCATTCAAGAAGCGTTTCCGAAAGGTCATCAAATTATGGACGCCATATCTGCTGGTTTACATCGCTTTTGTTATCTACCGTGTTTTCTTTATACCCAGACCAGCATCAGGATATGACCGCAATGCACCCGGATTGATTTTTGCGCTTATAGAGGAACCGATAAGCGCTTCATTCATGCTTTTTGAAGCCATTTTGAAAGATTTAACGTCGATCCTGTACTCGGCGTGGAATAATGCGATAACCCCAGAACTATTTGAGATCACAAAGCCAGCCAATCTTATATCGATTTTTATAGCAATCTTAATTAGCGTCGCGCTGTTCTTCTATCTTCGCAACCTGAAGTTTGAAGGTGATAGCGACTTTGATGAGAATAAATGGATTAAGTCTGCTTTTATGATGGGGATATTATTAACCCTCTTTGGTCCAATACCTGGCTGGGTGACGACCCAATTTATTACGTTAAAAAATCCACTGTGGAGTAATCGTTTTGGAATGGCGTCCATGATAGGCGCGAGCCTGGTGGTTGTAGCCTTGCTTGAAGTCCTAATCAAAAATAAAACCTACCGGATGATTATATTATGTTCTCTAGTTGGGTTTTCGATAAGCTTCCATCTTCTAAATTCCAATAACTATCGCTGGTTATGGGTTAAACAAACCAATTTCTATCACCAATTGTACTGGAGAGCGCCTTACATCGAACCAAAGACTGCGATCCTTTCCGATGGTGAAATCTTTCCGCGCATGGGCGATTATCCAACCGCTTTCGCCCTGAGTACGCTCTACCCGAAACTGGATGACACGCGCGAATTAAATTACTGGTTCTTCAGGCTCTATAAACATTTCAATGATAAACGCGATGATCTCATTAGCGGAATTCAGATTAAGGATTCTCAATATTCTTCCCATTTTTCAGGCTCAAGCCTAGAAAGCCTGGTAATCCTATATGAGCCGGAGGACAACCAATGTCTGTGGGTATTGAGACCGGAAGATCAGGAATATCGTGCCTTGCCGGAGATCACGCGTGAAATTGCAGCCATATCGAATCTGGATCGAATAAAGATTGATTCTCCTTTCGAACGTTCGATCCCTATTCAAATCTTTGGAGACGAAAACAAAGAAACCTGGTGTTATTTCTACCAAAAGGGCGACCTTGCGCGCCAGTTTCAAGACTGGGAGCAGGTAGTCCGACTGTGGGATAAGGCTTCTTCGAAAGATTTACGACCAGAGAACAGCTTTGAATACCTGCCGTTTATCGAAGGATTTGCGCGTACCGGAGAGTGGAAGACTGCTGAGATGATGACCTATCAGGCGAAACGATTAGCACGTGGGATAACACCGAGTTTATGCTCGACTTGGGAGCGAATCGAAGATGAAACCCAATCCGATGAATCAAGAGATATGATATTAATGGACATTATAAATAAGTTGGGATGCCAATAAGAAGGAAAGCGACCTTTTATTATTTGTCGAAATATTCAAGGGCGGCAATCACGGCTGGATCTGTATCTAATAAGACTTCATCCCAGTAAGAGATAATTGTTTGGTCGGGGATGATCCCAGAAATTTCCCAATCTTGTTGTGGATGGTTCAATGGTCGGAAAGTTTCTTGGGCAATCCAAGCTCGAGACCCATCTGTGAAGTCGAATACATGCAAGACTTCCACATTTCCATCAGTTTGTTCGCCGATCAAATATGCTCTCCCAATGTCCTGTAAAATACCAGCGAACACTTCTCCAAAACTCACTGTATCACGACCAATAAGTACGACCAATGGAATTTCTTGGGACCCATAAACATTTTCCCCATTCACACTGAGAGGTCGTTCATTTTCTCGATCTATAAAATGCCCCAATATTCCGCTTGTGAAGTAAGCAATTGAATTTATGAACACGTCACTACCACCACCTCGGTTCTGACGATTGTCAATTATTAGACCATCTAGCGGTTGGTTGGATGTCAGTTCAATAAGCGCCGCTTTGATTTGTTCATCAATGTTATTGTTAGTGAAAGTAGGTATAAGAACGTAGCCAATTTGATTGCCGTTCTGAGTGGTTAGGATTGTATTTGGGATAGGGATCGATCCGGTGATGAGGCTTCGAACGATATTTACATAACGGGGTTCACCGCCAGGAGATTGAACGGTCAATACAGCCTGCGATCCTTCAATACCGCGCAGCAAATCGTATCTGATACCGGTTTCATCGATGATCGCATGACCGTCGATCTCTAAGATGTTATCATGGGACTGCAGTCCAGCTTTTTCTGCAGGACCTCCCGGAAAGGTAAGAATTATGGTGATGTAATCTCGTTCGGGGAGGGCGGTGCTTAGAATACCAATTCCAATGTAGTCATACCCGCTTTCGGTTTCGATGTCCATGGCTGTGACTTGCTCGGGATTGAAGAATTTTGAGTGTTCATCGCCCAGTTTGGAAATCATCTCATCCATTGCCAAGTAGAATTCATCATCATTCAAACCAGATTCGATCCTATGGCGATATGAATTATAGATCGCATACCAATCTACCCCGTTAAAATCACGATAGAGGTAATTCTCGTTCACGGTGTTCCAGATTTCATCAAAAACCTGCAGGTGGTGAGGTGAAGGAGTTGGTCTTTTAGTAGGAGTCGCTGTGAGGGTGGGAGAAGGTGATGGTGAAGTTGTGAATGTGAAAGTAGGAGAGGGGGAGATTGAATAAGTGGGCGTAAGTGAAACCGGGACGCTGGACGATTTGTCTAAAGCGTTAAGGGAGGTTGTTGGTGAATTTGATTGTATGGAAGTCGATTGCCAGATTTTAGAAGTTGACTGGCAGGTCAAGGCAGAAATTATTAATAATAGAACTGCGAAACGGGACCGAAGGCTCATAGGTGTTTAAGCGGAGTGTAAAATAAATCTAGTACCCTCCTGAAGAGTACAAACTTGGATCCGTGGGCGTTTGACCGGAAGGATCCCAAACGTAAACGGGATCACCAATGTTTGCCCAATTAAAGATCCAATGCGCGTCACCGACAGTCATGTTTACGCATCCATGTGATTGTGAGAACCCCATTTTTGTGCGCCAATATGCGCCGTGAAGAGCCCGCGCTTGATCGAAGTACATTGTCCAGGGCACGTCTTCCAGGTAATAGCCGCCACCACCGTCGGCTTCAAACGCACCCCGCATTGGTGTTTTCTCAAGTTTTTCGTAGATTGGAAACAAACCTGGCTGCGTCCAAAAAGGTTCTGAACCACTTGCAATGACAGTTGCGAAAACTAATTGGCGTTGGTCGTATACGGCTATTGTCTGCTGGTCTAAATTTATGGCAATCCAACGATCGCCGGTCACACCTTCGGGCGGTATTGTGTCAGGGGTCATGCGTGCCACTACTTTTTCGGGCAGCCACTCATCCGGACCAACCATGTACCAGTCCGAATCATCTACGGTTGTGACATCATAAATTTGAACAACTTCATATTCGGTTAGCAAGTGACCACTGAGGTCATCAATCTGGTAACCTGGGGTGCGCTTTGTTTCTACGGGAGTTGCGTTGAGAAATGTTAGTATCCAGCCAAATGAATTGTTGGGGGTCCGGTTGAACGTTAATCCCTGGAATCTGGGAAGGACACCAATCCGGGACACATCGGCTGCGGTCATCCATCCTCGACCTGTATAGTAAAATCGCCCGCCGTCAACCTCTTCTGACCGGTCGTAGGAGATATAAGCGAAACTGGCATTTATTCTTTCCGAAGCGAATTTCTTTTTCTTCTCCAGGGCGACTTCGACTGACGGGTAAATAGGAGCATTCTCGGTTTTAACTTCCCCGTATTTTATATCCATTTGTGCCAGGGACAGGTCTGCTTGGCTCGCTGGTAGTGGGGTCAACGGGAATGTGAT
>SDBT01006540.1_pt1 | contig 19313 bp, 51 predicted proteins | sample 2277101 | NCBI WGS metagenome assembly SDBT01 (sample SAMN10404973, study PRJNA504765) | marine sediment metagenome | isolation source: marine sediment core GS10_PC15, 103 cmbsf | place: Arctic Ocean: Southern Knipovich Ridge | collected 2010 | reverse complement strand
ACACATGGTGGATACATCTGATTTTCTGATTGCAAATCTGCTTCCTGATATCCCTACCTGCGGAACTTGGGAAGAGATTACAACAGCCAATCGAGCTAAGCGGCCAATCATTGTTCGCTGCGAAAAAAAGAAAGCTCCGATTTGGTTATTCTGGATGATACCACATCGATACATTATGGATACCTGGGATGAAGTCAGACAATACTTACAAGGAGTAAATGATGGCACAATCACAGACGCCCGGCGGTGGCTCTTCCCCGACTACACCAAAATTGCGCCGCCACTGTATCGAGACAGCCTTCGACATGGCTTTAACGTTAGCGGGCCTCGAACCGGTAGATTTAAGGGTTGACCCAAACACGGTTATATTTCCCGATGTACCCTTTCCCGGTAACTTACGCGGTTACCATGTCCAAGAATTTATTTATGCTTGTTTCGCTAAGGGTATCGACGTAATACCTATAGAACCAATGCCAACACTTTCGCCGGATTTTGTACACACCCACACGATACACATGGTTGATGAATTTGAGGCTATAATCAAATCGACAACTGGCGTACTGACTGGTATCGGAAAAGATTTCGGTCACGCCGTTGCCAATCATAGAGGAGTAATTTACGATGGTCACGGGGTATACTTATACGAGCAATGTGAAATCAATAGTTTCCGCCCAATGACTTATCTGATATTAAAATCAATTTTGTCTGATTGATAAAATCAATCCACTTGACAATTACTCTGGGCATGGTATAATAGAGTAGAAGACCGAAGGCTCAATTGATTTTATCAAATACACAAAATTGATTTTAGTATCAAAAGGAGGAAAATGATGTGAAATATCTTTTTGAATACTTTCAAACGATAGTGTACACTTTTATTAGTCTCCCGATATTAGTGCTAGTTTTCCTGTGTATGCTGTTTCCGATCATTTTTCTAATTCGGTTGATCTTCAATGCGTGGTAGACATTTCGATCACCCCCTCTGGCCGATAAAATTTAATGGACCGGACGATGATCCGCGAACCTGGATACGTTTAGCCTTAACCATTGTTAGCTATTATGTTGGCAAAGTCAAAATCGACTCTGACGAATTAGTTAGCGCAGCTCTTGAAGGGGTGATGAACGCATGTAAACGAGACAACGTCCTTGTTATGTCGGCGTATGTATCTCGGTGCATACACACATCGATTGCACAATCAATAACTGAATCGAGCGTAATCCGTATACCACACCGCACCTACACCTATAGTGGGACAAAGCCGCCGCGACAAGTACATTTACTTGATGTTAGGATACCTTCTAACGAAAATCACGATCTTTATGAAGAAATTCTCCACTGTTGTGAGAATGAAACTGAGCGTGAAATCGTCCGATTGCGTTCAATGAAAATGGTCGATGCCGAAATTGGGGAAATATTAGGTTTCTCCACACAATGGATTCACATTCTCAGAAAGAAAATTGAGGAACGCTATGAGTACCGCAGAATGGGGTAAGAAATTCCAAGATCACCTAAACAGTCCTCCCGGACCGGACACTTTGTTACGAGCTTATGGCGACCAATGTGGCGCCATGTGGATTCAGCTTGAAGAAGGCAAAGAGCCTTTCATCTATTGCCGGGTGTTCGTCCCGCAAATAGTAGGCTGCCAACTGGGCTGGTATCTGCAAGGCTTCGACGAGAAGCAACACAACGGAATGCGATGTATTTTGATGCCGAAATCAGCGTGCGAAGTCATGCGCCGAATGGACATGGAAGTTGAGAAGCATCCCATCAGAGCACTACGAGTCATCAATATCTCTACAAGCGGCAAGGCGCTGCTTTGCGAGATTGCTGAGTGGTGCGACGAAGATAAAGAGTAGGTGCTCTGTCCGGCTAGAACGTGGTGTAATGTAGCATACCCTGGCCAAGAGCCGGGGAGGTGCCAGGTTCAAGTCCCGTCGTTCTAGTTTTGATTTTACTAAAACTTTGTTTTTTTGGAGGATAGTGCTATGACTAAGCATACCTGGAGTTGTTAATATTTAACCTCACGGTCGCCGATAGTTTCTGAAAAGCCTTAGCGCAGGGCTGGAAGTACTGAGGAAAAGTGGACTGTAAATCCATGTAGTAGATTCAGTTGCCAGGCGTTAATGGAATAAGCTAATGAATCTTACAAATTGATTAGCCTAAGAAACTGGCTAGAACGTGGTGTAATTGGTAGCACTACCGGCAGGGGGATACGGGTTCGAGTCCCGTCGTTCTAGTTTTGGGTCACCGGACATACGCGCAATTGTTCGGGGTGTTTCGTCTAGTGGTTAGGACATCAATCGGTGGCTATTTGATCAATAGTCAAGATTGAAAACGGCGGTTCGATTCCGCCACGCCAGGCCCAAGTATTTCCGGCCTTTGGGCCGGAGCTAAGGGTGTGATATGCTAATCAAAAGTGGAGTACGGGGCCGCAAGCTTTTGAATCACACTACAATCTAAGGTCTCGCCCTATGCAGCATGAGAGCCACGATGCTGTCTAGAGGTAATACCAGAGTGGAATAAGTCCCGTTGATTTAGCATCAATTGGGCTTTTTTCATTAGGAGAACAACATGGAAATTGTTGCCACGACTGATCGCACAATCATTATTGAGCTTGCGATCAAAAGACATTGTCATCCCCACACCGAAGTGCAGATTATTGAAGAATGTATTGTGTTCAAGAGAGGATCAAGTATTTATGAGACTCAAGTCACTCCTGCTATGGCACGATTTATCGCCGAACCCACCGCCAAAATCATTGCATTTGAAATCGAAATCCCGGAAAGGTATATGTTCTAATGATTAGCTTATGTCAAATCAGAAGTGGACTAGGGCAAGAACATCCTGAGTGGATTGGCGAGTTTGTGCGAGATAGGACATATTCCATTGGAAACTATCTCGAAATCCTAGTCATTGACACTTTTAAGAAAATAACCACTGAGGGCAAGATGCCGGACGGTACTCCATTTTATTATGGAGAAACGCCAATTGATATTTTGTTCAGTTCAGAGCGTCATGTACTGCACGAATTTTTAAGGTTTCCCCTTCGCGTCGGCGGCAGCCTCTTAATGACTCTCCTGCCTGGAAAATACTACATTCTTACTGCGGCCAAATTATCTGATCGAGAACACACTTGGTACATGACGGAAGCAAAATGCATACCCTCACATTAACGATGGAAGAACGTCAAGCAATCGATTGGGTTGGGCATCGCTATTCAAATGGCGATGATTTGTTTGATTTACTCCAAGAATGCAACGAAGAAGAGTGGGATATTGATAGTGATATCACTTTCACATTGCCCTCCAACACTCTCGCTGAAATTGCTCAGAATGCCCGTGACGAAGACGGCGATCATCAATTTAATTTTCCCTGTTTCAGTGATGAACTAACCGATAAATTGAGGGCAGTATGCAAATTTGCGTGACACAAAAACATATTGATGATGGTTGTCGTGCCGAATGTAAGCATTGTCCAATTGCTCTTGCAATCAATGAAAAACTTAAAAAGCGCTATCGAGTTAATATAGGGCGAATAACTTTTAGCATTGAGCCAAGTCATACTTTGACACATTCTTCCTATAAATTTTCGCATCGCACACGAAAATTTATCAACGATTTTGATAACTATAGACCCGTTCAGCCTTTTAACTTCAATGCCGCTATTCCAAAGAGATACCTATGCAAATTTGCGTGACCCAAGAGGATATCCGATCCGGCAGACCTCTCAAACCGTGCCTATGTCCTGTAGCTAAAGCTATACAACGGATGTTGGGGCCGAAATACTACGTCTCAGTTTCAGATAGAATAACCATCCGCCAGCATGTCGGTTCGCAAGTGAAATGGTATCGTCCATTCTCCATGAACGTCAAGAATTTTGTCACCAAATTTGATGGCAGTAAGCATGTCGAGCCTTTTGATTTTGAAATAGATATCCCGGAGGAATACTTATGCAAATCACAGTGACGCAACAAGATATTAATTTTGGGGTACAAGGTGGGCGATGTACGTGTCCTGTAGCGGTAGCTATACGACGGATTTTAGCTGCACCATACTATGTTTTAGTCTATGGTAAAATATCATTAAGACGACCTAGCTCGCGTATCACAAAACGCATAGATATACCTGATAGTGTGAGAACTTTTGTCACTGAGTTTGACAGAGGCAACCCCGTCCAACCTTTTGATTTCGATATTGAAATCCCGGAGAAGTATCTTGCAAAACTTGAATAGACTTCAGAAATTACAAGTACAAATTAATGAATTAAAAGAAAGTCGGCTGAAACTGGCAGAAGAAAATAAAAACTTAATGAAAAGAATCGTAGAGCTTTATCATGAGAATAAAGCATTAAAATTTGAATTGACAGCCCTTAAGAACAAGAGGACACTATGGAAATTGGTGACCAAGTTTTTCGTAAAATTGATCCGATGCGGCAGGCCAAAATAGTCGTCGGTGTGAGGCGAACTCAAAATCAAACCCTGTATATGGCTATGGATATACATGACGAACTGACGTGTCATCTTCCACTTGAACTTGAAATCATTCACGGAGGTAAGGCCGAGATTCGTGAAATGGTTCCCTGTTATGGCATTGGCGATAGAGTCTATATTAGTGAGACGATGGGTTTCATAACTGCGATTGATCAAGTAGGGAGTATGATAACTTATGATGTTTCTATAAAAGGAACACCGATAAGTTATTTTGATTTTGAAATCAGCGACACGCCCGCATATGAGTCTTGAATTAGAATCAACTCAAGACCTCATCAATGAAATTGGTAAACGTCATACGACAGCGGTTGTTTTGCTGGATGGGAATACGGAAAACAAGCGGTATTTCATCGCTGGAAACTATTATTCTGCTATAGGTTTACTACACACCGCTAAGGAATATCTAACCTTAATGTGTCTTCACAACACGAGAGGACCAGATGGCTAAGTCTGAGTTTTTACAATTGGCTCAAGTGTATAAAAATCAAACCATCAATGGGTGGTTTGCAAGTGAAAAACTAGACGGCCAACGCTGCTTCTGGGACGGCGGCATTACGATTGGCTTACATGCTGATGAAGTCCCCTGGGCCAACACAGCCCGCGACGCCCGCCTCAAAACTCGACCCGTCGCAACCGGCCTTTGGAGCCGGTATGGTAAAGTTATCCATGCCCCTAAAGCTTGGCTTGCTAAGCTTCCACCCGTTCTACTTGATGGCGAGTTATATCTCGGCCGCCAATCATTCCAAGAATTGCGTAAAATCATCGCGGATCATGAACCTGGTCCGGGTTGGAAAGACGTGAGATTCATGGTTTTTGATATGCCTCCACGTGAAATTATATTCGCTGATCGCGTAATCAATAATACCAATTTCAAGAAATCATTTAATAATATTTGCTCGTGGGAGCAAAATCAATGGGACAAGAAGTTATGGATTGGTAATCTTGTACCATTTCGTACGCGATATAGTGCCATTAAAAAACTGGAAGGTATCGAAGCCCACGAGCAGATCGAGTTACCCTTACACCGTCCCGAAGATTACGTCGAAGTTCTCTTGGACCGCATCACGGACAATGGCGGCGAAGGATTGATTCTGAAATCACCAAGTAGTCTTTATCGCACATGTCGCGACCATAATCTTCTTAAGGTTAAGCCCGTCCATGACGAAGTAGGCACTGTTGTTGGTTTTGTCGCCGGTAAGCTTAGCGATAATACCCGCACTGTCGCCGGAACAGCGGACAGTAAGCTGCGAGGGCTGATTGGTTCGCTTGTGATCAAAACAACTGGTCCCAAAGGTAGTGTCACATTCAATCTTAGTGGCTTAACTGATGAGGAACGTAAGTGGGAAGAAAAATATGCCCAATGGGCGTGGGATAATCCTGGAAAAACTACCGCAGGTGCTCAAGGTAAACACTTCAAAATTGGCGATAAAGTTACTTTTCGCTATCGTGAATGGTCCGATGACGGCGTACCCAAGGAAGCGAGATTCTTCCGAAAATGAGTATTAGACTCATTCTTTTGGAAAATGGTCATGATATCGGATTTCCAGCAAGATCAGTTGTGTCAGTTGAAGAGCATGGAGGACATCGATCCGTTATTTATTTGTATAACGACAGTCAACACATTGTGAATGTGTCAAATAGTTTTGACGAGATATATGACGCTGTAGATAAGGAGTGGTAAAGTTGTTAGGGAATCAGTAAGTGGACATTGCTGTAGTGTAATCGATACTGAAAGCGTGTTACCGAATTTTCAGATGACAATTTGCGAATGTTTTTGTCTTGAAGACGCTAAGAAAATTGCGGAGGCTTTGAATGCAACTTAAGGGAGATACTTCATGCCTGACGATGACGGTATACACTGCTCCGTGGAAGTTTGGGGCGTGGACAAACCGTAGCTCATCTTGGAAATACGGTTTTGTAATCCGTCTTGGCCCATTTGGTTTTGTTATGCGGCGGGTTAAAGTACGAAAAGCTATTTTGATTTCGGAGGCACTGAATGAAGCTTAATAGCCAAGAATACAAGGTTGCATTCGCCACTCAGCATATGTTAAAATTACTTAGTTCAGGCAAATATGAAATACAAGGCGGCGAACTTTCTGTAGTCCAAATTGAAAAAATTATTCAAGCTGGCAATGAAAGTTTCATCTTTCATTTGAATGATAACACTCAAGTTGATCCAGCAGATGTTGTATGCAATGATCAGGAATTCAAATATGAGTGAGTTTCGCACAGTTAAGGGTGTTCGAGTTGAATTTTGGGATAAATCATTCCGTATTAGTCATGACGGTTTGTATAGTCCTGTATTCTGTATCGAGACATCAGTAGAAAATGTCGTCGATTTCATAAAAACAGTTCGGCGGTATCAGAGAGGTAGAGACGCTGATTTTGTCCGACTTCGGTGTGATCTATGAAAAAGCCAGAGCGACCCTTCAAAAACATTCAAGAATTCCGCAAGCATATGCTTCGATTTAATTTCGGTCTCTTTTTCAAAAAGAATCTTAAATTATTTCCCTGCGTGGAGTGTGGAGGACAGGGGCGCATCTATGATCCTAATGACGCTCCAGATATCATTGAGGGGAATAAGATGCGTAATAGGATTAAGTGTCCTATATGCGAGGGTGAGCGGACGATGTCTCCAAAGAGTTTCCGATTTGAATATGCTGTATGGATTCAAGAATGGAAAGACAAGATGGTCAAATACAAAAAGTTCCAATTGATTTTGAAATCAGCTAAAAAGAAAATCATCGCCGCTGGTTTGACAAGGGCAGAGAAGAAGGCCATTGGGCTATGAAAATTAAAGTTGAAACCGATCTAGTTAAACGAATAATCATCGAAACCGCGATCAAGGAAGAATGTATTGCTGAGGATGTTAAAGTGTCTCTCGATACAATCGTTTTTGACGAAGCTGTCATAATTGATACGCCAGCAATTGTGCGAGAATACTTGATCGGAACTAGCTTAGAGCCATTTGATTTTGATCTGGAAATACCACCAAGACTTATTCGATTACCCTTTGATGATGGCATCAAGATGCCTTCTATCGCCGAACAATTAAAGGAGTTATTAAATGAAGATTCGTGTAACGCAGAAACACATTGACGAAGGCGAACACGGCGCTTTACACGGTAGCTGTCCAGTTGGCTTAGCCCTCGCGGAAAAATTTCCTAACGCCAGAATATTAGTAACTGACGATGAGATCACAATCAATCGCCATTTCTATAAGCCCGGCGAGCCTTTCCGCATGGCCATGATGCTTGAGAAAACGGTAGGCGGCATGGTTCCATTTGATTTCAACATCAAGGTGACACGATATGATTGTTTTGTGGTTTCTTGTCGCCGGCTCTGCAATGTTCTGTATCGGCTATTTTTCCGCTATCGCGGCAAAAGCGGAATGTGATCGTGATCGGTTTGCGGCATTCGTTCCTATAATGTTTTCGACTGTGGTGGTATTGCTTTCAATCCTGTGTGCGGTACTTTACTTCAAGGAGTTATCATGAGTTGCAACGCGAAAAATCTTACAGTCGGAACCAAATTCTCTCGCACCTCTTATGGTGAGATTGTTGAGGTTATAGCGAATGGTACTTTCGTCGTTAAGAATGAAGAAGGAAAGGAGTGGCAGATTACTGGCGATATCGTTGCCGAAGAATTTTTCACACCAGATCAATATGATGATGCTTTCGAGTTAACTCGAACAGAGTTATTCGAGGAATTGCTCAAGCAACAGCGCATCGTAATGACTGTCTTCTTTACCAAAAAGCCGGATCATAAGAAGCTTGTTTTGACTGTTGAGAAACTTATGGAAGGTGATCAACCCTGTAATAAGCGAGAATTGTCCAAGATTCTCAAGGAAGCCACGACCGGCGAAGAGCGGACAATGATCGGTCGCCACTATGGCGCAATCGACGAATTTGGCCGTCTCCAGTTTGTCGATATGGAGAACAAAGGACTGCGACTCGTTGATCCGCGCACCGTTGAGTGGTTCATCGCAGGGAATATCAAGTATGTCCTTAAATGAATACAAACGTGGCCGTGTTCAAATCCACAAAAAGTTTGCAAATTAGAATATCTGTCTGATAACATTATCCAAATGACATTTGCAACGGAGCTTAGCCGTGAAACGCTCGCAAGTCTACGACGACATCAAGCGTCTAGTGAATAATGAACAAATGGAAGTTGGCGGATATATCCACTCTATTAGTGAATGTTTCAAGGAAGACCCGCCTAATATTGAGACATCTTTAATTTTAGCCACAATATGTTTCGATTGCATGTTGCAACACGGTATTGTCTCTCGTTCACTTGAACCTGACCCATATAAAAAGTTCAAAAAAGTTCACTCAATTGATCCAGTTATTGATTGTGTTAATAAGGAGCGCGATTATCAAGATCAACAATGGGATGGCCACAGTCATTCCGCCGCCGCTTATCACACAATGTTTCAACACTATTTGACTAAGACTATCGAAGCATGGACAGTCAATGATGGCGATCTGCACGCTCTTGATTTTATACGCAAATTGGCTGGAATCTCTGTCCATTGTTTGGAGGAAAACGGACGAACCGATATGGTATTAAGTTCCCATATTTTAGATTAGGCATCTTTGTTTTAGTTATGATAATTGAATTGTGTTTTATAGCTGATGCCGTAATCAGACTTTATCATATAGAACAGGAGAATTCATGTTTGGAGGAAAACAAATGAAAATTAAACAACAAACGTACAATGTTGTAGATTACGATGAATTGGATAATGTTGTACATTCAGTTTTTAAGAGCAATAATTTCTGTTTTGTAGCAGACCAAGAAGCACGAAATGATTCATGCTATAGTTTCTATGTTGATGGCAATATCGACGATGATGAATACACACAACAAGATGTCCAAAGAATACTGGACGGTAAAACGCCGAATGCGTTTGGCGCACAATTATACTTAGATTTATTGTGTATTGAAGGACATATCAAATCTGGACACTACCTCGTCAAAGTAGGTTGGTAACGTGAAAAATCTCACTATGATAGCGGGTATTGCTATAATGGTAATAGGTACTACCATGATGGTAATAGGTTTAATTTCATTTAATGTACCTACGCCTCCAACAGAAGTTACCATTTACTATAACGGAGATTTTGCGTTACGGGTAAATGAAGAATTGGTATATACTTCAGAAATGGAATGTAGATTGACTCACTGGGCAAGATTTAGTATTGATGAGAATGGAAAATGTTTTGTAATTACTCCGTAGGAAAACTCATGAAAGACCTTGCCTCACCGCTACTTGTAGGACTCGCAATTGGCCTATTTATACTCGGTATAGGATTTTTGTATAGCAATGATGAAGATGCGGAACCAGAACCGATGCCATCGACATCGACAAATGTCCAGATTTATTATCAAGGAGAGCGGGATACAATCTATATTTTGAAACGACCTATTATCAAAATTGATTTTGGTATCACTGAGTTTGGAGTAACTGTCCTAAAGAATGACAAATTGGAAAAGCAAACATGGATAATCACACTGGAAAAGAAACAAAATCATTCATACCCAGAACTTGGAGAACAAGATGATTAACGCAGTGAAATGTGTATTTTTTATGTTTGTAGGAGGTATGTTTTTCACACATGCTTATACTGACTTTGAACGAGCAATTCAGTTTCAGGGTATATATGAGGTATCGTTTGAATTATTTCGTTTTGGATGTGTCGAAATTGCAGTAGGTTACTTTTGTATAGAAAAAGCTTATGGATGAAGAAGACTATATAATAGGTATACTGGTTATAGGTGCGATCTTGGCTGCGGTACTTGTCACGTTAATTGAAACCTTGAGGTGATAAAATGATTCATGCCCTTCTTTTGGTAAGCTTAACTATCCCCATGGCCGCGACAACAAAACCGCAACCTCAACGATACCAGTTTCGCGGGACAGACACTCCAGTACGCAAAACAAAACCGCAACCTCAACGATACCAGTTTCGCGGGACAGACACTCCAGTACGCAAAACAAAAGAGCGAAAAATGGTTGAACGTAAGCAGGCTCAGAAACGCGAATACGCGGCGGCAAGACAGCGAATAGCGACTCGCGCTCAGGTCACGCGGAGTCGAGCCGTGCGAAGTAGTAGCGGTCGCAGTAAGGGTGGTCGCAGTGGCGGTGGTGGTAGTCGAGGTGGAGGTGGCCGATGAATATAATTATCATTCTGATGATGGTAATAGTTAATGTTCTTTTCGCATTATTTGGTTTTGTAGGACTGCGTACACCGAGTAAAGATGATGATCCTAAAGAAGCCTGGTTCATATTGACATGCGTATCAGTATTTAATATATTTGGTCATTTTATTCTGGAAGTTATAAAGGTAGTGTCATGACAACATTTTACAGCATTGATCCGAACGGCAATTTTGAGCATATTGACGCTCTCGATACCGGAAAAGGGTATTACGAATGTCACGGTATACGTATTTGCGAACACACGTGGAAGCCTTCAAAATGGATTGCTTGGCGAGATTACCGCGATGTAATGATTACAAAATCACAAGCATGTGTCAAACAAATGGGAGTCTATATGAAGGAAGTGGACAAGGCTCAGGAGGAAATAAATGCGTTATCTTAAATATGTCACGCTAATTGGCATATTGACCATAGTGATTGCAGGTATAGCGACTAAAGAAGGTAGTTACTTTATAGTAGCCGGAGTTTTCATCGCAGTTTGGCTATTCCAACAAGGAATGCAATGAGGCAACCTAAGTACCTCTCCCCGACGAGCTTAAAGCTCTGGGAACGCGACCAGGAAGAATTCTACATCACGTACTTATCCGAAATAAGACTGCCACGTCCGCCACAAACACAGCCAATGAGTGTCGGAAGTGCTTTCGACGCGAGGGCTAAGAGTTTCCTCTACGGTAAGCTGGTGGGCGAGAATGAGAAATATGAGTTTCAGTCACTTTTCGAGAGCCAGGTAGAACCACATAACCGGGATTGGGCGCTTGGAGCCGGAGAGGATGCCTTCAAAGCGTACAAACTTTCCGGTGCTTTAGGCGATCTCATGATCGAACTTGAGACCGCGACCACGACACCGCGATTTGAGTTTGATGTCAGAGCGACGATAGCCGGCGTGCCCATTCTTGGCAAGCCTGATATTTACTTCATCGGAGAAGGCATCAGAGTCATCTTGGACTGGAAGGTAACGGGCTTCTGCGCCGTTTCAAAGAAGTCGCCGACGAAATGCTATATCAACGTTCGGGATGGATTTACTGTCCCGCATAAAGCGTCCCGTAACCGCGGACCGCACAAGGATGTGTTTATCGAGAATTTCAATGGTATTCGCATCAATAGTCGCCACAAAATGGAGGAAATCAACGATGCTTGGGCATTACAGTGTACGCTGTACGCTTGGGCACTTGGCGAAGAGCCAGGCTCGGAGCAACTCGTAATCGGCATTGATGAGCTTTGTGGCCCGCGCGGCGAACAGCGGATCGCGAGCCATCGTAACAAGGTCGGATATGAATATCAAATGATATTGATTGATAGAATAAAGGCCGCTTGGGCCGGTATCAAAGCCACGGGACCGCGGCCTGATCTTGATGAACGTATTGCAGCAATTGCCGATGCCGGCGAGTTAGGAGACCTTATCAATGAGTACCGAAACCGTTAAGTGTGCAACTTGTATTCGTTATAAGTCAATATCATATTCAGACATGGAGGAATTGTCTGTACTATGTAATATGGTGCCGGCGGGCAGCAATTTGGAATTATTAAATCACTGTTTGTGCGGCCATCCTTACCTGGCTACAGCGCACGAAGATTATGAACGCTGGAATTATGGGAAAGAAGACGGAGAAACAGACGCGGAACGCGCAGAGCGGACAGGATATCCTACTCTACAGGAATGGTATAGTGGACGCAGCGGATAGTATCATGCGGCCACGGACGAATCTTGATAATGTAATCCCTATCTTTTCGGGTTTGTGTTGGGTTTGTTTGGTGGGGAAAAATACCGCCGGATACTGGGTCTGGGAAGATCAAATAGACTACCTAGAACTAAAAGAATTCTTCGTGAAACCTCTCTACCGTCGTCAAGGCTTTGGCACGGAAATGTGGAATAGGTTTCGTGGAATGCATGATAAGCCTATTTCAATAGTTCTTGAGCCGTACAATATTGATGGGCAACTATTCTTCAAATCTGTAGGAGCACGCTGTGTCACATTCGCCGACGACCGATACATATTCAGTCATCGTCTTTAAGCCAGATCGGCAATTAATGTGGGGATCACTTCTCTGTGAGTGGTCTATACTGTTTCCCATCACTGATATCAAAATCATTCATTCAAGTGATGGACGTTGGATTGAACATTATGCTCTACATGTAGGTAAAGATTTTTACCTTAATCTTGTTGATTTTATGACGGAAGGATACTCCCTTCGTTTTAGAGCATGGGGCGATGTTGATAAAATACGCGCTTTCGCTCTTTTAACCCGTAAACGTGGTTATTGTGAGGGCCCGGATAATATTATCCACGCATCAGAGAACTGGATCGAAGCCCAAAGAGAGTGGAAGGTGTGGAGTGAAAATTAAATTTACAGGACAAAGTCTAATTGATCTAGGAAGATTGGGGATTGAAAATCTAGAAGTCTCAAAGAATCATTTAGTTATTAGTCGATTAAGTGGGCTTATTCAATATAATCGAATGGATGATGGAAGACGGCGGGTTACGACTGGTCCATGGACATCACATGAACTAGGCATTCTTGATGAGGTGTGGAATGATATATCAAGGTGAGGAAGTTAAGTACGCGGACCCGCGATGGAATGGCAAGACTTGGGTCTTGAGAACAGATGATTTTGGCGCTACGCTATCGATCAAGAGCAAGCGACCAATTAAGGTGCGTACGGTTAGGCGACATCTTCAAGGCAGCGGGTTACATTTCAAGAGTCTAAAACCTGGTGAAATGGATCGCGAAATCATTGATAATCAAGTCGTCGATGTTCACTGTTGGGAAGCAGTCCTAAGGGAACCGGTTCCGGCCCCGGATTACTGTACAGCGGAGATAACACTATGAATCCTCCATTAATAGGATTTCTTATAGGATTCCTTATAGGCGTGATAATCATGTTATTTATCTTACGTAAAATGCGATGGTTCTAATTATATGTGTATTAACTATGCTAATAATTTTATACTTTGGAATACGAAAAGTGTATCGCTGTCCATGGTGTAAGACGTGGTGGGGACATAAAACGAATTTTCATTTAACCCAATGTCGCAACTGCAAGGACTGGTTCTGATGAAACGCTATCCGGTATTTCGCTGGGAAATGTGGTCGGTCAATAGTGGTGGTTGGAACGATTTTATTGAATCAACTGAACAGATGTCTGAAGCTAAGGTTCTTGCCACTACGTTTGAATCAAATTATACATATAATAAAAAATGGCATATTGTTGATTCCAAAACCTGGGAAATTGTTGATCGAGGTGCTTTCGATTCTAGTCAAAAACCTTTAGGATGGGGTGGTAAATGTATATAAACACTAGAGTAGGTGAGATTTCTATCAATAATTACCATAGTAAACGAATTGAATTGACTTTTCCCCATTGGATAAGCGTATCATTGTTACCGGCACAAGCAATCAAAGTTGCTCATCGATTGCAAAATCCGTTGATAGATGCCTGGGTTGATTTCGCTGATCCTAATCCAAAAGGGCCTCAAGGTGAGCTTCGACCGATATGGGACGTGATGACCGTCAAACATGGCAATGGTGTTCATACAGCTTGGGTAGGTCTTCAAGGAAGTAAATTGGGTATCATGAACGGTATTAATTGGGCAAAAATTAAATCGGGGCCAGCGGACTATTTCCGGCCGGATGATTCAAAGAAACTAACTGATAAGCATATCAAAAAGCTTTGCGGCCTATTGTACCATTGGGCAGGTGCGATGATGATCGGATATGTAACCAAAAGAACGGTTACGAAAGAAAGGGTGCTCCATCTTGAACATAGTAAAACGAGCTAAGGAGCGAGCAAACGAATTTAGAGGAAACAGTCCACAATATTTTGAAGATAGTAAGGAAACAGAAAAACGTTTCTTAGAAATTCTGGGTGAAAATATTTTACCTTTCCAGCATTTTCCCCTTAGAATAAGATTGAGAGGTAAAGTGGTATTCAAATATCGTGGTTACGGTAAAACAATTTGGATTCATGATACTAATTTTGATATCGATAGAGTAGAAGAAATTGAAGAACATGTCATTGATCTCTTGGCGAGATATCTATGAAAACACTTAAAAACTGGATGGTAACGGGTAATGATGATCCTTACTGTGCGCCAGAATGTCAAAATCAGTATATCATTGGCGATCTGGATGGTAAAACCATACGCACATCGGCAATTCAATCAGTTGATGGCTGCGTGATCACGACCCAAAACAGTGAATACGAGCTTGGCGAACCTGAGCCACGATACGTTGAATGGTGTAAAGCGAACGGCGTCCATGTTCCCACGGACAGAGAACCGATAAAATGAGCGAAACATACATCGAAATCACAGATGCGGATGGCGATAAACAGTTAATTCAAATCAGAAGTATTATTCGTGTTGAACGGTGTGGTGAAAATAATTCAACACTGGTACTCGACAATGAAGAGCATATTTATGCCAAAGAATCAGTTCAAGAGATACAGGAACTATTAAGATGACTACATTCTTTACAGCCGATCTACATTTCCATTGTCCTGGGATTGCGAAATCAAGAGGCTTCAACGATTATGAGAAGCATGATCAAACAGTATTAGACGCCATCAATGATTGTGTGGGTAAGAATGATCGTTTATGGATTCTTGGTGATTTCGGTCGAGGCAGTTATCGCGATAAGATCAATTGCAAGGTTATTCATTTTTTGTACGGTAACCACGATAAGCGGATCGGAAACCGCTTCACCAGTTGCAGCGATACTCACCTGGAGAAGATTCACGGCGTTCATATCTTTTTGTCCCACTATCCTCAAGCTTACTGGGATCGCAGTCACTACGGTTCACTAAATCTTTATGGCCATTGTCATGCTCAACGTGAAGACACGCTTGATAGTATTTGGCCAGAACGTCGGGCAATGGACATTGGTATTGATAATGCAGCCAGATTAAGTGGCGACCTAATGCCGTTTGCATGGAGCTATATTGAAGATCGATTGAGAGGTAGAGCAGGCCATGATCCCGTCAACTGGTACAAGGAGAATTTTGGTGGCTTTTGAAACTGAAGAAGAAATGGTAATTATTCCGGGCAAAATGTTTCAAAAAGCGGACTGGAATGATTATTGGAAACAAGTATGTCGATTTCCAGGAGGTTTGGGGATTGTTGGTAGATGCGTACTAAAAGCAGGCCCTGAGAAAGGGAAAATGAATATAGATTTAGCATTTTTATTGGCGATTGAGATTGATAAAGCATCGGGCATAGAATCAGACCCATACCTTGTAAAACAAGTGGAGAGAATTACCAATGAACTTTAAGCTACAAAATTGTTACCAAGACGGCGGTTGGGAAAATCTTGATGGTGAAGAGTTTGATGATTTTAATGACGCGCGGAAAAGAGCAAAAAAGCTCAGGAAAGATGCGATGTGTTATGGAATGGTTCGGGTAATCGATTCTGAAGGATCAGTCATTGAGTATCCAGCAGGTAGCGGTAAGCCGACATGGATTAGAAATAAGTCGTCACCTATTTTTGAATTGTATTCGGAATGCTTGAAAGAATCAAAAGGGAAGGCTAATAAATCTTTAGAGGAGAATGGCATACGTTTTTTATCACTAGCGGGTTTCCGAGATAAAATTATAGCTGCACTCAAAGAGCGTTTGAAAGAAGAAAAGCGCTACCCTGACTCTAAAGATATAACTTGTGAAGAGTGGCGAGAGTACGATTTCGATGGTCGCGTCTATCGAATTGATGACCCAATCAAATTGTACGTTGGTAAGACTACCCACAGGGTTGTCGATGCACAAGGGATAGCGCACTGCATCCCTGCGCCCGGATTTAATGGCTGTGTTTTACGTTGGAAGTCGGTAGACCCTAACAAGCCGGTGGCATTTTGAGTGTTATCGAGCGAGCACGTGAGTTTCATAAAGAGCGAGAGAGAACTCGCAAGTCACGAGTTGCTCATGAGAAAAGGATAATGGGCGATATTACACATCTTCTCGGTGATCTTGAACCCTTCAAATGGAGGAATTACTGGATTGTAAATAGTTCAGATGTTTCTGTATGTAAGTTTCAAATTGAGGATACATATATTGGAATTCAATCTGGTGAATCTAATCCTATTAGAGCGTCATTTGGTCAAGTATTTGACATCGTAGCCAAAATCCTATCGGAGCACCTATGAGACATTTACAAGAAAAATGTGCTGAACGGCTGAAACTTTGGGGTGAAACTTCACTTGAATTTCACGCTATTTCGTTAGGAGGAGAGACTGGCGAATTGTTAAACAAGATTAAGAAGTATCTCCGATGGCAGCAAGCAATGAAAGGAGGCGAAAACGATATTAGAGCCATTCAAGATGAGATTGCTGACGTAATCATTTGTGCTGCATTGGTTGCCAATTACTTTGGCATTGATTTAGAAACAGCGGTCTCGCAAAAGTTCAATGAGACCTCTTGCAAGCATGGTTTTAATGTGAAGATGGACTTGCCGTTATCGAAATAGAATTATGTCCAATTGGCGGTCCAATTGTAAAAATTCATATTTCTAAGGAACTCCTCCTGCAATGCGAGGTACGAGAACTTGTAAGGGATTTGGTCAAAGAAGCACACTGGTACAACAGGGAGCATCGAAATGAGCCTTTTCAAAATCAAAGTCGTCGCAAAGAATTGTGAACAAAAAGTTGAACATATGTCTTCTAATGTATACTCTGTACACCCTACGGCGGGGAATATCGTACGCGCAATTCAAGATGCTGGTAATAGTACATTAAAGGAAATGGGCGAGGTTAACTGCGAAGAAGTCACGGCAACGGTCATTGAGTACGAGGAGAAAACGCCGTGATCAGCATTGATATCGAAACCACAGGGCTTAACCCGCAGTTTTGTCAGATACTCGAATTTGCCGCGGTGCTTGGCGATAAGTCTTTTCGCCGTATTTTTAAGCATAAGCCGATTATCGGCGAACCGCGTGCCTTGGAGATGCACAAGGAACTTTTGACAGCGGACGGCGTACCATTGGACAAAGATTTCCACGTTGGTTTTGGCTGTTGGCTACTAGATTTAGGCATTGCCCGTGATAATGTTCATGTCATTGGCAAGAATTTTGGATCGTTCGATTTGCAATTTCTCAAGAAAACGCCGGGGTGGGGTAAACATTGGAATGTTGATCATCGGATCGCGGACATTGGTTCAATGGTAGCGGGTAAGCTTGGTTTGTCTTATATCCCCAGTACCAAGCAATGCTGCGAATTATTACATGTGGATTATGTGGAAACGCATCGAGCGCTTGATGATGCTAGGCTTGTTCAGGAACTATGGAAGAAACTTTATGATCGAGATCAAGAAACGCCTATGCTTTGACCGTCGCCATGTATTTTATATTGAAGTGAGAAAAGAATACGTGGCAAAGCATAATATCAATGAAACACATGACTTACCACACGAAGTGCTCTTCGGTGATATCAATATCGGCGAATTGTTTGTTTGGGATGACCAGTTATATATGAAAAATAACGTTCAAATGGCGCGATGTGCTAGCGGACTTCGCAATTTTGCAAAGCTTCATTCTGTCCCACACATTCACAGGGTAGAGGTAATTTTATGATCGAGATCAAGAAACGGGAAATTGTGGATTTAGAAGATGGAGACAAGTTTGAGTGTGAAGGCCAAACGTGCATGCGGGTTGAGAACGGGTATGTGATAATGCATGATGTGCATGCCATAGGGCATAGGGACGCGACATCGCTTCCCAGTTGTTTTAAGGATATAAAGAAAGGAGGGTTTTTCATTTATAAGACAGTGTTGCGATTCAAAGTGAATCATCACGATGCTATGAATTTAGAAACTGGAAACTACACGACATTTAATCAAGAATGGGCAGTTCAAAAGGTCCATAGAATGGTGGTGATCGTATGATCGAGATCAAGAATCGAAAAATTCACGAGCTTGAAATAGGAGAAAAGTTTCTACATAACGGCTCAAGATGTGAAAAAACAAAAGATAGTTTTCGGATAGATTCTTGCAAGAATATGGATAATGCGGCAGTGCCACTTCCTACTTATTTTCATCAAATTGAAAGATGTGGCTTATTTATTTTTGAAAATACTTTATGGTTAAGGGATGGGAATAGGGATATGGCCATCCACTTAGAGACTGCTAGAAATCAAAATTTTAATCCAGAACGAGAAGTTCTTAGAGTTAACAAACTGGTGGCAATGCTATGATCGAGATCAAAAATCAGCGGATTGCGGACCTTGAGATAGGCGCAAAATTTCTATATAATAGCATATCGTGTATTCGGGTTGAAAATGGTTTTATAGAAGAGCATACTGCTATGCCTGCGGAGGATATTGTAGCTCATCCACACTTAACTGCTTTCAAAAATATCAACTTTCAGTCAATGTTTGTCTATCATGATGAATTATACACGAAGAACGGGTTGGATAGTGCTGACGCAGTTGTAGCACCCTTTCGAATACATAAATTTGCACCAAGTGATCGCGTCTACAAGGTCAAGAAACTGGTGGCGGTGTTATGATCGAAATCGAAGTGAAAAATCAGCGAATTGCAGATTTAGAAACAGGAGAAAAGTTTTCCTGTCACGGTACGCCATCTGTAAAGATAAAAGATGGCTTTGTATCAGAGA
>SDBT01006539.1_pt1 | contig 19314 bp, 21 predicted proteins | sample 2277101 | NCBI WGS metagenome assembly SDBT01 (sample SAMN10404973, study PRJNA504765) | marine sediment metagenome | isolation source: marine sediment core GS10_PC15, 103 cmbsf | place: Arctic Ocean: Southern Knipovich Ridge | collected 2010 | reverse complement strand
CGGTTGTAGGCGTAACTGGCGCCGGTGGAGTGGTGGCCGTTTCAGCTTGGCTCATAGGGGTCCTCTCGCTTGGTGGATTCACATTAGCCCGGGAAAACTAGCTGTAAAACTAGCTCGGGGCAGCGAATTGCGAGAATTATAGCGACGGACCGACCGGGAGGCGACCCCAATAGAAGGGCCGGACCACCGCCGGTGAATTCGTCCATGGTTAGGTGTTGCGGAAATCTCCCATTGCACATACTATTCATACTAGGCGATTGCCGACAGACACCGACGACTATTGACGATTTCATGGAGCCCCCCCCTAAATGACCGACGATCACAACGTAGAAGTTCATTGGCACGAACATGCCGTCTCGCGCGAGGAGAGGGAGCAGTTTTTCGGACATCGCGGCTGCGTGATCTGGTTTACCGGCCTGAGCGCCTCCGGCAAAAGCACCATCGCCAATCTGGTCGACCACAAACTGCACTCGATGGGAGTACGCAGCTTCGTGCTTGACGGCGACAACGTCCGCCACGGCCACGGCCTCAACGCCGCGCCGGCCGGTCTGAAGGCCCGCCACGGCGAGGAGTTTGGCAAGCGGTTCGGACTGGGGTTCTCGGCCCAAGATCGCGAAGAGAATATCCGCCGGATCGGCACCGTGGCAAGGCTTTTCTGCGACGCCGGACTGATTGCGGTTACGGCGTTTATCAGCCCCTATCGGGCAGACCGGGCGGGGGCTCGAGCGTTGATCCCGGCACCCGACTTCATCGAAGTCTTTGTCGATGCCCCCCTGGAGGTATGCGAATCGCGCGACCCCAAGGGACTCTATAAGAAGGCCCGAGCCGGCGAGATCAAGGGATTCACCGGCATCGACGATCCCTACGAACGGCCCGAAAACCCGGAACTGGTGCTCGACGCCGACACGAAATCGGCCGAGACGCTGGCCGACGAGGTGATCGCGCACTTACGGGCCCAGGGCAAGATCAGCCCCGATTTCGATCCGGCGGCCTGTTCTTCGTAGCGGTCGGTCGCCACCGGACGGAAAAAAATTTGGAAATCGGCAAATTCCCGGAAATGGGGGTTGACTCTCCGGGTGTCTTGCCGCTAGAGTTATAATCGCATGAAGGTCCCTCGGCTCGATTCTGCTACGCCAATCGGTGGTTTATTCGAGGAGTGACGCCAGGCAGCGCGTGGCGGAAGGCAACGTATTTGGGCGGCCGTGCTGGGATGATTCGGACTCTCCCGCTGGTCTCATCTCTGCTCGCTCGCGCGACGTTACCCCGGGGTCACGGCCCGGCCGGAGAACCGAGAACGTTTTTTCCATGGAAGGTAGTCAGTTTCTTATGGTCCCGATATCGACCAACGACGTTCAACCGCGGGCGCAAACGGCCTTGGCCAATTGCCTCGTGTATGAATTACGCAACTTGCAGGTGGAACAACGCGACGGCGCATTGTTGATCTCAGGCAAAGTGTCCAGCTACTACCACAAGCAATTGGCACAAGAAGTTGTCCGCTCAGTTTGTGAAGGCAGCGACGTAATCAACTCGATCAGGGTAGAATAGACCTAGGCTTGCTGCACCGGTGACGCGACTGTGCCGTGCAGCAATATGGAGTTACGGCAGGAGCATGGATGCTTCTCGGCGTGGTTCGCTATGGCCGGCGTAAGGAAGCGCTTCGGCCGATGGCGGTCAAGGAGGATTTCATGGAAAGCCTGTCGACAGAAACATCGGTCGTCTCGGCGCCCGTCCGCGCCAGACCACTCGCGCCCTCTCGAGACGCCAGACTGCTGGCCTCCCGAATCGAACGAGCCATCCAACAGGAAACCGGACGCGGAGTACGCAGCCTCAACGTAGAAGTCGGCCTCGAAAGCGTAGTGCTGACGGGCTTTTGCCATACCTACTACTGCAAGCAACTGGCCCAGCACGCCGCAATGAGCATCGTCCGCATCATCGTCGTGATCAACTCGATCGAGGTCTGCTGAGCGCCGCCCGGCGAATTCTCTCCGCTGGGCGCGTAGCCCCCTACTGCTAGCTTTGGTGGCTACCTGTCGGCGCTCAGGTCCCCGGAACAATCTGCATCTCGTACGCTCCAATCCCTGGCCACTCAAAGGAGCCGATCACCGTGGCCGTCATCCGCGAGAAACACAGCCGCGGCGCGATCGAAAACCCCGTAGAGGCCTTTGGTGGGGCTGGTCAACTCGATGGGTGCGAAAAACGCCCCAATGCCCCCCTGAAGGATACATGCCAACCCACCCTACAGAAATCGCCGAAACCCTTTCCAGGCCGAGTTTGCGACCGATGATTGACAACCCTGGCCCGATAGGGCAGACTCAGGGGTTGATTCGAATCCTTAACAGTCTTGCGTACTCAACAACGTCTTGCGACTACGCAGACATGTGGTGTGCAAGATGCGGACATTTGCTATGGTTGAGAGTACCAACTCATAGTGTGCGGGGAGGGTAGGCATGAGTAGTACGGTGCCTGGCGGAACGCCGATACAGACGATACAACTGTTGCCGTCGTTCGACGAAATCGTGGTGCAGCCCGTGGATGTTTTCCTTAGCTCAACATGGGAAGACCTAGAAACGCAAAGGTCAGAAGTCTTGGCGGAGTTGAATCAGCTGAAATGGCCAAGAGTGCATTGTATGGAAGACGAAGTTGCGAGGCCTGTTGTTCCACTTGGCCGTTGCTTGGCAATGGTCAGGAGATCGAGTATTTACATAGCTCTCGTTGCGTGCCGTTACGGAACCAAAGTGGGTCGGTTTTCATACACAGAACACGAGTGCAACCAGGCTGAGACACTCACACTATATAACGTCATACTTCTGTACAGAGGCCAATGCGATGCCATTGACTATCCCAAGCCGCTTGCTCGCTTCAAGGAACGGCTTCGTAGGAACTATTGGTGTGGGAGTTTCACAAGAAACTCACGTGACGCTGCGCGAGTAGTGAGTACGGCTCTCTCCTGCGCGTATAACCAATGCGACGGTCGAATGTGGCTGTGGGTGGATTCGCTCGAAGACGACTTTGATGACCCGGAATGTCTACTTGCGTTGCGGCAATCAGTCGCGCAAGACTGTGGCGCGGCTCTTTCAGAAGTGTGGCTGACATTCAGGTGGCCTGCGTATCCGCGATGCACAGTATTCCTGGTGCATCTTCCCGCTCGTGCGATGCACCGATACCTGAAAAAGAAGCCACCAAAGCGCTCGCCGCATGTTATCGATGCTAGGCAACACCTTCCAGGATCGACGATTTTTCCTTCTGTTGGCTGGTTGCGTGTTCTGACCCGCCGTGCCTCCAATGCCCTTCGTCCGATGCTAGGCGGACTGCGAGACTATCTGGACGTACCTCTGTCCTTGATGCACATGGAATACAGATCAACCATCGACTATGTTTACGTCGCGCATAGACGAGTTGGTGTGCGTTCAGTTGTTGTTAGCACATTCTCCTCCCCGATTGTGCGACACGTGGTACTCTTCTCGGCGCAACTCACGTTTGCACTGTCTCCGCTGTATATGCCCTACATTCTTTACAGGTTGCGCATACTTGGAGTGCTGGAGTTCCTGCGGACATATTATCGTGGCAGCGTAGACCGAGATCGCGATGCGAGCGAAGAAGGAGACGAAAGATGCCCGCGAAACAAGACGTAACGGTAACGGATCGCACGATTCCAATCATTGCCTTCTTCGGAACCAAGGGTGGGGTCGGCAAGACCACGATCATGGATGCCTTCGCCACGCTGGTATCGCGAGCGGCCAGTTGTCCCGCCGTGCTGTTGGTCGATTTCGACGTTCATCACCGAGGACTCACGGTACTGCGCACGAAGGATCGGCTTGGCGGTGCCGTCAAGACGATCCATGAGTACCTGGCCGATGACAACCTGTCCTTCTCGACAGCCTGCGACGTAACGCCTCCCGGTAGCACGGGTAATCGCGGCACACAATTTCTGATTCCTTCCTCGAATCTAGCGGCGGAGAAAGTGTTCGCGACCTTGGCCGGAAAGCCACCTGCCGAACTCCTGGACCGGCTCCGAGGATTGCTCGATTCCGCAGGCCGACAATACCAGATAGATGTGATCCTGATCGACTGCGGGCCGGTGGTAGATCCTTTGACGGCCACTGCGACGATGATGTCCGATATGGCTTTTATTATCGGACAGAACGAACCGATCAGCTTCCAGGCACTGCAGAACTACGCAATTCGCATCCGAGATTTCTTTACCGAGTTTGATGCTTCGAAAGTCCGCGTCTTGTTGAACAAAGTCCGCGGACCGATTCTTCACGCGCATAGTGTGTATGCTGCAATACCCTTCACGATGGAAATAGTCGACTACTCTGAAGGGTTGACCAACATTGATGAAATCCGACTGATATACTTCGATCACTGCGTGCGGCAGATAGTGGCTTCCGTTCTTCAGGAGAAATACCCGGAACTCGTGCCCGGCGCGGATGCAATATTGACAGAGAAACAGAGAACAGCCATTGACCTGATCGACCAGTACACGTCCACTCGTTGGTACTCTCGCCTCAGAAGGGGTAGCATGGCGCTATGGATTGGGGTAGCCATCGCAGTCATAGGCTCCTTGCTTTTCGTGCCGGCCGGTACTGTCAATGCGGATGAGCATGAATTCCTTTTCAAGAACCTCTCCTGGCTCGCCGGGACGGTTGTCATCGTAGGGAGTTGCTTGGCGTGTGTGGGAGCGTTCTTCTTTCGCCGGAAATGGTTGGCAAGAAGTCTCGTTCGCATCAAGCACATTGGTGGATCTGAAGGCATCCTGGAATTACTGACGGTTCCCGCCGGGCGCAAGAAGTTCAACGCCATTCAGCTTCTGAGCGAGAAGACACTGAAGGAATCCCCAAGATGAATATCAAGTACTTGCCGTATCATCTCATTGGTACTCTAGTCTTGCTTGAGATCTTGTCAATAATCAGCACAGATTCGATGTGGCCTTGGGGAATCGTATCTCACGAGTCTCTGGCCTTGAGGATCGTCGGCTGGATTCTCATAGTACAATTGTGTTTTGGCCTGCTGTTCTGCTTGGTTCTGCGTATGGTCCCAGATAGGCCTTGCCCAATATGTTACAAGGATCTGAAGTCTTTCATTTCGGTCTACGGGGCACCGTGTATTTGCCCAAAGTGCCGAACTATATTTCACGACAAGTGCTTCAAGTCAAAGCCTCGTTGTCCGGTTTGCTATCCGGACACCGACGCCGAGGCGGATATCCCTCTCGATTTTAGATCCGAATTCCTGCCGGATTGACCCCCGCGAGCCACGGATAGATCCCAACGCTCGAGAGTGGCCCGGATGCGGGAGTTGGGGCAGCACTTGACACATCCGCCAAACATCGCCACAGCCAATTGTTGCACTTCGACCGCCCAAACCGGGAAAAATAAACTCCGCTTTCCGCTCCCCGCTTTACCCCCCATCGCTCGCCAGCGCCCGAACGTGAGCGGCGGTCCCCTTCGCAAGACCGTCGAGACTGTAGCCGCCTTCGAGCGTTGAGATCAGGCGCCCCTTGGCGTGCCGCTCAGCGATCTCTTTCATGATGCCGGTTAGCTCCGTGAAATCGGCGTCGGTCAGACGTAGCGAACCGAGCGGGTCGCCGAGCCGCGAGTCGAAACCGGCCGAGATGATTACCAACTCCGGCTTGAACCGCTCGGCAGCGGGAACGAGTTGGTCACGAAACGCACCGACAATCTCCTTGCGGCCGGAGCCGGCCGGCACGGGAAAGTTCATCGTCGTGCCGGCGCCGGGGCCCTGGCCGGTCTCTTCGCGTCGTCCGGTGCCCGGGTAGAGCGGCCATTGGTGCGTGCTGAAGAAAAGCACCGAACCGTCATCGTAGAAGATGTCCTGCGTGCCGTTGCCGTGGTGGACGTCCCAGTCGGCGATCAGCACCTTGCCGATCTTGTGTTTCCGCTGGGCATATCGGGCGGCAATCGCGGCGTTATTGAAAACGCAGAAGCCCATCCCTTGCCCGGGCCGCGCATGGTGACCGGGCGGGCGGACCGCACAGAACGCGTTGGCCACACGGCCGGCGATCACCTCGTCGACGGCCGTGAGCACCCCGCCGGCAGCCAGCAAGGCCACGTCGAAACTCTCCCGCGAGACGTCCGTATCGCCGGTCGAAAGCACGGCGGCGCCCGATTCGATGTCCCGCTTAGCCAGATCGTAGTATCGGCCCGTGTGGCACAGCAGGATTTCTTCCTTGGTGGCCGTGCGCGGTTTGAGCCGAGCCAGTTCCACGCCCAGCTTCTTCGGCTCCAGTGCCTCGACGATCGCGTCAAGCCGCCGGGGCGATTCCGGATGCCCCGCCCCGGTCTGATGGTTCTTGTACTCCGGCGCGTAGACCAAACCGGTCGGCGGGCGTTTCTTCGCGCTATCGTCTTCCGGTGTCGCCGATTCGGCCCGTTCGGGACCTTCGGAGGCGAACGAGGCGCACAAGGCAGCGCCGGTCAGCTTGAGGAAGTTGCGTCTTCTGCGTAATCGGTCGTTTTTTGCCATGGGAACCTCCGCGGTGGAAATACTCAACGGATTGTAGCACAAATCCGCCGTCGTTTGGAATCGCGCGCCCCAAGCCCCGCCGCCCACGCGAAAATACTTGCGGTTGACTTTAACGCCCAACTAGACAAGAATGGATGGATTCGGTTCGCCTGGGTCCGATCGGTAAGTCCGAACGGTGCAACAAGGACCGATCCGAGGGTTTAAGGCTTTTGATGGGGAGAGTATGACGTGAACGATCCCGTGCGGACCTCCAAAATGGACAAGACGGTCCTGTCCGTGACTTCGCTAACCGAGCCACCTGAGGACCGGGCGTATTGGCTGTCCAAGACGCCACAGGAACGACTTGAGGCAATGGAATTCCTGCGCACGCTCAATTACGGATACGATGCAACTTCCGCCCGACTTCAAAGAGTTTTTGCAGTTTCTCCACTCCGAGGGGATTGAATACCTGCTAGTTGGCGGCTATGCCGTGGGCTATTATGGCTACCCCCGCGCGACCGGCGACATGGACATCTGGTTTGCCGCCAACCGGACAAATGCGGAGGCGTTGGTCCGCGTTTTTCGGAAATTTGGCTTCTCGGCTGAGTCCGTGTCGGCGGACTTGTTCCTGAATGAGAATCAAGTCATTCGGATGGGAGTTCCACCTCTGCAAATCGACCTGCTGACCAACGCATCGGGCGTCGATTTCGCCAACTGCTATGCTCAACGCAAACTAGTCGTTATCGATGGCGTGGAAGTGAGTCTTATCGACTTAGAACACCTCAAGGCCAACAAACGGGCAAGCGGAAGAGCGAAGGACCTTGATGATCTGGAGCATCTAGAAGAACCGGACGATGATCCCAAGGTCCCTTGATCCACCTGTAAGCGCTTATCATGTCTGAACGACCACGATTTCTATTTGTTACCTGCCAGATCGGCGCCGAACGGGCAGTCAAGGGCGAGCTTGCCCGGGAGTGGCCCGAATTCCGACCGGCCTTTTCTCGGCCCGGGTTCCTTACCTTCAAATTGCCCGAGAACCATCACCTTTACGGAGATTTCGATCTGCGGTCGGTGTTTGCCCGATCCTATGGGTTTTCGCTGGGTACCGTGCAAGGTGAAGGGCTCGACGAACTTGCTCGCGGCGCCTGGGAAATCTACGGACCGCGGCAACTACAGCGGATTCACGTCTGGATGCGCGATTCGGCTGCGCCGGGCCAACGGAACGGCAAGCTTTCGATACCGCCGACGCCTTCGTTAATCGGCAGTAACGCGATCGGCAGTGACGTGGAGGCCCGAGACGCGATCCGGCGTCACTGCCCCCGCCCTGACCTGCTGGCCGACGACCCCCAACAGCCCGGCCGGCCCGGCGAGTTCGTCATGGACTGTATTCTGGTCGAGCCGGACCGGTGGTGCGTCGGATATCATCGGGCGGGTGCGGTTCCATCGCGTTGGCCGGGCGGGATCATGCCGTTGGAATTGCCGCCGCAGGCCGTCTCCCGAGCGTGGTTGAAGATGGAAGAGGCCTTGCGGTGGTCCGAGTTTCCGATTGCCAAGGGTGCCCGCTGGGCGGAACTCGGCAGCGCGCCGGGTGGCTCCAGTCAGGCCCTCTTGCAGCGGGGTATGGAGGTCGTGGGGATCGACCCGGCCGAGATGGATCCGGCCGTGCTTGCCCATCCGCAATTCACACACATCCGCCGTCGGGCGATCGCCGTCCGCCGTCGCCAGTTCCGCAAAATCCGTTGGCTGGCGGCCGACATGAACGTTGCCCCCGGCTGCACGCTCGACGCCGTCGAAGAGATCGTCACCCACTGCGAGGTAAACATCCGCGGATTGCTGCTGACGTTGAAACTGCCCGACTGGAAGCTGGCCGAGCAACTGCCGCAGTACATTGCCAGGATCCGCGGCTGGGGATACAATGTGGTATACGGGCGACAGCTCATCCACAACCGGCAGGAGGTTTGCGTGGCGGCACAGCAGCGACCGTTTCGCCGCAAATCACCCTCGCGGGGGGCAGTGGGGTAGATCGACACAAGCTACCCATATTCCCCAGTGCATTTCTTCCCGAAATCTTAGCCGTAGTTTCCTAAATCTCCAGCCGAGATAGGCTATGCGACTAAAGCAGTGACCAAACTTTCGCCGATCCTCCGCATATACCCGGATGCTAATATCCTAACTACGGTATTCTCCCGGAATACCGACAGTGTTTTCCCGGTATCGCCGATTGACACAGAGTCTGTCCCGTAGAATGCCCAACCTTCCCCATGTCGCGTCCGGTCGCAAGATCCGGGCGTAGCTGCAAGTATACACAGCCAAGAATCAGCTCCACCGCAACTACCCGGACCATCGTGCAACCTATCGCAGGGCACGGTCGAGTGCCGATCGCGGGGTCACGACAGGAGACGCACGATGAAAGCAGGTTGCCACTTCTTGTTTCCACCCACACGCGTTATGGCATCTTGCTTGTTGCTGCTTCTGTTTGTCGCGGTCTTCATCTGTGGCGGCGTCGCGGTCGCCGAGTCTCAGCAGCCGGCCGGCCCGAGCCTCGATCGGCCGGCCGCTGAGCAAGCCCAAGAGGAGCCCAAGCCGGACCTGCCCAAGCCGGATCTTACTGAGCAGCCGGCCGACGACACGAAGTCCGACGAGGGGGCGGACTCGGCTGAGCAATCGGAGCCTGACGACAATGCTCAGACGTCGCCGCAGGAGCAACCCGAGCCGGTCGGCGAGCCGTTAGCCGCCGGCATGGTCGAACTGCTGCAGAAGGAAATCTACGATGGCCTGAAGAAGCGGAACATCTACTCGAAGTTCGCGCGGTTCAAGGGCTACGCCGGAGGAGTGCTCAACGCCACGGCCCGCTCCAGAGGCTCGGAGATGACGGGCAACTGCCGGCTGCGGTGGTACGACCACATGCTGCGCAACCCGCTGAAGGCTCCGGCCGAGGCCGAGGCGTTTACCCGCCAACTCCACGAGGCCGTCTTGGGCGATCATCGCGGGCTGGACAAGACGCTGGCGATTGTCGCCGCGAAACTCGATCTGAACGAGCGGCAGTTGAGGTCCTTTCCCGAAGTCACTTCCCCCGAGCAGGCCTTGGAGATCATCCGGCAGGGCCTGGCCGACGCCCAACTCGCCTACAGTGCGGCGTTGGCCCCGTTGAACCGTAGCGAGATCGCCGATCTGACGCGGAATCTCTATCCGATCCTCACCGCCCAATGTCGCACGGGCCACACGCTGCAAAGCCGCGGCACGGGACGCCGGTTGTGCGACTTGATGGAGAAGAAGATCGACCGCAACGCCATGCACGACGCCGCCGAGGCCCTGGTGCCGATCACCGATCCACAACTCCTCGAGCAACTCCGCTCGCTGCCGGACGATGCTACGACAACCGTCGAGGGCGTAACGGGTACGATGGTCCGCCGGATCGACACACCCGGCGGCGGGATCATCATCGGCGGCAAGGGGAAGAACGTCTATCGGCTCGACCAGCTCTCGGGCGTCAACGTGGTAATCGATCTCGGCGGCGACGACGTCTATTACGAGGGGACCGTCTCGCTACGGAGGCCCGTGCTGATCGTCATCGACCTCGACGGCAACGACGCCTACGAAGGCCAGAAGCCCGGCGTGCAAGGCGCGGCCTCACTGGGCGTTTCGATGTTGTTGGACTTTGCCGGCGACGACGTCTACCGCGCCAAGGACGTTGCCCAGGGGGCGTGCGTGGCCGGCGTGGGGATCTTGATCGACTACGCGGGCAACGACGCCTACGTGGCCCTGCGGCGGGCGCAAGGCCAGGCGGTCGGCGGCGTTGGCCTGCTAATCGACCGGGCCGGCAACGATCGATACCACGCCGCGATGTGGGCCCAAGGTATGGGCGGCCCGTTGGGATTCGGTATGCTCGACGATATTGACGGCAAGGACTACTACTACGGTGGAGGGCTATACCTGAACTCCTATCTGGACGACGAAGCACCGACGCCCGGCTATGAAGGTTGGTGCCAGGGAATTGGGGGCGGTTTCCGGGCGGTGTCCAGCGGCGGAATCGGCGTGATTCTCGACGGCGGCGGCGACGACGTCTACGAATACGACTACCTCTCGCACGGCGGCGGCTATTGGTGCGGAACCGGGTTCGCCCGCGACTTCGGCGGAAACGACAACCGCGTCGGCGCCACCCGAAAGGCCTACAACGGCGGCCCGCGAACCCAACGGCGGTATCAGCGGTTCAGCAACGGGTTCGGCTGCCACTACGCCTTGGGATTCCTCTTCGACGATCGGGGCGACGACACCTACAACGGCACGATCATGTGCATCGGGTTCGCCTGGGACTGTGCGGTCGGATACGTGTTCGATTTCGGCGGCAACGACAAATACAGCGGCACCACAGGCAGCGGTGCCCAGGCCGGGTTGGGGGTGCTGTTCGACTACAGCGGCGACGACGTCTATCTCGGCTCCCGGCAAGGCCGCGCCTCGTCGAACATCTGGTACCATACGCTGCCGCAGTGTGGCGGAAATTTCGGCTTCGTCGTCGACTACGGCGGAACGGACAAGTATGGTTGCCGGGCGAAAAACAACAGCTACATCAGGCGGAGCAGTTCCGGCGGGTTCCTGATCGACCGGCCCAGCAAGGACGAGGCGGAACGAACCGCCAAGAAAGTCAAGACCAAGCAGACGGCCGGTTCGTGATCGGACCTCCCGGCCACCGCGGACGTGACACGGACGTTACACCATACACCACGGAGCGGAGAGAACACATAATGCCTCGGACGATCCGAATTCTGTCGGTTAGCGTGCTGTTGGGATGCACGGCGTTGGTCGTGGGTGGAATCCTAGCCGGCGATCGATCCACGCCCGACCGCCCGGTCGACGAGCCGCTGCAAGGGCCCGTTCTGGCGGTGCCCAATCCGCAGTATTCGCAGCAAGCCTTCCGCTATGGGGCTTATGGGATCGAATTGCCCAAAGCAGGAGAATCCGGAGAGGGAGAATCCGGCTTGACGTCTTCCCCGAGTGACGTCGAGCGGTTGCCTGCCGTGATCGAACCGACCGAGGAAGTCGCGATCGCCGCCACCGACGATTTCGCCATGGTCGACGAGAAACCGGCCGCCTCAGAGCAGGCACCGACCGATACCGTCGAGGAACTGCCTGCCGAGGACGCCGACAGCAACGAAGACGATGGCAGCGATGAGACCGAGCAGTCGCTCGAACCGGACGTGCCACCCGTGCCCGAACCGCAACCGCGGCGCGAATTGACCAAGGCTCAGATCGTGCTCCGCGACCGGGTCCGCCGGGTCTTGGCGTTTCATCGCCAGCGGCCGCTTAGTGCCCAGCAGAACACGGCCACCGAGATCATGCACGCCTGCCTGCCCTTCGGGTGTGCCACGGAGGTTCTGCGCAACGGCACTGCATCCCGATCCCGCACTTCCCGCAGCACTGCCGCCCAGAAGCTCAACGGGATTACGTGCCTGTGCTGGAACTATCCCTGCGGCGGTTTCACGTCGCTGGTGGTTGCCGACGACCGGATCGCCGCGCGGATCGGCTACGGGATTCAAGAGCAGCCTTCGCAGTTGCTGGCCACACTGGCGCTGGCACGCGTGCAGGCCGACTACCCGATGCGCGTCGGCGAGCACGTCCGCACCGTGGCCGATCTGGTCGAGCACGAGAAGCTCAGTTGCCGCGCCGACGACGATCTGTCGATGAAGCTGATCGGCCTGTCATGCTACGTCGACGAACCGACCTGGAAAAACCGCGCCGGCGAGCAATGGTCGATCGATCGGATCATCAGAATCGAGATCGAGCGGCCAATCTTGACCGCGGCCGACGGCGGCACGGCCCGCTTGCTGGGGCTCGGTTGCGCGGTTGCCAAACGCGTCAGCCGCGGGCAGCCGGTCGACGGGCAGTATCTCCGGGCTGAGAAGTTCGTCGCCGACTATCAAGGCTACGCTTTGCAGGTGCAGAACGCCGACGGCAGTTGGAGCCCGCGGTTTATGGCCGCCAAGGGCGTCTCGAGGAACCCCGTCACCCAACTCCGCTCGACCGGGCATGTGCTGCAATGGTTGGTGATCACGCTGCCGGAGGATCGCCTGGACGACCCGCAGGTGGCCCGGGCGGTCGGTAACGTCACCCGCCTGTTGGGCAGCAGCCGGTATCGCTACGGGGTGAAGTCGTACGGCACGCGGGAGATCGGCGCGGCGATGCGGGCGCTGCACGCGTTGGCAGTTTACGACGAGCGGTTCTTCAAGCCGACCGATCCCGAGAAGCCCGCCGCAGAGGTTGCGAAGAGGCCGGCAAAGTAGGGTGCGTGCAACGCACCGTCACATCCGGCAAAGGTTCATTGTACGCGCCACAACATGCGGCACAGGTGCGTTGCACGCACCCTACTTCGACACGGGCGTCCGGGCCGAGACGGCGGCGGGCGAATCGACGATCCGCGGCGTGACCAGCACGAGGATTTCGACCTGCTCCCTTGTGTCGCTGCTCTCTCCGGCGGCAGTCTTGCGCGACGTTCGTATCTGCGACATGCCGCCGACGATCAGTGTCTGGTCGGCCTGCATCCGCACGCCCGTGCGAACCTCGCGGATCGCCAGGCCGGGACACCGCAGCTTGCCGGCGCGGACGTCCAGCTTGGAGTTCAACTCGCTCAGTCTGACCCGCATCTCCAACCGGACGTCACCCTTGTCGAGCACGGTCGGCAGGAGTTCCACGCGGGTGCCGAACTCCTTGTACTCGATGGTCACGGTGCCGTCGTCCTGCAGGGCCGGGTAAGGGAATTCGCCGCCGCGGCTGAATTCAACCCTCTGCCCGCTGAGCGCGACCAGCGTCGGTTCGCAGCGCGTCCGCAGCAGCCGGTCTTTCTTCAGCTTGGCGAGCGTCTTCAACACCGCACTGTCGGCGTCGGCCACTTGAGAAGGTAGTTTGAACGCGGCGAAATCAATCCCCAGTTTCTCGATCCGATCTCGGGGCAGTTCGACGACCTCCACCTCCAGGATCACGGAGGGCACCGGCCCGATCAGTCGCCGAATGCGTCGGACCTCGTCCTCAAGGACGGCCAGTCGCTTAGCCAGCGAGTCCTTTATCTGCTGTGCCTCTTGGCGGAACTGGCGTGCTTCGTCGGCCCGGCCGGCCGCCTCCAGATGGGCCGCCGCCTTGAGCAGATGGTCGGTCTTCTCGCCGATCACCTCCGCCGGCGCGGCAATGCGGGCCGTACTGGCGCTGTAAAACACACGGTCGGCACTGGGAACTTTATCGAGCAACGGGACGTGCAGCGGCGGAGAGATCTGCGGCACGGGCGCCCTGTCCGGATCCGGCTGTTGGCCGTATGCGACGCTCAGCGATCCGGCGATTACGCAGATCAGCAAGATATTCTTCACGGCACGTTATCCTCGCGACAAGGTTCCCCGGCACAGCCGGGCGAGATGGGCTTTTCGGCAAACGCGTGGGATATACCCGTTCGGCCGCAAGGAGTCAACGGCAGTTCGGAGGAGGGCGAGAGTGCGAAAGTCAAACCCGCTGCCGGTGGGCCTCGTACCTCGACCCAGTCTACGGAGAACTACTCGTCACGCCATCAACATCTGCATCGGGTGCAAGGTTCGCGTGAACGGATTCAGGACGAGCCCGAGAATTTCCAGCGTCACGACGCCCAAGAGGGCCTGATCGTCCACTTCGCCGAGAATCACCGGGGTGTGGCCGTCGCCTTGCAGCAACGTTAGATGACACTCCGAGATCGCACGTTCGATCTTAGTGCCGTCGGCCAATGTGAACGTGGCGGTTCGTTTGGGCGTCAGTTCCAACGCCTGCCAGTCCTTCTGAGGCAGCACCAGATAGGTCGCCCCGCTGTCAACCAGGAAGCTGACTGTCGCCTGTTTGCCGGCCGCCCCCTTGACGAGGCCCTCCACGAAGGTCAAACCCATTGTGATACCCTCCTGAATCGTTGCCGTTACGACGCTCCAAGGTCACATGCCGTGGCCGCAACGGCGAACCGATACCTCAAGTCTACAGCAGACAGACCGGCGGGTCAACAGTGTCTGTTTGACTGGTGTGACAGGATCTATCGAAATTGGTGCCAGCCACACAGCCCGCCCTTGACTTGCACCACGATACCCTTGATAATAGTACCCAGGTGTACTATGAAAACCGACGAAATCACAATTCGAGTGGATGCAGAGGCCGCGAACGTCTATCGGGCTGCCTCGCAAGAGGAGCGGCGCAAGCTGGACTTATTGCTCAGCCTTCGATTAAGCGACGCAACGCGTTCGCCCGGTGCGCTTCGGCAAGTGATGCGAGAAATCAGTCGAGACGCACAGCAGCGCGGCCTCACGCCCGAACTATTGTGAGCCACTTGACAGCAATGCAGACATGATCACGCCCAAACTTACTGACGAACAGCGGCAAGCCATTCGTTCTCAGCCAGGCGAGTTCACTCGCGTCGAGGACGATCAGACGCACAAGGCCTACTTCCTGATTGAAGAAAGTCGGGCCGACGAACTCTACCAGCAGTGGCTCCACGAGCAGTTGAAACTCGGGTTCGATCAGGCCGACCGCGGCGAGGTCGCCGAGTGGGATCTTGAAGCGTTCTTAAGCAAAATGCACCGGCAGCATGCCGAACGAACCACCCAGGCTGAGTGATGCCCAAGATCGTCCGGACATCGTGGGCGGAATCTGACCTCGTAGGAATCTGGACCTATATCGCCCGGGACAATCCGGACGCGGCCGACCGGGTGATTCGCCGTATCGACGAGAGGTTGCGGCTTCTCGTTGCCGACCCGACGATGGGTGAACAGATAGAGCACCTTCGACCGGGGTTGCGGGCCACGGCGGTGGGCAACTACGTGGTCTACTATAGTGGCATCCAGGACGGCATCGAAGTCTACCGCGTGCTACATGCGGCCAGGCGACGCGAAGACCATCTCTGATGTCCGTGTTCACCCACCGCATGCGAGGCTGCCGTTGATCGCGCATTCAGACGGGGGCAGCGGCAGCCCCGCGAACCTCACCCCGTCCCGGCCCCTCTCCTCTTTCGGGGGGATTTCCGCCCAAAAATTGGATTCGAGGATCGGGGGGAGCCTTTTTCGAGGTTTTGGTTTACAATGACAGATAGCCACACTATACCCCGGAGGAAACGACCTGCCGTGTATGAAACCGAACGCACCGAGAGCGTTGACAACGAAGCCGCCTTGTTGGTGGGTGTCTTGCTGCCTAATCGAGAATCCAACGGGCAAGGAACCGCCGGGTCGCCCTTGGAGGAACTCGAGGGACTGGCCATCACTGCCGGAACCCGAGTCGTTGGGCATCTGCTGCAACGCCGGCAGACGCCGGCGGCGGCTACCTATCTGGGCAAGGGGAAGGTCGAGGAACTCCGGGCGCTCGCCGAGCACACCGAGGCCGACGTCGTCGTCTTCGACAACGATCTCAGCCCGGCCCAGACGCGCAACCTCGAACAGGCGATCTCCCTGAAGGTCATCGACCGGACCGAACTGATTCTCGACATCTTCGCCCGCCGGGCGCGGACGCATCAGTCTCGGCTGGCCGTCGAATTGGCCCAGCACGAATACGCCATGCCGCGGCTGAAACGGATGTGGACCCACCTCTCGCGGCAGAAGAAGGGCGTGGGACTCCGCGGGCCGGGCGAACAGCAGTTGGAGGAGGACCGTCGACTGGTCGAGAAGCGGATCCGCGATCTGAAGCGGCAGTTGGAGGTGATCGAGCGACGCAAGCAGCGCGAGGTGGCCGCTCGCCGCGGCACGATGACCGTCTCGCTGGTCGGCTACACCAACGCCGGCAAGAGCACGCTGCTGAACGCGATGACCGGCGCCGACGTCCTCACCGAAGACGCTCTGTTCGCCACGCTCGACACGCGGACCCGGCGCTGGATGCTGCCCGGCTGGGGGCCCGTGCTGTTGAGCGACACGGTCGGGTTCATTCGCGACCTGCCGCACCATCTGGTCGAGAGTTTCAAGGCCACGCTGGAGGAAGCCCGGCAGGCGGACCTGCTGCTGCACGTAGCCGACGGCTCGCACCCGGCGGTGTACGAGCAGATCTCGGCGGCCTACAAGGTGCTCGAAGAGCTCGGCATCCAGCGGAAGGACACGCTGCTGGTGATCAACAAGATCGACGCGATGCCCGACCGGGCCCGGCTCGACGGACTGTTGAGCCGCTATCACGGCGCGATTGCGATCGGCGCACAAAGCGGTGCCGGCTTGACGCAACTGGCCGCCGCCGTCAGCGAAGCGTTGAGCCGGTCGTTTCTCGACGTCGACGTGGAGATGGGCGTGGAGAACGGCCGCCTGATGGCCTACCTGGCCGCTGAAGGCGAGGTCTTCTCCAAGAAGTTTCACGACAACCGCGTCGTGATCCACTGTCGAATCCCGGAGCATTGTGCCGGACGGATCGAAGGCGACGGCGTCGTGATTCGTCCGCGTGGTTCTAACGGAGTGGTCTAGCAGCTCGCCGCACAATCGTAGCACAGGCGAGACGCCTATGGAAGAATCGTAGCACAGGCGTCTCGCCTGTGGAAGAATCGTAGCACAGGCGTCTCGCCTGTGAAAACGAACGCGAAACAGTAGCACAGGCGTCTCGCCTGTGAAAATGGACATGAAACAGTAGCACAGGCGTCTCGCCTGTGAAAACGAACATGCAATCCACCATCCCTGCTCTCACAGGCGAGACGCCTATGCCACGACTTCTTCACGGAGTATCCGCATGAGCAAACGCACGATTCAAGGAAGTCGTGCGATCGTCACCGGGGCTTCCGGCGGGATCGGCCGAGCCGTCGCCCTCGAGCTTGCCCGGCAGGGGGCCGCCGTGGTGGTTGTGGCTCGACGCCAAGAGCAACTGGACGAACTGGTCGAGCAGATCGTCGCCGAGGGAGGCCGGGCCGTGGCGGTCGCCGGCGACGTTACCGAGGCGGAAACCCGGCAACGGGCGGTCGAGGCGGCCACGTCGCAGTTCGGCGGGCTCGACGTGCTGGTCAACAACGCCGGCGTCGGCGCCACCGGTCCGTTTCGCCAGGCCGATCCGCAACGCCTGCGGCAGATCATGGAGGTCAACTTCTTCGCCACCGCCGAGATGACTCGGGTGGCCTTGCCGCAGTTGGAACGGGGTAACCGCCCGATCGTGGTCAACGTGGCTTCGGTGCTTGCGTATCATGGGGCGCCGTACAACAGCGAATACTCGGCGAGCAAGTTTGCGGTGCGTGGTTTCAGCGAGTCGATCCGCGCCGAGTTAGCTGCCACGGGGATCGACGTATTGGTGGTCAGCCCGGGCACGACGGAGACCGAGTTCTTCGACAACGTGCTCGAGGACGCCGCTCAGCCGTCCTGGCCGGAGCACAAACCGGTGACCGCGGCGGCGGTAGCTCGGCAGACGGTCCGTGCCATCCGTCTCGGCAAGCACGAGATCGTACCCTACGGCTGGGGCCGAGTCTTCTGCTGGCTCAACCGCCTCTCTCCGCGGTTCGTCGATCGGCTGATGGCGCGGTACAGTTAGCCCGCATTTGCGCGAACAGAGTATGGTGTCCCTGACACTCTTTCTGCGACAATGTTCTTGACAGTTTTTCGATCTTGCCCTAGAATAACCGATGTCGATTGGGGTTTGCTGCCCGGCAAACTGAATCTTTTACTTTTCGCGGACAAGGAGAAGCATTATGCACCGACTTACGATTTGTTGCGCTGTTGTGGCCATCATTCTCATGCCCACTCTCATTCAGGCGGAGAAGCCTGGAAAGACGACCATTGCTCACATTGGCGACGTCGCCATTACCGCCGAAGAACCTATTTTGGACGAGACTACCGGAGAACAGATCGGCACGCGCTACACGGTTACGGGCTACTACAACGTGATCAAAGTTTCAGACAAAGCATTACCCGCTCATGGTGGTCACGCCATCGAAATTGTGGGCGAAGCCTTCGAGGATATAATTCCCTACACGGGAACAGAAGAAAAGCATTTTACTGACGATAGGATTGTTGAAGTCCTTGACGATTGACCCTTCCGAGCGGCCTGCCTCAATCGCCATGAATGGGCTTGCCCGACTTTCGTCGGGCAAGCCTTTTTCATTGGGCTACTGCTTGCGTGCCGTCTGCATTCACTATGCATAGAGTGTGGTGAATCGATTTCGTGGATCTCGAAGAGATTCGTGCCGAGTTTCCCGACTGTATCGCCCGGCGGCAAGTGGACAAGGGCTGAGGGGAAGAGATTGCAAATTGGTAATTGTAAATTGCAAATTGTCGGAGAGGGGGGGAGGGATTTGGTATTTGGGAGTTGGGATTGGAGGGGGGGAGATTGCAAATTGGTAATTGTAAATTGAAAATTGAAAATTGCAGATTGAAAATTGCAAATTGTCGGAGGGTGTAAACGGCCGGTCACCCCGGCATAAATGCCCGGGGCTAATACCGGCTGCGCCGCGAAAGGGCGTAAACGCCCTTGGAAGAAGTAGTCGGGCACACCGGGGCCGGGTGGGTTCTTTAGCCGCTCGTCGTCCATGGTGAAGCCCTTCACCAGATACTCGCTCAGCCGGGCCGTGGCCCATTGGCGGAACTGCGTGCCGCGGGGCGATTTTACCCGATATCCGACAGCCAGGATCATCTCCAGACGATAATGCCCGGTGGCGTAGCTCTTGCCGTCGGCGGCAGTTATCCGGAATTTCCGGATAACTGAATCTTACTGTAGCTCACTGCTCTTAAAGATGTTTTCCGGTGTTCGTTGACGTACGCACATCCACATCAAAAAGCTGAGCCATCAGTTTTGAGACGACGGTCCGGTGTATCAGCACATTGCATTAAAGGCGTTGCGGTTGAAGCAGTTGGGGCTTAACACGGCTCGTGTGGCCCGAGTTCTCGATGTCAGTGACAAGACTGCGGCGAAGGCGATCAA
>SDBT01006538.1_pt1 | contig 19316 bp, 25 predicted proteins | sample 2277101 | NCBI WGS metagenome assembly SDBT01 (sample SAMN10404973, study PRJNA504765) | marine sediment metagenome | isolation source: marine sediment core GS10_PC15, 103 cmbsf | place: Arctic Ocean: Southern Knipovich Ridge | collected 2010 | reverse complement strand
ACAGAGTTCGTTTACCCGGGGAACAATAGCGTTTATGGGGATGTTTAGTTTTGTAGAAATTTCGGTATTAGTGAGAGGCTTCTTATTGGCAAAAAGAAGATTATAAACTTGCTTCTGGCGGTTATTCAATGTCGGCTTAATTGCTTTATATGCTTCAAGTGATGTAGCTTGTGGGAACATTTTCAATCCTCCTTAACTTACTTTTGGAATTATTTCTTCCCGAAACCGCTCAAAATCATCTCTTAATGCTTGGTGTTCTTTTCTTAAATTGCCTTGATTATTTTTTGCTTTAAGTTTTCCCAATTCAAAAAATATCTGTTCCCAAGAAAGAGTTTCTTTTCCTGCGCTTGCGTAAAAACCCCCGGTAACATCGGGTAAACCACCGCCATTTAACGATTTCGTAAGTTCCTTGCGCTGATCCAAAGAATCATCTTGCCACTCCTTGACCTCTTGCTCCAAAACATTATTCTGCTTTACCAATTCTTCCTTCGTCATAACTTTCTCCTTTCATTTAGTTAATATTATGGACGGTGGGGGAATCGAACCCCGATACTTCCCTTTTGCAAGAATGTTTATGCGTGTGCCATCACGCTTCACCGTCAACTTGTTACTCTCCTTCTTTCTTTTCTTCTCCGCCTTCTTCTTTCTTTTCTTCAGTACCTTCGGCAGGAGCAGTTTCTTCCTTCTTTTCTTCGGCTGGAGCCTGACTTCCTCCTTCACACATTCCTTCTCCCATATTTTTCACCTCCTTTCTGTTGGATTTTATGAAATTAAAACTTACCCACAACCTCGCTTACCTTTATAATCCATTCACCTATCTCAATCGGCTGTTCTATCTTCGGCAAGATGTTTAAGAGTTGGTTGGCTTGATTGAAGGTAATATCCCTAATGGTGTCCTGTATATCTTCATCTGTGGCATTAATTACTTTTGCTTTAGCTAGCCGGATGAGATTTTTTACTTGACCGGGAAGCGCAAGGCCGCTCTTTTGAGCCGCAGGAGCAGGTTCTTCTTTGGGTAAAACCTCGTTTCTTATCCCGTCCTTGTGCTTACAAACCTTATTCATATCTCCAGCGGTACAATCACAATAGAGGCGGTTATTTACTTTGGTAACAACATAAACATCACTATCCGGTTTCATAATATCCCAATGCTTAAGGGGTTTATTGTATCTCCATTTATATCCCTCAAGCCCAGGAGTTTTAAAGGGTATCCATTCGCCCTCGGTTGCTTTTTCTTCTTTTACTTGGGCTTCCTCAATATCTGGGGTATCTTGGAAAACAACATCTTCTCTGGTTTCCTCTATGGCCGGTAGCCCCAAAAGAACCTTAGAACTATCTATATTAGCGTATTGCTGGAGGTCTTTTAGCTTAAAGGACATATCAATATGAAGGATATAATGCGTCCTTTTTTGCCCCTCAAACTGGGTTTCCTGCGGCCTGCGTTCAAGCTTTAAGGGTATCATATGGAAGCGTCCAGCTACGGATTTAATAAACTCAAGACAGGAATTGATGTTAGTAATGGAGTAGAAAGAACCCGTAGTAATCTGCCACACTCCGGCTCCGGGAAGCTCCGGAAGCAATATCTGTAAAGTTGCGCTTTCAGAGCATTTCTTATTCTTGTAATAAGAACATTCCCGGCCAAGACACTTAACTACCGGAAGCCCGAGGTCGCTTTTTCTTACCTCATCTAATCCTTCGGCAAATTCTTCGGCTGAACAAGTTGCCTCTATCCCATCCCCCTTACATTGCAAGGATGTAGATTGCCCATACCGCTTGTAATATTGAGGGAAAATTTCTTCGGGGTTAGAAGTGGGGAACATTATATTTATCTGCTTCGGCTTTTCCCCATAAAGCTTGTGGAACTCTCGCGCAATCTTTTCGTTTTCTTCTTTTGCCGGAGTGCCCGGGTCAATCTTGAAGTAATCTATTTCTGCTGGGTATTCCACACCCTTACTGGAAACTTTTTTAATCCCCAATCTAATCTTACCCATCCGGGGCAACCTTCTAATCTCACTAAGATTTTTGATAGGCATATCTTCTTTCTCCTTTTCTCGTTTAAGGTATTTTCCATAAGGACAATAGTCAGCTACTTCACAATATCTGGCGCATTTAATTCCGTCCCAATTTTCTCTGGCTATGCAAGGTTCTTTCCAATATCCTTGTTTTAAGGCAAGTGCCAATGCCTCTCGTTTTCGTTTAAAGTAAGCTAATACTTCCGCGTCTGGTATTCTCTGAATCGGGAAGTAGTAAATGTTCCTGAAAACTCCGCGACTTCTGGCGAGATAACAACCTCCATCTCGGACAATACATTGAACGCGCATTTCATCAACCGGGAAACCTTGCTTCTCTAAAGCAATCCGGTATTTATTAAGCTGCATATCCCAATCAAAGCGGTCAATATGTTTATCATCCCGCATTAAAATACTCTCTGTCCGTTCCTCTCCTTTTCTTTTGCCTGTTTTATATTTTACCCCAGTTCCTTTTTTAACTACATAAAATCCTAATGCTTTTGCTACTTTATAAGAGCCGGAAGTTTTGTAATCAGCCAAGATGGACTTGTTGTGTTCTTTTTCAAAAACATCTAATATCCCGGTTTCAAAATCTTCAAGTTTTTCTTCAAGTATAGAATATTCATCATCAGAACCCTGAAGTTTCGTATGAGAGCCAGTTCCCAGAGCCATAAAAGCTCTGCCATCAGGGGAGATACTGTAATCTTTGGTAAGTTTCAGAAATGCGGCTTTTGTTCCCTGAATAAGTTGGGTAGTGCTGGGCTTGCCCGTCCAAACTCTCTCGTTGCTAACAAGACGGAGATAGGAACGAGTAGCACACCGAGCTTTCATTCGGCAACCGCCTTCCTCAAGGCATTTGTGATAATCAATTTCTATTCCATCAGTGCATATGAAGTTTTTAAGTGGCATTACTTTCCCTTCTTTTTGCAGTTCTCACAAGTAGTAGGAAAACCATCACCCTCACCAAGATATTCTCCGCATTTCTCACAGACTACTCCATCAATAATACTATCAGCCCAATCTCCCATCATTCCACCCCCAACACCGCTTCAGAAGCAATCTGAAACTGGGTATTAAGCTCGGTTAGGTTGTCGTTTATTAAGGTTAATCTGCCACATATCATCAATGAACACACGGCAATCAAAATCATTGTTAACCACAACATAAAATCATTCATATCTATTCTTCCCCTAAATGATAACCACATTCTACGCAATCATATACTACAAACCAAGGGTCATCAGGAGCTATTCCTTCAACCAAATTATCACATTTAGGACATTCTTTTTCCATGACTATTTATCTTCTTCTTTAAGTTCGTTATCGTCGCCCAATACTATTTCTTTTTCCATAATCAATTCCCTTTCCGCTCATCATATTTATCTTCATAATGAGCAACTTTAGCATCTTCCTCTTCTAATATTTCTTCTATTGATTTAGTATCGGGTATGTCTATCATAGAGTTTCCGGTTGACATTATTTCTCCTTTATCCAAAACTTCCACCATTTATGTTTATATTTTCTACATTGCCCTTTGTCGTTATAAAAGCTACAAGGATTATCATATTCAATAGAACAAAAAAGATGTGATTGCCCTGCTGGGTTTAACGCAACGCACCCCCCTTTTTCACTATATCTACAATTTTTACAATATACCATCACTCCCCCTTTATCAACTCATCTAATTTCTTTACAGCATCAGCAGGCATTAAACTTATTGTTCCCTTGTGTAATAAGAAATAATATCTCTCGTCTTTATATGAAATACCCACCACTTTACCGAAGTTAGTTTTTGTTCCCAATGGCAAGATTTCTCTTTTCCCCTCCACTCCTTCTAATAGTTCAGCGATAACTTTTGCTTGCCATTTTAGTTTTTGTGGGGTCATTTTAACTCCTCAATGGTTATGCGATACATTTTACAAATATTAAGGTTTGTTATTGGATTGTCGTCGGAGTCAACAACGGGATTTACAGCAAAAATATGAAGCGTAGCTTCCCCTTCATTAAGATTTTCATAAAAAGATTTGACACTATCACAAAGCACCCACCCAATTCCACCAGCACGCTTTCTCCATTTTTTCATACTTTCTCCCTCCCCTCATGGTTTTCATATATGTTGCCGATTATTTCTAAATCAACATCTTGAAAATTAGATAACATCCCTCCCCCTTTAACCTGCCAAGCTAAATAATCCCAATAAACTTCTGCCCCCCCAACTACACTCCCGCTAGGGAAGATTAGGTTAAGTATATCTCCTTCATAGATGTCAGCATCATTTTTATCCTTTAATTCTGTAAATTGCCCGACTGATTCGGGGATAACTCTGTAAGCGTCTTTTATGTTAATACGCCGTGGAAAACTTACATAGCCATATCCTTTCTCTGGCGTAGCAATAAAAGAGTTTTCGTTAAAAACCAGAAGTGAACCAAACTTCCACTCCCCGTTTTTTGTTTTACCTCTAAATTTAATTTCTCTCATTTCTCCCCTCCATTCATTTGTCTTAATATAAGATACACCGCAATGTAGTATAGTGTAATTATGGTTAAGCCGATTTGCCACATTAGGATTTTTCCTTATTCATAAAATCCCATACGCACCCAGTATAAAATGAGCCCACAGCTTCTTCAAAGATATAGTGCATACAATCGCAATCCATATGGTCGCAATCAGTCTTATTCACATATTCGTCAACCAACTTCCCTAGCTTTGTTATATCGGGCGTTTCTTTCTTCATAACCCAACCTCCCATTCTTCCAGTAGCCCATAAGATTTACACTTGATACCCGAAGGTCTATTAAATCCGTAGCGGTCTAATCTCCAAGAAAGATAATCAGATATGCGCCAGATGAGGTTTTTCATAATATCTCCTTTAACTTGCCCACCAATGAAAGAATAATCCTAGAAGTATTACCATTATCACAAAAATAAAAGCAACATTAAAACAATTATCCTTATAGCCAGATGACTTCCGGTCTCTAAAGCCATAAGATTTGGTAGGTTCTTTGTTCATTTATTTACCCTCCGCTTTGGCTATGGCTTTTATTGCTTCTGATATTTCTGGTAATTCTTCTTGGTGTGGGTCTTTTCCGTAACGCTTTATTCCATCAACAAGGTATTTACACACTCCCAATAATTCAGGAGCAGAGGCGATAAGTTGGGCGTTTGGTTCTCGGGCAGTCACTGTGCTGTCTTTCATTTTTACAGGATACCAAGCTATTGTCGCAATAGTTTCTCCCTTGCTATCATATACTTCTGTATTATAAAAGCCGTTTATCCCCTTCCTGTGGCTTTGTTCCCACGGTCCCGGCGTATGCTTAGACATTATTCTTCCTCCTTATCAGACCCCGCAGGGAGAGACCTGGGACTCTCCCCATCGCAAGCGTTGGCGTGCTTAGCGGAGCCAATTTTAAATATTTTACAACCGCAATGACTACAGAAAAAATAGAGATATATAGGACTCCATTCCTTCTTAGCGTAAGATATAAGTTCCTCGCACTCGGGACATTTATAGATACCTTCTTTATGTGTATTGATGTGGTTCATTGTTTCTCCTTTATCAATTTAACATATTCATCAAAGCCATCTTTTTTTAATTTATTAGCAATAGAGATAGCTTCTCTGGGAAACTTTTTTAAGATAGTGCCCCAACAAATTTTTGGAATAAATATCTGTCCTATTGCCGACCACTCCTTTTGGGTGAATTTGGCGTGGCGTCTGATTAACTCTTGGGTAAAATCGTGGGACATAGAGTAATTTTTAGCACTAAGGTCAGCACCCCCAAGGTCAGCACCCCCAAGGTAAGCACCCCTAAGGTCAGCACCCCCAAGGTCAGCACCCCCAAGGTAAGCATCCCTAAGGTCAGCACCCCCAAGGTCAGCACCCCCAAGGTCAGCATCCCTAAGGTAAGCATCCCTAAGGTAAGCACCCCTAAGGTCAGCACCCCTAAGGTCAGCACCCCGATTTTTCTCTAAGCACTCCTTAACACTTTCATATTTACCAGAAATGATAACTTTATCGCTATCCCACCTTGATACTATTTTAATTTCTTTCATTTTCAAACCTCCTTTATTTTTGCTTACACTAATAATTTACCTCTTTTGAGTTTTCTATACAAGAAAATAATTTAGGGCAGAAATATACATTCAGCGTCTATAAAATGAAATATGGGGAAATTGGGATTTTGGAGGGGGGGGTAAAAAACGCCGTTTCTTCAAATAGCTGGCAAGAAATTCACTAATATAGAATAGTAGAATAAGGAAGTGTGTTATTCTATTGTTTGGGATAAGAATGGAATAGTTTTAGCTATTCAAGCGATTAAGGTAACCGCCAGCTTTGATATTTCTTCGTTTGTGCATCTTCCAAATAAATCCTGCAAAGGTGCTTACCATAAGAAACATAATTCTCCGCTTCCAAAGGGAAACTCCCAATACTTTCATCGCTTCCAAGAAGATTTTATCGGCTTCTTTACGAGAGTAGGATTGAGAAAAATAAAGCCAGTCATGAATTATCGCGCCTCGGACATACTTGCCTGTCCACCGGCCACCAATTATGCTATAAGCGAAACGAGGAATAGAAGCTCCGTCGCTTTCGAATCTTGCCGGAACTACAATCTTAATAGGGGGGTTATTATATTTAAAGGGTCTGGTAAGCTTCCAAACCCCCTTCTTTAGATATTGTCCCTTTAGGGGATTAGGGAATATCTCGTTTATGTTTAAGCTCATTTTTCCTCCATTCGCTATATGTAACCTTTTTACAAAATTTCGTATATAAGGATAACATTATAATAGCCAAGATAGCAAGTATTTCTATTATAAGGATTATAGTTTCTGGGTTCAATCTTCTACCTTTATCGCGCCAAGATTAAGAATAGGTTCACCTTTAGTATCAACCGCTATAAGGGGCTCTCCCCCATCTGGATTGGCTGTTTCCGTGTAAGTACCCTTGCCGGTAGCTTTAACTCCATCTGCTGTTTTGGTTACCTTGAAAGCACATCCTACCATTAAAGGAAGGAGGTCTATAATAAATAGTTTTTTCATTGATTTCTCCCTAATCCACTATGTTTAGTTTTTTAGAAATTTTGTCCACAGATTCTTGGATTCTGTCAACTTTTTGTTCAATAAGAGGGAGTTTTTCAACCTTCTCCTCAAGCACTACAATATCGGCTTGGGCTTCTTCAAGGTCATCTACTGTAACATAAATAACCCCAGCCACAACAATAACTGCAGTCAATAAGGTAAATCCCCAAGCTAACCATCTTAAAAGCTGGTTATTTTTCGCCATAATCCCCTCCTTTCCTATCGTTGGCCATCTCTTTCTCTGATTAGTTGCGTTCTATCCCGCCGTGCAGTCCGAAAATCACGCTTATCTTCTTCAAGCCGAGTTTTAATCAGCTTAATCCGCCTATCTGCATCCTTTAATCTTACATCTATATTTTGGGTCATAATTTCTCTTATGGGATAAGGGAAGTAAAGTCAACGCTCCCGGGCGCATCTCCTTTACCTTCGCTTTTTCCGCTACTTCCTAGCTTAGTTTTCTTAAAAGGAGATTTGGGCTTCTTCTTTTTGTCTCTTTCCTTCTTGGCTTCCTGTCTTCGTTCTTTTGGAGAAAGTCCGCCAATCCTTTCTAGTATATCTTCAACACTAGCCGTTCCATTTGTGAATACCCCTTTAAAAATTCCCTCTTTATTCTTCTTCTTTAAGTATTCTTGCCCGCCCTTAGTAGCCCACACTCCTCCGAACATCCCCCTAAGTAAATCTCGCTTATCTTCAATCTTAAATAATAAATTCCCACTTCTGCTATAAACTCCTCCTTCAGAATAAGCTATAAGAGAATCTACAACCCGGGAAGCCGCAATTCCTCCGCCTATTCCAAACAACCCCGGGCCCCACTTAATCAAATCACTCCTCAATTTTCTCCACGATCCTTTTTCTAAAACATCAACGACCCCTTCGGCAAGAGAATCGGCTATTTGCACCGGGGCAATTAAAGTTCTTCTTGGATTGGCATATTCTCCGGTAACTTCGGCTGTTATAGGATTTAACCACATTTCAGCAAAAGGTAAAGGCGGTCTCGCCCAGTCCCATAACGACCTTCCAACTTTCTTGGCCGCGCTTGCAGTAATAATTACTCCCGCCATAAACCTTAATAACCACCAAATTCTTTCCATTTGATTATCCGGGGGAGTTCCTGTTTTGCCAGCCCATTCTCTGATGGTATTGGAAATTTCAAAAGCAAATGTCTGATAAGGAGCGGCTGTTCTTACAGTTAAATTCCGAAGCACTCCGGGCTTATCCTCCGCATTATACATACTCTGGGTTTTGCCTCCGCCATCTGAAGCAAATTGTCTTAATGCCTCTCCTTCAAGCCCCCTTCTTTGCCCCTGAAATCTCGCGGCCTCAATAGATGCCCCAGTTAAAAGCCGTTCTATCTGGTCAGTAAGTAAAAAATTCCAACTATCTAAAATCTCGCCAGGACTTTTGTAAATTTTAATTTCACTCCCCAACAAATCCTTAACTTCCTGTCGGCTTAATTTACCATTATCAAAAGATTTTACAATAAATGAATAGTAATCATTAGACACTCTTTTCCGGACACTAGGTCTAGCCCAATTTAGCAACCCCTTTACCGTATTTATAGTTCCAAATCTAGTAGGGGTAAGAACAGTAAAAGAAGATGTCTGGACAAAGAAATTCCAAGAGAAGTTAAAGGGAAAGACAGCTAAATTTCTTGCTCTATTAAAAAACTTCAATCCCTTTGTCCACTTTTTAGGTAATCTGGCCGCCTTATCTATTTGGGGGGGAATTCCAGCGTAGGCTTCAGCTGTCCATTGAGCTATAGTATTCGCAGACTTCTGGAAACCCATAGTTTCTAATTGCTGAATATATGCCTTATTATTTTGAATGATTGAAGTATTAAATATGTCTTTGGCCGCAGTCGCAATATAGTTCTCGGCTAATTCTATGCTTGACTTTACTGTTTTCTCAAAAGGAATACCAAACTCTCTGGCTAGTTCTCTGGGGTTAAAAGGCTTATTCGGCTGGATATAATCCGGTAATTGAGGGGCTTGAACTGTTTCTTTTGCTGTTGAGCCGTGCTTCCCATACCTTTCCCATATAGTAGCATCTCTTAAAATCTCCGGAGAATAGTTCCTTCTGAATTTTATGGCATCTTGGTTTCGTATTTCTCGCATAGCATTTTGCTCATCAATCAAATCATTATAAAATTTCCTAAACTCTATTGCCCGGGCTACTACTTCAGGACTTTTGGTAATCTTCGCAATATCAGGTCTTTTTAAAAGTTCTCTTACTGGTTTTTCTATATCATCCGAAGAAATTTCTCTTAATACCCGGGTAATAGCAATATCCTTTTTAGAATTTTTCCGAACTCCGGAAACTATTCTTCTTGTAGTAATAACCTTTTCTTTAATGTAAGTAAGTTTTTGAATGGTCATATCTCTGGTCGGCCATAAAACATTTTGTTCTAACGGCCCGGCTTGCCCCGGTTCTTTTAATTTCTGGGCTTTAGTTAATGACCCGTCTATTCCTTGAATCATTCTGGTCGCGTCAGTTCCACCACCAAAAACAGCGTCTAGGTCTTTAAACTTCTTATAATTGGCAAAATCTTCTCCTACGAAAACCCCTGAATCTCTAACAGCTAAAACTATCTTGCCTCCCGGGGTCATTCTGATTGCCACCCCTTCCTCTCTTGCTCTTAAGAATAATTGCTTCCTTAACTTTCTGGTTTCCCTATTAGATTGAGAGGCAGTAATAGCATTAGTTCTTCTTAATCTAGCAACAGTTCGGATTCTACCTAATATCCCGCGCACTTGTGAACCCGCAGGAAGTTGTCTGGCCTGGAAATAAGGAACATGTTGATTAAAAGCGGAACTCTGGCTCTTAAAGGGAGCCGGGGCGAGTTCTTCAACTTCAATTGCCGCGTCAATTTTAGCCCTAGTATCTTCAATCTTATTTAGAGTTGCAATGGCCTTTTTCTGCCTTTGGAGTTTTCTCTCGGAAGTAGTTGCTTGTCTGGCGGCCTTAACTTGTTCTCTTAATTTAAACTTTAACTGTCTTTGTTCAGTAGTTTTAAGCGGGGTTACAACTTTCTTAACTCCAGTTACCTTTTTAATAGTAGGAGCAATTTTGCTCGGAGGTAGGGGTTTAGCCAATTTTAATCCGAGGTCTTCAGACGCTTTCATTCTTGAAATAGCTTGCTGTCTGGTAATGTTCTCTGGCAATCCTTTAATGAACTTTGTTAATTCAGGGGTTGAAGGAATAATAGTAAATCCTTCTCCTTTAATAAGCCGCCTAAAGGTAAGGAGTTTTTGTTCTTCAGTAGCTCCCTGTTTAATGAGTGGCTGGGCTTCGGGGGCTTTTACTGGTTCAGTTACGGCTTTAGGAGTAATTACGGCCGGAGGTTCAGCCAGAGGCGTAACTTCAGGCGCAACAGGGGCAATTTCAGCTACTGAGGCTACTTTTGCGGGAGCCGAGGGTTCTGGTATGGCTTCCGGGGAGATAGGGGCTTCTGCGGCAGGTGTGGCTTGCTTAACAATAAGGTCAATGGCTTCCTTCGCCCCGATTGTTCTGCCGATTGCCTTACCTATGGCTCTTACTGTTTGGTTGCTTACTATTCCTTCAACAGCATTGGCTATTTCTGTGGGGGTAAGAACTAAGTCTGCACTTCCTGTTTGCCCTAAAAATCCTTTTGTTAGAGGACTTGGGGCTCCTGTTAAATTTACGCTTTTTATTGTTTGAGAAATTGACCGCAAGGGAACTCTTTTTATTGCTTCCGGAGATAATTGCTTTAAGTAATATTCCTGTGCCATTCTGACAGAAAAGTCTTGTTTCATAGCTTCTGTTACTGGAAGTTTCCTAACAACACCCTCTCTGACTAAAGCCTCATCAGTTCTTGGTCTTAACTTTTTGGCAGTAACATTGACGAGTTTTTTAAATTGGCTGCTTTTAACCCTTGCAAATATATCAGCATTAAGAATCCTCCACGCCTTTGGGGTAAATCTTTGCAGTAATTTTCCCACGCCAGCACCAGCACCCTTAATGATCAGTTCGCCCACTTTTAATAGTGCGATACTAGTAGGTTTAATAAACCATACCCCCTCTTCAATTATCCCCTTTGCCAATTCTTGACGAAATACCTTGCTAGGTTCTATTGTCTCTTCTGGGGCAAAGGTAGTCTTTGTGGGAGAAAATCGTTCTATTCTCTGCCTAAATGAGAGCGGGTTATCTATTGCCTCTTCAAGCACCTGTTTGGCTGAATCAACAGTTAGTCTTTCCCCTCGTAATTGATTGACAATGTTTTCCACCCCTTGGCCGATAATGCTCTCTTCTGCTTTTAAAAATATCTGGGCTTCTTTAAAGGTGGGTCCTAAATCAAGGTCTGCGCTTTCTTCGCCTATGCCAACTTCGGTTTTGGGAATTTCGGTAAGCCCGGCCGTTAAATCTCTTTTGGGACGGGCAGGAGCCTTTGGAATCAAAGAGGTAAAGTCAAGGCCACCAGACACCGGAGCAGGTTGAATAACGGAACTTGGAGTATCTGGGGTAACTGGTTCGGGAGCCGGGGCTAGTTCTCTGGCAGATGGAAGGGGTGGCCGTGCCAATGTTGGCATTTTAGCTGGAGGTGGCAAGTCTTCCCTGCGAGGAAACCTTCTTATGGATACTGGAGGTATGGCTCCTTTAGGACGTTTAAATTCCCTAATGGCTCCCCTGGGTTGGGTTTTCCTTAAAAATTTTGGGATTAAATCTGAAAAGTCAAGAGCCATTTTTTCTCCTAAGTGAGTTATTCAAATCGTCCTATGCTTATATTTCCAGCATCAGTAGAAACGCTTTCTGCCGAAGGACGTTTTCCTTCCTTTACTCTCTTTTTTATCTCCCTTATTTTCTTTTTATCTAATCCTGCATTTACAAGCCATTCATCCCACCTATCTTCTATTAAATCTAATACATCGGGATCTTCTCTATGCTTATTTTTAAGCAATGCTTTGGATTTCTCTGGGTCTGCTCCTAGAGCCACAACACCTATAGCTTTGGTAAGATTATCTTTAAATATTTGTTCTTGTGTTGCCCCTGGTCTTCTTTCTTGTCCTTCCGGAGCTTTTTGCCTAAATTCAGACTGAACACCCTCAAGTTCATTCTCTCCCTCTGGTCTTCCGGCAAGGAATTTATTAACCGCATTCTCTACCAATTCTTTGTTAGCAGGGTCAAATCTGTCATAACTAACTCCTGCGGTTCTCCCTGCCTTTAACTCAAAGAAATCGTGAACCTCTTCTACATTATCCAAACTTGTTATTCTCGTGCCATCAATAGTAAAACTTTTTCCGATGGCATTAGAGGCAATAAAGCCAGTAACAAACTTAGCCATTTCTTCTTTACCAGCTTTACTTGCCCGGAGGGTTCTTGTTCTCTCTCCCAGACGCTTAAGTTCTCCTTCTACATCTTGCTGAATTCGGCTCTCAAAAGGAACAGCCCCTGCATCTACTAATTGACGCACTCTTCCAACAGAAGAAACATCAGGCGTAGCCAATCGTCCCCTTATCGGTTCAGGAACATCAATATCCCGGCTTGTTAAATCTCTCTCCAGTGATTTTATGCTTCTTAGGCGGGTCAAAACTTCTTGCCTTGTAGCTGTTCTTTTAGTTTTTCTTTCTTCTTGCTTTCTTTCTCTTTTTAACCGCTCTTCTTCTTTCCTTCTTTCGGATTGTCTTTCAAAGCTAAAAACAGATGGTAACTGTCGTGCCATATTCTCACCCCCCCTTATGTGGCAGTTGACAACCCGAATCTTTCCCGGGAAGCTAATATATCTTGTAATAATCGTTCTCTAAGAGTTGAAGTAGGTAATCTTGAGCCTTGAGATATATTAAGTGCTTCTCTTGAAAAACCTTCTGGCGGAAGCGACTGAATATCTGTAAGACTTCTAACTCTACCTTCAGCGGCATCTCTTGCCCGGTCTAATTGTAATTGATTAATGTCTCGGCGCGCTCCGGCGATTTCTCCTATTCTTGTTCCTTCAAGTCCAATTAATTCTCTTCTTACAGCCCCTATATTCGCTCTCCCGAAACCGCTTTCTACTAATCTTTTCCGGGATTGTTCAATTTGAGCTTCAATTTCTTCTCTAGCTTTAGTTAAGAGACTATTCTTTTCTGCTTCAGACAATAAATTAGCTTCAAATGCCTGTTGAATAGAATCTTCTATTTCTCGCCTTTGTGCGGCTAAAGTATCTGGAAGTGTGCCTCCACCTCCTGCGGTTGGTGCTTGAAATCCTCCGGGCTTAACGGGTGAGGGAGCAGCTGAAACCCTGCTAGCTCCTTCTACCCGTCTTCTATTCAAAAACTCACCTGCGATACCTGTGTTTGAAAATTCCCTATTTGTGGTGCGACTAGTTCTAAAACGGCTTCCGCTTAACGCCGTCCCCCCACTAGTAGAACCTGATAACCTAGTAAAGTCAAGCGGTTCAAATTGTCTTAATGCCATATCAATCTCCTCTCTTCTTTAACTTTTTAACCCTCTTACCTTTACTCATAAATCCTCCTTAATGTTTCGTTTGCTCGTTTAACAGCTTTTTATTTACGGAACTATAGTATAATCTTGACTTGGGTGAAAATAAATTTCTGTAGTTTTTGAAGCGAATCCAATAACTCTTACTATCTCACTACTCCCACTTGGAGCGGTTGTTGTAATGGCTCCGGCAGTAGTTGATAAATAATATTTTGCTCCGGCAGTTTTCCCAGAAGAATCCACAAACCCAACGACAGCACATTCTCCCTCTGCCGTATTTATAATATCTTCTTCCAACATCACCAGCATTCCCTTAGCTGTTGCTTCGGTGCTGGCGTCTGCCTTGACTAATTCTCCGCTTCCGTCAATGTAACATACAGTTCCAGCGGTTAAAGTCCCACCCGTATTGTTTGTAAAAGGTTCGTCCAAATCGTGGACTTCTACCCTTCCGCTTGCTGAATTATATTTTAAATTTTCTGCCACATCAACCTCCTAGCATAAAAACAGTTAAGCTAACAGCTGGAATTGTTATTGTTTTTGACACGGCTGCACCATCAAGTCTTTCAACCCATAATTCAATAGTGTCGGCAGCTGTTAAATCTGCTATTCCTTGTCCACTACAATTACCCGTAGCACCAGCAACACTTGTTGTCCTATGACCGCTTGTCTGTGGGAAATCTGTGGCTCCATTATTCTTCTGTATATGAAAATCATACTCGTTAGATGTATTGCTAAAAAACGAAATTGAAAACTGTAGCAAATATCTTCCGGTTTTACTTATGATTATATGGTCATTAGCATTTTCTGGTGTGGTTAGATTACTCTCCCCGTCATTATCAAAGACAAGCACTTGCACGAAAGTATCTTGCGAACCCAAAACAACTGTTCCTGAACCATCTTCTGCAAACATTCCACCGTAAGGAAGTCCCGAACCGCTACCTACCCACCACATATCTCCACTATCAGCACTCGTATCTATATTGAGATAATGAGAGGGTGCTCCTGCCGAACTATCTCCTATCCTTACTGCTCCGTCAGCAAATAAATCTAAGAAACTATCCGCTTGAGAATAAATCCCAATAGTCCCATCAGTCTGGCCATATAAATTTTTGCCAGCAAAATAAGAATTGCCTCCCCTTGAATATATCTGCCAGTTAGTTGAAGCTACTGTTTGCTCCTTAAGGTCAAGTGCGTAAAGAGTTCCTATGGAAGAACCAAGTCCAATACCCGCATTATTAACTCTTAGCATCCAGCCAGTAGTCATAGTGGGGTCGCCGCCAGAAACATTTCCTGCAAAAGTCATACTTACATCAGCGACCGTTCCTTCAGTAACCGTCCCGGTATAACCACTATTCCCAACAACATTTAATGTCGTTGATGTTCCTTTTAAGGTGGCTACATCTTCGGAGGAATTAACTAAACCGACTTTTATTGCGGCTCCGGTAAATGGGTTGCCCGCTCCTGTCGGATCATATGAACGAAGAACATTTAAACTTATCCCCTGTTCGTCTAACTCTATTGTTCCCCCTATATCGATCCCCCGGCCTGTATGGGCGGCCGTGCCAATTCCTATATGCCCGTCAAAACGCCCCGAACCAGTAGTCGTTAAATTATTTGATTTAAAATCAGCTTGTGTTGCTGAAAACTGATATTCTTCGGCAGTATTTATTCTTACATTAAAAGAAGTCGTGGCCTCAACATCAAGTTCTCCATCAACCAAATCTCCTGTAATGTATTCGTTTTTATCTGTCCTGAAAGCTATCTTGCCAGCGTGGTAAGAGTCCGCACCCAGAGAATAAATCGCCCAATCAGTAGAGCCAACAGTTTGGTCAGCAATATAAAGACCATAGTTAGTTGTCGCTGTTACTCCGATAGAATTAAAAATATAAAGACCATAGATATTGGTTATAGAGGGAGCGACTGATGAAACTTTAGATATGGGTATAATATACATACCATAAACATCTGTAATCGTCGGGCCAGTTCCGCTCGCAATATTTACGACATTCTCTGCACCTACAGAAAATAAAGTAGCAATGGTTCTTGCGTCTGTCGCTGTTAAATAATTATAACCTAAAGTTCCCCCTGCTAAAGCTACGCTCTCAGAAGAAGCTCCGCTATCATAATATCCTCCCTGATAACCTATCATTTGTCCAGATGAACTCTGGTCTGAATCTGCGGTAATCCAAGTATTAGAAGCTGTCCTCACATCATTAGTTGACTGGGGTTTTGAATTAACCAAAAAGGCAGATGTTACTCCAGTGATATTAAAACTTGAAGCTCCGCCAGCTTTGAGGTTTAAACTTCCTTCATCTTCCAACCAAGTTAAAACACCCCCCTCTGTTCCACCCGACCAAGTGATACTTCTATCTGCGGCTGAAGTAATAGTAATATCCCCAGACATACCAATATCATTTAAACCAGTAATATCATTACTTCCCATAGCGAGGTTGCCGCCGAGGGTTGCTCCTCCGTCGGCATAAATAATTCCATCAACTTCTAATGCTCCGGTCATAAATACATCGCCACCAGTAGTAGCATTATCGGGAGTAGTTGACCTATTGTTACCAAACCTAAAAATAGCTTCAAGTTCAGTTGTAGTTCCATCTGGAGTTCCGTCTCTCGCCCCTGTTGTAGCGAAAAAATCAAAGTAATGTGCTATGGCTACATTAGCTTGAGTGTGTTCGCCTATTTCTACCGAGGTAAAGTCCCAAGTATCCGCTCCTTCGTGGTTAACAAAAACCATAGTTGGAGAGAGGTATCCGTCCCAATCTGACATATTCGGGAATAAAGTAAAGTCTTCATCAGAAAATATTAAAGCACCTGTATGGTCAGCAGCAGTAGCAAGACGCCATAAATTTATATCATCACCGTTGCTATTTTCTATATGTTGTATAACCATAGCATTGCCAGCACCCCAAGAAAAGGCTACATCATTAAGGACGCTTACTGACGAATTAAAGAAAACTTGGTCGTTGAAATAAGTTTGGCCATCTTCTATATATAGAGCAAAACCCCCTTCTGCATCTATCCTAACCGCTGCTTCTTCTTTGGCATCAGCAGTAACCCCAGTCCGATCATCATTTATAAATATGAGGGATTGTCCTGCTGTTCCGGTAGTAGAGGATTGGCTGATAAGAAATCTATCTGATGCTTCTGTCATAAGAACATCAAGGGAATCGTTAATGGTAACTTTGGAATTAAAAGTAGTAATATCATCAAAAGTAACTTCACCCTCAAAGGTCATTGCGCCTTCAAAAGTAACATCTCCGGCATAAGTCCATTCATCAGTAAAGACCCGCTTTAGTTGTTCATAAATGTCGTAAAGCGATTCTTCTACATAGCGGTCTTCTGCTACACCTGGAAGTTTAGATATTTTTAAATTACTCATTTCTTCCCACCTATTTTAGAGCTAATTCCAAAATCTAATACTGTAATCGGTAAATCTGTTCCGTGGCTTTCCATTAGATACTGGTATTCGTGTCCACGCATTTTTATTCCCAGAAGATTATGTTTCTTCACGCTTACATCTATATCCTGTCCGGCAGCTAATTCCGGAGTAGAGCTTCCATTTACAAAAGATTTTATATTGAGGTTTCTGGAAGAAGACGCTTTCACGCAAGTTAGATAAAAGTCAGCCGTCTTTTTAGTTAAGTCCGGCACTCCTTCGTGGATTAAATTGGTGTATCTTTGGTCTTCAATTCCTCCTACCCAATAGGTATCTCCGACGGCAGGGGTAGTCGTCCAAGCGGCCACAGTTAAGACAGTTCCATTATTAGAAGCAAGAACAATATCGTTCTCTAATGCTCCGGTAGTAGCGTTATAGGTTCTAATATGAACCCCTTTAAGTCCGTCCCCTGTGGTATAGAAAGAAGCGGTTGAATCGGTTAAGGTAGTTGCATTAGCCCCCGTTACCGTTCCGGTATTCGTTCCTGAAGGCACACCGTCATTTGTTCCTGAATCCATTTTCCATTCAAAACCGAGGTCATCGCCGATATGCGGTATTAAGATACTATCAGAATTTTTCCTCAAAGTAGAACTTACCGCAGTAAATCCCGTCCAGAGCATCCAGGGAGAGGGAAGCGCAAAACTTCCAGAAGGATTAATGTTTAAATCCATTATCAGGCAAGCATTAGGATAAGTAGCAGTCGTTCCCATTACGAAGAAAAACATTAACCAATTCCGGGCCGGATAATAAAGAAAATGAGCTTTGTCTATATCAGATAGGTCTTGTCTTAAGTTCCGGTGTGTTCCGACATGAGTTCCATCTAAAATAGGACGAACATATTCACTCATAATATTAGTATTTAACGCATTATCTATTCTTTGAATCTGGCCATCTGGGGACATATAATATAAATTATCTTGATTGTCATTAATAATAGTCCTAAAATTACCGCATCCCGTTGCAGACCTTACCTTTACTTTCCGATAAACATTTGCAGATACCCACGCTTGACCATAGGCGGAATAATTAGATAAGAGTATTTTGTAATCTCCGGTATGCCCAAGTCCGGCGGCTTTCTCATTATTTCTTCCCCCTGAAAATGTTTCTACATTAGCGGCAGGAAAACTCTCTCTTAAAGCATTTGCGGTGCTATCTATATTTGACCAGCGGGTAAATAAAGGATTAAGGGAAATGGTATAACTTTGTCCTCCTCCGCCTGTTCCAGCATAAACTTCATCTAAAACAATAGCTGTAGTTGAAGTAAAAGTAAGAATGGTATAGGTCTGACTATCTCCGGCTACTTTAAATTCTCTACCTACCATAGCTTTAGTAAAGACAGTATTTGTTCCGGTAACATTAGCCGAACCATTAGTCGGGGCTACTGTTCCGGTTTTATAAGTAAGTGAACCCCATTCGTGCCATTGGTCTTTCCATTCTAATCCGAAAGGTCTTGAATCAGGAATACCATTGTCATCTGAAAGTAATGCCCCTAAAGCTGAATCGGCAATAGTAGAATCATAAGTAATCGCCGAACCTGAGTAAGCTTTTTCTCCGTCAAAGAAGAAAGAAGAACCATCGACTAAAGTTCTATAAACTCGGACAAAATCTATCCCTGCTTGTAAAGCAGTATTCGCAGGAATATTTATCCTTAATCCGTCGTTGGGATTTGCTCCCGCAGTAATAGCCGCCGAAGCAGTAGAACCATTACCGATTATTCCGTGAACACTCCGTCTATAAACAAATTTGTATAAATAATCTCCGGCTGATAGAGAACCATCTATTTGTGTATTACTTGTCGGGGCAGCCGGAGGCGCATCAATTCCCATTTCATAAGCGGCGATTCCGTCCACGGAGAGACTTCTATTGTAACCATTTGCGATAGCCATTCGTCTTGGAGTTCCGCCAATCCACGAATCCCAGAAATCAACGGCTGATAATCCCGACAACAATGAACCCATTTTAGATTATTCCTTTAAGTATTTTTAATGCCTTTTCTGCTGGTATTCCTCGCATAATTTGTAAATAACTTACCGGCCCGCCATTTATCCCACAACACTTTGTCTTGAAAGTTAAAGTTTCCCTATCAACAACTAACTTCTTATCTTCCGGTGTTCCTACTGTTCCGCAACGAGGACAATCTTGAGATGTCTTCATAACATCATCAATAGGAAGTTTTCCATCTTTAAGGGTTCTTAGCCCTTCCATAATTTTAGTGCGTTCATCCATAGCGTTTCTCCTTATACTGTAAATTGAACTATTAAAATTGGTTCTTTTCCTGATGTTTCCTGTGCCCAAACTGCGGCGAGTTCACTGAAGTCTGCTGGTGCATTAGAGCTTAAGTCAAGAGAGCTA
>SDBT01006537.1_pt1 | contig 19316 bp, 19 predicted proteins | sample 2277101 | NCBI WGS metagenome assembly SDBT01 (sample SAMN10404973, study PRJNA504765) | marine sediment metagenome | isolation source: marine sediment core GS10_PC15, 103 cmbsf | place: Arctic Ocean: Southern Knipovich Ridge | collected 2010 | reverse complement strand
GGTGTCCCTGAGATGACGAGGGGGCTACTTGGTTTTCGGCCCGTCTTCGATTGTGATGAACCCAAGAACGGCGCCTAATGGTGGGACGAATATGCCGACACCGCGAATAATCTCCGTTCTCCAGGGGGCTTCAAAATCACAACCACAAAAGCGAACGATGTTCGTTATGTAGCCGATTACCCCGAAGATGCCGACAAGAAGTATCACCAATACCAGCATGATTAGGATAGCTGCCTTGCTCATCTCTACTTCCTTTCTCCGCCTAAGCGGGTTGGTTTCAGTTGCTCGGCTTCACCCACCGAGCTTGAGGGGCCTCCGACTGCTCTGGTTCGTTAGGCCAAAGCCCCAGGTTACGGCCCTTTCGATGACCGCTACTTGCCCTGAATACTGCTGCTCACTGGCCGGATTCCACACGCGGCTACCGTAGGCCAACTTCGTGCGCAGGTTTGAGCATGGGGTCTCTCCTGCACCGTTGGCCAACATATCCTTCCTGATTCCCATGAACCACAGTGAGCCCACAACGCCCCGAGCATTCCCAGAACGTTGCAGTATTGGGTGGGCGGTCCCGATGTTCTCCACCGGGCCAAGGATGTCGGCGTACGGAGAAGATGTAATCTCCCGACGTACCATCCCTTCGATACCGCCCAAGTGTTGGTGAGAGGCGACAGACGGTGAGGTCCGTAAAGTTTTATGAGCATTGTCTCCGCAAACGCGGCTTCGGAGGACTACTCCACCCTCTGGCTGCTCCGCGTCGCCTGCCAGTTCCATTTCGTAGGGCCGAACCTCCTCCCGCGCTACCACCTCTCATATTAGTGTGCTGGTGGAGCCGGTCCCTTTACGCGCCGAGGTCTAGACAAGTCTCTAGCAACCGGCGGCGAGGTCCGCTCACGCTCGCTGCCCGCCATATCTCACCAGCACATGTACCATATTCGGTTGTCAAAGAGCTTCCGCACGCATTTTCGCAACGCGCCGTGCTTGTTCTTTACGGAGGGCCTCCAACTCATCAGTGGCCTGGACATGGCCGAGGTAGCCGAATTCCATCACTGCGAGAACCTTGCCACAGCCTCGGCATCGAGGCCCCCATAGCCATCGTGGGCGACGGCGACGAGCAAACCTGTCCGAACAGCAATCGCAGTTGGTCCAGTACACGTGCCATCTGTATTCGCCGCCCATCACTTCTCTCCTGTAGACGCTCTGTAAGCTGCGAGGGCTTCGCTGAGTGACGGCTCTGCGCCGCTACCCACACGTTTCTCAGCCAGATTGACGCGATTACTCACTGCTTCCACCAACGCCTTAGTAGCCTCTCGCTCAGGACGCATGGCGGTGTCGATGATGGTGGCCAATTTATCTATGTCTGCGCAAGATTGCAGGCTGTGCTTGAGGTAGCCCCCCGCGTGAATACCCATCGCTGCTAATCTCGCAGCCTTGAATGGTTCGCTCATTACTCTGCCCTCTTATGGAGGTCCATGATGAGCTTGCCGAGTTCCTCATTGCCCCCTTCGACACAAACCCTGTTGCCGATCTCTTCGACTGTGGCTAGTCTGTACAAATCCGGGAGTAGTGTTATTCCATTGCCGAATATGCTCACACAGTAATAACGCTTTCCAACAAGACCCTGTACGCGCCAGATAGCCCCAGTGCATTCGCCTATTATCCACTGTCCCACCTTGAACTTTGCTTCTGGTTGTGTGAGGCGGTCGGCTTCCATTCGAGCTTGCGCGCGGTAATCACCCCAATAGCCATTGGGTGACATTCTGCGAAGCGACTCAGCAATCAGTTCTTTGACTCTCTGTTCGTCTTCAGCTTTCATCTCGAATCTCCTCGAAACTCTCCGCCGTGTGGCACACGGGACACTCGTGGACATGCTCGGCCTCGGAACAGTCGTCGTTCGACCCGCCACGCCCGGCAACCGTCAGCCTGAAGTAGTCGCTCCCCATCTGGGAGGATTCGACCTCGTGGCCGCATTCCTGGCATTTAAGGATCATTCCAGCACCAGATAGCCATCTGAGGTGGCTGAGGGGGGCGTAGGGGCATTATCTCCCCCAAAGCGACCGATGGCCCATCTTTTCCATTTGAGGGCCTTGTACCCCCCTTCAGCGGCGTCGGGGGCGCCTCGTCGGCAGCCTTCGCCCTAGTTTGGTCCGTAATGCGTGATTCCACGATTTCGCCATCCTTGAAGAAGGTGGGACGGCGAGGTCCATCCGTGGAAGCCACGCCGCCCCGTCCCGTCCATGTCAAGGTGAGCCGGCCCCGCCTGCTCGCAAGCGGGGACCGGCTCTCTCGTCACGCCACGGCGGGGGGAGACCGCAGCGATTAGGGACAAAAAGACCGGACCACCCTGAGAACTGGGTGAGAACCCCTGGTGGCCCGGTGCGAGATAAGCCACGGCCAAAAGACATTGGCTCATCCGCGTAATGGAAATCAAGGAAGAACAAAGTGGTGTGAATGTCCCAGTTCTCATGTCAGAATCTTACCACGGAATCGGGGCGCGTCAAGAACCAAATCGAAAAAGTCTCAGAAGTGGCCTTCGGGACAGGTGGCGTTTGGATCCCTGATGACCTTCTGGAGGTTACTTACCTTGGGACACCTCCACGGCCCAGCGAAGTGTTCACACTTCCAACAGATTTGGACCTTCCGCTGAATCAATCGCTCTTTGGTGCTGGCGTCCTGGTTGGCGTAGATCGTGGCGAAGCGCTCCTGTTCATCACCAACGTTCTCTCCGCCACCGCAACCCTTGCATGGCATTATGGTCCCGCCACTATAATCGCTGTGCCGCCGAAAGCGCTTCCGCTGACTCCACCGCAATCACCAATGACTAGATCACTGACGGATGCCCCGCCCGCGCACGTCATCGAAAACGACAGATCGTTATAGATATCCCAAGTAATCTGCAACACCCTAGCCCCGAGCGTCCAGACATCCGGTGCGCCAGCGGCACATGCGAGGGCGATACGAAGTGAATCCCTCAGCGGTGTTACACCGCAATTCGCAGGGAAAAGGCCGTCAATCGCAACCAGCCAAGTACACGGGTCAAATGGGTCTTGGGTCAATACGACCGGCGTCGTATTAAGGTAGTCAACGTAATCCTGCTCACAAGCCGTACGTCCAACACAGCGAGTGATGCCCGCGAATTGGACGGTGAACCGCAGCGGGCTGTCGCCGCCGCAGCAATCGCAGGGATCACCCGAAGCTGGCTCCTCGTCACCACAGCCGCTGACGAGTTTCCCCGACACCGGATGGCGCATCAGCAGACGCTTGCCGCCGCTCAACCTAGCTCGTCGCAACACCGGCATCAGATCGCACCCGTATGAGCGTCATCAATGCGAAGTTTCACAGCATCGCTCCTAGTAGGTGTGGTAGATCACCGAGATCATCACAGTCTCGGCCGCGCCGGAAGACGCTAGTTTGGCCTGTATCTGGGAGTTCTTCATCTGAATTTCTGTCTGAAGAGGTATCGGAGAAACCGTGATCCTGTTTCCGGCGGGGTTGTCTGCGGCGAACCTAACACGGCTGATCTCTGTTTCGACATTGAAGAAGACAAGCTCATACGTCTCGTCATCGCTGACATTCTCAAGGACAAGGAAGTGCAGGTCGAAGTCCTCAATTATCGTGTCCGCTGGAATAATCTCGACGAAGTTGCCCAAGGTCCATATAGCGCCTGACAAAACATCTATTCCCGCGGCCAGCGTGGGGTACACAGACTCAATGGAGTGAAAATGTTCGTCCAGCACATGAAGTTTATCGTAGGTCGTCGGCCTGCCCGATACGTGTTCTACAGTCATAACTATTTCCTATGCGTTTGAAACCGCTCCGTCAGTACTCAGCCTTGACCAGAAGCAGTAGAATTCGATGACGCCACTATTAACCTGAGCAGAGAGCGTCAGGACGACGTCGTTGCCGCCTGTGATGATGTAGCTTCGTATCCTGTCGATGGGCTCAATCTCATGATCAGGGCTTTGGTCAATCCAGATGCCCCGGGCGTCCAAGCCGTCCGTGTCGCTGTCAACGATCATGGCCTCCGTGTCGCCCACAACTCCAAGACGTATGTTGGCGGAGGTATTCGGGACCAAATCCGTAGTAATGACCGGGATGATCCTGACAAGAACGTCTCCGGTCACCGTGAAGACATTGACCGTCCCCGTGTCGTTCGAGAAGGTGATGGTCTGCGTCAGCCTGTTCGTCCCTAAAGCCTCTACATTCTTGAACCTGCTCATATCACAACCAACCTTCCGTCGTCTCGTATACGAAGAGCACCACGTCTTCGTCCGCCAAGAAGATGCTGGAGTTCTCACCCAGCAGCAGCTCGCCGCCGTTTGGAGCTACGGTCACATCGTTACCAGACCTCCCGGCGTTGATGACCCTGTACCTCTTCCCATTCGCCCCGGGGGGCAGGTTCGCGGTAATTGCGCCCCCGTCCGTGTTCACGAATATCTCGTCATCAAGGGCGGTGATGGCATACGGGCTCGAAGTGACCCGCACTGTGGCCAGGTCTGGGCACTCTTCGGTTTCGGTGATGAGAACGCGAGGTTCAGTGCTGATAGTCGCTAGGGCCCCGATGCTGTCCCACAGGAACGTTCGGTAGAAGGAATAGAAGATCGGGTTCACAGCGGCCTCGTTGTACGCATTCCGCATCTGGACCCTGACCTGCACGCCGTCGAAGGCCCCCTGATTGGTCCTGTTCCAACTATCAGACTGAGCCGTCTCGTCCTCAAAGTCGCTCGGAAGCAAGATCAGCGGGTTGGCGGAAGTGCCCACCGACCCGAAGGTGAAGGCGTACCACGGCTCGCCGTCGTCGGGGTCAGCCGCCATGTAGATCTGCACGAACTGGCCGGCGGGAGTGCCTTCAACTACAGGGATAATCGCATGAGAACCACTGGGTTCGGAGAGGTTCAGGGCCTTAACCCACCGGCCAGGAACGCCAATGGAGTCAGTGAGCGTTCGATCGGTGTCGCTATCCGTGTTCAACGTCCAGGTGTTGTCGCTGTAGTCTACGGTGCGAGTGAACTCCCGAACCCAGTAGTGGTTGTCAGCAAAGTCGGCCTCGCCGTCAGGGCCGAGCGTCACAATATAGCCCATGAAGGACTCGCGCGCCACCTCCACGAAGAAGAACGTCCCGCGCCTCTTGACCCACACCAAGTCATCTACCCGGTAGCCGTGATGGACGCCCGAGGGGGCCACGACCAGGACGCCGGTGTACTCGACGTTGAGACCGCTCGCATCTTGAAGATCCTCGGGCGTAGCCGGCGAGTCGTCATTGAGCACCACCCGCCTGACATTGAGGCTCTGCAATCCCGCCCCGCCAGCGTTGTCCTCTTTGTTGCTGAGGGAACTGAATATCCAGACAGAGGGGTCGTTCTCGCTCCAGACCGCTAGTTCGTCAGCGTGGCCAACCCAGGCGCCCGTAGGCGCGCCTCCGACGATATAGGTGTCACCGAAGTCCGGGTCGCCCGGAGGGTCATTCTGACGAGCTATGACGTTCGCCTGATTCACCACCTTGGCCACGAACGGGGCGTCGTCGCGCATGAAGTAGTGGCGCCCGTCCTGGGAAGCGAAGACGGTCACGATGTCATCGACGGCGACCAGCTTGCGCTCCTGGTCGTGGTGCGCGGGGAACGGCCACGCCGTCACCACGGCCGCCACCGTCGCCTGGCCGAACGCCGACACATCATCCGCCAAGGGTTCGTTGTTCGTGCCGTAACGGTTCCATATCCTCACCACCTGGATCGTCTGGAAGACGTTCGTTCCTGGATCGACGTCGGTATAATTGGTCTTGATAACCCGCGCGAGCCAAGCGCTGAACGTCCATGTGTCTGGGGTGAACAGTTGCTTATTCAAGTCTTCCGGCTGGGCCGGATACGGATCGACAGAGACGGTGGAGGTGGAAAGGGCGTCGAAGTCCACGGGCAAGGGGACGGGAACAGTGACGCCCAAGCCGCTGCGAGAGTCGTCGCCCTCCACCAAGTCCTCCTGGACCTTCGGGAACCCGGAAGACGTTGGCGGGACCACCGCGGATCGCCATCTTTTTTTAGAGGCTTTCGCCATACCTAACTCCGCTTACTACTGTACTCAAGGACGAGATCCTCCACCGCCCAGCTCTGCGCCTGGGCGTCCGTCGAAGCGATCTTCACCCTGAAGAAGTTGCCTTGAATCTCGCGGGCGTCGAACTCCATCAGAGCGTTGGTGCGCCCCGTCCCCACAACGTTCTTGGCCTCTGTGTCCGGGGTGTCTCTGCCCATGCCGGCGAGGGCCGCAGTCACCGTCCCGTTGCCTCCGCCTATCGCCGTGTTGGTGTCCATGAAGATAGCCGCGCGAGCGATCGTCTGGTCGTAGGCCAGGCGATCCGTCCCGAAATACCCCTGCCAGTGGGCGGCGAAGGCGGTGGTGTTGTCAGCTACTTGGGCAACGTAGTCCTGGGGATCGTACTCCCACAGGCCGGTGCTGGACGCAATCCGCATCACCGGGTTGGCCGTTGTGCTGGGCACGAACTCCGTCATCGCCTGGATCGTCCCAATGCCGGCAATCGTCCACTTGCTCATCAGCAGCCCGGTGGTGTCGTCGATGATGTAGATGTCATCGCCATCAGCCAGCCAGACCTGATGATCGAAGGAGAAGTGGCCCACGACGATAGAGGACCGATTCGAGAGATCCCGTATCGTCGGCGTCCAGTGTCCTCTGGCGGTGTTGGCTATCCCCTGTGAGGTCAGCATCAGCCACGCTTCACTGCTCAGGGCGTGGACCGAATTGGCGGTCCCCACAGCCCCCTGAGCGCTGGGGCAGCCCCTGTTGGGGTCAACTATGCGGGGGACCAGCCGGCCGTCTGTAGTCCTGAGCATCATCAGAACCTGAGAGTCGGTGAACACGACAATCCGGCCAGCGCCGTAGGCAGCGACAACCGGAGCCGCCGGCATCCCCCTCTCCACCACGCCCCGCCAAGGGGTCGGCTCAATAGTTCGGCTGAACGCCCACACGCCATCGGTATCGGAGTAGCCCTCAAGCCGCGGGATCATCGTCGGCTTATCGGGCAGACTAAACTCGATGTCCTTATCCGTCAGGAAGTAGACCGCCTGAGAGCCGTCGAAGGCCCCGACAGTGCAGGCGGCGGGCTCTCCCCCGTTGAACCTCGCCGGCCAACTGGATTTCGTACCATGAAGGAAGTCCGGGTCAGCGTCTATCTTGGGGCTCGACCCCTTGGGAGACTCACCCTCGAAATATATCTTGAAGCTGAACACCGGATTAATCAATACCTCCGTGGACCCGCTGGTGAGGTACAGCCTCACCTTATCGTAATCATGGGTGCCGACATTCGCTACGTTAGTAATGCTGATGACGCCATCGCCCTTGCTGGCCCTCACCTCCAGGGGCTCCAAGGCATGTTGAGGCAGACTGGGGACGCCCTCTTCGTCAGTGGCGCTGTTGTAGAAGGCGTACTGGGCTCGGTACTTGCCTTCTTTCGCGCCCGTGGCCGCCGCCAGGACGCCGACCGTTGGGTTCCCCGCCGGCCGGGGCAGACCCGCCTTCAGCGTCGTGGCGAAGTCGCCTGTCACAGAGAATATCGACCCACTAGCGGAGGTGAAGTACAGTCGCCCCGCCCACTGATAGAACCAGCCCGCAGCCGTCCGGGTGAACAGGTTCCCGTCGGGCCCTTGGGTCATTCTCAGGATCGCCGTCTTGGAGTTGTCCAACAGCTTAAAGCCCGCCCGCTTGGCCAGCAGGCCGTCCCTTATGGTCACGTTGAAGGCGTCGTCGGCGGTCCCCGGAGGAAGCAGCCGCGGCGACAGTTCCGTGTTCATCTCTCCGAATTTCGCTCGTATGAATGGCATTAGATTGGCGCCCTTCTCTGCACACCGGCCTGTTGCAGAACCTGCTCGAACCGCTTGGGTACGGGGAAGCCAAGCTCGAACATCCGACGCAGGATGCCCACCCACTGGTCCGTCAGGTTGTCGGCCAGGGCCTGATCGCCCACCTGGAGGGCCCTGTTGATCTGGCTCCTGAGCTTTCGCTGCTCACCGTTCAACTCAAAGAAGCGGGCCTCAAGCCCACGCTGGGCGTCCAGGGGCTGGAGGGCGCCGCCGAGGATCCCTCTGCCGATCTTCCTGCCCAGGGTCGGCATATCGGCGACCCTGCCGACTTCCCTGATCGGGCGAAGGGCGCCAAGAACATCAAGCGCCGTGCCCGACCTGCCAGCCAACGCCCGCGGTATGGCCCCCAGTCCGGCCTCCTTGAGCGGGGTCAGGGGAGTACCCTTGAACAGGCTCCTGCCGGCGGCGGCCACGAACGGGAATCTCAGACCAGGACGCAGCTTGCTCACAACGTCCTTCAGGCCCTCTTCAGGCTCTCCCACAAGTGGAGCGCCGAGGGCCGCGATGTCCTCGAAGGGGAAGGTGGTCGAGGTCAGCAACGCCGTCCCACCTTCAGGCCCGCCAGTGATCTGAAGGCCGCCCTGCTCCTGCATCCACATCGGCCGCAGCTCGTCAGGCACGCTATCCTTCTGCCTGAACCCTTCAGCGAAGTTCTGTAGCCTCGACATCGAAGCGGCGAAGGCCGGCTTGTTGGGTAGATGGTGGAATAGCTGGAGTCCGCCATTGCGTCTCATCCAGGCATACCAGGGGAATATCCGCTTGCCGATGGTCTTCTCCCAGTGGGTCAGGTCGGCAAGGTCGGGCATCGCCCTGAGCGTCTGCATGAACGCCGTCTCGGTGTCCATTCCCTTGTCCATAAAGTGCAGGAAGGTGCTGATCCTCTGGCCGTCCTCGACGGCGGCGTTCCACTTGAAGATCGACTGGTAGAGGCCCTGGAGGCCGCGACCCCCAGTGGCCTTTAACTGCTGAACGCCTGTCCTGCCTGCGAATGTGCCGGGTATCTGCTGGAAGACTCGGCCGCCCCCAACGCCCCTGAAGAGACGCAACTGATTGTAGAGAAAGCTCGCCTGGACGTTCCTGCCCTGAACGGGGATCGTCACACCCCGCAATATATTCGGGTTCTGGAGGATCAGGGCTTTTCTGAGAAGACGAACGTTCGGGTCAGCCCATTTCCCAGCCACAGCCACCGGATTCGCGCCCGCCATCAGCCCGCCGAAGAAGTTCTGGAAGATGTTCCTGATAACGTAGGCGGGATGGAAAAGCTGGGCCGACTTCCAGAAGCCCAAGGTGATGTCGCTGGCCTTCAGGAGCGAGTTGACATCTCCCGACTTCCCCCACACCTTCACCATGTCCTCGATCAGATTGGCGACCTCAGTGGGATACATCTTCTCAAACAGGCCGGTTCGCTCCAGGAGCTTGAACGGACTGCCAGGAGAGGGCTTCGCTCTGACGAAGGCCAGGTTGGCGAACCTCTGAGGATCCGCCAGGCGTTGGGCGTCAGTTACCTTCACCCCGAACTGCTCGACGAGCTTGCCCATGTCGGCGGCGGCCAACGTCCGCTCTGTCCGAACCACCTCAGTCCCGACCGACTCGGCCAGATCGGGACGGAACATATCGCCCGTAAACTTCTTCGTGCCGGGGAAGTCCGGTCCCAATGCGGCCGGCCGATCACCCGGAGCCAACTTGCCCCACTCATTCCACTGGAGTTCGCTGATGAGCTTCTTGTCTACTTCCTTCGCCCCGAGTTCCTTCATCCGGGCCAGTTTTGCCTGTGCGTTCTTCCCGCTCGACAGAATCTTGTGTTCGACGCCATCAGGCGTCCGAAAGATTCGCCAGTGGGCCCTCTCGATGGCCGGTATCCTGAAGCCTTCCTGGCCAGCCGCCTTGCTGAACTGCTGCCTGGCCTCCTTGGTCGTCAGCCGGGCCTTGAAGGGTTCGATCTTCCCTACCCGCGCGCCTGCGCCTATTCTCAGCCCACGGCTCTCCTGCGCCCTGCCAATGACATCATTGACGAGACTCCTCACCCCGGGGTCATCGGCGATGGCCTGGTTCTTCTGGAAGAAGTCGAAGATCGGGTCAGCGAAGCCTGAGCCCCTGTAGAACTGCTCCAGCCCGGCGCCGCCGGGGCCGACATCGACGAGACTGGTTATCGTCCGGCGAAGGTCATCGGCGGAGCGGCCGGTCTCTTGGGCCAGTCTTGCGACCACGGGCTCAAGGCTTTCCTTCTGGAACGTCCGGGCGATCACGTTACCCTTGGCGATACTGCCCGGGCCACCCCTCTGCTTGACGGCCAGGAGCTGCTGGTTCAAGGGTGTCGGGCCGGGACCGAATAGCCCTCTCTTGATGGCCCGCAGCTTGGGGATGAAGCCCTCGGCATTCCTGATGGTCGGAGGCCCGGCGAACTGTGCGAGCCTCTCCTTGACGATACCAGGGGCGTCCGGGGCTGTCCTCAGCCGATTCAGGGCGTTGGCTCTGCGGGCGGCGATCTCTGACTGGACCCCAGCCGCCTCAGTGATCCGCCTGACTCTCTTGGGGATCTCCTTGACGCCCGCAAGCTCGGTCTTCGCCAGCCGCACGGGCGTCTCGACGGCCTGTTGTGCGGGCGTGAGTGTGCGAATTCTGGGCACGCCCTTCTTTGCGGTGGCCAGTTCCTTCTTCCTTCTGGATACGAGTTGCACGGCGCTCTTGATCGAACCCGATGGAGCAGGCAGGCCGGTCGCTCGCTGAAGGGCCTTGAGCCCGCCCGGAGTGACCTCGAACTTAGCCTGTAGCCCCTTGATGACAGGCTTCACGCCTTGCTGACGAAGTCGGGCAAGGCTCTTCTGTGCGATCTGCAACTTCTTCTCGGCGACCCTGACGGCGCCTGTTCTGACAACCTCACGCCTCGCGCCGCCCGCTCCGATAGCCGCTAACGCCTGGCCGCGGAGAGCCTGGGCCTTAGACACCTTTCCCCTGGCGGAAACCAGTTTCTCGGCGGCGCCCAACCCGACAACCTCCGCCTTGGCTCCGAGGAGCCCCGCCCCGAGCGCCGCCTGCTTCGAGCCTCTCTTGACCGCTGCGATCTCGCCGAACTTGCGGCCCTCTTTCAAGCCTTCTACGACCTGGCGGAACTTCCTGCCCTTGGCCCCGCCCTTGAGAACTGGGAAGCCCTTGGCGGCGAACGGAACCCGCAGCAGTGACCGTCCCTGCTCCCCAAATTTCTGGAAAAATTTGAGGGCCCCCTTATCACCACGGCGCGCGTTCTTGACGAGGTTGCTGCGGACGAACCTGTCGATCCTCTTGGCTGCGTTGCGTGGACCGACCCGCTTGACCAACGCCCCGAACCCCTGCTCGATCTTCTTGATCCTCGCCGGGTTGGCGAGGGCCCTGGCAAGGTCATCGGAGAACCGCCCTGTCTGAGAAGCGGCCCTGATGAGTTTGGACGCCGGCTTCAATATCTTCGGCAGGTCTTTGACCAGGCGAGTGCCTGTCGTGGCTCCGGCCGTCAGGAACGTCAGGGGGTCAATGGCGACGTCGCTGACAAAGCCAGCGATGGTGCGAACCGGGCCCTTCTTGACACCGAGCTTTTTCAGGATGTCCGAGACGAAGACCTTCTTCTGGAACGTGCCCTGTGCAAGCCTCGACCTGTCCACCCCAACGATGTCGCCGATGATGTTGGCGAGGGTGTTCCTGGGTACGTCCAAGAGGTTGAAGAACTTCTTCGCCGCGGACAGGCCGCCCTGAAGAATGGCCTTACCGACACCCCGCTCCTTGAGGGCCCTGACGCCCTTCTGGGAAAGTTCGTCAAGGCTGATGCGTGGATTCTTCCTGCGCTCCTCACGCGGGTCGAAGGATAGCTCCCTCTTGGGCGCCTCAGGCTTCTTGAGCTTCTTGGGCCTCGGAAGCCTCGCCCTCAGCAGCGAAGGCAGAGGCCGTCTTGGGTCGATTGCCCGGGCCATCTAGCCTCCTGGAGTCACCAGAGGAATCGGGGTTGAGGGCGGAGGGGTGGCCGGGGTGGCTAGTGGAGTCGCGGGCGTCTGTCCGGTTCCCGCCAAGAAGTCCAGTATGGCCTGGAAGCTCCGTGCCTTGGCGTCTAGTTCTGTGAAGTCGAAGGGCGGTAGACCAGCGGCCTCACGTTGTCGCGTCACGCCAGCCTTGACGGACGCTCCGACATCTAATGTCTTGCGTATCTGCGCAGCCCACTGGCTTTCTCTGACGGCCCTCAACGCAGCTTCAGGGTCAGGATCACTGGCTATCCTAGTCTTGATCCTGGCCAGTGCGTCCTCGGGTGCTATCCCGCCAGGGCCTCCGGTGAGCGGTTGGCCATCAAACCTGACCGTAATCTCTGGTAGATCGGCAAACCTAGTCGCGGCCTCGGCCACCCGCGCCAATAGATCAACCCTCCCAGTGGCGGCGATGCCCCCGCGCGCCGCCTGCTGTTGGAGTCCGCCACTCTGAAGGTTCTGTTCTGCCTGTCGCAGAGCCAGTGTTTCTTGTGGCGTCTGCCCACCGAAGATACTGGTGGCGCCGCCTGCTGGCGTAGCCGGGGGTCGCGGCTGCAACCTTTCGGCCAACTGCGTCTGTTGAATCTCAGCGGGAGTGGGGGCGAGGAAGGCTCTCCTGCGGCCCGCGGCCTCCTCGCCGAACTGTTGAATGAGTCGCTGGTCGATCTCCTGGGGAAGCAATCCGCTTCGCTCAAGGTCGCCGGCGGCTCGCCGAACCCGAATATCTGTAAATGCAGGCTGGGCCTGCGTCCTGCTCAGTCCGGCCAACGGACTCTGGATCGGGACGGGAACTCCGCCTATGTCGATGTTCGTTGGCTCCCTCGGGTCACCCTCGGTGAGACCGGACTGGGTGGCGCGCGTGACTAGATCAAGAGCGGCCTGCTCCTCGGGGGTGCGTGGAGGACGGCCCGCGAGTCGGGTTTTCACCCCCATGGCCTGAGTAAAGCCGGGGAACGCCTGCTCAATAACCGGTATATCACTCCGAAGGAATTCGCGCCTCTCACCAACAACCCCGCCTTCCTGGAGCGTCTGCTGGATCAGGCGCCTCTCGACGTCGCCCAGTGGCTGCTCTGGCGCAGCGGCTGGCAGAGCGGGTGGCGGGACCACTGGGGCGGGAGGAACGGCTGGAGCGCCTGGCTGGCCACCGCCACCCTGAATCTGATTGATTTCCGCCTGCAAAGCTGCAACGCGCTGAACGGCAGTCGCCCTCGCCGCCAAGGCGTCGGCGGTCGTCGCCTGCCCACCAACTACGGGGGCAGCGGGCTGGGCGACCGGAACTGGCTGGGGAGCAACGGCCGGCGCGGCGGGAGCCGCCGCAGGGGCAGCGGCTGGGGCTGCTGGCTGTGGTGTCGTTCGGGGCCTTGGGGGTCCGCCTCTGCCCTCGCGGTCCTCTCGGCGGAATCCAACCAGTCGCTCACGGAAGCTACGAAGTCTGTCAAGCCCGCGAATCTGCCCTAGCTTCTCCTTCCGCTCTTTCTCCTTCTGCACCTTTGCCGCGTCTTCCTGGCGTATCTCTTCGTCGAACCCGAGATTGCGGTTTCGGGCGTCACGGAGGAACTGCTCGAACCGCTTCGCCTCGTCGGGGGTTCTGGGAACGCCGGGCCGGATCTCAACACTGGTGCCTTCCTGGTTCGTGGCTCGGATGAGTCCGCCGCGGCCGGCACGCTGACGCCGGAGACGCTTGAGGCGCCCCGCCTCTCTCCGGGCCTCGCCAGCCTTGCGCAGCTTCCTGATGTCCTCGGCCTCGTTTGCGGTGCCCACCCTCACGCCTTGGCGGCGGAGAATGTCTTGCTGTCGAGTCAATCGCGGCTTCTTGGGCCCCTCGCCGGTGGCCAGCCTCAGGACGGCTTCTGGATCACCGCCTCGCCTTGCAGCCTCAGTCGCTGCCGTCAGGCCACCTGCGGCCCTCTCTCCGCGGCGACGCCCTGCTTCGATTCGCTCCCTGGACTGACGCTCTCGCTCTGCTTCTCTGGCGGCGAGCCGAAGTTTGTCTCGTTCACTCACACCGCCCCCCCGCGGCGTCGGCGACGCCTTGTTGGGCGCTGCACGAATGTCGTCGTTGTCCCGCGCGTGCCTCCAAACCTACGCCCTGTTCCTGTTTGCTTTGCCATGTCTATACTCGTTTCTGCATGATGCGGGGAAACCGCCTTCTTACCTTGTCGTCAACTCAGCCATCTACTTCAACTCCTTCGCCGCCTTCAACAAGATTCTGGCAAGGGCCGTCGGATCACCGCCCGTGGCCCAAGCGCTGTGCAGCATCCCAAGCGTTCCGTTCTGCGACAATCTCCGCCTGAGCCGAAGCCTCGCGTCAGGCTCCGGCTCCATTCCCGTCAATACTGAGTCCACCAGCGCATTCCATCGAGGGTCGCGCACTTGCGCATCAGCCTATTTGGGCCGCTTGACATTGGGGTCGGCGTCCAGCGCGCCCTCGGTCTTGATGTACCCAAGAGCGGTCAACGCCATCGCGGCCAGCGCGGCGACCTTCGTGAAGGCGTCCACCAATTCGTCCTCGGGCTTAATGGTGAACAGGGCGACGACGGAGGCCAGCACGACAGCCAGCGCCGTCAGGAACTTCCGCGACGATATTCGTTTCAGGAAGTCTTTCATGGTGAAGGTTCCTCGTTAGCGTCGGCGGCGTGCCATGCAGCCGCCGAGGCTTCGTTTTGGGCCTTGAGCGATTCCAGTTCAGCCATCACGTCCTCGCCGGCGTCAATCCGCTGGCGAAGATCGCGCATTCGCGTAAGGTAGTCCAGGCCCCGGAAGACCAGATCCGCCCACAGGAGAAGTTGTCCCGTTGCCATTTGTAACCTTTCTTTCCGCCGCTATTCTCGCGGCCACAAGTTGTCGCAGAAGTTCATTGAATCGCCGTAGCATCTCGGCCGTCGGGTGCCCAAGCTCTATCGCCGCCTGCCATTCGTCCAGGGCCGCTAAGCCCCAATCCACATAATGCGTAATCGCAGCGTTTTCCGCTGGCGTAAACCGCCCAGCCTTTTTCATTGTCGTCAGCGTATCGACGACGGCGCTGTAGGATACTCGGGCAACGGCGAGACGCTTGGCCGGCGTCTGCAAGAGCGACCAGTCAGGCGTCGCCCAGCCTTGGCCGCAGCCACCTGCGGCGAACAACAAGCAAGCCACAGCCAGCATTGTCAGAGTCCGTCTCATGGTGTTCTCCTGTTCAGTATCTCGACTTGCCGCTCCAGCCTTGCGGTGCTGTCACGCAGACGAGCAACCTCTATGGCAAGGGCGGCGGTCGTGCCTGTCAGTTCCTTGATCGTATCTCTGGTTTCCCTCAGAGCTTGGGCATTTCTGGCGTAATGATCGCCCATCTCCGCCCTCATCTCCACGCGGTCCCTGTCCATCTGTTTCTCTTGGCCGGACACCCTTGAGTTCAGGTCCCCCCACGCCATCGCTATGCCGCCGACAACTACGGCCACAGAGAGGAGGATCCCGAGCCACTTTCGCAGAGTCGCTGTTCCGTTTCCGTTTCCGCTCGCCATGTCTACGCCGACGGACTGTCAGCTCCATAACTGTAGGTGATCGTGCCAGCATCGGCCGCGTCCACCTGCAAACGGACTCTGGCCCAGCCAACGGTGTCGAGATGTATCCAGGCGGTCGCACCGGCGCTGAGAATATTCCAGTCCGCTCCGCTGGTATTCAGGACCGTATTGCCGGTGGAGTTGAAGTCAGAGGCGGAGTCAAGGAGAGTGATCCAGTCGTCGTCGCTATCGGCGACCTTCACGTCCAGATTCACGTTCACGAAGGCTTCAGTGATGGCCTTCACCTTGATACTCATCCGGCCCCGGCCACGAACGTCAGCCTCGAAAATTGTGGCGAGTACAGTGGTTGTGGGCACTGTGCGATCTGCCACTTCTTCCCAATATCTTAGTCTACCCATGTCGTCCTCTTGACGACCGCCCGGGCGGGGCATGTTCCCCGCCCGGACAGCCGCTTCTATTCCTTGGCCGGCGGCTCCTTTTTGTCCTCAGAGTCATCCGGCTTCTCTGGTGCAACTGGCTGAGGGCCGGTGGCGGCGGCGACTGCGTTGATCTCCTGGATCGTGTTCGCCAACACCGCTTCCAGCACCTGCTTCTTCTCGAACAGGAGCATCGTGCAGCTTCTCTGTTCGGCGCGATTGCCATCCGTGACTAGGATGAGATGTCGCGCTTCCTGGACGGCAGGCTTCGGCGCCTCTGGCTGTGCCTGTGCAACCTCTTGCTTGTCATCCTTCTTAACTTTTGCTGTGTCCTTGTCCACGTGAAGCTCCTTTCTTAGCCCTTGATGTCCAACAGCAGTTGAACAGCGCCAATCTGAATTATAGCCCCGTCACCGCCGCCACCGCCATCGTTGATGGCCGCCGTCAGCAGAATGTCGAGGATGTCCCCGGCGACCAATGCCGTCGGGTTGATGGTGAAATCTTTGTTCACCCAAGAGGCCGAGTTGATGCTTTCGGGCGAGGCGGCAATCAGAGCCGCGCTCACACCGCCTTCTGTGTCGGACTCGTGCGCCTCGGCGTCTATCGTCGAACTCGTTACGGCGAGGTCGCTTGACCTGCAATGCACCCGCAGAGTTACTGTCTCTCCGGCCACATACTCAACCGGCAAGACGAGCGATACTCTTGCCGTCTCGCTGGTGGATGCACCGGCACCGGCCGTACTGGTCAGCATCGGGCTCGACGTTCCGAACGTCCCAACAACATGAGCCATGCTGGTCGCGTCGCTGGCGGTCGGCAACAGCGTGTTGTCAGCCGCCTTACGGAACTCGGTGAACGGGACGTTGTAAATGGCCAAGTCCTCTTGCAGCATCGAGGCCCGCGTAATGAGGCCCGTGGCGTTGTCGGTCATTGCGAAAGTCCGATTGCCAGCAGCCTCGCCAACCGTATACGTCCTGGCGTTGGTATGAGCAGCGTGGATGATGACCACATCGACATCATTGGTGTTATCAACGCTCCTGAGCATGAGCGAGCCCTTGGCCGTAGTGGGCGGATTGAGCGTCAACTGTGTATACCCGCCGCCGGCCCCGGCAGCATTGCCGATGTTGAGGTTAATCCCAACGCCGTCAAACGCAACGCGAGCGGTCTCAACGAGCGAGCCGCTTATCATCTGGTTGAACACCAGGTCACACTCTTCGGCCCCGGTGCTTACGTCCGTCAGGACCGCATCAATGCTTGCCTTCTCGTCAGCGGCGTCGTCGCTCTCAATGCTGAAGACGAGTCCGACGCCGGTGCCGTTAGCGGCAGCGCCGCCGGTGACAGTGTGTGTCAGGGTCAAGCAGTCCGTCACAGCGGCGTCGTTGGCGTCGTCAATCAACACCACCGGAGCCGCTGAGAACGTCTTAACGCCCGCGATTGAAGATGCGCCGGCGTTCATCACGAAACTGGCGCTCGCCCCTGCGTCCGGGATCGTGTACGTCCGAGCCCCTGCCTGGGCGGCGTTGGTGATCGTGAGGTCACGAGCAGCAGCGCCTATGTCAGTACACTGGATAATCATCTTCGAGTTCGTCGCAGTGCCTGGGAAGATGTCCAGCACGCCCGCAGTCCCGTCGGCGCCGATGTCGATGTTACCAGTGCCCACAACCACGTCGCCGCTCAGGGTGTTGAGGCCAGTTGGGGTCGTGAACACCCCGCTGGAGCCGCTGAGAACGAACGTGGGATTGCCACTGGTGGCGCTCACGTTGCCCTGCAAGTTCAGCGTGCCGGTCAGGACGTTGGCCAGCCCGCTCAGAACGACAGTCTGGGCCGCACCCGCACAGTCGGGGATCGTCACCGTAGCAGCGCCGGTGGTCTGGGCGGCAACCGCTAGGGTCAGCGCCTCGGCCGTCGCATCGGCGGTCGTCAGGATGAACGAGCCGGAAGTCTTGCCTTCGATGGTAATCGTTCCGGTGTTCGTCTTTCCCGAAACCAGAATAATCGTCGGCGTGGCCGCGTCCTCAAGGCTGAGGGTGTCGGCCGTGAGGTCGGTTACATCCGCCGCCGCAGCGACTGCGGCCCCGATAATGACTCCATCAATCGACCCGCCGTTGATGTCGATGTCGTTCACGGTCGGAGCGACCGAAGCGCCAATCGTAACGCCGTCAATGGTGCCGCCGTTGATGTCAGTGGTGGTCACTTCGCCGAGATCGGTCCAAACTCCAGTGACCGAAACGGCGGACAGCAGCGTCATCGTCCCACCGGAGAAGACGGGGCTGGTGATAATCTTGTTTGTGAGTGTGTCAACGGTGTCCTTCAGGACCACTGTACCCGTTGCGTCGGGGAAAGTGATCGTCCGGTCAGCGGTGGTCACTGAGTTGGACAGCGTGAGGGTGTTATTGGTGCCGCCACCCACCACCGTCATTGCGATCTTGCCGGCCGACGCATCGCTGTCGAACGTGAAGGTCGTCGCGGTTGTCCCGGTCGAGCCCGAGGTCGAAACCGTCCCACCATTCGCTGCATCCGAATGGTCATGCGGCGCGTTCGTGAAGCCCGCCCCAGCGGCGCCGTCGTCAATCGTCGGGTCCGTCAGGGTCTTGTTGGTCAGAACGTCGGCCGTCGCCTTGCCAACGGACGTGTCATCTGCGTTAGGAATGAGCCACGTCCGGTTCGCTGACAGGGTGGCTGGGGCGGACAGGCTGACGGTGAAGTCGCCTGATCCACCGCTGTTGCCCGTGATAGCGATGCTGGGCTCGGCCGTGCCGGTGTAGGTCTCGAACGAGATGTTCGTGGTGCCCACGATGCCGGCGATGGCGATTGTGCCGCCACTGGCGTTGTCGGTGTGATCGTGGATCGTGATCGACTCAGTGGTCAACTCGATATGCACCTTGGCGTTGGAGCCGGTCGAGATGAACGAACCGACCTTCTTGACCACATCGGTTCCAGTGGGGGCGGTCGCGTCGAGTTCTCCGGCCGCGGTGTCCGACAGATACACCGGCGAACCGATGCTGCCGCTATTGGTCAGGGTGCTGGTGAGCGTACCCCGTGTGAGGGCTGCGCCCGTGGCTCCGCTGACCGTGGCGACTGGGACGAAGTAAAGATCCTCGGCCGTCAGCGGATCATCCGCTTGGGCCTCCTTCAGCTTGAAGTTCGACCCGGAAACGCCGCTGACATAGCAGATGGCGCCTTCAGCGATGTTGCCGTCAGCGACGAACGCGGCAGCGACAGAAGTCGTGCCTATGTAGGTGCCATCGGTGTCCAACTTCTGGATACGGTCTCCGAGACGTATATCCTGGGCCACTTTGTTCATGGCCTGTGAGCGACGCCCGGTCTTGGAGCCGGCCCGCCTTCGTTCACTTGCGGTCATAACTGCCATCGGTACTCTCCTTTTGCAAGCACTACAACCTGCCCGCTATATGGCCCTGGGCAGTTAGGGCCTTAACCAAATACGTCTCCAGGCAATCTGCTGAGTCCCGATGTACTGCCGTCGTCTATCCAAATTCCGCGGTCGCCATAGCCGTCAGCGATCACGTCCACTTCCTGTTTCGTCGTTTCGTTGTGCTGTTCAAT
>SDBT01006536.1_pt1 | contig 19317 bp, 16 predicted proteins | sample 2277101 | NCBI WGS metagenome assembly SDBT01 (sample SAMN10404973, study PRJNA504765) | marine sediment metagenome | isolation source: marine sediment core GS10_PC15, 103 cmbsf | place: Arctic Ocean: Southern Knipovich Ridge | collected 2010 | reverse complement strand
TGGTGCTGGAAGACCCTTTCGGGCTTGTCACTCTCGAACTCGATGTACTTGATGGCCGTTGGGCTGGCTGAGATTTAGGCTCCCCCTTTTGTGCTCCTGCTCCTACAAGCTGGTTCAGAGCAGGCAGCTGCACCCGGGTTAATGGTCCGGTCAGGTAGTTCATAGCCCAGCGGGTATGGAACAAAACTGGCTGATCTTCATGCACATTATGCAGCAGGAAGACCCGCTTATCCAGGGTTGAAATTAATTTATCATAGGTCTTGCGGTCCAGTCCCGGAGCTGCTCCTTCCAATCCGTCCAGCAAGCGGTTTTTATCCTGTTCGGTTTGCAATTTGCCGATAAACCAGGTTCCGGCATTGGACATAGCCTTATAATCCACATCAACAGGATTCTGGGTAACCAGCACCTGCCCTACTCCAAAAGCCCGGGCTTGTTTTAACATGCGCAGCATGGGTATTTTGGAGGGAGGATTTTTTACCGGGGGAAGATATCCGAAAATTTCATCAAAATAAATCAACGCCCGGAGAGACGTGGAACCTTTTTGGGTTCTCATCCAGGTCTCTACAGCAGAATATAACAAGGTCACAAAAAACATACGCTCAGCATCTGAGAGGTGGGCAATGTAAAACACGCTGTGGCGGGGTTTGCCGTCACTTCCATAAAGCATCGAATCTATATCCAGCGGTTCACCTTCAAGCCAGGCTTGAAAAGTTGGAGCAGCCATGATGTTGTTGAGCAGGATCGATAATTCCAGCCTTTCCTTCTCAGGGAAAAAACTGTCCAATTCCAATACACCCAGTTTGTCAAAGGGCGGATTCTGGATTTGCAGGATCAACTCGGTCAGATCCAGGTCGCGGCCTCTGCTCCAGGCGCTTTGGAAAATATTACTGAGCAGAATATGTTCTTTGGAGCGAACCGGGTCAAGATCATCCAAACCTACCAGACCCAGTAACCCCATTACAATGCCAGAGATCTTTTCCGCCAGCATTTCCCTGTTTTCTTCCCAGGGCAGTCCAGGAGCTTTTAATGAGGCCATGACATTGACAGGGATCCCAGCTTCCGATCCGGGGGTATACACTGCAAAATGAGCCGATTCACTCAGTGCCCTGATCCGCTCAGATCCTATGCCCCATTTTTCCAGTCCATTCTTCCACAGGGAAGCTGCATCTGCGGCAGATTCTTCAATGGTTTTATCATTCCTGCGGGCCTGATCCGGATTTATCCAGGGAAGAAAATCTTCCGGAAGCAGCTCGGGGAAATGCAGCAGAGCATTGGTGATGTCACCCTTGGGATCTATCATTAATGCTGGAATCCCCTGTAAAGCCGCCTCCTCCAGCAGATCGATACATAAACCGGTTTTACCCGAACCCGTCATACCCAAAACGACTGCATGGGTTGTTAAATCATCCGGATCATACATTAACGGATCCGGGGTGATCTCGCCCTTTTTGGGATCGAATATTCGGCCTAAATAAAATCGGTCGCTGGATTTTGCCATCATTAACCTCGCAAATAATTATTACACCAATAGAATGGATGAATCCTTTTCAGAAAGCACCTGATACTGAAATTGATTTTACCTTAAGGCGAACCAGTTTATCGCTTAAGGTCTGTCCAAGAAAACAAAAGCTGTTTTATAATTAAGCCAGAAATATAATCAGGTCGAAAGACTCCAATCCGGGAGGAACAAATGAGTTTTAATATAACCTACTATGGCCACGGGATCTTTGGTTTAACCATAGGCAGCCATCAAATCCTGATCGATCCATACTTTACGGATAATCCTGCCACAAAGACCAGGGCTGAAGACCTCAATCCCAATTACCTGCTGATCACACACGGCCACGGAGACCATGTTGGCGATGCGGTCGAAATAGTCAAAAAGACCGGCGCAAAAGTCATCGCCAATTTTGAGGTTGCCAATTGGCTGGGAGCCAGGGGCGCGGAAGTGTTCCCTCAACATATTGGAGGGGGACACGATTATCCCTTTGGTTACCTGAAGCTGACCCAGGCCATCCACGGATCATCCCTGCCAGATGGATCCTACGGGGGAATGCCGGGCGGTTTTTTGATCACCACGCCGGATGGAAAAAAGATCTATTTCGCAGGAGACACCGGCTTGTTTGCCGGCATGTCCCTGATCGGCGAAGAAGGTATCCACCTTGCAGTCCTACCTATCGGGGACAATTTCACCATGGGCCCGGATGACGCCCTCAGAGCCGTGAAATTGATCCAGCCCAAACATATCATCCCTGCCCATTACAACACCTGGGAGCTTATCGCCCAGGACCCGATAGCCTGGAAGGAGCAAGTAGAATCAAAAACCGATTCCAAGGTTCATGTGCTCCAGCCCGACAGCAGTTTTGAATTTTAATAAAAGGGAATCTAATGCCTCAACCAACTGACAGACATGCTCAAGAAAAGATGATGGAGAGCGAGGGGCGCCTTCCCCCCGGTCAGAGTTTAACCCTTAAATTTCCTGTGCTGCATTATGGGGCTGTGCCCGAGTTTAACCCTGAGACCTGGAGATTTAAGATCTGGGGGGAAGTCATTGAAGAGTGCAGCTGGACCTGGGAGGAATTTCAGGAGCTTCCCCACAGGGAGATCACCCTGGATATACACTGCGTCACTCACTGGAGCAAATTTGATACGGCCTGGAAAGGTGTAGCTGTCAAGGATCTGATAGAAAAAGGAACCCTGCAGTTAAAACCTGAAGCCGCCCATGTTCTTCAGCATGCGGCCGGAGGATATAGGACAAACCTGCCTCTGGAGCTGGTCCTGCAGGATAACTTCCTGATGGCCACTCATTTTGACGGCCAACCTCTCACACCGGACCACGGCTTCCCCCTCAGGGGAATGGTGGGGCATATTCCGGAAAGATCTGATCTCAAAACCCCTTATTTCTGGAAAGGGGCCAAATGGCTGACGGGGTTGGAGTTCTTGAGCGAGGATCAATTGGGATTTTGGGAAAAAGCCGGCTATCACAACGAGGGCGACGTCTGGAAAGAGCAGCGTAAGCGCTGATGTTAGCTGCGGATTAGATTGATTTTCACAGATAACCATCAATTAGGGGGTTATATACGATGATATATTATTGAATTAATATTCTTCCGTCCAGCCAGATATAATTTCAACCAGATAGTTGTTGGTCACTGGAATTAAGTGAAGATCATTAGGTTTACTTTATAGTATGGTCACAACTCTCAAAGTAGGTCGTCGAGTAAATCAATCATTTCCTGATCACCGCCAGCGGGAGGAGACCAATCAAGGTGAAGAACATCGATATTTTGTTCATCCAGATTTTCTGCAAATTTTTTCAACCCCAGGTTGATAACAATCGGTGGATTGTTTAACAATTGGTGTTTTGGATCTTCCATCAGTTTCTCCTAACTTTACCAAGTAGCGTGGCACAGAATAATGCTGCTCTGCTGTTACTGTTGAAGACATAAACACCCTGATCTTTCAACATCTGGGACTGTAAACTCAAATCTTGGGGATCGTCTTCCGTTCCACAAATGGAGGCAACAACTGTCAGATGGGCACCTCGATTTGTGGCAATTTGTTGAGCCTGTCTGATCGCATCAATTAATTCACCAGCAGGGTCTGGGGAAGAGTTATAGCCTAAAATAAAATCCAGAAAAAGTACAGCCACCTGAGGGTCAAGGCTTTCAGCTAGGATTCTTTTATTTCTAAGGGAACCATCTATCATTGGATGAGGCTTTCCCAATGTGTAATATTCGTCCCCCATATCCACTATCGAATGAGCTCGGCTTTGGTCGGGATCATCAAGAAGAAAGGCTGAATCCAGGGGAGCGTTTGAATATATATCCAAACCGGAATTTCGAAGAATTTGCTGAGATTGATAACAATAAGTCCCTCCTGCAAAAACACCCCGGAGAAATCTCTGTTCATTCGCCCATTGGGCTGCTTCGTTATCGACCCATGTTAATTCTTCAGGCTGTAACTTAAGCTCCTCTGGAGATGGTGTGGATCCGACCAAATGAAGAGCCCAATCAACAGCCAGGTCAATTGTGCTGGCAAAATGGGGTCGATCATCCTGCGAAGAACTATGTTCTGCCCCCAAAAAGCAGCAAATGGTCGGTTTGGAACAATTTTTGAGCCGTTCTATCAGTCTTTCTTGTACCTTCTTACCTGGCGGCTTGGACACAAATGCAATAACCTTGGTATTTGCATCTGCCTCCAAAGCATCAATCGCAGCAAAGGAAGTTAATCCGCCGATCGTATCCGAAACATCGTTCGTGCCAGTGCCAATTGCGTGGGAGATTCCCTGCCCTGCATTGTGAACCTGGCAGGTAAATTCCTGCAATCCAGTACCCGAGGCACCTATCACGCCAATAGCTCCCTGACGAACAGCATTTGCAAAACCGATCCCAACGCCGCCAATAATACTGGTTCCACAATCTGGTCCCATTACTAATACATTCTTCTTGGCAGCCTTTTTCTTTAATTCAAGTTCATCATGCAGGGAAACATTGCTGCTAAATATAAATACATGCAACCCTGACTCAAGAGCTTTTTGTGCTTCCCGGGGGACATACTCACCAGGAATTGACAGCACTTCAAGATTGGCATTCGGTTTCTGGTCTAATCCATCTTCAAAAGTCTTCCAAACGGAAACTGGCGAGCTTTCGAAATCTGTCGTTAATCTTCCATCTAAATTCTCAAGGATTTCGTTAACAATTTGTTGTGAATCAGCAATGACAGCCACAATTAAATCGTTAGCTTTCGCAGAATCGATAGAAGTACCACTTATTCCAATATCGCTAAGCAGTTTCTTGTTATTATCTGTCCCCATCAGAACCGCAGTCTGTTTAACTCCGGGATGGTCAGAAAGCTGTTTATTGATTCCCATCAAAAATACAGAATCATAATATTCGTTTTTTCGGATCACATATCCTGACGTCATATTATTTGACCTGGTGTTTTTTACCAAAAGTAATCAAAGCTTGTTTGAAACATTCCATTGGAGGACGCACTAACCCTGCACCAATGATCGGGTACCCTGGATCTTTATGGGCAATTGCAGTATCAATGATGGGAAGTATATCAGTTTGGACTACTTTCCGAATATCTATACCGATGGATGTGCCCATAAAACCAAGTGCAGGCATCCGGTAGGTGGGATGGACCCCCACGGTGATCTTTTTCATCTCAAGAGAATATGCGATTGCTTCATCAGGTGTTCCACCCACCAAACTCAGAATGCCTGGTGCTCCACCGAGAACAAACCCTCCCCAACCAACCGTTTCTGTTATTGCTGAGTCACCCATATCCAATCCACCGTCTTCTGCTGAGTAACCAGGCAAGTAAAGGCCTTCTACAACTGGTGCTGGAGCTGTAAACCATTGATCTCCCAATCCGCTGACCTTGATTCCGAATTCGGTTCCATTGCGCGCCATAGCTGTTACAACAGTGCTGTACTCAATTCCATGTGCGGGATCAGAAATAGCTTTACCGCAGGCCATCGCCAACCCCAGGAAGATCAAATTATGGTTTGTGACATAATATAGGGTCGGCAGTACGGATTCTCTGGGCAGATTAGCTTCTGACATGGCAACAGCCATTTTATTCGCGAACAGACTGGAAGAAGCGCTGTGGCGATTATGCAGCTCATCACCCATTTGTAATGCCTGAGTAATAATCGGCTTTAACTCTAATCCGCCTGAGTGGTCAAGAGCTTTTCGAAAAGTTGGTGCCCAAACATCACGCCATTTTCGCAGTCCGTCTAACGCATCCTCGCTGAATTCACCAAATTGTTGACGGCCCTCTACCTGGCGGCAAAATGCCCGGTTACCATATGTTTTATTTTCGACCACCCAGACCGGAGCAGAGGCAGTGATCGTGCCTGCCATCGGTCCAACAGCCTGGTGGTGGTGATTGGGCTCAAGACGAATTTTGCCTTTTTCTAATAGTTTTTTTGCTTCTTCTTCAGATTTTGCCCATTCTTCATAAAGGACCATTCCAATAATAGCGCCTTTTTGAGCACCGCACATCTGTGACCATTCAATTGGTGGCCCAGCGTGCAGGATCATTTTGTCTTGCATTCCCGGGATAACCTCCCCAGCTGGAGCAACATCCACGAGAACGGGATCTCCCTGGATCATCTTTTGTGTGGCTTCTTCATTGGCTTTCGCGATCTTCTGTTTGATATCCATAATGATTCCTCTCCATCTTGGGATCCCTATTGAGAGCATGAAGGTAATCCTGGACTACCTCCATGCTCACATCATACATTCCTTGTTAATCCATTAAACAAACTATTTAGGGCTGCCAGTGACACCCTGAACAAACCAGTCTGTAGCGCTCATGAGGTCAGGAGTTAATTCCTCACCTTCAGCAACTTCAATTTCGCCATCTTGGTTCAGAATCGGTCCTGCAAAGACTACGAATTCTCCCGATTCTATTGCAGCTCTAACTTCTAAGACCTGATCTTGCACCTCTTGCGGTACATTCGGCCCAAATGGGCCCATTACCATGCATCCGTCTGCAATACCGCAGCGCAGGAAGATCGGTTCCCAGGTGCCATCTAACACTGTGGAAGTCAACCAAGTTAATTTTCCTCCCAGTGTAAGTCCAATACCGGATATCCAGTATTCGGGGGCAAATTGCTGGGCTTCAAGTGATTGGAAGCCAATTGAGTACGCTCCCCGAGATTCAGCAATCCCGAGTACTGTAGATGGTGAATCAACATGCATGGTGAGGACATCTGCACCCAGATTGATCAAAGAGTTTGTGGCATCCGCTTCCTTTGCACTATCACCCCAACCGAAGGTGAAGGTTACAATGGTCTCAATATCGGGATTGACCGATTGTGCGCCAAGGGTATAAGCATTGATGAAAGTATTGGTCCAACCCAGTGGAGCATTCCCAACAAAACCAAGTTTGTTAGTCTCAGTCATTAAGCCAGCAGCTACACCCATGATATACCAGGTGTCGGGCGGCTCGCCAAAAAAGTTAGCGAAGTTGGCGCTCATTTCCCAGCCGCCTGCATGTTCAAAGATGACATCCGGATACTTTTCAGCCAAAGCTAACGCTGGGTATTGATGACTAAAACCCGTGGCAATAATCATACCCGCACCCTGTCCGATCATGTTTTCAATTGTAGAGGTTGCACCCGCTTCATCAGGCACATTCTCCGCTTCGATGATCTCAACACAAGCGATGTTTTCTTTGATTTGCATGACACTTTCGTGCATGGCCTGGTTGTATCCAGCATCAGTGATTGAACCACCGTAAGTAGCGCCAATGATCAAGCAAGGCCCTTCAGCAACTTCTTCTTCTTCGGCCTCGGCCTCTTCGACTTCAGCTTCTTCGACTTCAGCTTCTTCAACTTCTACCTCTGCCGGTTCTTCAACAGCTGGTTGTTCAGCTGCAGGGGCACAAGCTGAGAGCACTAAAGTTGCGCTCAATAAAGCGGCGATAAGCGAGTAAAATATTTTTCTTTTCATTCTAATCCTCCTAAATACTTAGTGAATAATCATGATCTGAAGCAATCTTCTTTTAGAACTTTTTCACTTATTCAGGCCTCCTTTCAATCTATACTTCTATCTTGATTTTGCGAATCTATTATTTTTTATTCAACTCCTTGATAGATCTTTCCCAGGCTGGCGGGCGCAGCATGTTTTCGCGTCCCACCCCAGGCGATCAAAACAACCAAAGTAAGGATATAAGGAATCGTGTCCAGTAGAAAAGGAGATATTTGGACTCCGCTGGACTGCAACAGAAGCTGGAAAGCTACCGCCCCACTAAACAATAAAGCTCCAACAATCGCCCGTAGGGGATGCCATTTTGAGAAGATAACAAGCGCTACAGCGATAAAACCTTTACCAGATGTCATGTACTCTGACCACCTCATAGTGTACGCAATCGAAAGGTGTGCAGCGCCAAGACCAGCCAACATGCCCCCTAAGAATAGAGCTTGATAACGAATCAAGAAAGGGTTGCGTCCAGAAGCAAAGGCTGTGTCAGCACTTTCGCCTACTGCACGAAGCCCTAACCCCCACCTTGTTTTAAAGAGCAACCACCAAACAAAAATTGCGACGGGAATAACAAGGATTATCAAAATGTCGAATTCGAATAAGGAAGAATATAATCGGGGTATATCTGACATTCCCGGCAATGAGATCTTGGGTAGAGAGTTAATCTTTGCACCTACATATGGCTTGCCAATTAATGCACTCAATCCGAAGCCAAAGAACATTAATGCCAGACCGCTTGCCAATTGGTTCGCTCGCCGGGTCACTACCAGGAACCCCATAACCATATTTATCATTCCCCCCGCTATCATAGCTGTGACCACCCCAAGATAAGGATTCCCAGAGATTACAGTTACGGCAAAACCAGAAGATGCACTGACAAGCATCACCCCTTCCAGGCCGAGATTAACTATCCCGGACCGCTGATGGATTGTTTCACCAAGAGTAGTATAGAGAAGTGATGTGCCAGAAAAAATCGCGCTGGAAATTACACCAAGAATAGGTAACAAGTTCATACTTTAATCCTTTTAAAAAATTTTGGTCGGGCTAGGACTACAAATAAAGCAAACGCCAATAGGATATTGATAACCGCGTAAGGTATGCCGCTGGTCAATTGCAACATGTTTCCACCAGTGATAACAATCGAGACAATAAAAGAGGTTACAAGGATTCCTATTGGATCTCCAAACGACAACCAGCTGATAAGAAAACCCATAAATCCTAAACCACGCGAGAAGCCGGTCAGGAGAACACCGTAATATCCAGAAACTTGGCTTGCGCCAGCTAATCCCGCAATTGCTCCTCCAACGAACATGCCAACGACCCAATATTTATTGAGGGGTAAACCATTCCGCTTGGCCGCTTGCGGATTACCTCCAATCGCGCGCATCTCTAATCCCCATTTTGTGTATTTCACCAGATACCAAAATATGGCCAACAGAATAAGGGCAAAGAAAAAACTGAGGTCAATCCTGGAATTAAATAAAGTTGGAAGGCGGGCTGCATCTACGAAGTTTGCGGTTTTATTGGTATCCATCGGTGAATGCCAATAACCGTACACAAAGAAGCCGACAATACTCGGTGCAACTGAATTTAATAACAAGGTTGTTATAGTTTCATTAACCAAGCCCAATGATTTTAATAACCCGGGAATGAAAGCCCACAATCCACCCCCGATCAGGCCCAGCAGAATTATCAGGGGCAATAAAGCCCAGGCAGGTAAAGTATCAAAGGTGAGTGCTCCCCAGGTTGCAAAACAGGCTCCCATGTACAGTTGCCCTTCTCCGCCAACATTGATTAAACCTATCCGTGTCGGCAAGGCAACCGCAAGTGCTGTGATCAACATGGGAGTCATTGTGACAATAACTTCAGAAAACCCATACCAGCTTCCAAAAGTGGAAGTTAAGATGTCTTTGTAAGATTGAATTGGATCTTTTCCAGATACGAGCAATATAATCCCAAAAAGTAATAATACGACGATAACCATCATTGAGTATCGTGTGAATGCTTCAAGAATTTTCTTGAATACCTGGTCCCATTGTATTGATTTATTATCTTTTTGCGGCATGTTGAACCTCAGATCCAGTCATTAGATGACCAATTTCGTAGATAGTAGTTTCAGATGGTTTAAATTCGCCTGCGATTTCACCATTGAAGAGCACGATTAACCGGTCACTCAAATTAAATAATTCCTCCAAATCTTCGGAGATAAGCAAAACGCCTGTGCCCTTATCGCAAGCTTTAAGTAATGACTCCCGCGCGGCAAACGTGCTTTGCACATCCAGGCCGCGAGTGAGGTATGAGGCAATCAATAATTGGGGATCATGGGACATCTCACGGACAATCACCATTCGCTGCAGATTCCCCCCCGAAAGAGACCGTGGAAGAGAATAAAATGGGAAGGAATAGCCCAGATCATCTTGTGTTGCCTGATAATCTGAATTTACTGCCTCCCAATCGATCCGAAGGCCTCCCTGGCGGGAATAACGCCAGGTATTTGTTAATGCCATATTTTCCAATACGGTCATAAATGGAATGGATGCCATTAAAAGGGGGTTTTCAGGAATAAAACCAACCCCGTTTCGTCGAATATCTCCGATAGAATGATTGGTCATATCCTTTCCGAAAAGCATCTTTTTTCCCGAGACACTTTTTTCCATGCCGAGAATAACATCTCCCAACTCTTTTTGACCATTTCCGGACACTCCAGCAACTCCCACGATCTCACCTGGAAAGATTTCCAGATTCAAGTTCTTCAGGCTGGTTTGATTGCCTTCGCCCCGGGTTTCAATATCCTTAAGATGCAAAACAGGAATGGAACTGGTCGTTTGCACAACATGCTTAGATTGTTGTGCTTTTGGAAGCCGCTTAGAAAACATCATCTCCACCATATTCTCTTCACTGGCTTCCGATCGCAATAAGGTGCCTGCAACCTTCCCCCCTCTGAGAACTGTGATCCTATCTGAAGAAGCCAATACTTCTTTCATTTTATGAGTTATCAATATGATTGCATAACCATCCCCCCGGAGAATATCGAGTACCTCAAAAAAAGCTTCCACTTCATGAGGGGCAAGCACTCGCGTCGGCTCATCGAGTATTAAAATTTTGGCGTCAGAGAGCAATAATTTTAATATTTCAATTTTTTGCTGTTCGCCAATGGATAATTGAGAAACAACGGCATGTGGATCAACATGTAAGCCATACCGTTTCGAGACTTCATTTATCCGTTCTTCTACTTCTTTTTGTTTGTAAACTGATTTAAGGTCTGGAAGAAATAAGGCTATATTTTCCAGCACAGTGAAGGCGGGGATTTGGGTAAAGTCTTGAAATACCATACCAATCTGAAAATTTCGTGCGTCCTGGGGAGAGTTGATCTGGATTGATTTACCAGACAATAAAATTTCACCCGCATCAGCGCGGTAGAATCCGTACAATATTTTCATTAGAGTGCTTTTTCCTGCTCCATTTTCCCCCAACAGGGCGTGAATTTCAGATTCATAGATATCAAAATCTATTCGATCATTTGCCACAACCCCGGGAAATGATTTTATGATCCCTCGCATAGAAACATACGCAGATGATTGCATGCCTTTCGGTTTTTCCATAGAGTTCCCTTCCAATGAAAACAAAAAAATTGATAAAGGTGAAATGCTCTTATGTTAGAAGCATTTCCATCTATGTATATTTTACATATCAGTAAAATAGAATATAAGCGTAATAACTCGGGGTTTTTTTGAAGAGGTGTACACGTATTAACTACGCAAACAACCCCGTATTTTCTACGGGGCTGCCGGGTTTGAAGCAGTTAATTAGTCCAGGAGGCCTTGCTCCCGGGCATATCGCACCAGCTCCACGCGGTTGCGAAGTCCCAACTTGCTGGAGAGATTGGCGCGGTGTCCTTCGACCGTCCGAACACTTATTGTGAGTTCATCCCCTATTTGCCGATTAGTATATCCCTGGACAATAAGCTTGAGAACATCGATTTCTCGCGGAGTTAACGGTTCAACCATTGATTTGCCCTGAAAGCTCACTGATTTGGGCGGATCCTCAATGATCTCTCGGACCATTGAGGGATCTAAATACATATCTCCTCGCAGCACAATATGGATTGCTGAAATCAAGTCTGCTTCTGCCGCCTTTTTAAGAATATAACCTGATGCGCCAGATTTGACTGCTTCCCGCAGGAGGGCGTTATCTTCATGGATAGTAAGAATTAGAATTTTCAGATCAGGGTAGGTGAATTTCAACTGCTTGGTCACAGATATCCCATCCAGGTCAGGCATACTGATATCTAAGACCAAAACATCTGGATTTAATTCTGCTACCAATTTAATTGCTTCATTTCCCCCAGTTGCTTCTCCAATCAATTGGAGGGATGGTTCTGCCAGTAAGATTGATCTCAATCCTGTCCTTATGATCGCATGATCATCTGCTATAAGCACTTTAATCGCCAACAGGCACCTCCACACTCACAGCAGTTCCTCTACCCGGCGCACTTTCAACAGTCAATTTCCCACCCAGCATTTCCACACGCTCCCGCATACCAAATAAACCCAGCTGATTGTCTACTGTCGGTATAGAAGGTATAAACCCAATACCATCGTCCTCTATGATTGCTTTGATTTGATTGTCCCGGTAATTAAACAATACATCGACCCTCTCTGCCTTTGCATGCAAGGCAATATTTGTCAGGGATTCTTGGACAATCCGGAATAAAGCTGTTTCGACCTCGCCCGGAAGACGTTTATCCTGCAAGCCGATGGTTTCGAATTCAACAACTATTTCGTATTGGCGGCTGAATTCTTCAATGTACTGTTCCATCGCGGTTACCAAACCTAAATGATCCAGGCTGGCAGGTCGTAAATTTACAGCCAATTGATGAAGTTTGTCTTGGATCTCGTTGGCTGTCCTTTTTAATTCATCCATTCTCTGGTTAACAACATCATGGTGCCCGGCTTCCCGTTCTAATAAACCCAGTTGAACAGTCAGGGCTGACAAAAGTTGTCCAGATTCATCATGGATTTCTCTAGACAGATGCAGCCGTTCTTCTTCTTGAGCCTTCATAAGCCGCTGAGAAAGGGCATGTAATTGTTTATTGCTTGACTGAACCTCCCCAAATAACCATGTGTTTTGGATGGCTACAGCTGCCAAATTGGCAAATGATTGTATCAATGGCAATCGCTCCTGACCAAAAAATAGATTATTCTTACTTACTGCCTTCAACATCCCAATTACATTTCCGCCAATAATAAGAGGGAATGCAGCATAAGACTGATAGGTCTTTGCCGGATCGGATAAGTGGTCGCTTGTTTTGATTTCTACATCGGAGGTAAAAAGAATACCAGTTTCACCTTCCCAAGTGTCCTTTATATCAGACAATTGGTTGATCGGTATACCATGAATCGCTGCGGGGGATGTATCGCCCTCAATGATTTCTACCCAGGCTACGTCAAGACCTAATCGATCAACAGTAAGTTTGCAAATTGTTTTATAAAGCTTGGAAATCTCGAAATTATCCAGGAATGTCCTCGAGGAATCATTTAAGGTGGCCAGATCAAATACCCGCTGATGAAGAGCTTCGGCAGCGTTCCGCCTTTCTACTGTCGCTGCTGTGAGGATCAGCATTGTCAGGGAGACCACCCCCAAAAAAGTTTGCAGCAAAATAAGACTATCGTTCTTCGATTCCATGGAAAAGGGTCCCATACCATTGGCAGTTCCCCATATAGCAATTCCAGAAACCAATAGGATTGCTGTCGATGCACCGTGCTGTCCAAATCGTAATGCAGCCCAAATCATAAAAGGGAATATCACATAGAGCAGAGCCTGATGAAAAATACCAACCGGGGGTTGATTGCTAAACACATACCAGGTTATGAAACCGAGCAGAGAAAGTTGTATGGTTCCTTCGAGGATAGATCGTTGATTAGATTGATGGGGTCGTAGTGAAATCCAAACCATCAGTACAGGAGCTACCACGAGAGCTCCCAGCAGGTCACCGATCCACCAGGTTGTCCAAATGGTTAGGAAATATTCCCAACTCCCGAGACCTGTTACCATAAGCGTGATAGTGCCGATGCTGGCACTGATCATGGTGCCGAAAAAAGAAACAGTCAATAGTCTTATGACGTCCTGAACGCGATTGATAGCAGGGTGAAAATCTGCAAATCGGGTGAGGCTGTATGCAATAACCCAGGCTTCCAGTGTGTTACCGATCATCATCCCTAAAGCCAGGTTAAATGGGGCACCAGTTACCAGGGATCCCAGCATAACCCCCAAGCTCACTCCCGGCCACAAGTTCGTTCCAAAAAGCAGCAAAACTGCGATTGAAATTCCAGTAGGCGGCCAAACAGGAGATGTGTTAGGCTGAACGTACGCCATTTTTAATCCCAATCTGGCGGCCAGGTGATATATAACCGCCAGGCTGATGATTTTCAGAAGGTAGATTCCGATATCTTTAAGTTTCTTCTGCATGGTTACCTCAAATGTCAATTATATACCATGGGGAGTTCTCAGAGGTAACTGTAAATAATGTGGGTTGAGGAGGGAAATATTCTAAGAAGAAATCAATCTAAAAAAATCCTATTTTTGGAAAGGGGCCAAATGGCTGACCGGGTTGGAATTCTTGAGCGAGGATCAATTGGGTTTTTGGGAAAAAGCCGGCTACCACAACGAGGCGGATATCTGGAAAGAGCAGCGTACTCGCTGATATTGGTTGCGGATCAGATTGATCCATAACGGATGAGCTTAACTATCCTGAGCTTGCGAAGGGCACCCGCCCGCTTCATTAAAGTAGTAAATAGTAAAAAGTAAGAAGATTCGATCATAGCACTCATCTAATTATTCATAAACAAGCTATTCTCCTTACTACTTACTGCGCCGAAGGCGCCGGGTCGGGTGGAGCGGATGTTATGCAACAAATCCCTAGAGTTGTTGCATAGCTTAGAACGAGTAATCACAACAAGCAAATATAATTATTACCGCTTCTTGCGCGGCATAGCAGCTCCTATTAGGATTAGAATTGCAATGGGACCAAATATCGCACCATAAAGTTGGAATACTTGTGACATTTGATTAGGGAAAAGAACAAAAAGAACTACACCGATTGCCAGGAGGAAAGCAAGATTCTTCAATAAACCCTTCAAAAAATCCATTTACAAATTCCTTTTTTTATCAAAAACTCAAAGTGCATAACAATGGCGTAACCTGCCTGCGTTTTGGCTCCTGACGCTGCTCAACCAGAGCCAAACTTAGCATTTAGCGTCTGATCCTCCGCTGCGCAGCAGGTCATGGTTCACGCGGGGTTAGCCGTACTTTCGCTTAGAATTTTAATAACCCCTGTGTTTCCATCCATGTGCACGGTCTGACCGTCCTTTAGAGTTTTTGTGACATCCTCAATCCCGACAATGCACGGTTTCCCCATCTCGCGGGCAACCGAGGCCCCGTGCTGCAATATTCCGCCGGTTTCGAGCAGCACTCCGCCAGCATTGATAAAGAGCGTCGTCCAGCCCGGGTCGGTCGCTTTGGTCACCAGGATATCCCCGGGCAGAATGGGTTTTTCATCAGCACGTTTGAGTACCTTCACTTTGCCGACAACAAATCCAGAAGAAACCGGGGTGCCCACAAGCTCATTCTCTTTATGTGGTCGGGGAGGTAATTTCGGGATAAATCCGCGAGAATCGATAATGTTTGGCGGATCGTTATCAGGGTTGAATTGGGCAAAATAATCATGATTAGTCTTAGTCAAACCCCGAATGTCCAGACTCGGGTCTACTTCCGCCTGTTTAAATTCGTCCCATAAGAGATCAAATACCTGGTCAGCCGAGTCCAGCCGCCCGGCTTCCACCCATTGCTTCCCGAGTGCCAGGACCCGGCGCCGGAGATAGTCGATCGAAATGATAATATAATATTTTGGAGATTCTCGATACGCGGCAAAGTTTTCAAGCAGCTTGTAGTTTTTTCTGAAGGCCTTAAGTTTTCTGCGACTCTTTTTTGCCAGATATTGCTCCAGGAACCGGACACTCTCGACCCGGCGCTTAGCGCCACTCTCAAATAGACCTTGCGGGGTCAAGTCGGGATCGTCATGACCTTCCATTGTTTTCAAGATATCAAACACTTCCCCGGGCTTTTCATAGTACCGAGGGGTGGCGACATCGAGCTCTTTTGGCCCGCGAAACCCATAATCATCCATAAACAACTGCCATTTTTGCATGAACTCGGGAGAGAGTTGGTTGGCAGCCAGTTTTTGGACGAACTCTTGAGCCGTGCCAGTCTGTTGGATGTCAGGGAACTGGGATAACTCGTAGAGTAATAAACCCATCTCGATGGTCACATTGTTGGGAAATGACCTCTCTATAGATCGCAGATGTGCTTGCATCGCATCCGGTTCGTTTTTAAAGATTTTCTTGAGTTTACTGCGGGCAGCTTCCGACGCCATCAGTGCTGGTAGCTGCACACCATTCATGTGGGATCCAACCTTAAGGAAGCTTGTAATGGTAAAGTCTTCAAAAGAGATATCCCGTTCATATTCTGTTTTTAAGTCTTGCCCAAGTTTTACATTTTCTTCTATATAGTGTTGTAGATACACATCGGGTTTGCTTCTTGCTCTCATTAATGGCCTAATATATATCATGGCGCCCAACCCAGTTTTTATTAAACTTTTCAGAAACCCTTTAGGGAATTTCTTCGGGATGTACTCCTTCAGATCCATTGCCTCCAGGATTTGAGATCCCAGAGAGTCAGTAATCCGATAGGTCTTAATCGCATTCTTTTTCCCCATGATTTTCAACATTCGGCCTAGGTGGGTATACATTCGCCCAGCACTGCCAAATGCCATACCTCGATCTATAGAAATAAAGTCTTCAGGAGGTATTCCCGGTGCCATCAATCTTCCAAGAGACATGAACATATCAATTCCAAGAGGGCTGAGGCTTTCTGGAAATCCTTGTTCCGTAAGAAGGGCGTCGTGATAAAGGTGCTTTTGTTCCCCGGGTTGGGTAATCATCTCTTCCGGGAGTTTGTAATAGGTCGTGATCGGGCGGGCCTGAAGCAGGTAGAGCTGTTCGCCCTCATAGGCCCACTCGATGTCCATCGGCTTGCCATACTCTGCCTCGATCCGGGTTGTAAGCGCTGTGACGGCCAGGATCTGGTCATCAGTGAGGCAGAACTCGGATGGAGAATCAGGTTGTTTGCTTTCGGTACCTCCGCCCGCTTTTAGATAGATCGCAACATCCTTTTTACCGGGAGTCTTTTTCAAGATGGTTTTGGTGACCTTGTCCACAACCGCTTCGTCGGGTGTGACCGTGCCATCCACGACGGTTTCACCTAAGCCGAAGTTGGCGTTGATCACACATTGATCGTAGGAGTTGTTGATGGGGTTCAGAGAAAAGGCTACTCCGGAAGTATCCGATGCGATCTGCTTTTGGATGATCACAGCAATCTTGGGGTCGAGCGGATCGAATCCACTTTGTTGCTTGTAGGTTACCACTCGTTCATCCAGAGCCGATGCAAAACATATCTTGATGGCGTCTTCCAGATTTTCATCGGTCACTCCCAGCACGGTTTCATAGATGCCAGCGAAAGAGGCCCCTTCCAGATCTTCCTCGGGAGAGGATGAACGCACTGCCATCAGAATAATTCCTTCTGATTGGAGATATTGACGGACTTCAGCGAGTATTTTTTGCTGTTCTGCAATAAACGCCAGGGCTTGACAGTTGTCCTTGACAGCCATGGCAGCGGTTGTCATACCATCATCTTTAGCTTGGGTAAATACGTTCCATTCTGGTGTGGTCTTGAGCTGTTCCAACCATGGATGGAAGAACTCGGTTGACAGCACTACTGCGGTGGGGACGTTAAAGCCTTTTTTCTTCGAGTAAAGTAAAGATAGGCCTTTTCCTCCAGCTAGCTCAACCGTGGGAAGCGTAGAATCCTTGAATGTGTAATATTGTGCCATCAATTATTTTCTCCTCTTAGTACACCGTAAATTAAGTTTTTTGCATCTTCATCTCATGCTCCCCACGCTGGGACAGCGGCTAGAGCAGATCAGAAAAGTTGCGAATTTGTCAGAAATTTATTTTACGACGTATTAGGCATATTTACAATATTGCTACTTTTTAGTTGTCATCTCTTTTGACGGCTAACGGATGAGCTTAACTATCCTGAGCTTGCGAAGGGCACCCGCCCTGAGCGGAGCGCGAAGCGCGCAGACGAATGTGTCGGGTGGAGCGGTGGTTAGGCAAAGTTTAATTTCATTCATTGAGTTGACATTTTAGTTGCCTATTCAACAACGCATCATGAATCCCAATTAATAAGTTTCTTTATTAAATCTTTCCTCATTATCGTTATCCTCAAGATAAAACTTATACCAAATAAGTCTTATCTTAACAAACTTCCATGAGCCAAGTACGATCGAAATCGTTTGGAGTTCATAACCAACGAATCTATTTTTTCCCCCACCTTAAATTACTGGCGCCACTAACAGGTAAGGTAATCATTGGAGTATCGTTTGTTTGCAGGATGTGCATCGGACCTTTATACATGCTGATAATCACAAGACTGGCATCGGGTGCCCACAGCGCCTCAGACCAAAAAACATCACTATTTAATGTAATGGAACGCAATGGGGTCATTTTCGTCATATCGATAAACGGGGCAGCCACTAACATAGGCTTTGCGTCCTCATCTGCAGCTTGGTAGAAAAAATACAGCTGTCCATCAGGTGCTTGTTTTGGAAACGCAGCCGACGTTGTTTCAAGAAAAGGTTTATCATCTTTCAACAAAATCGTTACCGCGCCCGTACTGGCGTCAATCTGCCACACGCCGAATAGGGAGTAAACCGACCCAGAGCCGGCAGCAAAAACAGATTGTTTATCGTTACTCCAGGTAATATCACAACCTCCTCCCCAAAATACATCTCCCAATTCGGCTCTCCCTTCTGCGGGCAACAATTGACAAGTCGTTGATCCCCGAACAAATATCCATTTCCCATCCAATGTCCAGGATCTGGGCTCGTAAGTGGAAATTATGTCAAACCCGCCGGTTGGAGGTGGATTGTTATCGAGCAAATGGGTTACACGGCCATTGCTAAGGGTTATCACATTCACCCCGTTGAGACCATAAGCCAAGCGTAGCCCATCTGGAGACCAAGCCGGAGAGGACATGTAATTTGTAATTTTGTAGACTACATCCTGGTTGCTTGGTGGTGTAATCCCCTGGGTGAGAATGCGCCGGTTACTCCCATCTGCATTAATTAGAATTAACTGATTTGCGCTTATATAGGCCAAAGAACTATCCACTGGTGACACATCCATACCGACGATCTCTTCCGATTCATGCGTGATCTGTTCTAGAATTTGTCCATTGTTATCACTGCGCCAGATCTGACCCTGGGAGATAAAGTAAAACGGCGCCGGTAAAATACCTTGTGATGTGGGTGGAGGGAGAGTAGACACAGTTGCTTCATGTGTTTCCGCTTGAACCAGGGCCGGTGCAGTCTCAACCGCCACATCAATCGAGCTGCAAGCAGCAAGGGAAAACATCACAATCATTGTGAAAGAGATACCTAATTTCATCCTGACCTCCTTGTTCTGGTTTAGCTTGGCAATAATTTTGGGATTCCCTTTATTAGAAGTATGACAAATTGTAATTGTATTATTTTTGCCTAACGGAAGAGCTCAGCGGCGCGATCCCCAGCGTCCGCTGTAGCGGGGGTTACTAGAATGTAAAAGTGATGAGGGCGTGGCAGGCATGGTACCCTGTGGTTGACAACCGAGCTGGGGACGCATACCTGGGGGCTCGAGCGTCTGGGTCAGCCGAAGCAGCCTAT
>SDBT01006535.1_pt1 | contig 19317 bp, 18 predicted proteins | sample 2277101 | NCBI WGS metagenome assembly SDBT01 (sample SAMN10404973, study PRJNA504765) | marine sediment metagenome | isolation source: marine sediment core GS10_PC15, 103 cmbsf | place: Arctic Ocean: Southern Knipovich Ridge | collected 2010 | reverse complement strand
GGTACTTTCTGGAGATGGAGACTTGTTTGCTATTGGTGGCAATCATTTTATCCACGCAGCAAGGAGAAATATTGAACTTACAGTTCTCTGCATAAATAATAATGTTTATGGGATGACTGGTGGACAAGTCGCACCCACTACTCATATTGGTGACATTACATCAACTACTCCTTATGGAAATATGGAATCTCCCTTTAATTTAGTGAGCCTAGCTGCAGCTGCCGGAGCGACCTATGTAGCTCGATGGCCTGGATATGATACTCTCAGACTACAAAAAAGCATTACAAAAAGTATCGATAATGATGGATTCGGGTTTATTGAAGTTCTAGCCCCTTGTTTCATCCAATATGGGAGTAAAAATAAATTAGGTGATGCTGTAGAAATGCTAGACTGGTTAAGAAAACAAGTCAAAATTAAGACTAATGTTGCCCCCCATAAAGCTACTTTTGATTTTAAAAAAGGGATTATAATATGTGGTGAATTTGTGGAAGAAAAAAAGGAAGGCTTTTCAAAAAGAATAGAACAACTACGAGAAAGAGCTCACAGCAAAAAAAAGAAAAAATAGATAGGGAAGGAATTTTTCATAAGAAATTTTTATAGGAATCTCTCATTAAGAAAGAAAATTTCTCCTGAAGATTTTCAATTAGATTTATTTTATATGAATATTATTCTGAAAAATATTTTATTTTTAAAATTAATTTTAAATGTTTTTTTTAATTCCCAAATCAAATGAAAAAAAAAGAATATAATCACACACGGTAGCATTTCGCTACTTTGCTTAAACTACACCAAAAAAGAAATATAAAGGATAAGGTTAGTAAATAAATGACTGGAAATAAAGAAAAAATTGAAATTGAACCAAATATTGGAGTATTTCTATGCAAATGTGGAAAAAATATTGGTGGTACAGTCGATATTGACCAATTAGCAAAGGAGTTTGAGAACCATCCAAGTGTTAAGCTAGTTCAAGTGAATAATTACACTTGTTCTGATCCCGGACAAGTTGAGATTGAAACCGCTATTGAAGAGCAAGGAATAGAAAAGATCGTGGTTGCTGCATGTAGTCCACGATTACATGGTCCAACTTGGAAAAAGCTTCTTAGACACATGGAAATTAATCCATCTTTAGTTGAGGTTGCGAACATAAGGGAGCAATGTAGCTGGGTTCATCTCTCAGATAAAGAAGAGGCTACGATAAAAGCTAAGGAGTTAATTGAAATGGCAATTGCTAAAGCTGAATTGTTGGAAGCTGTTGATGACATCGTTGTTTCTGTAAATAAAAAAGTATTAATTATAGGAGGAGGTGTTGCGGGAATTCAAGCTGCCTTGGATTTAGCTGATGATTATGAGGTAATTCTCGTTGAAAAATCGCCAACTATTGGAGGAAATATGGCTCTCATCGATAAAACCTTCCCCACAATGGATTGTTCTATATGTATCCTCGGCCCTAAGATGAAAGATGTAGGTGACCACGAAAATATCACCTTAATTACTAATGCTGAAGTTACTGAAATTTCTGGATATATTGGCAATTTTGAAATTAAAATTAAAAAGCGCCCCCGCTATGTAGATGAAGAACTTTGTACTGCTTGTAATGATTGTGTAGATATTTGTCCAGTAAATGTAGTTGATGAGTATTCTGGAAACTTAGGCTGGAGAAAAGCAATCTATATTCCTTACCCTCAAGCAGTCCCTGCAAGTTATATAATAGATGAAAAAAACTGTACGGGTTTATCTCCTTTAGCATGTGGAAAATGTATTACCGAATGTGAAAAAGAAGCAATCTTTTATGAGGATACAGAAGAAACGTTCACTTATGATGTTGGTGCTATTTTGGTTGCTGTAGGGTTCGAAAAATTTGATGCATCCAAAGTCCCTGAATATGGATGGGGAGTTTATCCTAATGTTATCACGACCTTTGAATTTGAAAGATTAATAAATGCTGCTGGTCCTACAGATGGAGAGCTGGTACGTCCAAGTGATTTAAAGAGACCTAAAACTATAGCGTTTATCAATTGTGTAGGGTCGCGAGATAAAAGATTTAATCCATACTGTTCCAACTTTTGTTGTATGGAGACTATAAAGGATAGTCTTTTAATTAAGGAACATTGGCCCGAAGTTGAAGTTGTGATATTCTACATTGATATACGTGCATTTGGAAAATATTTTGAAGAATTATATACCCGTGCTAGAGAAGAACATGTTATTTTCATTCGGGGGCGTCCTGGTCAGATTAGACAAATCCCTGAAACTAAAAATCTTGTAATCTCTGCAGAGGATATAAGCACAGAAACAATACTATCTCAAGAATTTGACATGGTTGTTCTTTCTATTGGAGCAGAAGGATCTTCAGAATCTATTCCATTCCCTCTCGCTAAGGATCCTAAAGGATTTTATATTGAAGCCCATCCTAAGCTACGACCAGTAGATACTCCTACTGATGGTGTATTTATTGCGGGAGGCGCAGAATCTCCTAAAGATATTCGTGAAACCGTCACCCAAGCCAGTGCATCAGCAGGTCGGATTATGAAATTAATTTCAAAAGATGAATTCCACGTAGAACCACTTTATGCATTTGTTGATATAGATAAATGTACAAGTTGTGGGACCTGTGTGTCTCGATGTCCATACGGTGCAATTAGTATTGATACAAAAAATAAGACTCCCGCTCGCATTAATCCAATCTTATGCAAAGGATGCGGGACATGTGCTGCTGATTGCCCCGTAGACGCTATAACTATGACTAACTTCACAGATGCCATGATTTTCCGTCAAATTGATATAGCTTTGCGTGAAAATGCCTCGAAAAAAGTCATTATTTTTGCGTGCAATTGGTGTTCTTATGCCGGAGCTGATTTAGCCGGTACTAGTAGAGTTCAATATCCCACCAATACGCGAATTATTCGTACAATGTGCTCTGGGCGTGTAGATATTGATTTCATTAAACGTTGTTTTGCAAAAGACGCCGGAGCAGTTATGCTAACAGGATGCCATCCACAAGATTGTCACTATACCTCTGGCAACGATTTTGCTCTTAAGAGAGAGAAAAAAATTAGAAGTTGGATGAATCGAAATAAAATAGCTGATGACCGTTTTATAATCGAATGGATGTCAGCTGCAGAAGGAAAAAAATTCGCTGATGTTGTTTCTCAAATAAGCGAAATCGCTTTAAAAAAGAAGTAAAAACTTTTTTTAATGGTATGTCAATGGGATTTGAGCCATTAAACTAATCAAACTCAAATTTTCTTATACATTATAAACGATAGAATTTTATGAATAATTAAAATCTTTATTCTATAATAAGTATAAAGGTTTTAATCATTGAAGAAACCAATTAACAAGACTATAACTATAATAATCAATAGAAGCCCTTATGGGGATGAATATGCATTTAATGCAATACGATTCGCAACCGCTCTTATGGGGGAAGGAATAAAAGTTAATATTTTTCTCTTAGGGGATGGCGTTTATATTGCAAATAGGGGTCAAAAACCTCCAAAAGGTGCTACAAACATACAAGAGATGTTACAAAAATTTATAATAAAACGAGCAGAAATTAAAGTGTGTGGCTTATGCGCACGGAGTAGAGGGATAGAAGAAAATCTAATTGAAGGTTGCACAATTGGTTCAATGTCTCAACTTGGAGCTTGGGTCGCAGAGAGCGATCAAACTATTAATTTTTAAAAATAAAAAATCTTGATGAAATATGAGATTTCTATCATTTCATGTCGACCATTTTTGGTTTAAAGTAACTAAAAAGGGTAGGTCTAAGATTATTGAAGAAATAACGGAAGAAAATAAAGAGGGTCGAATTGAAGACGCGTTAGTTCTTTTTATTAGTATGGAAAAACGAGATGAAGAGGACCCAAACTTAATTGAGAAAGGAGTTTCTGAGATTGTAAAAATAACTAATCAGCTCAAGATTAAAAATTTAGTAATTATACCCTTTGCTCATTTATTTGGACAACTTAGTTCATTAGAATACGCTTTTGATGCTTTCAAGAAATTTGAATCAATTTTTATCTCAAAGAATTATACGGTTCTTCGACTTGCTTTCGGGTGGTTCAATGAATTAGAAATGAAAGCTAAAGGACATCCCCTATCTCGAATATCTAGAATTATTGAATAAATATGAGCAATTTTGGCACTTAAATTTTTATTATATTCCTTTTAAAATATAACTAGCAACATTATATTATACATATCATTTTAAAAATTATGAGAATTAATCATCAGAATAAGGTAATAAAACTTACCTTTGATTGCTGTTTTTTCAGTTGTTGTTGTCGTAAATAACAACTTCATTCATTAATTCTCTAATAATTATCGATTTTTAAACCTCTTACATATCTTTTACTGGTTAAAAAATTGAATTTACATTATTAAAACTAAATGTTAGGAATGAGAAATGAAAGTATTATCATATAATAATAGAATAAGGAAAATAGGTTCAGACCATAAATCGCGGGTTTATGAAAGCATAGTTGATTTAATTTCAGATGTAGATAATCCTACGCCTTTAGTTAGATTAAATGAAAGAATTAATCCAAACTATAACTTTCCAATCTATATAAAACTAGAAAGATATAATCCTTTTGGTTCAATTAAAGATAGAATAGCATATTCGATGTTAAAGGATATAAAATTTAAAAAAGATCAAACAATTATTGAACCATCTTCAGGCAACACAGGAATAGCTTTAGCTTGCTTAGCCAATGCTAAAGGAATTCCTATAGAAATAGCAGTTCCTTCAAGAATACCCGAAGAAAAAAAGATACTTTTAAAATTACTTGGCGTTAATGAGTTATGGGAAGCAGATGATGATTTATGTCCTTTATTCCCTAACGAAGGAGCAAGAGGTGTAGTCAATGGGATATTAACCAGTACAGGAGGTGAGCGTTTTATTAATCCAAATCAATATGAGAATTATTTAAATGTCCATGCCCACTATACAACCACTGGTCCAGAAATCTGGAAGCAAACTCAAGGAGAAGTTGACTATTTTTTCGCTGCTCTTGGTACATGTGGTACTATTACTGGTATAGGAAAATACTTAAAAGAAAAAAAACCATCAGTTAAAATAATAGGAATAGAACCATCAATCCCAACTCATAATATACCTGGCATGAAAAGGATTACTGGACTTCCAGATGAATTAAAACCAACCATTTTAGATAAATCAGTAATAGATGAAATTTTTGATGTTAATGATGACGATGCTTATCAAACTGGGATTGAATTAGCAAGAAAAAATGGTATTTTAGTGGGACCTTCGACAGGAGCAATTCTTTCTGTTGCTTTGGAGTACTCTAAAGATCACGAAGGAATGGCTGTTATAATTGCACCAGATGATGCTCTTAAATACGTCAGTAATTACGCTTCCTATATGAAAAATGATTGTGAAATTTAAATTTCATACCTAATTTCTTTTTTCACTACGAGCAATATTAGGAAATTCTAAATAAAAATTATAAGTGAAAATTTGTATTTTATAATTAGAGTTCATTATTTGGAGGTAACAATTATCTTAAATAATCAAGCTAAGCAACCTTTATCGGGGAAGGAAATGGCGGATCTCCTCTTAAACCAATTAAAAAGTCTCTTTGTGGAAAATGAAGTGGATTTTGCTTATCTTGGAGGATCTTGGGCTAAAAACAAGCAAAACTGGTGGAGCGATATAGATATTTTTATTTCCCTTCCAAAATTTCTTCAGTTAACATCTAAAATCCAGTTAGATATTCTAACTCAATTTCATGTTAAAGCTACAGATTTGACTAAATTTGAAGATTTTGAAATCATAGTATTAGAAACACTTCCTCTTCATGTACAATTTAATGCTATTACCAATGGAATTTTAATATTTGAAAAAAATCCTGATATAAGTTCTTATTATATAGAAAAACTCCTCCCCCTTTACTATGATCACATGATCTGGTACAAAAGATTGATTGACCAGTCGCAATATGTTGAAAATACCGGTGAAAAATCATGATTGATGCCACTTGGATTAGAGAAAAATTCCTTTCCAGTAAGAAATATTGGTCTAAATTAAGTGATATAATCTCTAAAACTTCAGATGATTTGGAAAGAGATTTAGATCTTCAATTGACGGCTGAACGAATTTTTGAAATCTTAATTCAGATAATTCTTGATATATGTACACATATAATAGCTCATGTAAAGGAATCACCACCCCAAACCTATGCGGAATGCATGAAAAAACTTAGTAATATTGGAGTGATCTCAGAACAAACAGGAGAACTGGCAATATCCTTAGTAAAAATGAGAAATATTGTTGTTCACCAATATGCTAAAATAAACTATAATTTATTATTTGAAGGTTTAAGGGAGTTAAGTGAAGGTTTCCCAGTATATCAAGATGAAGTGCTTAAATGGATTGAATCTCAAGACAAATAGAGAGATTTAATAAATTCTTAACTCATTTATTAATCTTGTTTTAATCTAGTATTTCTCAAAATATTAAAATTTATATTAACTACATTATTTTCCCTAACTATGAAATTTGGTAGCTTTGTCATACCTTCAAGAAGTTATGAAAAACTAAGAAAATTTGCTTTAAAAGTAGAAGAGCTAGGATTTGATTCAATTCATTGCCCAGATCACCTTATCGGTCAGCAACAAAAAGAGGATCCCTGGCTAGAAGCAATGACGTTAATAACCGCATTAGCCGTAGAGACACGAAAAATTAAATTAAGTTTTGCAGTCTTATGTAATTCTTTCAGAAATCCTGCTTATTTAGCTAAAGTGATTTCAACTCTAGATCATATCTCAAATGGACGGGTATTAATGTGGTTAGGAGCCGGATGGAATAAACAAGAATATCGACAATATGGATATCCATTTCCCAAAGCTCATGTAAGAGTTGACCAGCTTGAGGAAGCTCTAACAATCTATAAGAAGATGTTTACAGAAGATAAATTTACCTTTGAAGGGAAGTATTGGACATTAAAAAGAACATTGAATAATCCTAAACCAATCCAAAAACCTTATCCTCAGATCGTTTTAGGCACTACTGGATTAAGGATGACTGATATTGCCTGTAGAGAAGCAGATGGAATAAACATTATGTTTGCTTATCAAATGAAAGATCTTCCAGAGAGAATTTCTCTCATCAAAGAAAACCTTAAGAAATACAATCGCGATCTTTCTGAATTCGAAATCTCTTTATTATATCCTGTTACTCTAGTTAAAACTCAAGAAGAGCTTGAGAAATTTTCAGAAAGAGAACGGACCAATGCTTTCATTGGATTTCCTGAAGATATCAAAGAAAGATTCGCAGTATTAGAAGATTTAGGTGTTAAAAAAATAGTAGCAATGGCGGTTGTAAGTCCTGACTTTGATGATCCTTTAAAGGTTTTCGCTGAGAAGGTAATGTGAAAATTATACCGAAATTGTTTCATTTTTTTTTTATTTAATCCTCAATTTAATCAAGATGATTATCCCATTTTCTTTTTTTTAAACATTAATATTTATATAAACCTTTCTCATATGTACTATTATGAAATTTGGTTATGTGATATTTCCCACAATGATTTTTACTGAAATTAAAGATCTAGCTTTAAAAGCGGAAGAATTAGGATTTGATTCAATACATGTCCCTGATCATCTAAATAATCAAGAGAAGAACACGAGGCCATGGTTAGAGGGGGTTTCAACGGTGTCAGCCCTCGCTGCAGTGACAGAAAAAATAAAACTAGGATTCATAGTACTCTGTAATTCATACAGAAATCCTGCCTATTTAGCTAAAGTAATCTCAACCATAGACAATATCTCTAACGGTCGAGCATTGATGTGGTTAGGAGCCGGATGGAATAAACAAGAATATAAACAATATGGATATCCCTTTCCCACACCTAAAGAAAGAGTTGACCAAGTGGAGGAATCTCTCACAATATATAAGAAAATGTTTACAGAACATAGACCCACTTTTGAAGGAAAATTTTGGAAACTTAAAAGAACAATAAATTATCCGAAACCGATTCAAAAGCCTTATCCCCAGATTGTTTTAGGTACTACTGGATTAAGGATGACCGATATTGCATGTAGAGAAACTGATGGAATAAACATAAGTTTTGCGTTTCCAATTAAAGATCTTCCCGAGAGACTTTCTCTTATCAACGAAAAATTAAAGAAATATGATCGCGATCCTTCTGAGTTTGAGATTTCATTATTTTATCATGTTACTTTAGTAAAACGCCAAGAAGAGCTGGAGAGATATACAGAAATGGATTTAAATCATGCGTTTATTGGATTTCCTGAAGATATTAAAGAAAAATTTGCGGAGTTAGAAGATTTAGGGGTTAATAAAATGACAATACGTATTTGGGATAATAATAATGATCAGTTACAAGTTTTTTCTGAGAAAGTAATGTGAAAATTTAAAAAAATAGAATATTTTTTTTTTTTTGCTTCAATTTTGTTATACAATTAGCTTTAGTATAATTTTTTAATCTTGAACGAATTCTCGGATACTAGAAATAACCAATTTGGGATCGTCTGCCATAATAAAATGACCAGCTTCTTCGCTCCACGCAAATTTTATGTCTTGAATAAAGTCTTTTAATCCCGTTGCTAAAACTGTTCTTAGAGTCTTATCCTTCTTCCCCCAAATGACAAGAGTAGGAACATTGATAATTCCCCCCCAATCTTCGGGATTCTTACCCTCTCTTGCTCTTTTATAAGCTGCCCGATAATAATTCAATCCTGCTTTCAAAGCTCCTGGTTGTTTCCAGGCTTTAAGATATATATCTTTGTCAAAATCATCTTTGGCGGAAAGAAGGTTGTCATTAAAAGTATCCCATTCTATATTCATTGTATCTTCACTTCCTTTTTTTATAAAATCAAGTTGGTAGGAAGCTGATGCTCTAAATTCTTTATCTGTTCTAATCAGTTTAGCAAGCAGCCCTGAATGCATAGTATTTAAAATAATTAACTTTTTCAATAGGTCAGGATACATTGTAGCAAACCCCAAAGCTATGCTGCCACCCCAATCGTGCCCAACTAGTGTAAACTTACCTAACTGTAAGGCTTCGGCTAACCCTTTAATATCATTGATTAACACTTCAGGATAGTAGTTATCAACACCTTCTGGTTTTTCAGAGAGATTTATTCCACGGGTATCGGGCACAATTAATTTATACTTATCTTTCAAAGCTAAGATGACATCCTTCCAACTATACCAGAAATCGTAAAATCCATGCAGCAAAATAATCGGGTCCCCTTCACCAATTATTATTGTATGTAGCTTCACTCCATTAGTTTCAATAAACCTTTCTTCTATTTCTTCTAATAATTCCATTTTTAAATCACTAGTATAATAATCTAAAAAATATTAAATTATTTTTTGATTCTTCCACTTCTTCTCAAAATTATATTATGCAAGACTAAGGTCATATAAAAAGGCTTTCCCTTTCTTACCAATCACTTTCAGAATATTTGATTTTCTCAAACAATATGTCATCATTCGAGCTAATCTAATTGATTTTTGTAGAGCCTTGGAAAGCTCATAATTGGTAAATGGGAATTCTAATCTTTTAGGAATTAAGGATAAATAATCAATAGATCCATGAAATATCTTTTGGTCTACTAAATTAACCAATCTTCGATCCAAGATGCTCCAACCTTTCCTTTTCCAACTCCCTTTCCCATCATTAAGCCTTGTTTCCTCTACATTAACAATTAATGCTTCAATAATTAGATTAGAATTCAACATAATATGTGGAATTCTCACTAACTCCTCAAAAATATTCACATATGAATCGTGTTTAGGAGATAATCTTCTCTTAGTTATTTGGTGCCCGTTTCGATCCAAACCAATAATCCATTTATTTTGCACTATTGGGTATATTAACCGAACTTTATGACGTTTAAGAAGGTTCTCTAATTTTTTCCTAATTGCTGAAAAGTTTTGAGTTTGGATTTCAATAAGTAGTTCCCCTCTTACTATATCAATTATATACTCATCAACTGGGCTCTCAATCTTATCCCCGGGCATTTTAAGCCAATTCTTTAACTCAGCATGAAGTGATTTTTCTTTTAAGGTTCCGATTTGATTAGTAAGAGTAGAATGAGATGTGCTTGCCATCGTTAAACATTTAATAGGTTTCTATCTTAGAAATAAGAACACTCATTGAAATTAAAATGCTAATAATATTACCATATGTATAAATGAGGTTTTAAAATTATTTCAAAAAGTTTAAACTCTAAAAAATGACTAATATCTATTAAAATTATAAATTTTAGTTTCCTATAAATATCAAATAAACAAAATGGATGGTTTTAAAATGACAGATAATAATACAAAGTCTACCTACTCTGATATAACTTTTAGCGACAGTTTTGATCGCTTAAAAATGATGGGTGTTCGTGGTAAACCAGCACTTAGAATTGAAATATTCGCCCGATGGGACGAGCTACTACCTTATGGGCTCATAACTGCTTCAAGTAATCCTTATTTCTTTCAGAAAAAGATCATTCCCCTGGATGTAACTTATGAGCATGAAGGTGTTCAACGATCTCTTGAGGATTATATGAAGGAATACTGGGTTGCAGGACTTATGGTTTTGCGAGGTGGTGAGATCGTATCTGAACAATACCGCCATGGAATTAACGAAGAAAGTCGATATCAGATCATGTCAGCAACAAAGAGTTTTACTAGCACTCTCATTGGAATGGCATTATACGAGGGAGTCGTTAAAAGTATTGACGATCTTGCCAAGGATTATGCTCCTCAATTTGAGGGAACAGCATACGGAGAGGTCTCAATACGCCACCTGTTAATGATGTCATCAGGGATTAACTATTTCCATAACAAAGGATTTCCTGACCGACAAGAAGCATATAAGCAAGTTTTTGCGCTTGGTCGAGATTTCGACGATTTCGCTGCAGAGCTAGGCAATCGAGTTCCTCCAGGTACCGACTTTAATTATATAGCTACTGATTCACAGGTCCTAGGGGCGGTATTACGTGGTGCTTACGACAAGCCTTATCACACCATAATTAAAGAAAAACTATGGGAACGAATAGGCATGGCGGGGAGTACATTTTTAAGCAGAAATGCACCGGATGGACACGGTTTTGGCCATGCATGTCTTTGTCCTCGACTCATAGAGTTTGCCCATCTGGGACAATTGTATCTTAACGATGGTGTTTGGGATGGTAAACGATTGCTTCCCGAGGACTGGGTACGTACTGCTGGTTCACCGCAAGCCCCTTTTCAAGAACCAACACATAGAAAATTAGGGTATGGCTATCAGTTCTGGGTTCCTCCAAACTATAATGGTGAATTTATGGCTCTCGGTGCATTTGGACAGGTGTTGTGGATTGATCTTAAGCGAGATGCAGTAGTAGCACAATTTTCAGGATTTGCTAAAACCACTCAATTACTCGACCGACGTGGCAAAGCTGATCCCGATCCGGATGCTGACATGGAACCACCCGCAGTGATGAGGGCAATTATTGATGCTGTGATTTAAAATACTCCTACTCAATTTAAAAAGATTTATACTTTTTCCTACTTTTTCTTAATTTTATAAAATTCTTTTCAAACTATATTCGGAGTTAAATAACTATGAGTGAAAAAATGAATGTACTATTTATTATAACCGATCAGCAGAGAGCAGATCAATTGGGTTGTGCGGGAAATCCCATCTTAAAAACGCCTAATCTTGATAGACTTGCAAGTGAAGGTGTTCGGTTTACTTCTGCCTTCGTTGCAAATCCAATGTGTAGCCCAAATAGAGCTTCGATTCTTACAGGCTTATATCCTAAAAGGCATATTAGAGTTCCAGGAGTTAACCTTGATGAAAATCTTCCCACATTTTCAGAATCCTTGCGGAAAGAAGGATATGCAACTAAAGCTATCGGAAAAATGCACCTACAGTTTTGGGGAGGACCTGTGAGTAGGAAAAATACATCTGTGGAGCAAGGGGCATATTGGTTTAGTGAAAAGAAGCATGCAGAAATGGTCGAGAATTTTCCTTTACCTTACTATGGATTTAGTGAAGTTGATTTTGTAATAGGGCATGGAGATCTGTGTAATGGTCATTATCGGGATTGGTTAGAAGAAAAAGCTCCTCAATATATTCCTGAAACACGTGCACATTCTGCTTTAAAACATGTGTACTATAAAAGTAAAATTCCGGAAGAATTTTATCCAACTTCTTACATAACTGAAAGATCCGTAGATTTCTTAGAAAGTTTTGCCCAGGGAGATTATGAAAATGATAATTTTTTCTTGTACGTATCCTATCCTGATCCACATCATCCTGTAACACCTCCAGGAAAGTGGGCAGAAATGTATAAACCAGAAGACATAAAATTGCCTGAAAGCTTTAAAAATGTAGAATATGTAAGGAACCATAAATTTGTGAGTAAAATATTGGACCAACCATTGATGCGCAATATGATACATCGCACAACTACTGAGGAAGAAGCTAAAAATTTCACAGCCCTTACTTATGGAACCATCTCGATGATAGATAACAGCGTTGGACAAATAATGGCTACGTTAGAAAAACTTGGATTAGCAGATAATACGATAGTTATATACACAAGCGATCACGGTGATATGGCGGGAGATCAAGGAATGATTTTAAAAGGGTGGGTTCCATTTAAAGGAATTTTAAATGTTCCGTTAATTATGAAAGTTCCAGGCGTTTCAAAACCTGGAAGTGTCACTGATTCCCTTGTGAGTTCAATGGATTTTGCTCAAACAATATTGAAACTTTGTAAAATTAGAAAAAGAAGACAACCCCCTGGAATGGAAGGTGTCGATTTTACCCCAGTTTTAAAAGAACCCAATGTAAAGGTAAGAGACTCGGTTATAATCGAATCTGATGGAATAGATCCCTCAAGTCATCTGTTTGATGGTGTGAAGATAAAGTACCTAATTACAGAGAGATACAGTTTAGCAATCTATGTAAACATGCCCGACTATGGAGATATCTACGATCGTAAAAATGATCCCCATGAGTTAAACAACCTATGGTTTTCTAATCCAGAATTACGGAATGAACTATTGAAAAAAATGTTGTATGAGATATTTAACGCAGAGAGTATTTATCCTATAAGGGATGGCATGGGATAAACTTATATAAATTCTTTATTATTTTTTTATAACTTTATTAATACGTCTTCAATAATTTTCATCACTTTCCATAATACCATTCTAAAATTGTGCCTTCACTAACATATAATAAAACACAAAAAAATTAAAGGTTGATTTTCTATTACTTATTTGATTATTTATTAGATGAAAAAACATGGATGAATTAAACGATAAATTAATTCAGGATGTATTATCTTTACCGTCTCATCTACGAACTGTATTGATTGATAAATTGATAAGAAGTCTTAATGTTCCAATTCAAAAGGAAATTGATGAGATATGGGCTCTAGAAGCAGAAAAACGCGTTTCTGATGTTAATTCAGGGAAAGTTAAATCAGTTTCGGGAAAGCAAGTTTTTAAAGAAATTCGAACTCGGTTTGAAAAATGAAATATAGTTTTCATCCTTTTGCTGTTAGAGAATTAACTGAATCTATTAATTATTATGAAGATAATAGTCCTGGATTAGGTATAGAGTTTTCTAAAGAAATTTATTCAACAATTCAGCGAATTCTCCAATTCCCTAAAGCGTGGTCTAAAATATCACAGAATTGTCGTAGATGTATAACTCAACGCTTCCCTTATGGAATAATCTATCATGTAAAAGAAGATGAGATATTAATTGTTTCAATTATGCAATTAAATAAAAAACCTAGAAGTTGGGATAAATTTCTTGACCCTCAGATGTGATTATTTTTATAACTCAATTGCTGGGTCTCAAACCCAGCTAAAGACGAAGATTTAGTTGAATTCATTGTCGAATTAATCCAAAAATTTGTAGATTCAAAGATTAATCAAAATTAAAAAAAAAAAGAATAAAAAATGTTCTTACACTACTTTTAAAGGCTTCTAGAGCCCTCGTTTTTTCAAAGCCGTCATTTGAGCTTCTCTTTTCTCACCTTTTAGGTCATAGAATTTAAACACAATAAAGGCAGCAATCAAGCAGAATATAAGAGAAAACACTGAGGTGTGAAGTCGTATCCCCCATATTGCAAGTGGAGTTTGTTGTTCTGCGCCTGGTACGAATCCTGTCGCTAAATGTATTCCTGTAATGATAACACCTACACTTATGTAGGAAATGCGGACAAAAAAGGTTCTAATTCCAGCAAGAGTTGCCTCTACGTGCCGACCGGCGGCAAGACAAACCTCATCCATTGTATCCCCTATTACGGATAGGAGCACACAAGCAGAACCTCCCATGCCGACCCCAACTATTATCATAGATAAGAAAAGGTGAAATGAGCTAGTGGCAAAGAAAACGGATCCAAAACCAACACCCATTATTATCATCCCTAAAGCAAATTGATTTGCGTGCTCAATTTTCTTAGCAGTAGTAGCAGAGAATATTAATATTGCTGGGATAATCGCAAGAAAACCTATAGTTATAATTCCTAATGCAGCAATATCCTCTTTGATGACGTATCGAATAAAATGTAAGAATGAAGTTAAGGCTAAAGTTTGTGCCATTATCCATAATGTAAGCGCAAAAATTATTACAACAAAGTTCCTCGATTTAAATGTAAACTTAAGAACTTTAAAATACGGGAGTTTCTGAGATTCCATGAACTCGAAAATTTGGAAGTAGCGTTTTTTCACGAATTCATTCTCATGTATACCGGGAAGTAATATAGCTAAAGCTATGAGTAAAACCACACAGGAAACAAGAGCAAATGTAGGGAATGTGCTGGCATCTCCATATACAATTATATTAGTTATTAAGACAGCCCCCAAAAGGGTTCTACCTGATATCCCAATTAAAAAAGTAATTGTACTTGCTCTCCGTCGTTGGTCTGCAGTTCGAAATATATTAGCAAAAGCTCCATAATAGTTAGCGTAAAAGATTGAATAGAACAAATCAAAAAGGCAAGTGATAATTATCATGTACCAAAATAAAGGCCATGGATTAGACTTGGTATCACCGAAATCAGGCACCGCGAAAAGAAAATAAAAACAAATTACAGAGCATATAACTCCAAAAATAACCCACGGCATCCTCATTCCATATTTCTTTGACCATTTGAAAGGTCTATCCGTTAAAAAGCCAACTAATGGATCATTTATCATATTCCATACGGCAAATATCACAAATGAAAGTCCTACTAAAAGAATCGCTAATCCTAACTCTACTTCGTAATAGTACAACACGAGAAAGCCAAAAGCCTCCGTGAAGAAACTATCAATGAAAACGCCCATAGAATAGGAGGCCATCTTTTTTTTACTAACTACATCCTTTTTGAATGCGGGCGTAGTTGTACTTTCTGAACTCATATTACAATCAGTTAGATTTTATGTTTTTTTGTAAATAATTTATAAAATATACTATGGAAAATGAGATTGGATTTAAACACTTTTTTATTTAAAAAAAAGAAGAAATAAAATAGTAAATTCTCAATAAAAATAAAGATCTAATACCTTTTTTGGCACTATTTATAAGTTTTAACAATATATGCATATGTAACTGCCAAACCTGCCATTTGATCTTTAGTGGTTTTCATTCTAAATTTTGATCTCCAAAATTGTTCAAAGGAGTCAACAGTTGGATATCGAACAAACACATAAGCATCCCATTTGATATCATTTTCACTCGCGATGGTTGCCTTAACTAATCCTGCGGCGTCGTATTGTGCACCCACTTTTCCTTGGGTTTGTAAAGCAGCTCTTCCGTACTTTTTATAGGTTTCTTTACCAGTTTCTCCTTCTGCTTTATGACCGTCATCATACACCGCTACTTCTGGATACTTTAGAAAATTAGCAATAACGATATCATCACGATAATCTCCCTGAAAAAGTTTTACCACTTGTTGTCCGACTTTAAAATGAGCTTTATCCTCGTATACTTCATCTGCAGCTCCTCCAGGAGTAATATCAACAGCAGGATCATCACGGGCTTTTTTCATCCATGCATTAATTTTTACAGTTTTTTCCGAAGGATAAGGTTCAAATAGATAAGCGTAATATTTTTCGAGCTTACTTTCATTTTTTAGATTCTCAAGTGCTTGATTATATTTACTCTCATCTAGGTACTCCACAATCATCATTTCGTCCCATTTGATATCTTCAGATTCTCCAAAATCAACTATATCATAAGCTTCCCACACGATGTTACCTTCTTTAAAGATCTCTCTCTTGGTATCTCGATTCCAAGTTTCTTTATATTTTGCAAATACACAAATTGACTTCATTTTCATTACCTTCCTTTGATTACTTTTTTGTTAATTAAATCATCAACTTATTTTCTATTATTAGAATCATTAGAAAAACAATAAAAATATTGTGAAACTTTTTAAAAAAAATAAAAGGAGAAAAAATTCTTTTTGGGAGAAGCTGATGATCTTATTGAAGTATCACGTGATTTTATGGCAAAGGAGCTTGCAGCTTATGGTAAATTAAATGATGGTATAGAAAAAGGAGCAATCATGCCCGCTGGTGAAGTCGCCGGAAGAATTAATGATATTCCAACTGTAAAAGAACTAATTGACCGAATCATGGTTGAAGCTGAGGAAATCATTTGTGGATTACCAAGTAAATTTATCAGAGACGTTTAAGCTATTGTGAATGCCTTGATCTGAATAGGAAATCCACAAAAGTAAACTTTTTTTTACTTAAAACTTTTGAAACATAAATAAAAAAAAATCATTATAATCAGGTGTAAAATATGAATAAGGAAGATATTTGCTTCATGTCTGCATGGGACATGAGAGAAAAGATTGCAAGTCAAGAATTAACCTCACTGGAAATTACCGAGACGCTAATTGAAAGAATTGAAAAAATTAATCCTTTAATTAATGCATATTGTACAAAAACATTCGATTTAGCTCGGGATATGGCTAAAAAGGCAGACGATGCCGTAAAGAAAGGTGAAAAATTAGGAATATTACATGGAATTCCTACTTCTATTAAAGATATCGCGCAAGTAAAAGGAGTAAGAACTACTTTTGGGAGTAAAGTTTTTGAAAATTTTATATCTGATGTAGATGAACCTTCTGTTAAAAAATTAAAGGATGCTGGAATAGTACTTCTTGGAAAAACAAATACTCCTGAAGATGCTCACCTTTCCATAACAGATAATCAGGTCTTTGGAGTTACAAGAAATCCGTGGAATCTTGAAAGATGTGTTGGTGGATCGAGTGGTGGAGCGGCTGCCGCCGTAGCTGCTGGTATAAGTCCATTGGCACTAGGGACTGATGGTGGTGGGTCTATAAGAGTTCCTAGTTGTTTATGTGGTGTATATGGATTCAAACCAAATTGGGGGAGGGTTGCTAGAGGCCCTACACATGTAGGGGGTGGAACACCAGTATGCTGTACGCTTTCTACATTTGGTCCTATGACTAGATACGTAAAGGATGCTGCCTTAATGCTGGAAGCTATGGCTGGACCAAATTTCATAGATAAACATTCATTAATACCAAAAGATACAAATTATATAGATGCTATGAAAGAAGAGAGACCGAATAAATTAAAAATCGGGTATGCATTTGATTACGGGTATGTAAAAGTGCTTGACAAGAAGGTGGAGGAAGATTTTTTAAAAGTTTTTCAGAAATTTGAAAAATTTGATTGGACGGTTGAAGAAGTTAAATTTAGGTTCAAAAATGCGGGAGTTGTTCTTGGTACTATAATATCGACCGCAACTGCGCGTTCCTTTAAACCTCTATTGAATGAATGGAAGGATAAACTAAGTCCAACGCTGGTTAAACGCGTAGAGATGGGTATGGGTATTAGTGGCATAGATTTAATAAGAGTGGAATCTGACAGAGAAAAAATTTCAATCAAGTTATCTAATCATTTTAAAGATTACGACATTCTTCTTACACCCACTTCCACAATACCAGCCTGGGAGGCAGATGTTCCTGAAAAAGTAATTAAAATTAATGGAAAAACTACTTCTACCACATTTTCAGGATATGGTTTTGTGTGGCCTTTTAATATGGGCTGGAATCCTGCTACCACTATTCCTTGTGGGTGGTTCAGTGATGGATTGCCTATGGGAATGCAAATCGGAGGAAGGAAATTAGATGAAAAAACAGTTCTTCAAGTTTCTCAAGCGTTCGAGGAAATATATCCGTTTCATGAAAAAAGACCGCAGTTTTAGAATGAAGTTCACATAGATAATTGAATATTTTTACTTAGAAATATAGAATTAGAAAAAAAAATAGAATTTTTTACAAGGGCTAGAGCCCTATTTTCTTTAACTGAGCCATCATTTGCTCTTTTTTCTCTCCTTTAAGGTCGTAGAACTTTAATAGCAGGATAAAAGCGATAAAGCTAAACGATGCAGAAAATACACCTGGTATTATTCGGATTCCCCATGTGGCAAGTTCGGTTTGTTCAACCGAGCCGGGGACATACCCCGTCGCAATATGTACTCCAGCTATGATAATACCAACAGCAAGAAAGGCAGCTCTAAGGAAAAAATTTTGAATTCCAACAAGCCCCGCTTCTACATGTCTACCGCATGCCACATTGACTTCATCCATAGTATCTGATATCATATTCAATACCATACAAACAAATGCACCTGCTGCTATTCCGTTAAGAATACCCATAAAAAAATAATTTGTTATAGTAGTCATCCATAAAAAAGACAAGAAAAAAAAAGTCATCAAAAAACTACCTATAATGGAAGAATTAACGGGCTCTGTCTTTTTAGCAACGAAATGAGACCATAGAAACACCGATGGAATAAATGAAAGAAGAAATGCCACGCCAATAATTTGGAGTGATTGAATATCAGTTTTTAGAACATGAACAATAAAATACAACAGATTAGAATAGTTTAATGCCCCGGCTGTAATGAATAATGTGTATGCTACTAACCAAGTCATGTAGTTTTTTTGTTTAAACGTAGTTTTTAGAAATTTAAAATAAGGCATTTTCTGAGTATCTAAAAACTCATAGATTTGAAGGTATCGCTTTCTCACAAATTCGTTCTCATATATACCAGGAAGAAAAATTATTAATGCAATAGCTAAAATTATGCATCCAACAAGCGCAAATCGCGAATAGGAGCTTGGGTCTCCATTTACAATTATAATTGGTACTAAAACGACAAGGCATAATACTTGACTCAGTGCAGCCATAAGCGTAGCTATTGTACTCCCCATTCTGCGTTGTTCTTTAGTACGGAAAATATTACCAAAGCCACCAACAAAATGAGTAGTAAAAAGTGAAAAAGCTGTATCCAACAGACA